>Ga0181531_10001933_pt1 | contig 13018 bp, 13 predicted proteins | sample PEATcosm2014_Bin_38_FD_119743 | JGI IMG/M metagenome (GOLD analysis project Ga0181531, IMG submission 119743) | Peatland microbial communities from MTU Mesocosm Facility, Houghton, MI, USA - PEATcosm2014_Bin11_10_metaG | ecosystem: Environmental > Terrestrial > Soil > Wetlands > Peat | place... | reverse complement strand
TCACCGGGACGTGGGCTCATCGATCAGATCCAGGACCTCCTGCTCTACTGCCCGCGACCGATCCGCATCTCATGCATGGAACCCCCTGCTTCCGTGGAACACGCGTTCCGGTGCGTCTCCTGCTGGACGATCTCAAGAGCGGCTATACGGTCAATGACTTCCTGGCAGCGCGCCCGACGTTCGCGAGCAGGTCGAGCGCTGCCTGGAGCTGGCGTACCCCTCGTAACAATCTACGGCGCCGGCTCCACGTGCACCAGCACATCCGCCACCCAAGGCAGCGTCTCCTTAATCACAATCCGAACCTGCGTGGCAATCACATGCGACTGCCGCACGGTGATCTCAGGATCCACTTCCAGGTGCAGATCGACATGATACTGCAGGCCGGTCTTGCGCGCGTAGCACTTCTCCACGCCGCGCACGCCGGGTACGGTCTCCGCCGCGGCCCGGACCTTCTCCATGCTTTCCGTGTCCGGCATGGTGTCCATCAGTTGCAGCGTCGTGTCGCGTGTGACGCGCAGCCCGGTGAAGATCACGATCAGCCCCACGGCGAAGGCGCCCCAATGGTCCGCCGACGCGAATCGATGCGGCGCCACGATGGTGAACGAGACGGCTACCAGCGCGGCCAGCGCCGAGAGGATATCCACGGAGTCGTTCCAGGCATCCGCCACCAGGGCCGCGCTGCGGATCTTCTTCCCATAGTGGAATTTCACGCTGGAGAGCAAGCCCTTCGCCACGGCCGAACCGGCCAGCGGCCAAATCACAAACGCCGAGAGCGGCCGCGTGGTCGAGCCGATCAGGCGCACGGCATTACCCGAAATTGCCAGACCGGCCAGCACCAGCATAAAGCCGACGAACAGGCCTGTCACGGTCTCTACGCGGCCATGCCCATAGGGGTGGTCCCAATCGGCGGGCTTGGCGGCCAGGGTCAACCCCAGCAGCACAATTCCCGACGCAAACACATCGCCCACCGACTCCAGCCCATCCGCGACCACCGCGGTGGAGTGTCCCATCATCCCGGCTGTAATTTTGATTGCCGCCAGGGCGCCGCTGACGGCCATCCCGGCAAGCGCCACGCGCTGGCCGACTAGCAAGGTCTCACCAACTCACTTGCGCCGGAAAATACTCCGCGATCAGCCCTTCGTAATGCGGCCTGAGCGCGCCGGCGCCGGGGCGGCTGGCGCTCTTCGAATACAGATCGTAGGGATTAAACGCGCGCACCCATTCGAACATCCGCCGGTCGCGGTCGTTCATCAGGTAATCATAGGCGCGCTCCCGGTGGCAGGGATAGAACGAGTGATACCGGATCATGTAGAGCGCTTCTTCCGGCAAGTAGTCTTTCGCAACATGATACAGGTACTCGTCGTGTCCCCAGGAGAGATCGACTTGGTCGAGACCGCAGCCTTCTTCGTAGATACCGGTGCGCGTCTGGTAGGCGGATACGGCGGCGTCGGGGTTTGCGCCGAACAATTCCGGATACACGATCTTTTCCGACCAAGCGCAGCCCACCGGGAACGTATCGCCCACCACCGCCCACTGCGGCTCGCCGTATAGGCACAGGATCTTTCCCAAATCGTGGATCAGGCCGGCCAGGACGAACCATCGCGGATGCCCATCGGCGCGGATGGCTTCGGCGGTTTGCAAGCAATGCTCGATCTGCGAGAGATCGGTGTCCGGGTCGCTATCGTCCACCAGCGTGTTCAGGTATTCCAGCGCTTCCCAAATACCCATCCGGCGATGGTTGCGCGCCAGGTACTGCCGCTTCTTTTCCTGCACGAACGCGCGCGTCTGGTGGGTGTGGTTGAGGCGGTAGAACTCACGCACCACCGGCGGCGCTTCGGGAGTGAATTGGCGGAATCCATCCTGTGCGCGATTCGGGTCGTAGCGGTCTTTGACGAAATCGTCCCATTGCTCCAGGCTCTGAAGCGGACCTTGCACGATGCACCCTCCTGGTAGCCATTATACTGGCTGTATCGATGCGGAGAACCATTGTCACTTTATTGTTGCTTGCCCCCGGCCAGGCATGGTGTTGGGGCGACGAAGGACATCAGACCGTGGCGCGCATAGCCTCGGCGCATCTGACGGAACGCGCCCGCCAGGCCGTCGAGAAACTCTTGCAGCAGGACGCAACCTTCGCTGCGGGCGCCGTGCCGGCCGATACGCTGGCCGAAATCATGGCGCGCGCGGCGATCTGGCCCGACCACATGCCGGGCGGCAAGGGCGCCACCGCGCCCTGGCACTACATCGATATCGGGTTGTTCGAAGGCCCGTCGCACATTGCCGAGCGCTGTCCGCAAGGGAATTGCATCGTCGCCAAGATGAGCCAATACCTGGTGAATCTGAAGCAGCATCGCGCCGACGGATCGTGGCCGGAATCGAAGGAACTGGCCTTCCTGATGCACTTCGCGGGCGACATTCATCAGCCGCTGCATTGCGTGAGCGATGCCGATGCCGGCGGTAATTGCGTGAACGTGGTGGGCTTCGAACCGATGCACAACCTGCACGCGGTTTGGGATATTACGCTGGTCAACAAACTGATGGCGCAGGATGGCCCGGGCATGGTGGCGGGCATGGAGTCGCGCTTCCGCGGCAAGGCGCGGCACTGGCAGGACTACGGCAGCATCGAAAAAATCGCCGCCGAATCGTTCGGTCTGGCCAAATCGCAGGTGTATGGCAAGGCCCGCCCGCGCCTTCCGGTGATCCCCACGTTCATCGAAGTGCAGCCGCGCAACTGCGCCACCGAAGCGCCGCAAATCCTGCGCGATGTCAAGGTAGACGGGCCGCGTTCCTACGGCGCAGGTTCGCTCACCGTGGTGCGCATGCAGTTGTACAAGGGCGGCGTCCGGCTGGCGGCGATGCTCAACGCGATTTACGGCGATTAGACGAGTATTCCGGCGAGCGGAACGATCCACTCGGGATCGGCGGTCCGCAGCAACCCGTCGCGCACCTCGCGGATTTCACCCTGCGTGTAGATCCAAGCCTTGCGCTGGGAGGGGTCGATGACCCACACGAAACGGACTCCGAATCGCAGGTAGTCGTCAATCCTTTCCTGCACCCGGCCGATCCGATCCTCCGGCGAAAGGATTTCAACGCAAAGAAAAGGCGGCTTGGTGAAGATTGACTCATCGGGTTCGGGGCCGAGCACCACACAAACATCCGGCACTCTGTAACGGTATGGAGATAGTTGGACGGGCTGCTCCTGCATCACGCAGGTGCCCCACAGACGGCGGCGCTCGCGGAAGTAAACTATCACTTCCTGTTGCGCCTTGCCATGCTCCTTTTCGCCCACGTTTCTCTCTACGATGACCCCATCTACGTAATCGCAATCCGGATGGTAGGCGTTATGCAGGTACTCCTCGACCGGTACCCAATTCGGCGCCGCGCTCATGTGGTAATTATGTCACATCCCCGCCGCAGCCCGTTTCGCCGGCACGCCTTTGGTGTGGCAATCCAAGCACTTGGCGGAGTGGATATTGTGCGCGCTCTTGGGCGAGAGAAACGTGGTATCCATCTTCTCCACATCCAACCCGCAGTTGGACAGGCGCGGATGGCAATTCGCGCACGAGGCGCGGGTCTGCTGCCCGTGCTTCTGATGGCAGGCCAGGCAACTGAGCCCTTCGTGAATGCCGCGGCCGGTGCGGTCGTCGCCCGAGCCGGCCTGCCGCGTGGAGAGGGGCGCGTGGCACTGGTAGCATAGGCCCTGGCGCTGGTCCGGGCTCATGCGCACGGGCCGCGCGCCATCCAGGATCTGCGGAAGCGCGAGGTTGGCGTCAGCCACGTGCGCCATCTCGCGGCGGTCGAACAGTGCCAGCGATGGGCGGTAGATCGGCTCACGCGCCGATGAACGAAGCGCCCGCGCCATGCGCTCCGGTTGCTGGCCCAGCGGTTCGCCATGCCGGTGAATCTGGTGACAGGCCAAGCACGGAATCGCCGCCACATTGGTCCAGCGCGCGTCCGTCATCTTCCAAGGCCCCTGCCGCTCGATGGGCGTAACCAGGTCGCGTATGCCGCCTTCATACTGCATGCCGTGGCAGCGCAGGCAATCGTCCATCAGCAGCCGCTCATGATTCTGCTTTTGGTCCAGGAAGAATTTGGCGAACTTCGCGCCGTGCGGGCCCGCCTGCCAGTCCGCGAATTCCTGGGCGTGGCAGCCCTGGCAGCGTCGCATCAGCGCATTGACGTCCATTCCCTTCACGCGGATCTGCTCCGGAACATCGCCGCCGACGTGCCGGACCAGACGGCGCGAATTGTCCATGACGGAACTGCCGTGGCAGGTCAGGCACGGCACGCCGCGATGCGTGGATTCCCGCCACGAGTCCCAGTTCGCGCGAATCTCGTGGCAGCGCGCGCAGCCTTCGCCCGCGGTCGACCGGTAGTAAATGTTGGATGCCGGCAGCAGCAGGAGCAGCAGGCAGGGCACAGCGGCCGCCAGCCACCAAAGGCGGGGGCGCATCACTTGTAACGCGTGCCTTTCCACCCCTTGACCAGGTGATCCGACGCGCGATAGGCGTTCGCCATAATCGTCAGCACCGGGTTGAATCCGCCGTTGGTCACGTGCACGCTGCCGTCAATCACGAACAGGTTGTCGATCTCATGCACCTGGCAATACCGGTTGACGACCGACGTCTTGGGATCGTCGCCCATGCGGCAGGTGCCGGCCTGATGCTGGCCGCCTGTGAATCCCGGCCCTGCCAGTTTCTTCCAGGTGCGCACGGCGCCGGCTTCCTTCAGCCACGCTTCGGCTTTGGCCGCGGCAAAAGCGCCGATCTCGATGGTGTGCGGATGCTTGTCGCCGGAAAGCCGCGCTACCGGAATGCCCCAATGGTCGAGCACGTTCGGATCCACCTCCACGCGCGCATCGAACATGGGCATCTCTTGCGTGGGGCCCTGTATCGCGATCGCGCGGCGGTAGAAGCTACGCATGAAATCCTTGTGCGCCTGGCCCCACTTGGGCACGTCCGGCGGCAGCATGCCCACAAACTGGTACGGCAATCGGATGAACTCGTTGGCCAGCATGGCTCCGCCGGCGAGGCCCGGATTCCCGTGATTGTAATCGCACACCGCGATGGAAGCCCCCGGACCCAGGTCGTCGTAGATGTCCTCCGGCATGATGCCGAACGCGCCCGTGTAGCTATGGCCCTGGAAATTGCGGCCGACCCAGTCATACCGATTGCCCAGGCCATGCGGGTAGAGCGCGCTCTTCGAATTCAGCAGCAGCCGCGCCGATTCCACGGCCGCGCTCGAAACCACCACCAGGTCGGCATCCTGCCGGCGCAAGCGGTCGTGCGCATCGAAATATTCGACCCCAGTGACTCGTCCGCGCTCGTCGGTCAGGATCTGGCGGGTCATGCACTCGGTGCGCAGCTCGCAATTTCCGGTCGCCAACGCGATGGGGATCACCGTATTCTGCGTGCCGCCCTTGGCGTTCACTTCGCAGGCAAAGCCCACGCACCAGCGGCACCGCATGCACGGCCCGCGTCCGCCATACGGCACGCTATTGCGCAGCATCGGAATATGGAACGGATGCAGCCCCAGCCGCCTGGCCGCCGGTTGCAGAATTTCGAACTCGCGGTTGGGCGCGAGCGGCGGCATGGGCAGCGGCTTGCGGCGCGGCGCGCGGAACGGATTTCCGGAATCGTCGCCGGAGACCCCGATCTCCCATTCGGCCTTCTCGTAATAAGGCTCCAGATCGTCGTAGGATATGGGCCAGTCTTCGAGCGTGCTGCCGGCCACGTGACCGTAGGTGGAGCGCATGCAGAAATCCCGCTCCATATAGCGCCACGCCATGGCGCCGTAGCTGAGCGTGCCGCCGCCCACGCAGGCCGCATTGTTGCTGTAGCCGGGGCCGCTGGCCCGCACCAAATGGGCGCGGCCTTTCAGATCCACCGCCACGCGCGGATTGCGCTCGTCATCCGGCCCGAAGGCGTTGCCCAGCACCGAGGTGCGCTGGTTGCGCAGATCGTCCTTGCGGCAATCGAACGCCGTATACCATTTGCCGCGCTCCAGCAGCACCACGCTCAGCCCGGCTTCCGACAGTTCCTTGGCCACGATGCCGCCGCCCGCGCCCGCGCCCACTACCACCGCGTTGACCCGCTTCACGCCCGCCCCCGCAGCGGCGGAGACGCTACCCCGAGCATTTTCCAACTGGCTCGCTCGCGGTTGCCGCCATGCCGCGGATCGCCGTAAAAGCCCTGCATGGCGTGGGCCACCAGCATGTCGAAGAAGGGCTTGAGTTCGGGACTCCGCTCGATGCGCCGCAGCATGTCGAGTTGCGTCGCGGCGGGCAGGTCCGCGAAGGCGTGGCCGGTTGAATTCGCGCTCTCGCGGTCGAGGCCGGCGATCCCTTGCCGGTAGGCTTTCTGCAAGGGCTTATAGAACCCGGAGAGCTGCCGGTCGATGAAGACGACCACGCCGGCCTCGACTGCGCCGGGGTCCTGGTCCTGGGGGATGATGTGCGCGCAAACGGCTCCGACGGTACGCGCTTCCTGCACGCTGAAGAGCCGCCACGGGCTTTTCGAGCGCGCACAGCTTGCCGCGCTGCCTGCCAAGCCCGCGACCATAAACCTGCGGCGATCCATCCTACTCACAGCGTAGCTGGATTCGGCGGCGAATTCAATTGTATAGAACCGTAAACTCTGAAATAGGGCACTCTACCCTGGCGGAATCTGCCGCGGGAATCGCCCCAGCAGCCGATGCACGCGGATGCCCCGGATCGGCCGGACGGCCAATGCCTTAAGTAGGCAGCCGGATGCCGGTCTCTTCGTAGAGCGGCACGGGGGCGGTGCCCTGGGTGCGGAACTCGTAGCGCTCGATGGCGAGTGCCGCGCAATCCTTGCCGCTGCGCACCACGCAACCGTAGATCATCAGCTTCATCGGACACACGTCGTTCAGCCGCGCAGGCCAGCTCATCGACAACTCCACCGGCAATCCAGTGCTGAGGGCGCCTTCTGTCGTGAACCACACGCCGCTGCTGCTGATATTCACCGTGCGCCCGTTTCCGGCTTCGGATACGCGGCTTCCGTACAGGAGCTTATAGCGCAGCCCTTGTTCGATACCAAAACGGCGCTTCGTACGCCGATCGACGTGCTCGTCCTGCTTCTTGCGTTTCGCCATAGTTGGTGCACCTCTTCGCGTACGGCCTTCGGTATTCAGAATTAGCACCGGGAGCGCCGCAACCTCAATTATGTCTTTGGATAGTCAACATTCACTAACGCTGTCGGCTGCCAGTACCCGTAGTCCGAAGCGGATAGCCCGAACCTGAAGCCCAACTTTCTTCGCCATATATTCGCCATGAAATCAATATGTAGTGGCACCCGGTCGTGCCGATGGATCGCCTAGTATCTCACTAACTCAAATCCAATCAACACTTTCTTAAAGATTTCTCTTGCAATGGACTAAGGGTTCGTGCCACAATTTGTTGTGGCCTAAAAATGGTCGGAAAGTAGCTCAAAAGTGGCCGATGAAATACCTCAAGGCGCGGTACTGGTGGAACCACCCCGTGGCATGTACCCTGCCCGCCTTGACGAAAAAGGACGCCTGAAGCTACCCGAGAAGTTCCAGAGGTACATAGGGGATTTGCCTGAGAAGAAACTGTTCGTGACCAGTTTGGATCGGCACATGGCAACAGTATATCCGATTGCGATCTGGAGAGAAAACGAAAACTTGTTCGCCAGCCACCATGACAATCCGAAGGCCGTGAAGAGGGTATGGTTCACCGCCCAGGAGCTGGGGTCGGAAGCGGAAATGGACGCTCAGGGGCGGGTGCTCTTCTCGCCGGAGTTGCGCCGGGAGCTGCGCATCGAGAATCAGCCTGTGAAAGTGCTGGTGGTGAACGGCGCCATCCAGGTAATGAGCGAAGAGCTGTTCAAGACACAGCAGGCGGAATCCGCCGAGTCGTCCGAGAACGATGTGGAAACCCTGCAACGGGCTGGGCTCAAGTAATGGCTTATGCATTTTGCCGTGATGGCGGCCGAGGCAATCGACTGGCTGGCGGTGCGGCCCGAGGGCACGTATCTGGATGCCACCGCCGGACTGGGCGGCCATACGGCGGAGATCGCGCGGCGCTTGACCACGGGCCGCGTGATTGCGAACGACCGCGACGTGGAGTCGATCGAGATGGCGCGCCGCAATACGGCCGCATGGGCCGATCGGATTTGTTATCACCAGGGAGCCTTCTCCAGGATTGCCGCCGCGCTGCCCGCGTGCGGAGCGGAGCAGGTAAATGGGTTGCTGGCCGACCTGGGTGTGAGCCGGTATCAACTGACCGAACCGGGCAGGGGATTTTCGTTTATGGCCGAGGGGCCTCTGGATATGCGCATGGATCGATCCACGGGCATCACAGCGGGGGACCTGGTCAATCAGTACGCCGAAAAGGCGATCGCCGACCTGATCTATCAGCTAGGCGAAGAAAGGAGGGCGCGGAAGATAGCCAGAGCCATCGTTCGAGCACGGCCTATACGGAGCACACTACACCTGGCCGGGTTAGTGGAGCAGGCCGTGCCTCGGACGAGTCATCTGCATCCCGCGACCCGCACCTTTATGGCCTTACGCATGTTTGTGAACGACGAGCAGGGCGAACTCGACCGCTTGCTCGAGATTGGACCGGAGCTGCTCGGGAGCGGCGGCCGCATGGTGGTGATTTCCTTCATGTCGCTCGAAGACCGCAAAGTGAAGCAGCGGTTCCGCAGTCTGGCGCAGGAGGGCCGCGGAACGATCCTGACCAAGCGTCCCGCGACACCGACGGAAGAGGAAACAAGTTTGAATCCGGCCTCGCGCAGCGCCAAGCTGCGTGTGCTGGAGATGAAATAGCGAGGTAAAGACCCATGGCAACGCTGGCAATGATTTTTCGGAGACCTCTGGCCGCGGCTGCCGCCGCAAACGGCGCTGAGCCATCCGCATCCGTCCCCGCTGATGGCCGCTACTCGTTGCGCGCGCTGCCCAACGAGCACATTTTCCTGTACTCCAAGCCCATCGACAACAGCCGCGTGGTCCGCGAGCCGCATCCCACGGCGCGCGGCGAATGGCGCATAATCGGCACGGCGTGCGGTTTGGCCGTTCTATTCATGGGCCTGTCCACGCCCCGGGTGGCCAATGTCTTCGCCGGCTATCAGTTGGAATCCTTGAAGACGGAACAAGCGCACTTGCGCGACGAACAGCGCGATCTGGACATTGTGGAAGCGCGCCTGTCCCGGCAGGAGAATCTCGAAGTCCTCGCCAAGCGGCGCGAACTAAGCGCGCCTACGGCCGCACAGATCGTGCACCTCGAACCCAAGGGCGAGGGCAAGCTGGCCCTGAACCGGCACTGATCTCATACCGCGCAAGGTTGGACGTTATGGAATCCGTCCCGAGAAGCAGAGCCGGCAAACGTCTGATGTGGTTCGGCGGCGCCATCCTGATTTGGGGATGCCTGATCCTGATTCAGTTGTTCCGGCTGCAGGTCGTGCATCACGGCGACTACCTGCGCGCGGCCCTCCGGCAGCAGGAAGAGACCGTGGAAATTGCCGCGCCGCGCGGGTCCATCTTCGACCGCTCCGGGCAGTTGCTGGCCGGCAGCGTGAAGCGCGATTCCGTCTACATCGATCCTTTGCAAGTGCCGGATCTGCAGGTCGCGTGCGAAATATTGTCTGGCGTGCTGGCGATCGACAGGGCCGCGCTCCGCGACCGCATCGAGTCCTATGCCGCCAATCGGAAAGGCTTCATGTGGGTGGCGCGCGCCATCGAGCCGGAGCAGTACGAGCGGCTGCACAGCCTTCCCCTGAACTGGATCCGGTTCGCCCAGGAAAGCCGGCGGAATTATCCGCGATCCACGCTGGCCGCGCACGTCATCGGAGCCGTCGATAGCGAGGAGATCGGTCAGTGGGGCCTGGAGAAGAGCCTGCAGTCCGATCTGCGCGGCTTGCCGGGCAGCGTCCGCGTGCTCACCGACGCCAAAGGCCGCGGAATCGATTCGAATGAGGAGACTGCGCCGCGGCCCGGAGTCGCAGTAACGCTTTCCATCGACGAGCGTATCCAGTTGCCGGCCCAGGACGCTATCGCGCGCGCCGTGCAGGACGCGCGGGCCGAAAGCGGCAGCGTGGTGGTCATGGACCCTTATCATGGCGATATTCTGGCCATCGCCAGTTATCCGCCGTTCGACCCGAACCAGCCGCCCGGGCACGGCGAAAACCCCACGGCGCGGTTCAATCACGCGATTTCCGTGCCCTTCGAGCCGGGATCGGTTTTCAAGGTCATAACGCTTTCGGCCGCGCTTGAAACCACGGGGTTGAAGCCCTCCAGCATGATCAACTGCCATAACGGCAGCTTCACCCTGGCCGGCCGTACCGTGCATGAAGCCCATCGTGGGTTCGGTGTCATCCCGATGGAGGAGGTGCTGGCCAAATCCAGCAATATCGGAGCCATACAGATCGGGTTGACCGTTGGTGCGCCCAAGCTGTACGAATATGTCCGGCGCTTCGGCCTGGGCGCGCGCACCGGGGTCCCACTGCCGGCGGAGTCTCCCGGGATGGTGCGCAAGCTTTCGAAGTGGCGCACCACCTCGCTCATGTCGGTGTCCATGGGCCACGAGGTGGGCGTTACCACGCTGCAACTTGCGCAGGCCTGTTCCGCCGTGGCCAATGGGGGTTTGCTGGTGCCGCCGCGCCTGATTCTGAAGAAGGGCGATCAAGCCACGCCGGTGGCTGCTGCGCACCGCATTCTGAAGCCCGAAACCGCCATCACCATGCGTAAAATGATGGAAGGCGTGGTGTTGAATGGCACCGGCAAGAAAGCCAGGCTAAGCGGTTATTCCACCGCCGGCAAGACCGGTTCCGCCCAGATCTTCGATTACGCCACCGGCCGCTATACGCACAATTACAACGCCTCGTTCATGGGCTTCGCGCCGGTGACGAATCCGGCCATCGTGGTGGTGGTGACGCTGAATGGCACGCATGGCACTGCCGGCTTCGGAGGCGCCGTTGCGGCTCCCGTGTTCCACGAAGTGGCGGCGGAGGCATTGCGCGTGCTGGACGTGCCCAGGGACTTGCCGGACACGGCTCCGGACGCGCCGGAAACTCAAATCGCCGACCTGAATGACGCGCCCGTAATCGACGGAGCCATCGAGCCACCTGTCCTGGAAGAGGTAGCGGAGGCCGAGACACAACCACCGGCCACCAGCCAGCAGCCACCAGCCACGGCCAGCCCAGCTCGACCCTCGGGGCCAACAATGCCGAAATTTATTGGATTGTCCATGCGAAGCGTGGTGGCACTGGCACAAGCCCAAGGTTTGCCCCTGGAAACGGCCGGCACCGGCATCGTCCGCCGGCAGGACCCGCCGCCCGGCGCCGTTCTGCGCGGCGGAGAAAGGATTCGAGTCGATCTTGCCAGATGACCCTGGGCGAGATATTGGCGGAAGTCCGGCTCGAAGCCCCGCTCTCGCCGCTTCTTTCCCAACTGGACGTGCTGGGCCTCGACTACGATTCGCGCCGCGTGCAACCCGGATTCCTATTCTTCGCCTTTCCCGGCAGCCGCGCAGACGGCCGCCAGTTCGCGCAGGATGCAGTCAGCCGTGGCGCATTGGCAGTAGTCAGCGAGTCCCCCGCGCCGGCTGACTTTCCCGTACCCTGGATAGAGGTCGCACACGGCCGCCATGCGCTGGCGCTGGCCGCCCGCAATTTTTATCGCCATCCGGACCAGCGGATCGCCCTCACCGGGATCACCGGCACCAACGGCAAAACCACGACATCTTATCTGATCGATGCCATTCTGCGCGCCGCCGGCAAAATCACCGCGTTGATAGGGACCATCGAGTACCATCTGGCCGGAAGGGTCTTGCCGGCTATCAACACCACGCCGGAATCGCTCGACCTGTACCGCCTCTTCGCCGAACTGGAAGCTGCGGGCGGCTCGCACGCGGTGATGGAAGTATCGTCGCACGCGCTCGCGTTGGGTCGCGTTTACGGCGTCGCGTTTCACACCGCCATTTTCACCAATCTGACACGCGACCATCTCGACTTCCACGGCACCATGGAGGGCTATTTCGCCGCCAAGCAAATGCTGTTCTCCGGCGCCGGCGCGCCGCCACCCGCCTGGGCTGTGTTGAACCGCGACGACGAATGGTGCCGCCGGGTGGAAATTTCGCGCCAGAGCGAAGTGTTGTGGTTCGGGCTGGGGCAAAGCGCCACCGTCCGCGCGCGGCACATCTCGTCCAACCTGCAAGGGCTGCGCTTCGAAGTGCAGAGCCGGCAGACGCGGTTTATGGTGGAATCGCCGCTGCTGGGCAAGATCAACGTGTACAATATCCTGGCGGCCTGTTGCGCCGGGCTGAGTTACGGCCTTTCGCCGGAGACCATTGCGGCGGGCGTGGCCCTCTGCCGCGCCGTCCCGGGGCGCTTCGAACGCATCGACGAAGGCCAGCCATTCGGCGTGGTAGTGGACTACGCGCACACCGACGACGCGCTGAAGAACACCATCGCGGTGGCCCGCGGCCTGGTTCCGAAACGCATCATTACTTTATTCGGATGCGGCGGCGACCGGGATCGCACGAAACGTCCGCTGATGGGCCAGGCGGCCGCGGAAAATAGCGACTTCGTGGTGCTCACCAGCGATAATCCGCGCTCGGAAGATCCGCTGGCCATCATGAACGACGCGCTGGTGGGCATCCGGCGCACCGACGTGCCGCTGCTGGTCGAGCCGGACCGCGCCACCGCCATCGCTCGTGCCATCAAGGAGGCGCGTCCCGGCGACATTGTCATTCTGGCAGGGAAAGGGCACGAGCCGTATCAGGTACTGAAAAACAAGACCATCGCCTTCGACGATCGCGAGGTGGCCCGCGGAGTGCTGCGGGGTTTCGGTTACCATCGGGAGCCGAAATGATCCTGGCATTGAGCTTAGTGGCATGTGGGGCAGGCTCTCAGCCTGCGGCGGCCTCTCAGGCCGCCCACGACCCGCTCGTCACCGGCTGGTCCGTGGACACCCGCACCCTATCCCCCGGCGACCTCTTCTTTGCCTTGCGCGGGCCGAACCACGATGGCCACGCCTACATATC
>Ga0181531_10001932_pt1 | contig 13020 bp, 13 predicted proteins | sample PEATcosm2014_Bin_38_FD_119743 | JGI IMG/M metagenome (GOLD analysis project Ga0181531, IMG submission 119743) | Peatland microbial communities from MTU Mesocosm Facility, Houghton, MI, USA - PEATcosm2014_Bin11_10_metaG | ecosystem: Environmental > Terrestrial > Soil > Wetlands > Peat | place... | reverse complement strand
CCAGCTCAAGAAGCTGAACAAGCAGCAGATCATCGCCGAACCTGTGGGGCGAAACACCGCGCCAGCAATCGGACTGGCGGCGTTCCTGCTGGAGAAGCGCGACCCCAGCGCGGTGATCGGCATGTTCCCGTCCGACCACGTCATCAGCGACGAGAAGCGTTTTCGCGACGACATCCAGGGAGCGGCCGAGATCGCCGCGAGAGGAGCGAACATCGTCGTCATCGGCATTAAGCCGACTCGCGCCGAAACCGGCTACGGCTACATCGAAGCTGGAAGCGCGTTGCAGAAAGGCGTGCTGCAAGTACGACGCTTCACTGAAAAGCCGACAGCCAAGGTCGCTGAGGAGTTCGTGAAGGCCGGCAACTTCTTCTGGAACAGCGGCATGTTTGTCTGGGGAGCGCGGACGCTGGCCGACGCCTTGCGCGAACATCTGCCGAAAACAGCACCTCTGCTGGAGGAGATTGCGGCAAGCTATGGCACGCGCAAGTTCGAAAAGACCTTCGCCAAGCTTTATCCCAAGTGCGAAAACATCAGCGTGGACTATGCTCTATTGGAGCCGCGATCGGCGAGGGGCGAAGCCAAGTCGGGCATCTACTGCATTCCAGCCGGCTTCGGATGGAATGACCTCGGCTCGTGGACAGCGCTCTATGAGCATCGCAAGGCCGGCGGCAAAGACAGCGACAACGTCATCCTGGCCGACCAATCCTTCGCCATGAACGCGGAAGGCAACTTCATCCACTGCCGGACCGACAAGTTCGTTGCTGTGGTTGGTGTGAAGGGCCTGGTGGTGGTGGAGACCGACGACGCGCTGCTGATTACCACCCGCGAGCACGCGCAGGACGTCGGCAAAGTGGTGAAGTACCTGGACGAGAAGAAACTGAAGCGGCTGGTGTAAAGGCAGCAAATAGCAACTAGCAATCAGCCAAATCATGTTGGTTCGTGCTCTGACGCGAAGTTGGAAAGGACTGCGGTGGCGCGACTGACCGCGCCCCTTCAAAGACATCGATGGCAACCCAGATCAAATTTGGCACCGATGGATGGCGTGGCATCATTGCCGACGACTTTACATTCGACAACGTGCGCCGCGTCGGCAACGCGATGGCGCATTACGTCCACCAACATGAGGATGCGAGCAAGGGTCTGGTCGTCGGCTACGACACACGCTTCGCTTCCCCGCGGGCGGCGGAGATCATCTCTGAGGTTCTCGCGGCGGCGGGCATCGCGGTGCGACTTTCCGACGACTACACGCCCACTCCGGCGCTCTCCTACGCGGTGAAGAACCTCGGCGCGGCGGGCGGCGTCATGATCACGTCCAGCCATAATCCGTTTAACTGGAATGGAGTGAAGTACAAGGCCGGCTACGGTGGCTCAGGCACGCCGGCGATCATGAAGGCGATTGAGGGCGAACTCGACTCGCCTCGTCTTGAGCGTCCCGGCGGCACCGTGACCGTCACCGATTTCAAGACGCCGTACATTGCAGCCATCAAGGACTTTGTGGATCTGAAGCTGATCGAGAAAGCTGGTTTCAAGTTCGCGATCGACGTGATGTATGGTGCCGGACGTGGCGTGCTGAAAGGCATCTTTACCGAAAGCGGCATCCATCACTTCGAGATTCGTGGCGAACTCAACCCGCTCTTCCCCGGCATCAATCCCGAGCCCATCGAGCCGCACATCGCGATGCTCCAGCAGGCAGTAGTTCATGCGCATTGCCAGGCTGGGATGGCGACGGACGGCGACGCGGACCGCATCGGGGCGGTCGCGGAAGATGGCAGCTTCGTGGATGCGCACAAGATTTTTTGCGTGATCCTGGAATGGCTTCTGAAGGGCAAGAAATGGCCGGGCGAGATTGTGCGGGCGTTCAACACCACACGCATGCTGGACCGCATCTCCAAGAAGTACGGGTGCAGGCTGCACGAGTGTGGCATCGGCTTCAAGTACATCTGCGACCTCATGCTGGAACGCGACATCCTGATCGGCGGCGAGGAGTCGGGCGGCATCGGCATTCGCCGTCATCTACCGGAGCGCGATGGGCTTCTGAATTCGCTGTTGCCGGCCAACATCATGGCGGAAGAAGAGAAGCCGCTGGGACAACTGGTGCGCGATCTCCAGAAGGAGTATGGCGAGCATCATTACGGCCGCATTGACCTTCACCTCAGCAACGACGTCAAGGATGAAGCCATGCGGCGCGTCCAAGCCCGACCAAGCACGATAGGTAGTTACGGCGTACGGAAGGTCGAAACGCTGGATGGTGTGAAGTTCTTTCTGGATGCGCCCACCTACGGTAATGGCGCCGAGGCCTGGGTTCTGGTTCGTGCTTCCGGAACCGAGCCGCTGCTGCGAATCTATTGCGAGGCGGCGTCACCGGACCTGGTGTCGCAGATTCTGAAGGAAACCGCAGCCTTTGTTCACACTGACAGCGCGACCCATATGCCAGATCAGGCAAGAGCGAAGTAGAATGCCTGCTTCAGAGTTAGCGCCAACAGCGCTTTTCCAGCGGGCGAACCTGCGCGCTGTTAGTAGGATTCAACCTGGCAGTTTGTAGGTTGGGCCTATGGGTTTCGATCGGACTGTCTGGCGTCAGACCATGCCTCGAATTGCTTTCGATCTACCGATCCAAGCAATTTGTTGTATACTAGGGCTGCGTGTGTTCGAACGGCGCGTTTAGCAGCCATCCCTCCCTGTCTCGAGCGATTCCTGCCTGGAACCTTCCGATTCACCAACGCAACATCAACACTAAGGAAAATCAAGAAACAAATGGAACAAGGAACAGTAAAGTGGTTTAACGATGCCAAAGGCTTTGGGTTTATTTCACGTCAGAACGGCGAAGATGTTTTCGTCCATTTCTCGGCCATTCAGTCGAACGGCTTCCGTTCGCTACAGGAAGGTCAGGCTGTGAGCTTCGACGTGAAGCGTGGCGCCAAGGGTTGGCAGGCTGAGAACGTACAGGTTCTGTAAACACGAAGCACGAAGCGAGGGTGGCGGAATGCTGCCCTCTGCTATTTGCGACGATGAGAAGGCGAACGAGTCTTTGGTCGTAAACCCCCAATTCATGCCGCGTAGGGCTGCCAAAGGATCGGCCGGCAAGCGGCCTACTCTGAAAGCGAGGAACCAATGAAGAACATCTACGTGGGGAACCTAAGCTTTGATGCGACCGAGGACCAGGTTCGCGCGATGTTTGAGGCGTATGGCCCGGTCGATAGGGTCAGCATTGTGACTGATCGCGACACCGGACAGTCGCGCGGCTTCGCGTTTGTCGAAATGTCGGACGACGACTCGGCCGGCAAAGCTATGGAAGCCCTCAATGGCACCAACCTCAGCGGGCGCAACCTGACCGTGAATGAAGCGCGGCCCAAAACAGACAGGCCGCGGCGCGATGGCGGCGGCGGTGGTGGGCGTGGCGGCGGACGCGGTGGACGCGGCGGCGGTGGCGGCGGCGGTGGTGGTTGGGGACGCTACTAAGGTCTAGTCTAGTGCGGTAGCACACATTCGCATTAGCACACATTCTAAGATGAGCGCAGGTGCCGGGGCAGGAAGATGCCTCGGCATTTGTGTTTATGCACTCCCATTCGCGGTCTCGCCTTGCGATTCCACAAAGAACAAACAACTCTGATAGGCTGGAGCGGCATTTTCGCGGTCCCTGCCGATGCCCAACGACTCCAGCCATGCCATCCAATTTGCCGGTGTCGGTTTCCGCCTGCCTCAGGGAAAGAACCTTTTGTCGAGCCTGGACCTCGCTGTGCATACAGGCGAGACGTTTATGCTGGTGGGCCGCAGCGGATCAGGGAAGACAACTTCGCTGAAATTGATCAATCGTCTGCTTACCGCAACCTCGGGCGAGGTTCGGGTTGAGGGAACCGCCGTCGACCAATGGGACACAGTGCAGTTGCGGCGTCGCATCGGCTATGCCATCCAGGATGTCGGCCTCTTTCCCCACTACACCGTCTTCGAAAACGTAGCCCTGGTCCCCAAGCTTGAGAAGTGGGAGCAGCGCAGGATCGCTTCCCGCGTGGAAGAGGTACTGGCCTTGGTGGGACTGCCGCTGGGCGAGTTCGCCGGCCGATATCCCGACGAGCTTTCCGGCGGACAGCGGCAACGCGTTGGACTAGCACGAGCGCTGGCAGCCGAGCCGCCCATTTTGCTGATGGACGAGCCCTTCGGCGCACTCGATCCCATCACCCGGGCGGAGATCCAAATCGAGTTCCAGAAGCTGCAAAAGAAGTTGGGCAAGACGATTGTCTTTGTGACTCACGATGTGGGCGAAGCCCTGCTGCTTGGCAACCGGATTGGGCTGATGGAAGAGGGCAGGTTACGCGGAGTGTATAGCCCGAAAGAATTTCTGGAGACGGTGGATCCCTCGGTGAAGGCGTATGTGGACGTGTTTCGTGCGCGCCAGCAGATGTTTCAGAGTTGACCTGAGGAAAATCCTGGCAGGGGCTGAAGCCCAGTTCTTGCTATGTCCTGTTCGGCACGACTGAAAGTCGTGCCCTGACACAACCCAGAGGGGCTTGCCGAGATGAGTCTAATATCCAGCGAAAGAGCCGGACGCGATCTGTGAACTTCATCTTCACCCACAAACGCGAGGTTGCGACACTCACCGCAGAACACTTGTGGCTGGTCGGCATCTCGATGTTGCTGGCGATTGCCATCGGCGTGCCGCTTGGAATCCTACTCACGCGCCGGCCAAAGTGGAAGGCGGTGGTGCTGGGCAGCACAAACGTTATTCAAACCATACCCAGCCTGGCTCTATTCGGACTGCTGCTGCCTCTGCCGTGGCTGGGCGCGCGGGCTGATCGCCTGGCGATTGTGGCCCTCGCGCTTTACGCGCTGCTGCCCATCGTGCGTAACACCTATGTTGGCATCGCCGGCATCAGTCCGCCGGTGCGGGAGGCGGCGATCGCCATGGGACTCACATCCGGGCAACTTCTGTGGCATGTCGAATTGCCGCTGGCGCTGCCGGTCATGCTTGCCGGAATTCGGGTTGCCGCGGTGATCACGATTGGCGTCGCTACGATCGCTGCCGCCATCGGCGCAGGCGGACTCGGCGAGTTTATCTTTCGCGGTATCGCCATGGTTGATAACGGCGTCATCCTGGCGGGCGCGATTCCCGCGGCCCTGATCGCACTGGCCGCAGACGGGCTGCTCAGCGGCGTCGAGAGGCTGCTGGTACGGCACCGAAGCTGACGATGAACCGGCGCACGTTCCTTTCCGCATTGGCCCTGACGGCTTGCAGCGGGTGTTTGTCCCACGCGGCCGAGCTGACCGTCGGCTCCAAGAACTTCACCGAACAACTCATCCTGGGCGAACTGCTGACGCAATATCTGCGCAGTGTTTGCCATATGCCGGTCGACGGCCGCTTCTATCTGGCCGGAACCTACATCTGCCAGCAGGCAATACTCTCCGGGCGCATCGACGCCTACGTCGAGTACACGGGCACGGCGCTGGCCGCGATCCTGAAGGAACATTTCACCGGCGACCCAGTCGGTGTCTACCAGCGCGTGAAGCAAGAGTACCAGCGCCGCTTCAACCTGGATGTGATGCCGCCGCTGGGATTCAATAACAGCTTTGCCATGGTGATGCGCGGCGAGGACGCGCGGCGATTGGGAGTGAAGACGCTGTCGCAACTAGCGGGCGTAGCTCGGCAAATGAGGCTGGGAGTGGGTTACGAATTTCTCGAACGGCAGGATGGCTATCAAGGCCTGGTCAAAACATATGACTTACACTTTGCCGAAGCTCCACGTGTGATGGATCTAGGGCTTCTCTATCGCGCGCTCCAGAACCGGTCCGTCGACGTGGTTGCCGGCAACAATACGGACGGCCTCATTGCTGCGCTCGCCTTGGTCGTGCTTGAGGACGATAAGCACTACTTTCCTCCTTACGACGCAGTACCGATCGTGCTGCCCGCCCTTTTTCGGAAGTGTCCACAGGCGCAGGATGCATTCGCCCGCCTCGCCGGCCGTATCACCGCCGATGACATGCGAGCGATGAATTATGCTGTCGACGGGGAGAAGCAAGACGCCGCCGCGGTGGCCAGCGAATTTCTTGTCGGGCAACATCTCCTGGGATGACGACGGATTGCAGCCGCATTCCCACACGAGTAGTCTAAAACGCAGGCATGGCAGCCAACGGCAACAACGGGCGAAGGTATCCCCAGTTCGTCTTCGGCGACACCTTAAGCGTCGCGTTCCAAACCTTTCGTATCGGTAAGATGCGCTTCATCCTGACTTCACTGGGGATGGTGATCGGAACGGCGTCACTTATTCTGGTGGTCACCATCGGCCTTACCGGCAAGCAATATCTGTTGCAGCAAATTCAAAACATCGGCTCCAACATGATGATCGCCGAATACGCGGGCGGCGGCATCTATGGCCGCGACGCATCCAGCGACTTCCTCACTCTCGACGATTTGAATGCGGTACGCCAGCAGGTCCCCGGCATCAGTAATGCTTCGCCTATGATCGAGTTTCATGACCGTATCGCCGTGCCCGGTGGTAAAGAGCGCGAGGTCATCGCGCTCGGGGTCTCCCGCCAGTATCTCAACGTGCGCAATTTGCAGGTCCTTTCGGGGCGGTTCTTCGACGACGGCGACACGTCGGCACGCAACAAAGTCGCGGTCATAACTCAGAAGCTGGCCGATGCCCTCGGTTCAGCGGACTCAGCGGTAGGCCAGGAGATCAAGCTGAACGGACTGCCTTTCACCGTGATTGGGACTTTTCGTGAGCGCGTGGATACCTTCGGCCAGTCAGAAATCTCCGACGACACCATCCTGATCCCCTACACCGTGGCGCGGTACTTCACCAACAGCGACGAGGTAAAGCAGCTTTTCTTTTCGGTGTCCGACTCCGCCGAGGTACCTCGCGCCACGCAGGAGATCCATGACGTGTTGCAGTCACGGCATCGTGCCGAGTCGGGTTACCGGGTCGACAATTTGACCCAACTGCTGCAAGTAGCCGCCAAGACTGCGGATACGCTGACCGAGGTGCTGCTGTTGATCTCAGTGCTCACTTTGATTGTGAGCGGCGTCGGCATCATGAACATCATGCTGGCCACGGTGAATGCCCGTATCCGCGAGATCGGCGTGCGCAAGGCGGTAGGCGCGACCAATTCCGAAATACGTGCGCAGTTTATGGTGGAAGCGATCTTGATCTCGCTGGCCGGAGGCATCGTTGGAATAGTTCTGGGCCTGGCGTTGCCGCTGTCCGTCCGCTTCATCACCAACTATCGCGTTCCCATCTCGGGGTGGTCGGTGATCATTGCGGTGCTGGTCTCCAGCCTGGTTGGAGTCTTGTTCGGAACGGCCCCGGCTGCGCGCGCCGCGCACTTCGACCCTATCGAGAGTCTGCGTTACCAATAAAGAACCGGGCCGCAATGCTGGAGCGGGCCGTGCTGCGCTCTGGGCAGAAGGGAGCTTCCCGTTTTCAACACTGTTCCGCAGCCAGTCATTTACTGGTTCGGCTGGTTGTCCAACGTCGGAACGTAGGAGGCTGACGGTACCAGATCGCCGCCCAGCGAGCACTGCTGGTTCTGTCCTGCCAGCTGGAAGGTGCCATAGAACACGGGACACTTGCAGGTGGCAGTGGAACCGTCTGCGCTAAGCGTGCAGGGCGCGGTCATACAGGCAGCGTAAGGCGCCTTCTGACACACGGTCGCGAACGGCTTGCCTTGCGCGAGGATCTTCAGGATGTCCAGGCGGGACCCGGTATCGAACGTGGAGATTACGTCTGCGCCGGGAATGAGCGTTCCACCGTTGAGATATCCGCAAACCGGCGCCTTGCCGACTTGCGTGCATCCGGCACCGTCCGGGGCGCAGGCACTGGCGGTCGCGTTGTAGACCGAGCGGTTCAGAATCGCAGTGAGCAGCGTGTAGTTGGTGCTGGTAGCAACCGTGCACAGGCAGTTGGCGGATTGGCCGTCGGGAGAAAGTGTGCAGGGATAGGGCTCAGCGCCCGAATGAAAACACAGCGCGAACTGCGTCGAGCATGCCAACATTTCCGAAGGCGACTGGATCGTATCGCGATAGGCCGGCCCGTAGGTCGTCGTCCAATTCTTTGAATTATCCCAGAAGGGCCGCGAGTCCGGTACAAACTGCTGCTTCCAGTTCAGTGGATCATCCCAGTAGCCGGGAGACTTCTGACCCAACGGTTGAGGATTGAGCGATTGCGCCCCCATCGTGCTTGCCAGCCCAAAGGCCAGCAGCAACAGAAGAACGCAGTCCAGTGTCGCTCTCAGTCGTCGCATAAACATTCTCCTCTGCCACCTGGCCGGACTATATACGTTGGCCAGAATTTTGGTTCTTAGTCCCAAACAGCCCAACACTATATACGCATCGAGCGATTTCTGGAAATAATTATTTTGGTTGGCAGGGCCCCGTTCTCGAAGACTGAGACTTCTGTGCTGGGCGATTCAGCGCCACTCGTCTAATACAACAGGGCCGGCGAGCTCCCCCTTTAAAGCCCGCCAGCCCTACGTCAGCTACCAGAAAACTGGTAACTGAACTTTACTCTCGCAGCGCCACCTACCGGCGGTGCTCCGAGTTAGCTTACCCATGGCTGTGAATTCCACAGTAGAACGTTGCTCTACTTACGGCTACTGGCCTGTGGCCGCAATTCAGGACAGGGGGCAAAGGCTGTTCTGCCCTGTTCGAAAGTGCAGGCGCGCAATACCGCATGGCTTTGCTGAAAACGTAACTTAAGAGGTGGCGTATGATCTTCACGCCTCATGAGCATCCAGCGGCAGGTGGCACGATGCTGGCAGCCAGCGCCTTCGAGTGCAAATCTCGTTTGTGGATTTTCGGCGCGATTTTCGGCGTCGCGTTCTTCAGCTACTCCCTCGATCACGAGAACGCGGGTGCGGCCGTGGTGGATTGGATTGCCCGGACTGACGCGGCATGCCCGCACGGCTCAAAGTTATTTCACCGTTTGTGAACTGGGCGCACGAGCGTACAATTCGGCCTACCCAACTACAAGGAGGTTTTGCGAATGAACTGTAGACCCATGTGTATCTGCGTAATGATTACCTTGGCGGCTGCGATGGCCTCCGCGCAAACCAAAGCTACGATGTCGGGCAAGTGCGGCAAGCCTGACGTCCAGCAAAGCATCCCGGCTGGCGACCAGCAAGGCCATGTCTTCGCGCTGGCCCAGGGCAAGTGCACCGTTACAGGAGCTGTCGGCGGGGCCGCGGCCAAAGAGGGCGCCTACTCCGAGCACATTGACATGACGGCTACCCACATGAAGAACTGGGGAGTCTATACCGTGACCTTCGATAGCGGCGATAAGATTTACTACAACTATCAAAGCGCGGGGACCATGAAGGGCGGCGCGCTACAGACCGAGACGAACAAGTACCAGGCCACCGGCGGCACCGGGAAGATGAAAGGTATTAAAGCTACAGGCGGCTGCACGCTAACCCCCACGAGCGATGAGGGTGTGGACTATAAGTGCACCGGTGACTATACCCTCGCTGGCGCGGCTGCGGCCAAGTAGCAAAGCAAGCAGCGCAATTTCCACAAGCCCCGCCCTGTCCGCAGTAGTTGCGGATAAGGGTGGGCACTCTCTGCGTCGCACCCACCAATCACAAAGGAGCAAGAGGCAATGCGCAAGAATATTGATCGCACTCGCTGTGGTCGTTCTGGCGACGGCAGCGGCTTCTGCATCGGAAAAGACAGATGTGATGGCGCCCGTCAATCAATTCGTTGACGGCTTTAATAAGGGCGACATGGCGTCGGCGCTGGCGGCATGCGCCGATCAAACCTCCATCGTCGACGACTTCGCGCCCCACCAGTGGCAAGGGACTGGAGCCTGCGCGGCGTGGGCCAAAGACTTCGATGCTGAAGTGAAAGAAGATGGTCTGAGCAACGGCGTCGTCACCCTGGGCAAGCCCCGGCACGTGGATATCACCGGCGACGTTGCTTACGTGGTTGTACCCGCGAGCTATAGCTACAAGGAGCACGGCAAGCTAACTCACGAGTCCGGCTCAACCTTCACAGTCGTCCTGCGAAAAGGTGGCGCCGGCTGGCGCATCATCGCGTGGACGTGGTCGAAGGGATAGGCGCCCTCCCGCGATGTTCATCTTTGCTTCAGCGGCACGGGCAGCTTCACCAGGTATCTCGCCCAAGCAGCCTGGGGCTTAACCGCAAACCCGCGGCACCGCAACCGCTGCGCCAAGTGTTATGGCTCCATGGTGTTCCCATGGAGCCTTGGTTTATCTTGTGCAGTCCCAGCGCACAAGCGACCGGCTCGCATTGCCAGACTACTGTGCTGCGGCGGTTGTGATGTTGTTGTGGTTGTAGCTATCCAGGACGGATCCGTCTCCCAGCATCTGCTGTCCAACCGCCGAACTGGGGTTGATCTGTTGCGGAAGTCGCGCGGTACCAAGCAGGACGTTGGCATCGTTGACGATGGTCTGCACCGGGTCCTGTTTGCTGCCGTTGGCAACGTTCAGCAAGGCTGCAATCAGGCGATGTACCAGATACATACTTGCATCGTTTTGTTCCGAAGTCTGGAGCAGGGTCTCTACCTGGTTGTCGGTATAGTAGTTGCCTCCGATGGTCAGCCCATTACCATGCTGCCATTGGCCCGGATTGTTTTCATAGTAATTTTGATTATTGTTTCCGCAATGGTGAGCGGGAACTACCGTTCCGCTCTCGAACTCTGCTGCTGCGAAGCCATTGACGGTATACAAAGTGTCTAATGGGAAGGTCACTTGCATGGTGATGCTTACTTTCCCTCCGTCGGAGAAGTAGCGCGCAAAGCTGCCACCCGGCGAGGTCAGCGTACCGGTTATAGTTGAGACCAACTGGTTGCTGGTGGGAGCATCGGACGCAAACCAGAGTAGGCCTGTCAGGTTCCCTGCCTGGGAGGAGTAGGTGAAATACAGGTTGCTCGTCTGCGTGATTGTGAAGCTGCCGTTGCTGTTGTGAGTCAGAAGAAAAGGAGCGCTTGACGGGGAGTAGATGGTATAGGTACCGCTTGATTGCAAACGCCCTGTGCCGCTGGCCGAGCCATTGGCCAAATAGCACTCGCCGCCGCTGCAATCCGTGGCCGGAATCACCAGGGAGACCAGCGCGGTTTCATTGCCATTGAAATGGGCGTTCAAATCGCCATCGCCCAAGGTAAGTTGGTCTTGCGCTGCCAGAGTCAAGGTTGTTCCCATCAGCAAAACGGTGATGACTACCAAGAATACCGCAGCTTTTTGTGCTTTCATTAGCTTCCTCGAAGTGAATGTCGCAGGAGACAGGGAAGGGACATTAACTTTCTCACTTTTCCCGATTAGCTTGGCCCGGACTGTGTCCTCTTGCCCGCCTCCGAAGCGCGACTAAGTTGTACTCTTCTTCAAGGTGGGTGGGAAGATGCGAAAGTGGCGTTCTTACGGCCACAAGAGTCTCGGGGAAGGCTTGCAACCTATAGGTGGGATTATTGGCTGTAGAGATAGAAGTTAATGGCGTACTTTTGACTCTATAGATGGCACCAACCTAGCGGTAAAGAAGGCCATCGTTTGGCTAAGAAGATAATACTTGGAGCTACCTCAACGTGGTGGGACGAGCTGACCGGCGAATGCTTTTATCCTGTCTGCGATGTTGAACCAATTGTCATAATAGGCGGGGTCAGGTCGAGAAGATGGTTTCTGGCGCGGTTTGAGCCTTGCGTGGAAATGGCTCGGAGGCCTATGCCAGTTCATGCTTTGCTAGAGGGTAATGCCGGCGCGAGGATACTATGTGCGCTAGTAGTTTAGGAAGGAACGGCGCAGCGCGCAGACTTTTGGGCGACCTCAATATAGGCCAGCGGCGACAACGAGCCTGACACTTTCGCGACGGGTCGAGCCTTCGATGCCATCGACTTTGATGGAGCAGGGCGCCGAGTTTCTAAGGCGGGTTTTCCACTGCGGAAAAGACAGCAGGTCCCTCCACTCGGGCTGAAGCCCTCGGTCGGGATGACACTAGAAGAATTTTGGGGTGCAAAAGGAAACGGCCCCACGCTGTTCAAATGGAGCCGTTATTTATGTTGAGCCGTTTTCGCGGTGTCTGAGCCGCGAGGCGAAATCCCGAAGCGTAGCGAGGGATCCGTCCCGGCAAAAGGAAACGGCTCCATGTTGTTCACATGGAGCCGTTATTTATGTCGGCGACGACCTACTCTCCCACACACTTTCGCGTGCAGTACAATCGGCCCTGCGGGGCTTAACTTCCGTGTTCGGGATGGGAACGGGTGTTTCCCCCGCGGTAAGATCACCGGCTTCGCAGGCGCGTGCAAGCTTGCGCTTGCAGCTCGATCCCAGGCGTGGGTTGCACGCAGGACCTCGAGCGCCAATCTTGCAAAGAACTCTCCGCTTTCGCCGGGGCTAAAGCCCCGATAGTGGGTTGCGGTTGACGCAGGCCTAAAGGCCTGCTCTTCCACCTGGCTGCTGGAGCGCCGACCCGAAGGTCTGCTCCCACCAACCACCCACGCGCGGGCGATCTCTCACAACTGAATAGCATCAGGATTTACAAAGCGAGTACTGAAAATTTAAGGCTGGAGCTCCGTCGAGCTCCGCACTCTGGCTAGTTCTCCAGAGTGCACGGGGTTTCCCATAGCGCACCAGTTTCTGCGCGAGATGGGGTAACACGTGTAGCCAAGTAAATTTTATGGTCAAGCCGAACGGGCGATTAGTACTGGTAAGCTTCATGCATTACTGCACTTTCACATCCAGCCTATCAAACACGTGGTCTTCATGTGCCCTTCTTTACCCTTTTGGGTTGGGAGATCTCATCTTGAGGAGTGCTTCACGCTTATATGCATTCAGCGTTTATCACAACCGAACTTCGCTACCCAGCCGTGCCATTGGCATGACAGCTGGAACACAAGAGGTTCGTCCATCCCGGTCCTCTCGTACTAAGGACAGGTCCTCGCAAATCTCCTACGCCCACATCAGATAGGGACCGAACTGTCTCGCGACGTTCTGAACCCAGCTCACGTACCGCTTTAATAGGCGAACAGCCTAACCCTTGGAACCTTCTACAGCTCCAGGATGCGATGAGCCGACATCGAGGTG
>Ga0181531_10001930_pt1 | contig 13025 bp, 10 predicted proteins | sample PEATcosm2014_Bin_38_FD_119743 | JGI IMG/M metagenome (GOLD analysis project Ga0181531, IMG submission 119743) | Peatland microbial communities from MTU Mesocosm Facility, Houghton, MI, USA - PEATcosm2014_Bin11_10_metaG | ecosystem: Environmental > Terrestrial > Soil > Wetlands > Peat | place... | reverse complement strand
GCATTGCTGCGTTGGGAGCAGCGCGATTTGGCGAACGCCTCATCGGTATCGCTGCCGACCATAAAACGACTTGAGGCATCACCCGGCGTTATGGCCGCCCATTTGTCTACCGTGATCGCACTGAAAGAGGCATTAGAGTCCGCCGGGATCGAGTTTATCGATGAGAACGGCGGTGGGCCGGGAGTCCGCTTGCAGAAACGGCGGCCGACAAAGGGTTAGGATTAGCTTTTTTAGCCAGTCATGGTTGTTCATTTGACGTGGTTTGCTGAACGCTTATGCGGCCGCGCGTGCATGCAGACTCCCGAATAGTTGAAATCGGCTGCGGCTAAACCCACATAAATTAAATCGATATGTTGGAAACGGTCGGTCGACCGTCATTTGCGCGTCGCAGGGGCGAAACATGGCCAAACGCAATAACCCATCATCGGCACTGCTGCCGACCCCGCCGCTGCTCATCACCGAATCCAAGGATGCGTACGATCAGATCTGTCACGCGATCAAACAAGAGATCGCGCCCATGGGAGCCGTCGAGCAGATATATTGTGAGGAACTCGCCTATCTCACCTGGGAAATTCTGCGCCTGCGGCGCTGCAAGGTCGACGTCATCAATACTGAGTTCCGTAACGCTTTAGCTGATCTGCTCAAACGGCTTTTGCAGGAGCCCGGACCGTATGACGTTCGTGTGGGAGATGAGGCAGATCGCCTTGCCTATGCGTGGTTCTCCGACAAGGATGTCAAAAAATATGTTGCAGAAATTCTCAGACGCTTTCAACTCGATGAATCCACCATTACCGCCCAAGCCATGCGAGAGTCGATCGAGGACCTCGAAAAGTTTGACCGGTTACTGGCATCGGCGGAATGGCGTCGCGAAAAGGCGCTGCGTTGCACAGCCGATTATCGCGGCGATTTCGCCGAGCAGCTGCGCAAAAGCAGCAATCGCTTCATCGATGGCAAGGTTGTCACGCTCGAGCATACCGATAGAAAATCATCGGCGGCCTAGCCGTGGCCAGCAAGCGGCAAATTGCAGCGAACCGTCGCAATGCCCGCAAAAGCGCGGGCCCCCGTTCCGCCGCAGGTAAGAGACGGGCGAGCCAAAATACCTACAGGCACGGCCTGTCCGGGAATATTGGTCGCGCAGAGCGCGCCGCGCAGGTCGAGACATTGGCGCGCATGATTGCTGGCGATACAACCGACGCAATGATCCTCGATTTTGCCCGGACCGCCGCCGAGGCAGAATTGGACCTCAGACGGATCCGACAGATCAAAGTCGCCTGTATCGAACACATGCTAGCATTTGGTGAGTCCAATGATCCGGACCCCGTCACCGAGGTTCGCGACATCGTGCGCTTCCTTAAGACCGGAATATTACCCGAGCCGGTCGACGCTCTCGCTACGATGCCCCAAGAAGAACCGGCACGTTCAGCCGAAGCCGTGCGTCGCGCGTTACCGCAACTGCTCAAGCTTGATCGATACGAACGCCGCGCTGCCGCACGGCGTAATCGATCAATTACTATCATAGGTAGAAGACAGTAGCGTTATGATGTTAGATTGTAAAATACGAAACGAAGCCAATTTAGCTTTGTTTTTCAGCGGTGTGTGCCCACGCAGCGTTTCGCTTTCTGCGCCACCTGAAGGCGCGATTTCTTGAATTGAGGCCATTGACTGGTTTCGTTATCCGCCCGCGAAGTAGACATTGCCAGGCGGGCCAGCCATGTTACTTTTGCGGAATCGGGGGGCACCGAATTGTCTGGGCCGTCTGAGTGATCGGCATCTTGCCCTTGTTATAAGTCGTGGGCGTAAGGCGTAACGCATTGCCGGGTTTGCCGGTTGTAGGCGTTGCGGTTGCAATTCAGCCTATTGGATCGGTTGGATTTAGATGAGCTCCTCGACCTCCCTCGCCAAAACCGCGGCTGTGGCGCCGCCAAATCTGCCAACCGACCCGACGGTGACTTTGGCTGCGGTGACTTTGGCTGCAGTGTCGCACGCATCTGGGCACGTCCCGGTAAAGCCGAACGACAAGAAAATCATTCAGGATCTGCTGTGGGTGCTCAAGCCGTTCGTTGATCTACGCCGTTCCATACCGCTGCCCTTCGTGACGACCTTTTTGGTTGTCGCGCTCAACGAAGGATTAGGGGTTAGCGCTTATGCGCGCGCGGTTGGCGTTAGTCGTGCCGCGATGTCCCGATATCTTCGCGATGTCGGGGACCGGGCAAGGAATGGTGGGCCGGGTCTAGGCCTCGTCAGGATAGTGCCGTTCGCGACCAATCGCAGTCGTAGTCGGGTCCTGCTCACTCCCAAAGGACGCAGAATTATCAAAGAGTTGTTTCGGCAAGCGCAAATTTCCGCCAACGCCGAGATCGAAAATCAGTGACTGGGGCCTGGCGCTGTTACTCGATGCCGGCTGAAGGCACCTATTACCGCGTCGAGATTGGCCCGCTCCGCGTCGAGCAGGCCGATCAATTCTGCGGAAGCCTCAAAGCTGCCCGCGCCCAATGCGTGTCGCGCTACGAATAAGAGACTCGTTCGTCCGACAAGTAAAATACTGATTGTCCGAGCGAGGCTACCGACTGCGGTGGGCCTACGCAGTATCGGTATCGGAAATCTCGCCGGCCACCTCGGCGGCGGCGTGCGCTAGTGAATGCCATTGTATCGCAATTTCCTCCCATTCGCGTTTGAGCGCTGGGGCGGCCGCTTGACGTGCTCGGCTCTCGCTTGCGAGGGCTCTTCGTCGGAAGATGGCAGATTGATCTATCATCGCCATATCATTCTTTGCATTCTATGATTGCGTTCTTACGCTAGTCAATCTCGCGTTAAGCTCGGAAATCAGGCAATCGAAATTGGGGCGGAAGCCTCTGAATAGGACTGTACCAGCGCGCGGGTGTGGCCCGCGACGATGCCATGCGTGCGACTCCAACGAACGTCAGCGGCAACCATCGGCCTTGCCGGCACCGATGGCTGCCGTCATGCTATCGTGGCAGCGGCAGCAGCAGGATTAGTGGTCATCCGGGAGCGCGCGGGTTAAGGCCGAACAACCGAGAAGGGGCGCTACCATGGCCACGTTCGACGTCCTCGCCGATGACGCAACCAATACTGACCCGGAAAGCAAGAACCGCCATCTGCAGGCGACGATCACAGCGTTGCGTCAGGCGCTTGAGGACGCCGAGGCCGAGCGCAGTACCGTGCGACAAAGCGTCCGTGCAGCGTATCAAGACGAGATCGCCGAGCTTAAAGCCACAATTACGGCGTTGCGCGACGCGCTCGAGGAGGCCCGCCATGATGGACGGGCGGCGGTCGAGCGTGCCGTGGCCAATGCGGCCGACGAGATCGCTCAGCTACGCCAGGCCGCAGCGGCGCTCCGCGACGCGATCGAGAACCTGCGCGAGGGACACCGGCAGGAGATCCAGCGCCTCAATGCCGCCGCCCAGGACGAAGCGGTCCAGTTTCATGCCGCGATCCGGGTCCTGCGGGAGCAGCTTGAGGAGGCGGCATTCCGGACCCATTCCGTGAAACAAGAGGCGCTGGCCGGCGCCGCCAACGAGATCGAGGAACTCAAGGCGACGTGCATGGCGCTCCGTCATGAACTCGATAGCGTCGATAGCGTTCGGGGCAATGGGTCATGACGACGGACGGCGAAACCTCTGTGCGGGATCGCGAGACAAGGCGTCGCAACCCACGACGATCGGGGGCCAAGGCGAAGGTTCAACCGCGCCTTGGCGGCAAGCGCGAGCGGCTTGAGGATGTCAACATTCTACTGGATGTTGCCCGGCGGGTATCGGGGACGGAAACGCTCGATGAGATCCTGGAAGAGCTGGTCGAAATGACCTCGCAGGCGCTCGGTTGCGACCGCAGCAGCTTCTTTCTGCACGACGCCGGTTCCGGTGAACTTTATTCGCGTGTGGCGCAGGGCGTCCGTCGGCGGGAAATTCGTATTCTCAGCAACGATGGCATTATCGGAGCAGCATTCCAGACCGGCAGCAGCATCATCGTCGATGATGCCTACGCCGATCCACGCTTCAACCCGACGATCGACCGTGAGACCGGTTATGTCACCAAGACCATCCTCTGCGTGCCGCTGTGCACCGCCAAGGGCGACGTTATAGGCGCGGCTCAGGCGCTCAACAAAGTGGGCGGCCTCTTTACCGAGCATGAGCGGGCGCTCCTCGAAGGGATCGCGGCTCAGGCACTGCCGGCGCTACGGAGCTCGCAGGCGGTCGAGCGGATGCAGAAGGCGCGCGCCCAGGAATTGGCTTTTCTCGACATCGTCGCCGACATCACCTCGCAGATCGATCTCGATCAGCTGCTGCAGCGGGTGATGACCGAGGCAACGCGGATGTTGGGAGCTGAGCGCTCCACGTTGTTCCTCCATGACGACAAGACGCGCGAACTGTTCTCGCGCGTCGCAATGGGGCCGAAGATCGGCGAGATCCGCTTCCCCGATCATGCCGGCATTGCTGGCACCGTGTTTACCACGGGAAAGACAGTCAATATTCCCCACGCCTACGCCGATCTGCGCTTTAATACGAGCTTCGATAAGCAAACCGGGTTCTTCACCCGCTCCATCTTATGCACGCCGCTCATCAACAAACACGGCACGATCATCGGCGTGACTCAAGCTTTGAACAAGAGCGGCGGCCCATTTTCTGCCGAGGACGAATCGCGCCTCAAAGCCTTCACCGCGCAGGTCGCGATCGCCCTTGAAAACGCCAAGCTGTTCGACGACGTCCAGAAAATTAAGAACTATAACGAGAACATGCTCGAAAGCATGTCGAACGGGGTCATCACGCTGGACGAGCGTGACGCGATCGTCACCTGCAACAGCGCCGGTGCTCGCATCATGAGGCTCGCGCCTTCGGCCATCCTCGGGCACACCGCCGCCGGATTTTTCGCCGGCAAGAACGAGTGGATCATCGAGCGCATAAAGAAGGTTCAGGCCGAGAAGCTCGCCAACGTCGCCATGGACGTCGAGATCGTGTTCGACGACCGGCCGGTCTCCGTCAACCTTACGGTGTTGCCCTTAGAGAGTGGCGATCGCACGCAGCTCGGCACGCTGCTGATGATCGAGGACATCAGCACCGAGAAGCGCGTCAAGGCCACCATGGCACGCTACATGGACCCAGCGATTGCCGCGCGCATGCTCGACAACAACGGCGACGCTGGGCTCCTCGGCGGCGCCAGCACCCGGGCGACCGTCCTATTCTCGGATATCCGGGGTTTCACCACGTTGAGCGAGGAAATGGGCGCCCAGGGCACGGTCGCATTCCTCAACGAGTATTTCTCATTGATGGTCGATTGCATCGCCCGCGAGGAAGGCATGCTCGACAAATTCATCGGCGACGCCGTAATGGCGGCGTTCGGGCTTCCGATAGCGCATGACGACGACGAGGACCGCGCGGTTCGCGCGGCGATCGCCATGATCCGCGAGTGCCGACGTTGGAGCCGAGATCGGATCCAACGCGGTCAAAAGCCGATCGAGATGGGCATCGGCCTCAACACCGACATGGTGGTCTCTGGCAACATCGGGTCAGCGAAGCGCATGGACTACACGTTGATCGGCGACGGCGTGAACCTCGCCTCAAGGCTTGAAAGCGCCTGCAAGGCTTACTCGGCGCAGATCCTCATCAGCGAAAATACCTTCGGCCGTCTGCGCGGTACCTATCGCATCCGCAACGTCGACCAGGTGGTGGTGAAGGGTAAGACCGAGCCGGTTGGTGTCTATGAGGTGCTCGATCACCACACCGATGAGAGCTTCCCCAACCTGATGGATGTGGTGAGCTATTTCAACGAGGGCATGCGGCATTACCGCGCCGGCAAGTTCACCAACGCTATCGCCCAGTTCGAGAAGGCACTTGCTAGCCATCCTAGAGACAAGTTGTCGACCGCCTATATCGAGCGCTGCAACCACCTCATAAACCGCCCTCCGGATGCTGACTGGAATGGTGTTTGGGTGATGACGCAGAAATGAGCCTGCCTGTTGGTTGGCACCTTCCGCAACGGGTCACTCGCGGGTGTGACGCCATTGAACTGCAACGCTCCCGGCTCGGCTGGGCAGTCGAGCTATCGTTCAGCCGACGACTTGACCCAGGCGTTGTTTGCCTTCCAGGGCTTGGGCTGACGGTGGCGCCAAATGCCTTGCCTGAAAATCTGCGAGAATGTGCGCGCCGACATCTGACGCAGGGACAGGGCGGCCGAAGAAATAGCCCTGCGCCTGATCGCCGTCGACACTGTCGAGGAAGGCTGCTTGCGCGGCCGTTTCGACGCCTTCGATGGTCACCCGCACAGACACGCCGATGTCAGCTCTTCCCCCGAAGCGGACGTCGCCTCGGCAGGATGACACCCGCCGCTGCCCCTTCCAAAATGCTTTAAAGCTTATCCTGCAGAAATTCCCCAACCCGCTCGATCGCGCGGCGCCCTTCCGGCAAAATTCGCGCATAGAGCTGCCATGCGTGCGGCATCCGCGGCCACACCTCGATTTCGACGTCACGTCCCGCATCGTGCAATTTCGTGGCCATCCTGACTGAATCATCGCGCAGAATTTCATCGCTTCCGACCTGAATGAGTATCGGAGGCAATCCCTCAACGTCGCCATAGAGAGGAGAAGCATAAGGATGGCGCGGGTTGGCCCCGCCGAGATAATGGTTTGCAAAGCTCGGCAGCCGCGCAACATTCATTATCGGATCGGCCTTTGCGTTCGACCGCAGGGATTCCCCCGTAAGCGCCAGATCCGTCCAGGGGGAGAGCGCGACGATCGCGCACGGCAAGCTGAACCCTTCGTCGCGCAATTTGTACGCCGTCGCGAACGCGAGCCCACCTCCCGCCGAATCGCCGAGAAAGGCAATGCGGTGAGGGTCAATCCGATCCGCGAGCCATCGATACGCTCTGCTCGCGTCTTCGACTGCGGCAGGAAACGGATGCTCCGGGGCCAGCCGATAGTCAAAGTACAGCACGCAGGCACGTGTTGCCGCGCTGATCCGCCAGGCAAAATCGCGGTACAAGGGGGCGCTGCCAAACGCATAACCGCCGCCGTGAAAATGCAGGATATAACAGTCGGTCCGCGCATCGCGCACTTTAGTATGCACCGCCGCGATCCCATCAACGCTCATGGTCAGCGTTTCCGTACCGCGAGGCGGATGGGGCACTACCGCTTCGATCAAACGCAACCGCCGTCGCATGGTCGCCACCTCCGGCTCCCGGTCGCGACGAAAGATCTTTGATAGTTTCAGCGATAGGCGCAGCAGTACGGCTTGCCAACTCGTCTTGCGAGAGAGTAGCGCCAATTGCAGTGCTCCGATTTCGTAGTCAAGCTGCGCGCCAAGGCGTTACGCGGCGCGAGCCACCGCGCCCCAATCTTTTGCGACGCTCGGCGATTGCGAAAGTACTTCCCGAATACGCCTCCACGTCCGTTCATGCCCAACAAAGTTACGAATGGGGGCAGGCTAGGGGTCGATGCTATCATCGCAGTATTGACGGCTTTTGTGCCGTGGCTCCGGCTCCATGAGACGAAGCCGGCGCCTCCCAGCCGAAAACGGAGCGACCACCATACGAATGTGAGCAACCAAACTCTTCCGCAATGAGTTTCTCTGTCGACGGACCAGTGGTGCGCCGTTCGAGCACACGGGCCTGCTGGTCAAGCCGTCGCAGCGCCTGAAGTTCTTCATCACGGCCGAGCTTCGCGTTCCGCAGCCCTAATTTAAGCACCTTGATAGTCTCATCGTAAACCTTGAGCGGAACCGGGAATGGGTGTCGGTCCTTGCCGCCGTGTGCAAATGAAAAACGCGCGGGATCGGTGAACCGGCACGGTGCGCCATGCATCACCTCTGCAACCATCGCCAGTGCGCGTACCGTCCGCGCACCGACGCCCGGCGTCAGCAGCAAATCGGTAAAATCCTGCGGCCCTCGGTCCGCAGCGGCAGCCAGGTTGCCGTGAAGCCGCCGTTCGATCACATCGCTACTTCGGACATCGTGGTGTGCCGGCATGATGAGATGCGGCAACAACGGTTGGTCAGTGAGAGGTTTCGGTAGTATTTCCGGACCGGTCTCGAGGGCCGCGTATTCGCGCGCAATCTTGTCGGGTCCCAGCAAAGAGAGAAGATCGAGTTGGGCCTGGCGCGAAGCTTCGGCGCGCCGGTCGGCAAGATTAACGATCTCACCCTGTCTTTTTCCGTCGATCGCGGCATGCGGATTGTCTACGAAGCTCTTCAATCCTTCCGAAAGCCAGTGATAGCGCCGCGCCTGCTTGCGTGCGCCATTCATGCCCTGCTGAACGACCGTCCAGTTGCCGTCATCAGTGACAATGAAGCCGTGAAGGTAGAGATCGAAACCGTCCTGCACGGCTGCGCTGTCAACTTTTGCGACCAGGCGGCTCGCCTTCGCAAGATCAGTTCCATCGATCCCGACACGGTCGCCGATCGAAATCAATTCTTGCGGCGTCCGTCGTGAATGCTTGCCGCGTCCGCCGCAGACGTGAATGCCGAGTTCATGACTGCGCGGCGTCAATCCCCGCTTCAGGGCTCCAATGACACTCGTCGTGATGCCAGAGGAGTGCCAGTCCATGCCCATGACGGCACCGAACGATTGAAACCAGAAGGGGCTGGCAAGGCGCCGCAACAGTTCATCCCGACCGTAGTGATGGACGATGGCCTCCGACATGACTGCACCGAGTCGAGTCATCCGGTCGGCCAGCCACCGCGGAACGTGGCCGCCGTGGAGAGGCAAATCGGCACTCCCGGCCCGCCTTGTCATTACTCTTGTGCGCCTGTTGGAGTTTGCAGGTCGACAAACCCGCATGTTCATGCTTTGTACCATGGTTGGCGAGTCGGGGCAACACGGGAAATGAGCTGCGGAGACAATCCCTTAGAGAGGGGCGGACGGGGCTTTCGCGACCTCGGCCGTTTCCTATGACCGCAGCCTATCTAGCCAAGCTCAACACCGAACAGCGCCGCGCTGTCGAACATGGCTGCGGAGCACTTGATGAAGCTCCGCCGCTTCTCATCATCGCGGGCGCAGGGTCGGGCAAAACCAACACGTTGGCCCACCGCGTCGCGCACCTCATCGTCTCCGGTGCCGACCCGCGGCGAATGATGCTACTTACGTTTTCCCGCCGCGCCGCTGTTGAAATGGAGCGCCGGGTCGAGCGCATCACGGCCGAAGTGCTTGGCGCGAAGGCCGGACCGATGGCTCATGAGCTCAACTGGTCGGGAACGTTTCATGCCGTCGGCGCACGGCTTCTCCGCGAATACGCTCTCGACATCGGACTCAGCGACACTTTCACAATTCATGATCGCGAAGACTCCGCCGATCTGATGAATCTCATTCGTCATGATCTCGGCTTCTCAAAAGCCGACAAGCGATTCCCCATGAAAGGTACCTGCCTTTCGATCTACTCGCGCGTGGTTAATACCGAAGCTCCGCTCGGCGATGTCCTCGACGGCAACTTCCCGTGGTGCGCCGAATGGGAAACACAATTGCGAAAGCTGTTCGGCGCGTACGTGGAAGCGAAGCAAAAGCAGAACGTGCTCGATTACGACGATCTGCTGCTCTATTGGGCGCAGATGATGGTTGAGGGCGCCGTTGCGCAAAATGTCGCGGATCGCTTCGACCATGTGCTGGTCGACGAATATCAGGATACAAACCACTTGCAGGCCTCTATCCTTTTGGCTCTGAAACCGAATGGGCGGGGATTGACGGTCGTCGGCGATGACGCGCAGTCGATCTATTCTTTTCGGGCGGCAACGGTGCGCAACATCCTCGACTTTCCGGGCCATTTCAGCACAAAGGCCGAAATCATTACGCTGGAGCGGAACTACCGCTCGACACAGCCTGTCCTGGCAGCAGCAAACGCGGTCATCGATCTCGCATCCGAACGGTTCACAAAAAACTTGTGGTCCGATCGCGCTTCGGCGGAGCTTCCCCGCCTTGTTAACGTAGCGGATGATACGGCACAGACAGGCTACATCGTCGAGCAAATTCTCGAAAATCGCGAGACGGGCATCGCGCTGAAGTCCCAGGCTGTGTTGTTTCGCGCTTCGCATCATAGCGCCGGCCTCGAAGTCGAACTCACGCGCTGTAACATACCCTTCGTGAAATTCGGCGGTCTCAAATTCCTTGAGGCTGCGCACATTAAGGACGTGTTGGCGGTGCTGCGCTGGGCGCAAAACATCCGCGACCGTGTCGCCGGGTTCCGCGTCGCACAGCTCTTGCCCGGCATCGGGCCAGGTTCTGCAGCTCGTCTGCTCGACCGGATTGCCGAGTGCACCAATCCCATTGACGCTCTCAACGGATTCAGACCCCCAGTCGCGGCGGCCGAGCATTGGCAGGAATTCGAAGCGACGATTGGCATGCTGCGCCGAAATGCGGCGACGTGGCCGGCCGAGCTCGATCTCGTCTACCGCTGGTATCGGCCGCATCTCCAGCGCATTCACCAAGACGCAGTGCTTCGCGAGGCCGACCTCGTCCAGCTCACACGGATTGCTTCTACTTATCCGAGCCGGGAGCGCTTTCTGACCGAGCTGACGCTCGATCCACCGGATGCAACAAGTGACGAATCGGGCGTGCCGCTTTTGGACGAGGATTATCTTATCCTTTCAACCATCCACTCGGCCAAGGGACAAGAGTGGACCTCAGTGTTCCTGCTAAACGTGGTCGATGGGTGCCTACCGTCCGATCTTGCCGCCGGCTCAACGCCGGAAATCGACGAGGAACGTCGCCTGCTCTACGTCGCTATGACGCGAGCTAAAGACCAACTTCACGTGATGGTTCCCCAACGGTTTTTCACGCACAACCAGCGCAACACCGGGGACCGCCACGTGTATGCGCAACGCACGCGCTTCATTCCCGGTTCGATGCTAGACCAATTCAAGTGCTGCTCGTGGCCACCCCCAAAGTCTGTGAGCGAACCAGAAGCCCGCAGGCGCGAGCCTGTGGATGTCCGCGCAAAGATGCGTCGAATGTGGAGCTAGCGAGAGGAAAACCGCGCTAACCGATTTTCACATCTGCGGCCAAGACAACTCTCTAAGAAGGCGTCTTTCTTAATCGGTTCGCACAGTCCGATTGCTGAATGGCCAGAGCGACCATTTTGGTTGCGATGAGGGAAGATATCGGAGGGCGCGTTCTCAAAGATTTAAGCTCGATGAGCGGCGGCTTTCATGGCCCAAAGCTGACGTGATGCCCTGACGACCAACCAAACGCTCGTCGAGGCGGCTTTGCTCAGCCTTAATGGCAGCATCAGTGGCAGGGCTTACCCGGCTCACACTTGGGCTTGGCCGGCGGCGGCGGTGGACGCTTCGGCGGCGGAGGTGGCGGAGCCGCACTGGGCTTCGGGGCAGGCGGCGGACTAGCCACACGTTTCGGCGGAGGTGGCGGCGGATGAGCGACTTGCGGTGCCGGCGGATGAGCGACTTGCGGTGCCGGCGGATGCGGAACGGCTTGCGGCTGAACTTTCTTTCCTGCCGGCGCTGAACCGCCCGGCGGCTTGCCGTCGGTGGCGGCTGCCGGTAGCCGCTTTTCCTCGATCGTTTTGCCGGACGGTGTGCCCGGCGGGTTATTTGTCGGACCGTGACCGATATTGCGACCGCTGTGGCCCTTTGGCTCGATCGCCGCGATCGGCCTGCCCGGCTTGGCCGCGACCACTCCTGGGCCGTTCAACACGGCGGGATGCGCGGTGGCGGCGACGGTCGGATGGCCGTGATTGGCGTTGAGCGATAGCGACGGATCCTTGGCGGCAAGCTCGGCATGGTGAGTCTGCACGGCAGTCGGCGGAACGTGATGCTCGTTTGCGACGGCGATCTGCCCCGGCGTAGGTCTCGCGACCGTGCCGCCGGCGCCCCCGTTGTAGCTGACATTGGTCCTGTTGTTGACGATCACGGTCTTGCTGTAGACATTGGTGATCGCGACATTGCCGAAGTTGTTGACGGTGCGGTTGTAAAAGAAATGGCGGTCGCGCCAATAGCCGCCTTCGTAGCCGACGCCGTCATAGCCGAAGCCGTAGACGACGCCGCCGTAGAAGCCGATTTGCGCTCCCCAATATCCGGGATGAAACAGGTAGAGGCCGTCGTCCCAGCCCCAATAACCGGGCGTCCACAACAGCTCCGGCTCGGGCGGAAGCACCCAGGTTCCCGGCACCCAGTAATAGCCGACGTCGTCGTCCCAGGCCCAATAACCCGGCACCCACAAATAACCGGGCTCGGGTATCGGCGGCTGGTCGTAGACCGGAAGCGGCGGCGGTTCCACGTCAACGCGCACAACAATTTCCGATTGTGCGTAAGCCATGGACCACGGCGCCATCGCGCCAACGCTCAAGATAACGGCGAACAAAACTGCAGCAACAGGGCGCATCCAAAAGGGCTCCGGCATCGAACGAATCCGTCGAGTAAAGAACATTTTAACTGAACCGGTTCTGAACGTTGGGGGGCGTGATTATGGCAGCTCCGGAGGCGTCGACCGGGGTAACCGGCGCTTTGGCACTTTACAGCCTGCCGAGCAAAACCAAGATCAACAGCACAACGATTACGAGACCGAGGCCGCCGCCACCGTAATAACCGGTGCCGTAAAATGGGCCGCCTCCGTAACCGCTAAATCCGCCAAGCAATACGATGATCAAAAGAATGATTAGGATGGTTCCGATTGACATGGCTTAATCTCTAATCTCCTTCTGCGCCACGCAACATAGATGCGCCAACCCGGGCGGTCTGAGCAAAATTGCTCACTTGAGTAAGGGACGCTCTCGGTCGCCAAAAACCGCGATTGCGACTCCAGTATCTGCCGCCGCTAAATAGCAGCCTCATCGAGCCGCTCACTCGGCAGACTTCTCGCCCCGTCTCCGCCCGATCGAAGCGCGTTGCTGTCGGAAGCGTCGCGGCGTAATTCACCGTGCGCAGCGGCGCCGATAGGATGTCGGCTTTGGCCCAAAACAGACCTTCATAGGTCGCCGCTCAATGTCTGTTTCTCGGTAAAGACGACCTCAGATTCTTTCGATTTTGATGATTCCACTGTGCGCAATTGTTGTGGGTAGTTTTGTGGGCGGGACGCGG
>Ga0181531_10001929_pt1 | contig 13027 bp, 6 predicted proteins | sample PEATcosm2014_Bin_38_FD_119743 | JGI IMG/M metagenome (GOLD analysis project Ga0181531, IMG submission 119743) | Peatland microbial communities from MTU Mesocosm Facility, Houghton, MI, USA - PEATcosm2014_Bin11_10_metaG | ecosystem: Environmental > Terrestrial > Soil > Wetlands > Peat | place... | reverse complement strand
GGCCCAGAAAGACCCTCGACTTCGCGACGCCGAACGAGCAGTTCAAATCCCTCCTGGCCGCCGTGGCCAGCGCTAACGAAGCGCCTACCGGGGGTGTTCGCTCCGGAACTTGAATCCGCCGAGCAAAAAACTTTTGTTCATTGCTCCTGGCAGCCGCTCCAACCATGAGACAGTGGTGCTTCCCATAACAAACAAAAGTTTTTGCTTCTTTTTTCAAAAAGAAGCGCTTCCTTCCTTTTCTTCAATCCCCCAGACCCACAGTGGCGGCGCGGTGTTGACCGATCCTACAATCGCGCCGAGAATTTCCAGCCATGCAAGCCATGGTGCTGAACACCCTAAGGTCCCCGCTCGAATGGACCGAGCTGCCCGATCCCCAGCCAGGCCCCGGCCAGATTCGCGTAAAGGTCTCCGCCTGCGGCGTTTGCCGCACCGATCTGCACGTCGTCGATGGCGAGCTGCCCAATCCCCAACTGCCGATTATCCCCGGCCATGAGATCGTCGGCCGAATCGACGCACTCGGGCCTGGCGTGGAGGGGCTCGCGATTGGCGAGCGCGTCGGCATTCCGTGGCTCGGCCACACCTGCGGCGTCTGCCCCTATTGCCGGACGCAGCACGAAAATCTCTGCGACCGGCCGATCTTCACCGGATACACGCACAACGGCGGCTTTGCCACCGTAACGATCGCCGATGCGCGCTTCGCCTTCCCGCTGGGCGAGGCCGGCACCGACGTTTCGCTGGCCCCGCTGCTGTGTGCCGGCCTGATCGGCTGGCGCGCGTTGACGATTGCCGGCGATGCGCCAAGGCTCGGCCTGTATGGCTTCGGCGCCGCTTCCCACATTCTGGCGCAGGTTGCGGTCTGGCAGGGCCGTTCGGTGTACGCGTTTACGCGGCCGGGGGATGCCAGCACGCAATCGTTCGCCCGCGGTCTTGGCGCCACCTGGGCGGGCGGCTCGGACGAGGTGCCTCCGGAACCGCTCGACGCCGCGATCATCTTTGCCGTTGTCGGCGATCTGGTACCACTGGCGCTCAAAGCCGTGCACAAGGGCGGCCGCGTCGTGTGCGCGGGTATTCACATGAGCGATATCCCGAGTTTCCCATATAAACTGCTGTGGGAAGAGCGCCAGCTCGTATCGGTCGCCAATCTGACGCGCCAGGACGGCCTGGATTTCCTGAATCTGGCGCCGCGCGTCGGAATCGTTACCAAGACCACGACGTATAAGCTCGCCGATGCCAACCGCGCGTTGGCCGATTTGCGCGCCGGCCGTTTCGAGGGCGCCGCGGTCCTGGTCCCGTAATCTGCGCCTGCGGGCGGGTCCCATAACCACGAAGATGAGTGAGAGAAGGCAGGGAAAAGGCCAGGGCTCTGCCCTGGACCCGCTGGGGCCGGGGGCCCCAGACCCCCATTCATTAAGAGTCGTTGGGGGAACGGCGAAGCCAAAAGAACCATGACATTTACGGGCTTCGCCGAGTAGTTAGGAAAAGCCGCGCAGCGCTAATGGGGGTCTGGGGCCCCCGGCCCCAGCGGGTCCAGGGCAGAGCCCTGGCCTTCCTAGCCGCCCCTGGCGTTCAATGCCGCGATATGGTGCGTTGGGCCGGCGCTGGTGGCGCACCATTCCACAGGTTGGCGGGTGAATGAGCGGAATTTTCAGGTCGACGCGATGTGCGGCCACCCTTCTTGGCGTGCTCGGGTGCTGCGCCGCGGCCGCGGCCGAAGTCGCCCCCAGCCTGCTGCAGAACCTGCACTGGCGCTCGATCGGCCCCTATCGCGGCGGCCGTGTGCTGGCCGTGGAGGGTGCGCCCGACGACCGGCGGCGCTTCTATTTCGGCGCGGTCAACGGTGGCGTGTGGCGCACCGACGATGCCGGCCGCACCTGGGCGCCGATCTTCGATGCCGCTCCGGTCGGCTCCATCGGCGCCCTGGCGATTGCCCCCTCGGCGCCGAACATTCTCTATGTCGGCACCGGCGAGGCCGACATGCGGTCCGATATCGCGCAGGGCATCGGCATGTTCCGGTCCGCCGACGGCGGGCGCACCTGGAGTTCGATCGGTCTTGATGACACGCAACAGATCGGCCGCATCCTGGTCGATCCGCGCGACCCGAACGTGCTGCTGGTGGCTTCCCTTGGCCACCCGTACGGCCCGAACGCGATGCGCGGCGTATTTCGCTCCGCCGACGGCGGCCGCACCTGGGCAAAAACGCTGTTCCGCGACGCCGACACCGGCGCCATCGACATGGCGTTCCAGCCGGGCAACCCGGACGTGGTCTATGCCGCGCTGTGGCAAACCCGGCGGCCGCCCTGGAACGTTTACCCGCCCTCGAGCGGGCCGGGCAGCGGATTGTATAAATCCACCGACGGCGGCCGCACCTGGGCCCAGTTGCGCGGCAATGGTTTGCCGGCGCAAGCGGGCCGCATCGGCCTGGCGGTTACGCCAGCCCGCCCAAGCCGGGTTTATGCGCTAATCGATGTCAAGAACGGCGGCGGCCTGTACCGCTCCGAGGATGCCGGCGCCCATTGGGCCTTGGTCAGTAACGACAAGCGCATCCTGGAACGCGCCTGGTATTTCTCCGGCATCACCGCGGACCCGAAAGATCCCGACGCCGTCTATGTCTGCGACACTGTCCTGTTCCGCTCCAGCGATGGCGGCACCCATTTCGTGCCACTCAAGGGCGACCCGACCGGGGACGATTTCCATGCGCTGTGGATCGACCCCATCGATCCCGCACGGCGCATTCTGGGCGTCGACCAGGGCGCGTTGGTCACGCTGAACGGCGGCCAGACCTGGAGCAGCTGGTACAACCAGCCGACCGGGCAATTCTATCACGTCAGCACGGACAACAGGTTTCCCTATTTCGTCTACGGCGCGCAGCAGGATACCGGGGCGGCGGGGGTGCCGAGCCGCACCGACAGCCCGACCGACGGCATTACGATGGAGGATTTCCACGAAGTCGCCGCCGGCGGCGAGAGCGACAATATCGCGCCCGACCCGGACGATCCGGAAACGGTTTATGGCGGCCGCGTGGACAAGCTCGATCTGCGCTCCGGCCAATTGCACAGCGTCGATCCCACCTTGGCGTTTCCCGATCACTACCGCGCCACCTGGACGCTGCCGTTGGTATTCGGGCCGCTGGATCACGCGCTTTATTTCGGCAATCAGCGGATTTTCCGCACGCAAGACGGTGGCGCGCACTGGGCGCCGATCAGCCCCGATCTGACGCGGCCCGACCCCGGCGTGCCGGCAACCCTCGATGCCCCCACGATCGCGGATACGGCGGAGCCGGGGAAGCGGCGCGGGGTGGTCTACGCCATCGCGCCCTCGCCGTTGAAGAAAACCGATATCTGGGCTGGCACCGATGATGGTCAGGTGTGGCGCACGCGTGACGGCGGCGCGCACTGGGCCAACATCACACCTGCTTCCCTACAACCCTGGTCGAAAATCGGCGTGGTCGAAGCCTCCCACTTCGATCGTGAAACGGCCTACCTTGCCGTCGATCGCCACCGGCTGGACGATTTTGCGCCGTATGTGCTGCGCACCAACGACGGCGGTGCGAGCTGGGCACCTATTACCGCGGGATTGGCGGATGGCGGCACCCTCAACAGCATCAACGTCGTGCGCGAGGATCCGGTGCGGCGGGGATTGCTTTATGCCGGCAGCGAACGCAGCGTGTTCGTCTCGTTCGACGACGGCACCCACTGGCAACCCTTGAAGCAAGACCTGCCGCGCACGAGCGTGCGCGACATCGATGTGCATGGCGACGATCTGGTGATCGCGACCCATGGCCGCGGCTTTTATATCATGGACGATATGGTCCAGCTGCGTCAGCTCGCCGCGAACGCTGCGGCCGGCCCGATTCTGTTCGCCCCAGCGCCCGCCATTCGCCTGCACCCGCCGGTGTTCACCGGCACGCCGATGCCGAAGGACGAACCGATGGCGCCAAACCCGCCGAACGGCGCGATCATCGACTACGCCCTGCCGCAGGATACAGACGGCCCAGTGCAAATCGCGATCCTGGACGCCAAGGGTGCCGCGGTGCGGCGGTTCAGCAGCAGCGACCCGGTAGCGAAACCCGATCTGGGCAAGATCGCCGTGGCGCCGGAATGGATTTCGCTACCCCAGCCGCCGGCCGCCACCCCCGGCGCGCACCGCTTTGTGTGGGACTTGCACTACACAAAACCCGCTGCGCTGACCGGCGGCGATCCCGAGCCGCAGGGCGTGTGGGCACCGCCGGGCGCCTACAGCGTGGTCTTGACAGTGGCCGGGCACGAGTACCGCCAAACGCTGCGTGTGCTGCCCGACCCGCGGCTGAAGCTGGCGCCAGGCGACCTGCAGGCGCAATTCATGCTGGCCCGCGCCATTGAAGCCGCGCGCGTCACCTGCCGCACGGCGCTGAAGGACGCCGCGGCGCTGCGCAAGTCTCTGCAGGCGGAGGCCAGCAAGGCTGACGCGCCGCGCAAGGCGCTGCTGGCGGCAAAGATCGCGCGCCTCGATGAGGCAGCGGGCCAGCCGTTCGACCCGTTCGGCGCCGGCGGCACGGGCGCGAGCGGCGTGGGCGCGCTGACGTCGATTTCCGATCGGCTAGATGCGCTGGCGCAGGCAGTGGACGGCGCGGACGGTGCGCCCACGCCGGATGCGCGGGCAGGCTTTGCGACGGCCGCGGCGGATTTGGGGCGGGCGATGAAACTATTGGCGGCGGTCGCGAAGTAGGAAGGCCGGACAGCGAAGGCCAGGGCCATGGCCTGCGCCCGCCACGCGCGGCGCGCCGTCACGCAACAGGGCCCGACGCCGCAGGCCCGAATGAACCATGGGTCGTTGGGGAGACCGCGGAGGCCGACAGATGGAAGTCGGTCCCTGGCTCCGCGTGCGCAACGGTTGGCCAGGTCGCGCTAGCCGGCACAACCTATGCGTGTTAAATGCCGCGGATGTTACCCGCTCTGCGGGTGGGATGGGCGCGTTGGACGAGCGAGGCATGCGTCTCATACATGCGATACGGCAGCGCCGCCTGCATAAGATGGCGGGGCTCGCCCAGGACCTCGGCGTCGATGAGAGTGCCATAAGCCGTTGGAAGGCCGGCGGCCCGATGTCACTCGAAAAGGCCGCCCGGATATGCCGTGTTCTGGATATCTCGATGGACTGGCTGATTTTGGGTCGGGGTGAAATGGAGTCGCATATCGCAGCGTCATCAAATGGTTCCGAGCCAGGCTTGATTTCGGAATTCAAAACGCTTCCACCCGAAGCGTCGCGGGCAGCTGCCAGATTGCTGTCGCGGATCGTCAATCGTTTAGATCGAGCGGATGACGATGTTCGAACCTAATGTTGACAATGATCGCAACGAGTCTGCGCGGGAACGCCCCCACGCCCAGGAAGTATGTTCTTTTTTGAAAAAAGAACCAAAAACCCTTTGTGCCTCTGGTATGCGTTGCCCAATGAGCTCGCGACAGCGTCGAAAAGTTTTTTGCTTCTTTTTTTTCAAAAAAGAAGGCCTTGCCTTCCTTTCGCCGGCACCATTCGTTTGAGTCCCACCACCAGCCCGGTGCAACGAGTTTGCGCCAGGCGCAATTTCTGTTACAATGAATGATCCGGCGGCATTTTAATCAACGTGAGCGACAACCTCTGCTCCGCTATCATCGTCAGGCAAGGCAGATGCCTTGCCATTGACGCCAGGCATGGAGGATCTCGAAGATGGCTGACTACTCGGTAACGATCGATCTGAATGACTCGGACACGTTAGCTTTTCTGGCGCAGAGGAGCCTCCGCGTCTACAAGAGCGTGGGGTCCGGCGCGACCGGTCTCCCGGTTGTCTGGTTTTCGGAGAATCAGTTCAGCAAGTCGCTCAGTTTCAGCTGGACGGAAAACTATGGCGGTTTCGTGCGGGATGGCGGCACACCGACGCCCGGCGTCAGCATTAAGAATTTTTCTCCAACGAGCATGGAACTGGGCCAAAAAGGCACCGCTGACCAGCTCGGCAACCTGGTCGCTTCGCGCGATGGTGTGGCCGGTGCCATTACGATCTTCAACAAGAGCAGCCGCGACTGGATGTGCGGCATGGGGCAGGAGGTCAATGGGACCCTTTCGCCAATTTGCGCCTTCGATCTGGGCGGCATGGGGGAGTCGGTCGTCATGATGCCCTACGAGAAGGTCCTGCTGGTATTCGAAACCACGAACCAGATTGACACGGGCACAGTCGTCGCGCGGGCCATCAGCGCATCGTGCACCATCGAACTCGACGGCAACAACCAGACCCGAACCGTGGTTTTCCGCAAATCGACCGGGTGGACGACAAACACTGAAACGTGGGCAACATTAAACGACAACGACCTGGACCTGGCCGAGGCATTGATTGTGCCGAACTCCCAGGTCGCCAGAAGGCGCGCCTACGGGTAGGCAAGCCGTGCGGTGAGGGCCCCGCACACCGAAGTGGGGCCCGATCCGCCGCGGCTTCGGTTTCCGGCCGCTCCGGATGCCGAAGGATCAGCGCGCATTTTCCACCCGCGGAGTTGCCTGCGCCCGATGAGCGTGTCTACGCATGAGATCGAGCTTACAGTCGATCAGGCAACATCGGCGAAACTCAACGGCGTCGGCGCCTGCGCGTATGGTCTGGTAGCTTACGAGACTTCCAACCTATCCGCCCTGCCTCTCGTAGTGTGGAAGGCGTCGCCGATTTCTTCCAGTCAGACCGTGAGTTGGGAAGAAACCTACAAGTGCTTTGTCGTGCGTCTCGACATCGCCGATATGCTGTCCGACCCCGTAAAGCGGACCATAAAGGACGCCGCTCTTAGCGCGCCGATCGCGCCTGGCTGGGCGGCAACCATCTCGCAGGACCTGTTATTCAACCTGACGAAGGATGGCAATGACGAAGCGTTCACCCTGCGCACGGAACAGGCCGGGCCGCTCACCTGCGGCATAACGTTCGGTACCGGCGGCAATTTTCAACCGGCCTGCGCGTTGCCGCTGCTGCGTGGCATTGATGCGATCGTCGCACCGGTGCAGCGCGTATTTCTCATGCTGTCGACCTCTAATTTTGAGCTTGGCGCCTGGGTCGAGAAGTCTGCCGGAGACGGATTGCTGGTCGACATGGCCGACGCATCCAAACGCACGGTCAAGTATGATTCCGCGGCCGCGAAATCACCATGGCCGGATGCAAGCGACCCCGCTTCCATTTGGGCTACATCGGTCGCGCCAGGAACCGACCTCGCCAACCTGCTCCGCGGCGAACCTGCAGCGAACATTCCGAGACGATAGGCTTTATCGCGGGAAGCTCCCGGCGGGTGCCAGTCCAACCAATTGGCGCGGAGATGGACTCTTCAGGTAAGGCCAGGGCTCTGAGGCTGTGAATCTATTGGTTTCTGGACCGAAGGCGCAACAATAAGCCATTGAAATTGCTGGGTTATTTTTTGCAAAAATCGGCCAAAACCAATAGATTCACAACCTTTCTGCCCTGGACCCGCTGGGGCCGTCACGCCTTGGCGTGCTGCGCACGACGGCCCCAGCGGGTCCAGGGCAGAGCCCTGGCCTTTCTGCGAGAAGCCGATCACTGTGCGGGTCGGTATAATCATTCCGAAGCGCCGCGCGTCGGCAAAGGCGGCGCGAAACTGTCAAATGGGATGCCTCGGGGCCGCGGCAATCGGCACGGACCATGGCGACCATCGGCTCCCGTTCATGCGGGGAACCGACAGCCGCTACCAAGAGTTTTTGCCTCATTTTTCAAAAAGAACTGCTTAGTCATGTTTTTTTCATACGCGAGGCAATCGCCTGGTTGCATTGAACGTTGCGCCAACCTGCTGTCCACCGCCCCAATCGAGCATTCATGCCGGTTCGAAATGCGGTTGGCCCCGGCGGACCAGGGCCATTCTTGACAAACCCGGCATCCTGTCACCTGCTGCGCCTGCTCTCGGGAGACCTGCCTTGCCGCAAGTGATCACAAAACACGGTTGGTGGCGTGCCCACCTGATCGCCGCCAGCCTGCTGTTGACGGCACCTGCGTCCATGGCCTGGGCGCAGACGACGACCGCGCTGGTGAACCCGGCTTTATTCAGCGGACTGCACTGGCGCGGCATTGGGCCCTATCGCGGCGGGCGGTCGGATGCGGTGACCGGTGTGCCGGGTGAGGCGGGGCTGTTCTATTTCGGCGCCGCGGCCGGCGGCGTGTGGAAGACCACCGACTACGGCGCCACGTGGAAACCGATTTCTGACGCCGCGCACATCACCTCGATCGGCGCCATCGCGGTGGCGCCCTCGAACCACGACGTGATCTATGTCGGCACCGGCGAGAGCGCGCTGCGCGGCGACATTACGTACGGCGACGGGGTTTATAAATCGACCGACGGCGGCAAGAGCTGGGCGAATATCGGCCTGAAGGACAGCCGCCAGATCGGCGCCATTATCGTCGACCCGCACAACCCCGATATCGTTCTGGTCGCCGCCATCGGCCACGCGTTCGGGCCGAATGCCGAGCGCGGTGTGTTCCGCACCACCGATGGCGGCAAGAGCTGGGCACGCGTGCTGCATCGCGACGACCAGACCGGTGCGATCGACGTCACGTTCGATCCGACCGACCCAAAAACCGTTTATGCCGCCTTGTGGCAAGTCCGCCGGCAGCCGTGGAATTTCTCCAGCGGCGGTCCCGGCAGCGGGCTGTTCCGCTCCAGCGACGGCGGCGTGACCTGGGCGGAATTGAAAGGCAACGGCCTGCCGGGCGGCATTCTGGGCCGCATCGATGTTTCGGTATCCGCGGCCGATCCGAAGCGCGTCTATGCCATGATCGAGGCCAAGGACGGCGGATTATATGGTTCAGACGACCATGGCGGACATTGGAAACTGCTCAGCCAGGACGGGAGGATCCGCCAGCGGGCGTGGTATTTCTCGAAAGTCTACGCCGACCCGCAGAATGTCGATACGGTCTATGTGGTCAATACCGGTCTGCTAAGATCCACTGACGGCGGCAAGAGTTTTGACCTGGTTTCCGCCACCCATGGCGATCACCACGCACTGTGGCTCGATCCCGCGGACTCGCGGCGCATGATCAACGGCAACGATGGCGGCGCCAGCATTTCGCTCGATGGCGGCACCACCTGGTCAACCCAGAATAACCAGCCGACCGGGGCGTTCTATCACGTCGCGGCGGATAACCGGTTTCCGTACTATTTGTATGGAGCACAGCAGGACAATACCAACCTGGCTGTTGCCACCTATGATGATCAGGGCGTTATCGACGAAACCGACTGGTATCCGGCCGGCGGCGGCGAGTGCGGCTTTGTCATCCCCGATCCGCGCGACGCACAGATCATCTATAGCAATTCCGAAAACAGCATCAGCCGGTTCAACCGGCACACCATGCAATCGCAGGATATCAGCGCCTGGCCGGTGGACAATTCCGGGCATCCGGCGAGCGAACTGGCGCATCGCTTCAACTGGACCTCGCCGCTCATGATGTCGCCGCACGATCCGGATTCGCTTTACGTCGCCTCCGAAGTGGTGTGGAAATCGCACGATCACGGCATGAGCTGGGAGATCATCAGCCCCGATCTGACGCGCAATGACAAATCCAGGCAGACCGCGTCAGGGGGACCGCTGACCAAGGACATCACCAGCGTCGAATATTACGACACGATTTTCACGCTGGCCGAAAGCCCCTTACGCCAGGGCCTGATCTGGGCAGGCACCGATGACGGGTTTGTGCATGTAACATCCGACGATGGCGGGCATTGGGCCGCCGTCACCCCGGCCGCCATCAAGCCGTGGAGCACGATCAGCATGATCGAGCCTTCGCCGCATGATTTGAACGTGGCCTATATCGCGGTGGATCGCCACAAGCTGGACGATATCGCACCCTATGCGTTCAAGACCGCCGACGGCGGGCGTAGCTGGACGCCGATCACCGCGGGCTTGCCGAACGGCGCCGTGGTGCATGCCGTGCGCGAGGACCCTGTGCGCCGGGGCCTGCTGTTCGCCGGCACCGAGCTTGGCGTGTTCGTATCGTTCAACGACGGCGGGCACTGGCAGCCGCTGCAGCTCGATATGCCGGTCTCGCCGGTGCACGATCTGATCATGAAGGGCGACGACCTGGTGTCGGCCACGCACGGGAGATCGTTCTGGATCCTGGATGATATCACGCCGCTGCGCCAGGTGAGGGCCGCCACGCAGGAACCGGACGTGCTGCTTTACACACCGCAAAAAGCGTTGCGCCTGTACTATCCGGACGATGTTGATTCCCGCCGTCCCGTCGGCGAAAACCCGCGGGCCGGCGCGCTGATCGATTATTTTCTGAAAACCGCGCCGGCAGGCGAACTGACGGTGGATATTATCGACGCCAAAGGCGCCGTAATCCGCCATATGTCCAGCACCCACAGCGACAAGGAAGTGCAGCCGCCGGAATGGCCGGACCGTATCGTCGAAACCGGCACGATCCCGGCGAAGGCGGGCATGAACCGGCTGGTTTGGGATTTGCGCATGAACGACCCGGTGCAAATCCCCGGCGCATTCTATTCCGACCAGGCCCCGCGCGGCCCGATCGTGGCGCCCGGCGTCTACCAGGTGCGCCTGACCGTGACTGACGCAAGCCAGACCGCGCCACTGACGGTGGTTGCCGATCCACGCGCCGCCGGCAGCGAGCCTGCCATCGAGGCCAAGACCGCACTGGCAATCGCCACGACCGAAGATATCGATCAACTGCATCGCGCCGTGAACAAGGTGCGCGAAACCCGCGCCGGTCTGGAGCGGGTGAAAAAAGCCATCGGCAATTGCGCGGCCGCGCAGCCGGTCGTGCAACAGGCGGACGCGCTGGAAAAGCAGCTCGACCCGATCGAACAAACCCTGATGCAGGTGAACATGAAAGGCTCGGAGGCAAACCTGGCGTTCCCTGGCATGTTGAACGAGCAATATGCGACGTTCCAGTTGACCCTTGGCGACGCCGATACCCCACCCACGGCGCAGCATCGCGCAATGTTCGAGTCGTTGCATAGCAGGCTGACGGCGGAGCTGGCGGCGTGGCAGCAACTGCGCAGCGAGGGGCTGGCGTCATTCAATGCCACACTGAAGCAAACCGGGGTTTGCCCGGTTGAGGCTGGGGGTGGGGGAGTCGGGAATTAAGGAAGGCCAAGGGGCTCTGCCCCCTGGACCCCCGCTGGGGCCGGCGGCCCCAGACCCCCATTCATTAAGAAATACTACCTAAAAATGCGCCGTCGCGGAGAAAAACACGCTGAACGGTTCACCCGGAATGCCCTGGGCAAAATTCGGTGAGCAACCGAACGGACTCGCCACCGGATTGGAAGCCGTGGCCGGGCACGGCCCAGGCGAAATCTGCACATAATAATACTGGAAGTAGCGCTGGTCGAACAGGTTCTGCACGTTCAGGTCGAACTTGACATCCTTGAGCGGCCGAAACCACGGCGTCGGCAGCGTATAAGTCATATCCAGATTGAACACCGCGAACGGCGGCAGCCCCTGGTTGGGATCGTAAACGGTTGCCCCCGCAAGCTCGGCAAAACGCGCACAGGCCGGCGGCGGATTGGCACTCTGCGCGGACTGCACCGTGCACACACCAATCGCGGGCGGCAGCCCAGGAAACGTTGGCGCCGGCGAATTGCCCTCGAGGTTATAGGTAATCGCCTGGCGCCCGGTGTACGTCGCGCCAAACCGCACATCGAACGCATCGCTATCGAGAAACACATCCTTCTGCGTCCAATCAAGCCCAAAATTGGAAAGCCAGTTAGGAACACCGGCAATCGGCGCCCCCTTGAACGCAATGCCGAACTGGTCCTCCGCCACCGTCACATAGGCAAAATAGTTCGTCAGATACTTCGCCAGCACATGCGAGAAATTGCCGAACAGTTGCAGCTCCGGCGTAATTTGCCACTGCGCCGCCCCCTCCACACCCTTGAATTCGCGCTGCCCCACATCGCTATACAGCGAAAGCCCCGTCTGCGGCGGCGACACGTTGGTGAAATAGCTGAAATCGCGGTCGATCTTCTGGTAGAAATAGTCCACCGACAGCAGCAAACTGGATGTGTCGTACCTGGCGCCACCCTCGTAAAGATGCACGATGGAAGCATTCGGCGGCGTGCCGTTGCCATTCGGGCCGAAATCGGCAACCGGCGCGTAAAGTGCTGACTGCCCCGTGCTGCCGTAAACACTAAGCCCGGCAGCCGCGGGCCATATCTTGTCGAAATCGTAGCTGACATTGAGGAACGGCAGATAGTCGCGGTCCCATTTCGTTGCCTTGTACGGCACGAAGCCGCCGACCGCGAAATCGAACGTCTCGCTTTGCCTCACACTGGAGAAACTGCCCTCCAGCGTCAGCCCGGGCGTGATATGCAGCGTATTGTCGAGCAGGTCGAGTTTATCCTGGAAATAGGCTTGCAGGATGGTGCGCTGCGTGCCGCCGCCGAAGCCCCCCCCGGAGCCGCCGCCGAACGCGACGTCGAGATTGCCCGGCGTTTGCGGCACATCCGGCGTGCCGCCAAAATAGCTGCGCGTGGTCGGCGATGTTTCCTTGGCGAACAATCCGCCCAATTTAACCGTGTTGTCGATGCCCCAGAACTCCGGCACGAACACCGTCGCCCGCGGCTGCACACCATAGGTATCCGATGACCCGACATTGAGCTGTGCGTTCAAGCCGCACGGCGCAACCTGGCCCACGGCCGCGTATTCGGCCACGTAGGATTTCGGGCACGCCGCCGACCCAGGCGGATAGGCCGCAAGCGGATTGTAGGTGAAAACCCCGGCCTTGTAGAGCAGCGCGCCCGGCCCGTACAACCCGCCGTAGCCGAAACCGGCCGGCGTATCGATGAACGGATAGGCGGTGCCCACGGCGGCCGGGTTATAGTCGCCGATCGGCGGCGTGACCGCCAGGCTGCCGTAGGTCTCCAGCGAATTGTCGTTGTGGCGGTAAAACCCGGTCAGACCAACCACCAGCGCATCGTTGATGTAGGTGTCGTCCTTCAGGATCGCGGTGAAGTAATGGTTGTCCTGGTAGCCGAAATTTTCCGACGTTGGAAAATTGCTGTAAAGACCGTAGCGGTCGAGGTAGGGC
>Ga0181531_10001926_pt1 | contig 13032 bp, 8 predicted proteins | sample PEATcosm2014_Bin_38_FD_119743 | JGI IMG/M metagenome (GOLD analysis project Ga0181531, IMG submission 119743) | Peatland microbial communities from MTU Mesocosm Facility, Houghton, MI, USA - PEATcosm2014_Bin11_10_metaG | ecosystem: Environmental > Terrestrial > Soil > Wetlands > Peat | place... | reverse complement strand
AAGACAGCACGCTTAACTACAGCAACCAGGGAGGCACCTTGGGTTTCGGCGCGTTGACGTCGGCGACATTCGGCGGCCTTGAAGGGGCGCAGAATCTTGCCCTTACCAATGCGAGCGCGGCGCCAGTGACGTTGACCATCCAGAATATCAGCAGCACTGAAAATTACTCCGGCGCCCTGAGCGGCGGCGGTTCGGTTGTCATCACCAGCGGCGGCACGCAGACGTTTTCGGGTGTGAATACTTACACCGGCACCACCACCCTAACCCCGACGATTACGGGGACGACGACCATTGCCTTGACCGGAGCGATCGGCACGGCGGGGACGCCGTCCGGCGGTCTCTCGCAAACGGCGGGGAGTGTGCTCAATGTGGCGGGTGGCTCGGTCCATGTCGCCTCGATCACGAGCGATGGGGGTGGGCTTATCAATGTAACCTCGGGCGGGATTGTCTCGTCCGCCGGCGCCATCGCCGTCAATGCGGACAACAGCGACACGAACGGGCTGCTGGCGATCACCAACGGCGCTGTGACGGCGAATTCGATGACGATTGGCCGGGATGCCGACAACCTCGGAGGTGGTGCTCCGATCCAGGGCGCAACCACCGATGGCGTGTACGTGAATGGAGGGACGCTCAACATCGCGACGACCCTGAGTGTTGGCCTTGCCTACAGTGCTGATAATTCCAGCGCGAATATGAGGATGGATGCCGGCTCGGTCACTGTGGACGGCATCACGGAAGTTACCAGCGAAGCGGAATTGCGGTTTACCGTTCTGGATATTAACGGCGGCATCTTCACCGACGAGGATAGCTCCGGAATCGGAATCGAGGTGGGCGCAAACGCCGACCCCGACGGTTCCCTGGACGCCGAGCTGCTGGTGCGCGACACGGGTGTCTTGAATACCCCGGCCATCACCCTCGGCAACGCGGCGCAGATGGCGGGCCTTGACGAGTTCCAGGCGACCGGAGGGACGACGAACATCGGTTCAGGCGGGATCGTTGAGGGAGCGGGCGTGTCCGGGCCAGGCATTGAAGTGGCGCTGGGCTCGGGGTTGGTGGCGACGGCGCCGACCATTGCCGCGAGTGCGAGTTGGGTTTCGTCGCTGCCGATGACATTGACGAACAGCGGGGCTGGCTTGGCGCCGATCTTCCAGACGGCCATGGGCGACAGTATCAGCCTCAGTGGGGTGCTTGGGGGAACCGGTGGCCTGACAAAGACAGGAGCGGGGACGTTGACGCTGACGGGGACGAATACTTATGCGGGTGTGACTTCAGTGAATGCCGGGAGCTTGATTATGAAGAGCGGATCAAGCGCGACCTCGGCCGTGAACGTGGGGGCGAATGCGGCTCTAGAGGTTGACAGCGCAGTGAATCCGGCGGCGCTAGTGAGTATCACCAGCGGCACCATGGAGGGGACCGGGAGCATTGGCGCGGCGGACGTGGACGACGGCACCTTCGAGCCCGGTGACAGCGCGGGCAGCACCGAGGCGGGGACGTTTACGGCGTCCGGCAATGTCTCGCTCTCTTCGAATTCCAAGTTCTCGATCCGCCTTGGGATCAGCACGGGGGCGGCATCCGATGTCGATGGTCTCGATATGACGGGCGGGGTTTTCTCGATTGTCGATGGGACGACGCTGCTGGAGATCAATGATACGGCGATTGAGAACAGCGCGATCGTTGGCACAGTGTATGTGCTGGTGGACGGGGGCGCGGGGGCGACAGGTACCGACGGTGATGCGTTTGCAAACGCGCCTGCTACCGGGGACGTTATCCAGACGGCGGTCCATGCCACCTATGAAGTGCTGTATGCAACGGACGCGGCCGGCGACGGGCAGGGAACGGGCAATGACATTGCCGTGAAAGTGGTAGTTACGCCGGAGCCGGGGACATGGGCGTCGGTGCTGGGCGGGATGGGGGTGCTGCTGATGTGGGAGTGGGCGCGGCGGCGGCCGGGGTAGAAAGTGCGCGGAGACCGGGGGGCGCTGGGGATTCACCCGCCTTGTTTATTTCGAATAGGGGCAAGGAAGGGTGCGGCCGGAGCATGGGTTGGCGGATGTGGTGGGCAATCTGATAATAAAGTGCATCCGGCACGGGAATCGCGGCGTCAAATATGGGAAACAGGGCCCTGAAAATGGGTCAAAAAATCAAAAAACCATAATTTAGGCTTGCTTAGCATAGGACGTGCACCTACAGGGTGTGTAGGGCAATTAACTTCAAATGAAAACAGGGATGGTTGTACGTTTGAACCGAACAAATCGGAGCGCCGAAGGGCTTGGCGGTGAATCCGTTGGCGACGAAGGGGAGGCCAGTCACAAGGCCTACCGGGGTTTTTTTGAGCATGCGATCGAGGGATTTTTCCAGACGACGCCGGATGGGCGATACCTGAGGGCGAACCCTGCGCTGGCGCGGATTTATGGGTATGAATCGCCGAAGGCGCTGATGAAGGCTTTAACCGACATTAGTGTTCAGCTTTATGTGGATCCGGCTCGGCGCGAGGAGTTTCTGCGATTGATGAAGGGGCCGGGAGAGGTGATCGGGTTTGAATCGGAGGTGTACCGGCGCGATGGGAGCGTGATCTGGATTTCGGAGAATGCGCGGGTGGTGCAGGATGAGGAGGGGAACGCGGCTTTTTACGAGGGGACGGTGCAGGACATCACGGCGCGGAAACGGGCGGAAATCGACCTGAGGACGAGCCAGAAGTTTATTGAGCGAGTAACCCATTCATCGCCCAATATATTATATGTCTATGATCTTATCGCCAAACGATATGTGTACGCTAATGATCGCATCTTTAGGATCCTGGGGCGGACGCTCGAGGAGCTGATCGGACTGGGGCCGGCGTTTCTCACGAAATTCTCGCATCCGGACGACCGGTGGCTGCTGGAGGAGCGGGATGCGGAACTTGCGGAAGCGGAGGATGGGCAGGTGTTCGAGTACGAGTTCCGGCTGTTGCACTGCGACGGGGAATGGCGGTGGATCAACGCGCGGGAGACTGTGTTTACGCGGGTGGCGGATGGGCGGCCGCACGAGGTTATCGGGACGGCGCAGGACATCACCGAGCGGAAGAACACCGTGGATGCACTGCTGCAGAGCGAGGAGCGGTTCCGAAAGCTGGTCGAGGGGGCGGCGGCGATTTTCTGGGAGCGGGAGCTGGGAGGCGGGCGGTTTACCTATATGAGTCCGCAGGTGGAAAGGCTATTCGGGCATCCGGTGGAGAACTGGTATCTGCCGCATTTTTGGATCGAGCACGTGCATGAGCAGGACCAGGAGCGGGTGCAGCGGTTTTACCAGGATGAGGCGGCGCGTCCGAGCGGGGCGCACACCATCGAGTACCGGATGAAGAATTCAGACGGGCGGCTGGTGTGGGTGCGTGAATTTGGGCATGTGACCAAGGGAGGAGGGATGACCGGGGCGCTGCTGCAGGGGTTCATGCTGGATATTACCGAGCGGCACCTGGCGCGGGTGGAGATCCGGCGGTCGCAGGAGCAGTTGCGCGCACTTTCGGCGCGGTTGCAGAACGCACGGGAGGCGGAACGGACGCATATCGCGCGGGAAATCCACGATGAGCTGGGCGGGGCGCTGACGGCGCTGAAGATGGATGTTTCCAAAGTGCTTTCGGCCTACCGGGCGGGACGGGACGACCAGGAAGGCCGGATGGATTTCATCGGGGACAGGCTGGCCGGGGCGTTGTGCCTGCTGGACCGGACCATGGAATCGGTGAGGCGGATCGCGACGGAACTAAGGCCGCCGATTCTGGATGAATTGGGTATCAGCGCAGCGATCGAGTGGCAGATCGACGAATTCCAGAAGCGGTTCGGGGTGAGGTGCGATCTCAAGAACCAGTGGCCGCCGAAACTGGCGACGGATCACTCGGTATCGACGGCGCTATTCAGAATTTTTCAGGAGATGCTGACCAACGTGGCACGGCACTCCGAGGCGACGGCTGTGACCGTGAGCCTGACCCACGACACGGACAACCTGATGCTGTGCGTGAGCGACAACGGACGCGGCATTACCGAAGGGGAACGGCGCAACGCGCTGGGCCTGCTGGGAATGCAGGAACGGGCGGGGATTTTCGGCGGCCATGTGGATATCCGGAGCGCGGCGGGCAAAGGGACGGTCGCGAACCTAAGGATTCCATTTCCCAAACCGCCCGATCCGATTAAAGGGCCGCACAAAGAGCGGCTCACACCCGCGCACTAGCGTGGTGTCACACGGAACGCGCCGCCCTTTCCATACGTCCTGCCGGACCTATCCAAGGGCTCTATTTGTCCCATAAATAAGACCTTACATCACAGGAGCCCTCCCAAGCCGTCCCAAAGTGGTTGTGTTTGGGCTGAGTTCTGCAATCTGTTCAGCGCTTTTTGAAACCATTGAATGCCATAGCCCGTCGCCCGTCTGATAACACAGACTCGTGGCGAAGTGCCCACTCGGGCATCTTTGGCATGGGGAATGCAGAGGATCAGGGATGCAAGTGAACCACGGCAAAATTCCATTTAGAAAACCGGACGCGGCCACGTCGGCGGCGGCCCCGGAGACACCGTTGAAGGTGCTCATCATCGATGACCACCCGCTGGTGCGGCGCGGGCTGATGGAGACGATCCAGGAGGAATTTGCCCAGGCGGAAGTGGGCCAGGCGAACGATTCCCAGAGCGGGATCGAGTCGGTGTGGAGAGAGAACTGGGATGTGATTTTGCTGGATATCGCGATGCCGGGCAGGAGCGGGCTGGACATCCTGAAAGAGATCAAACAGGAGCGGCCGAGGACGCCGGTTTTGATCCTCAGCACATACTCCGAGGACCAGTTTGCGATCCGTGCGCTGAAGAGCGGAGCGGACGGGTATCTTACGAAGGATGTGCTTGGGCAGGAGCTGGTTGCGGCGATCAAGCGGGTGCTGGCCGGGGGCAAATACATCCGGACATCGCTAGCGGAAAAGCTGGCGTCCTACCTGGACGTGGACGCGAGCAAACCGCTGCATCACACGCTGTCCGACCGCGAATACCAGGTGATGCGGATGATCGCGTGCGGGCAGACGCCGAAGGAGATTGCGTCCGAGCTATCGCTGAGCATCAAGACCGTGAGCACGTTCCGGAGCCGGGTGCTCAAGAAGATGATGATGAAGAATAACGCGGAGCTGATGCGGTACGCGATGGAGAACGGGCTGGTGGACACGCAGGGTGCGACGCACTCCGTGTAGGAAAAACTCGCACTTTTGAGAATCCGTGATGCTTACGGAAAAAACCGCATGCGTCCAATTGCGGAAAAGCATTCCGTTCGATTAAAAATGAACGGAATGAGATCATTGCTTGTAACCGGCGGCGCCGGATTCATCGGGTCGAACTTTGTCCTGCAAACCCTGGCTCAGGATTCGGGTCTTGGGAAGCTGGTCAATCTGGACCTGCTCACATACGCGGGGAACCCGTCCAACCTGACCACGGCGGAGTTCGATCCACGGTATGTTTTCGTGAAGGGGGACATCGGGGACCGGGAACTGGTGGAGGACCTGCTGGAGCGGCATGACATCACGGACGTGGTGAATTTCGCGGCGGAATCGCACGTGGACCGGTCGATCGACGGGCCCGAGGCGTTTCTCGAGACAAACGTCATGGGGACGCTGCGGCTGCTGGATACGGTGCGGCATTACTGGAAGGAGCTGGCCGAGCCGGAGAAGAAGGCGTTTCGATTTTTGCATGTGTCGACGGATGAGGTGTTCGGGTCGCTGGGGCCTGAGGATCCGGCGTTTCACGAGAATACGCCGTTCGCGCCGAACAGCCCGTATGCGGCGTCGAAGGCGTCGAGCGATCACCTGGTGCGGGCGTACCATCACACCTACGGGCTGCCAGTGGTGACGACGAACTGCTCGAACAATTACGGGCCCTACCAATTCCCGGAGAAGCTGATCCCGCTGATGGTATTGAACGCGCTCGAAGGGAAGAGCCTGCCGATTTATGGGGACGGGAAGAACGTGCGGGACTGGCTGTTTGTGGAGGACCATTGTACGGCGATCCGGATGGTGCTGGAGAAGGGGAAAGTGGGCGAGACGTACAACGTGGGCGGATTATGCGAGCGGCAGAACATCGAAGTGGTGGAGCGAATCTGCGATCTGCTGGATGAGCTGGCGCCGCGAGCGGACGGGGTTTCGCGGCATACACAGAAGACGTATGTGCGGGACCGGCCGGGGCATGACCGGCGGTATGCGATCGATTGCTCAAAGATCGGGGCGACGCTGGGCTGGAAGCCGGCGGAGAGCTTCGAGAGCGGGTTGAGGAAGACCGTGGCGTGGTACCTCGCGAACCGGGAGTGGTGCGAGGAGATCACCTCCGGCAAATACAAGCGTGAACGGCTGGGCGCCGCGATTGCATGAACCAGCCAATGAACCGCAAAGGGATCATCCTGGCAGGGGGCTCAGGGACGCGGCTCTACCCGATCACGCGCGGCGTGAGCAAGCAATTGCTGCCCGTGTACGACAAACCGATGATTTATTACCCGCTCTCCGTGCTGATGCTGGCGGGCATTCGGGAGATCCTGATCATTTCGACGCCAGCGGATTTGCCTCAGTTCCGGCGGCTGTTTGGCGATGGGCGGCAATTGGGGCTTGAGATTTCATACGCGGAACAACCGAAGCCGCAGGGGCTGGCGCAGGCGTATGTCATCGGCGCTGAATTTCTGGGAGAAGATCCGTCGTGCCTGGTGCTGGGGGATAACCTGTTTTACGGACATGATTTTTCCATGACGCTGAAGGCGGCGCACGAGCGGGTGAGCGGGGCGACGATCTTTGGGTACTACGTCGCGGAGCCGCAGGCCTATGGGGTCGTGGAGTTCGACAAAGGAGGCCTGGCCGTATCGCTCGAGGAGAAGCCGAAGGCGCCGAAGTCCAACTACGCGGTGCCGGGGCTGTACTTTTACGATAACAAGGCGGTGGAACTTGCCGCGGCCCTCAAACCGTCGCCGCGCGGGGAACTGGAGATTACCGATCTGAACCGGCTGTATCTCGAGGCTGGGGATTTGCACGTGGAAATCCTGGGACGCGGATTTGCGTGGCTGGATACGGGGACGCACGATTCGCTGCTGGAGGCGGCGGACTTCGTAAGGGCGATCCAGCACCGGCAGGGGTTGCAGATTGCGTGCGTCGAAGAGATCGCGTTTATGCAGAAATGGATCGACGGAGAACAATTGAGTGAATTGATCGCCGGTCTTGGCAAGACGAGTTATGCCGAGTATTTAAAGAAGCTAACCAACTAACCCACTTAGAACTAACAAAGGGCGTAAGACAAAAACTGACATAGTCCGAAGCTGGCTCCTACATCAAAACAAGTGTGGGAGTGATTGGCAACGAGGCTTGCAAATTATAGGCTTTACGGCTGATATAATTCCTCGAAAAGGGCTTCGATTTACACTTATGACCAAGATTCAGAATATAGCCGTCTGTGCGGGCTTGGCACTGGCCTGCGGGATTGCCTACCGGTCCGCTTTCTGGAAATCGGACAAGGCCACGGGTATCGGGTCGCAGCCCGGGACGGTGCTCGCGCAGAATAGCGTGAAGCCGACGGAAGCGTCGAACCAGACCGTCTCTGCCGCATCGGCGACGCCGGCGGTTCCGGCGGCGCAGCCGGTGAAATCGCCTCCAGCGATTGCGGAGAACGATATGGTGACCGGTGCGGGCGGTGACGGGAAGGAAGTGCTGCCAACCGATGGGAAGGAATCTCTTCCGCCGGTGGGGATGTACATCCCGGGGCGGCTGTCAGCGGTGAATCCGGGAAACGGAGACCCGTCTACGGAATTTCTAAACAAGAACAAATCATCATCATCATCCAACCAATTGCTGGACCCGCCGAACCCTCAGAATGTGGATGGGCCGGTGGTATCTCCGGAAACCAGATAGCCCCTCACCGGGCAAAGCCAGGGTGAAAGCGACGACTTCCAGAGGCGGGCCGTACCGGGGCGTGATTGCGTTGCTAAGCGCGGGGTTGATTTGCGTCGCGGGGCCGCGCGTGGTGTGGGCGGCCGATGACACGGCTGCCGGTGGAGATGTGGTGGCTGCGGATAGTGATGCGGCTGTGCCGGCGACGGCGACCGGAGATCCCGGGAGCATTACGACCGATCCATCTACCGGGAACAGCATGAGCCAGCCCTCGGATACGGGCGACAGCACAATGCCCGAAGCAAGCCCATCCCCGTCGCCGTCAGTACCGGGCAACGAGCCGGAACCGCCGCTGCCGCAGCCGAGTCCGACGCCGGAGGGGACCGAGAGTAACGATAACACCGGGCCCGAGGTGCTGCCGCCGACGCCGGGCTCGCCGAGCACGCAATCGATCGCGGACGCGATCCCGTTGACGGAAAACCCTGCGCTGGAGCAGCAGTTTTCCCAGTGGGACATGGCGCAGATCGAAACGCCAATGTTCCTAAACGCGGCGATCGATGAATTCAGCGAGCGGCCGATTTTGCTGACAGGCAACTGGAGCGTGAAGCCGCACCTGACGATCGGCAGCTCATACGACGGGAATATTTTCCTGAAATCGACCGACGAACAGGCCGATTACATCACGCGGTTTGCGCCCGGGCTGACGATGCGGCTGGGGGATGACGACAGCATGTTTTACCTGATGGCCGATTACACCGTGGGCTTCAATTACTACCTGGAGCATCCCAATGAGAGCACGGCGGACCAGAATGGGCGGGCGCAGTTCCAGTGGAGCATGCCCAAGACGGTCATCGGGGTGACGATGGATGTTTCATCCGATACGGGGCAGGACGTGGACGTACAGGACCGTGTGAGGCAGGAGCTTTATTTCCTCGGCGTGACGGCGCATTACGATGCCAGCGAGAAGACGGGGTGGGACCTGAGCGGGGATTATACGAGGTCGGAATTCAACGGATTGATTTCTTCGAGCCAATGGGAAGGGGATGTGTTTTTCGATTATCAATACTCGCCCAAAACGCAACTGAGCCTGGGCGGAGCGGGCGGCTACCTGGTGGTGCCTGGAGCCCCGAGCCAGACATTCGAGCAGGCGAACGTGCGCGCGACCTACCGGGCGACGGGGAAGCTGACACTGATCGGCGAGGTGGGCACGGAATTGCGGGAGATGTCGATCGGGGACAGCTTCACGCCGATTTTCATGATCGAGGGGGCGTGGCAGCCCAGAGCGGGGACCAGCGTGGATCTTTCCACGCGGAGATCGATTTATGCGTCGGCGATTCTGGACGACCAGAACTACACGGCGACGTCGCTGGATTTGACTGTGCGGCAGCGGATTACCGATTACGTGGATGTGAGTCTCTCCGGCGGGTACGTGAACACCGATTATTCGGCCACCACAGCCGGAGTTGATGCGGTGCGGGAAGACAATTATTATTACATCCGGCCGGCCGTGGAATGGAAAGCGCTGAGCTGGATGTCGATTGGGATATATTATGAATTCAGCCAGGATCTTTCGCAGGGTGGGCAGGCCAACAGTTTCAGCCGCGACCGTGGCGGCCTGGACATAGCCATCCTATTTTAGGGACCTGACGAAATGATTCATACAAAGAAGAAAGCTCCGGCGAACGGAGCCGGGATAACGGGACCATTGCGGCGCCGGGGGATCGCGCCAGCCGGCCTCCTAGCGGCCGTGCTGATCGGGTGCGGGGGATTGGCGCAAGCGCAGACGCCGGCAGCACCCGTGGCCGAACCGGTGGCGGCGCCCGCCGTGGCGGCGCGTCCGGCGAGTCCGCAGCCTAGCGAAACCTACCGGCTGCGGCCGAAGGACGTGGTGCACGTCATGGTGTTCGAGGAGGACGACCTCAATACCACGGGCCGCATCGATAATGACGGGAACATTTTCTTCCCGATGCTGGGCCAGGCGACGATCGGCGGCCAGACGGTGCAGCAGGCGACGGCGACGATGGAATCGCTGCTGCACAAATACCTGGTGCATCCGCAGGTTTCGATCGAGATCGTCTCGTACGCGAAAGAGCACTTCACGATCCTGGGCCAGGTGAACAAGCCGGGGATCTTTGATTTTCCGGACGAAGGCTCGCTCAATCTCCTCGAGGCCCTCGGAATGGCCGGGGGCTATACGAAGATCGCAAATGCGTCGAAGATCACCATCAAGCGCTATACCAGTGGAACGGAGACTCTCATCAAGGTCGATGGCAAGAAGCTGATGAACCCGCGTTACGCCGCGATGCCGGTATTTCAGGTCCAGCCCGGCGACACCATTAACGTCGGCGAGGCGGTTTTTTAGTCATGATCAATGGAAGCACATCCCCCGAGCCGAAACTCGAGGCAGCGCCGGCCAGTTCCTTTGACCTGGAGCAGATCTGGTACATCGTGCGGGAGAAGGCGTGGCTGATCCTGCTGTTCGGGCTGCTGGGAATCCTGGGCGGGCTTTGGTACATCCACAAAACGCCGCTGACCTATTACGCGCAGGCGGTCATCGAGGTGGATCCGGATCCGATCAAGGTGGTGGGATACGAAGGGGCAGTACAGGAGACCAAGGACCCGATCAGCGAGGATATGGCGCAAACCCTAAAGGCGGTGTTTCACAGCCGTGAGTTTGCGCAGGAGGTCATCAGGAATTACGACCTGCTCGACTATCCGAATTTCATTTCGCACCCGCCGGGGAAGCCGATCGACCTGGAAGACGCGACGGGGGGGCTGATCGGGATGGAGCAAATCAATCTGCCGCCGGAGACGCGGTTCATCGACGTGGGGGTGACGCATTCCGACCCGCAGATGGCGAAGGACCTGGCAGATATTCTGGCGAATCATTATTGCGCCCGGGCGCTGCAGGAGCGGGAACTGAGAACGAAGACGGAGAACGATTACCTGGAGAAAGAGGCGGAAGCTGCGAGCGAGACGCTGACGAAATCCGAGACGGCGCTCAACGATTACATCAAGGAGACGAAAGCGGTGTCGCTGGTGGACTCGCACGATACGGTGGTATCCGATTTGAGGAGCAAGACGACAGACCTGAGCCAAGCGAAGGCGGAATTGCTGAGGCTGCAGGCGGACGACGACCAGGCGCAGAAGGACAAGGGGAATGTGGATGCGCTGCTGACCATCCCGAGCGTGGTGAATGACCCTACGATCATGACGGACCAGGCGGCGATCACTAATTTGCAGGCGAGTATCCGGGTCCTGCAATTGCGATATACGGATTTGCATCCGAAGATGATCCTGGCGCACACGCAGCTTTCTGACGCGGAGAACAAGCTGAAGAACGACGTGCTGGATATCCCGGACCAGATTCACGAGAAGTTCGAGACGGCAAAGGTGCGCGAGGCGGATATTGAAAGCGCGGTGCAGGAATCTGAGGGGAACGCGATGGACCTCGATTACGTCCGAGTGAAGTACAACGTGCTGCAACGGAAGGTGGATAGCGATCAGGCGTTGTATGAGGGGGTGCTGAATCGGTTGAAGGAGTCTGAGGTGGCGAATGGGCTGGACTCGACGGGGATGCATATTTTCGAGCCGGCGCAGTTGCCGATGGAGCCGGTGCAGGCGCGGAAATCGAAGACGCTGATGATAAGCCTGATCGGCGGGTTGATGGTGGGGATCGTGCTGGCGTTCGGGTTGCACATGATGGACAGCTCGCTGAAGTCCGTGGACCAGGCGGAGGACGTGCTGGGGCTGACGGTGCTGGCATCGATCCCGAGACAGAATCAGAGTAAACTCAAGGAGAGCAGCATGGCGCTGGTGAAGGCGCCGGGATCGCCGGTGGCGGAGGCGTTCCGATCTTTGCGAACGTCGATATACCTGGCGGGGAAGGTGAAGGGGCGGAAGATCGTGCTCTTTACCAGCACGCTGGCGGGGGAGGGGAAGACGTTTTGCTCGACCAATTACGCGACGGCGCTGGCGCAGCAGGGGCTGAGAACGCTGATTATCGACGCGGATTTGCGGTCGCCGATGATCGGGTCTGTCCTGTTGGCAGACAAGAAGGTGACGGGGCTTGGGGAATTGCTCTCGCGGAAGGTGGACTCGGCGACGATCCATGAATCGGAGATCGAGAATCTGTTTATATTGCCGGCGGGAGATTTGCTGCCGAACCCGGCGGAGATGCTGGCTCGTAGTGAGATGGGGGAGATCGTGCGGCAGTTGGCGGAGAAGTTTGACCGGATCGTGATCGATACGGCGCCGGTGACGGCGGTTAGCGATACGCTGCTGCTGCTGGAGCACGCGGAGGTGATCTGCCTGGTGGCCCATGTGGGGCGGACGCCGCGGAAGTGGCTGTTGCGGGCGATGAAGCTGATCGCGGAGGCGGGATCGCGGCCCACCGGGGTGATATTGAATCAGATGCCGATCCGGATGGCGGGGGCGTACAGTTATTACCCCGGGAAGTATGGGGAACCGGAGGTTTATGGGAGCGTAAATGGGGGTTATGCAGGCGGCGGAAAGGGGAGGAAGGGTAAGGAGGAGGAGCTGGTGGAAAGTGAGCCGCGGGCTTGAGGGCGAATCGGGAAGACCCGGGGATGGATGCGGATGGGGGGAATGGAATCGAAATTATGAGGTGGGTGAGGGGGTGGAGGGTTGGATGGGGAGGGTGTGGCTGCCGGGGCGGGATTTTGAGGAGTGGTGAAGGGTGCCTTCCCATTGACGGCAGCCCCAACCGAAGCCAACGCAGACGGCGGCGTAAAGTTGGAGCGAGGCGATCTGGAGGGGAAAATCGACGACGGCGTGGAGGGCGACGCCCAGGAGGGCGAGGCCGGTGACGAAGGCGAGGACGCGGTCGGAAGTGCTAAGGTCGCGGCGTTTGCGCCAATGGATGAATAGCTGGACGATGGCGCCAAAGAAGACGACGGCCCAGAAGATCGAGCCGAACCAGCCCCACTCGAGGAGGGTCTGGAGGTAATCGTCATGGGCGTAGCGCCAGATGCCGGGGATGAGTTTGGCCTGGTCGCCGGTGTAATGCGGGAAGACGAGGGCGAATGTGCCGGGGCCAAAGCCGTGCCAGCCGGCATCCGGGAGCATCCGGAGGCAGACCCTGGTGGAGATGAGGCGCTTGTTGGAGCTGTTGAGTTGCTCCTCCATCATGGCCCATTTCTCTGCGGGGCGTT
>Ga0181531_10001925_pt1 | contig 13033 bp, 10 predicted proteins | sample PEATcosm2014_Bin_38_FD_119743 | JGI IMG/M metagenome (GOLD analysis project Ga0181531, IMG submission 119743) | Peatland microbial communities from MTU Mesocosm Facility, Houghton, MI, USA - PEATcosm2014_Bin11_10_metaG | ecosystem: Environmental > Terrestrial > Soil > Wetlands > Peat | place... | reverse complement strand
GGAAATCGGCGCGGGCGAGATGAAGGTGGATTTGACCGGCCATCCACACGGGGACATCGATGTGCGGATACACGGCGGCGTGGGCGAGGCCACCGTCCGGTTGCCGAAGCGGGCGCGGCTCGATATCGAAGCGCACGGCGGTATCGGGGATATCTCGGCGCACGGGCTGGAAAAGCGCGGCGACCGCTGGGTGAACGAACCATCCGGCGAAGCCGAAGCGACCATCCATGTAAGCGTGAACGGCGGGATCGGCCAGATCAATCTGATTTGCGAATAGGACGCGGTGGCGCCAGAAACCAGCGCCAGGCTACCGCAGGAGTGGAAAGGCGGCCTAAGAGGCCGCCGCAGGCTGGGAGCCTGCCCCACAAGCTGCCACGGGGCCGTTATCTTAATTGAAGGAACGACATGGAAAAGATTTTTCACTTCGATTCGCCGCGGGAGCACTATCGTTGCGATGCGGCGGTGGTCTGGTGCTTCGACCACCGCTTTGAGCTGGTGCTGCGGAAGCTGCTCAAGCGCAGCGGCATCGAACACCCCGATCACATTCGCATCGCGGGCGGTGCGAAATGCCTGGCGAGTCCGGAACCGGAATGGGAGCGGGAGTTTGTGCTGGCGCAAATTCGCAAATCCGTGCGCCTGCACCACACTGATCGCGTGCTGCTGATGGTGCATTCCGATTGCGGCGCCTACGGCGGGCTGGGCGCTTTCGGCGGCGATGTGCAGGCGGAGGCGCGCCATCATTGGGACGAGCTGCGTTTGGCGGCGGCGTGCCTGCGGGAAACCGTGCCGGAGGTCTCCGTGGTTTGCTACTACGTCGATTTCGAAGGCATTTGGACCACGGACCCATTTGGCTAGAGGAGGCCGACGTGGACGTCGGCCGCAGGACTGGAGTCCTGCCCCACGCTAAAGCGATAGCCGACCCACGGCTCCGTCAAGATGTACTTCGGCTTGGCGGGGTTCGGTTCGATTTTCTTGCGCAACTGATTGATGAAGACGCGCAGGTACTCCGGCTCGTCGCCATAGTCCGGACCCCAGACGGCTTGCAGCAACTCACGGTGCGGCACGGGCTTGCCGGCTTGCGAAACCAGATAGCGCAGCAGGTCGAATTCTTTGGGCGTCAGGCGGGTCTCTTTTCCCTTCACCTGGATGCGCCGCGTATCGAAGTCAATTTCCAGATCCGTTGTGGCTACCGAGTGCGGGCCGCTTTCGGGCGATGTGGGCGCGCGCCGCAGCGCCGCGCGGATGCGCGCCAGCAGTTCTTCCATGCCAAAAGGCTTAGTGATGTAATCGTCGGCGCCCGCATCCAGCGCGGCCACCTTATCCTTCTCGCTGTTGCGCACGGAAAGAATGATCACCGGCACGTCCGATCCGGAGCGCAGGTGCTGGCAAGTTTCCAAACCGCCGATACCTGGCATGTTCATGTCCAGCAGCACCAGGTCGGGCAGCTCGGCGGAGATCCGGGTCAGAGCGTCTTCACCGTTGCGCGCCTCGATCACCTCGTATTTATGCCCGACCAGCGTGGCTCGCATCACACGGCGGATCTGCGGGTCGTCATCCACTACCAGAATTTTTCCAGCGCTCACGAACCCATTTCACCACGGTGCACCGGCAGCGAGAAACTGAAGACGGAGCCTTGCCCCGGCTCGCTCGTCCGGCCCGCTTCCGAGCCACTGTGTTTGTACTTCAATGGCAGCGTGGCTGTATCGACTGCGGGCGACTGCCGCTCGTCGGTTTGATGTCGAAGGCCTCGCTAGTTTACGGTGAAGCTCTCCCGCGTGGTTACGGCGCCGCCGGCCGTGGTGACAGTAATCGGTCCCGTGGTGGCGCCTTCGGGGACGTTCACCAAGACGTAGTTGGGCCCGCCGCTGACCGCTCCTGGCGCGGGCACGCCGTTGAACTGGACCGAGGCTCCGAACAGGTTGTAGCCCCAGATGCGCACGCGGGTTCCCACCGCGCCTGAGCCTGGCGCGAATGCCCCCGCCTGCGGCTTGGGCACCGGGAGACCGGCATTAAACGCGAAGATGACCCCGCCGCCAGTCGTCCCCCCCCCGGAGGCGCTCCCGTAGATAACGCCGTCGCTGCCCTGCAGGAGGGTGCACGGGCACAGGCCGTTGGCGCCATTCATCTGCACTTCAGCCGTGTAGGCGCCGGCCGTGGTGAGGCTGAACAGCACGCTGTTGCTCTGTGTAGTGCCGTAGAGTTTGCCGTCGCTGCCCTGGATCAGGGAGTTCACGTTCTCACACGGCTGGAACTTGTGGAGGATCGTGAACTGGCCGCCGGGGGTAAGCTTGAAGACCGCGCCGGGCTGGTTGGATGGGTTGCAGCCGGGCGACTGCGGCTGAATGCCATAGAAGTTGCCGTCGGTGGCTTGAAGCAGGAATCCGCCGCCGGGGTTGGTGCCGATAAAGGTTCCTCCGACATACGGAAGGTTGGCGATCTTGGTGAATGACCCGGATGGGGTCACGCGATAGAAGTAGGTAGTGGCCCCGCTGACCACGGGAAGGGCGGTGCCGTAGTAGTTCCCGTCGCCGTGATAAACGGGCAGGCCGGGACTGTCTATGGCGGGGAACCGGTAGAAAGGTGTCACATTACCAGTTAGGTCGACCGTGGCGAGGCTATTTGAGGCGTCAGAGAAGGCGTAGGAGATGCCGAAGAGTTTCCCGTCCGGCAGGTTACCGGTCAGTGGAACCAGCGCGAGTGCGGCGGTGGGATAGGTGTGCTCACTGCTTGGAGTGGAACCTACCGAAAACAAGTTGCCCGACCCGCCGGCAATTGTCTGCGAGACCGAGGAGTAAACGAGGCCGTTTGCCGCGGTGACAGGGGGCGACTCGAGGTTGTAGGGTGGCGTCGGGAAACCGGCCAGGGTCGTCGCGGTTCCCTGTACAGTAACCGAGAGCATTACACTGGGCGGCCCCGCGGATGAGACCGCGGTCGTGTAGAGGACCCCCGGGGAGCCCTCAGCGAGCTGGCCCGGCTGGCTGTACTGGGGTAAGTAGGAAATCACCTTAAAAGTGGCGCCTGACGCCGCTTGTGAAGCACCCGCGCCCATCGCGCAGGCGGCGAGAGCGAACAGCCTGATAGAGTAATTAGTCATTTCGGATAGGCTCCCTAACAGAAATAAACAGGATCGGGATCAGGCGGAGCGCGGGTTTGCGGCAGCGCTCCGGGATGGCTAATGGTGGTACACCAGGAGGCCCGACGGGTAGGGGATGCCGGAGGAGCCCGGGACCGGACAGGTTGAGAACGTGCGGGAGCCGCTGCTCACCCCATAGGTGGGGACGAAGGCACCCCCGTTTACGATGGTCGGCCGCGCGAAAGAGGAGGCGCACCAAGTGTCGGTGCTTGCCCAGTCCTGAGCAAGTATATCGTATGCATTGGGGAGGGCCGTGTATGCGTACAGAGTGCCAAGGCCGCGGTTGGTGTTGTCCGGCTGCGACGAACTGTTCGCAACCACAGCCCAGATCATCTGATCGGTGCAGCCTGAACTTGTGCAGTCCTCGCTCGCCGTCAGTGCACCCCCGGGGTAACCCGCTGTGGGCGCCAGATGGCTGTTGTCGTGCGCAGGCGTCACAAAATACCCGGTGTACTGGAAGCTCTGCGGGTAGGTGCACGAGGTCCCAAACGCCGTGGCGACCGTCATGTTCAGCGCGATCTGGCTGGTCGACACCGACGTAATTACGGGGGGGCACGCGGCGCCCGCCGCGCACGCGCAGCCGCTGAGCGTGAGCGCGTCCCCCGGGATGACCTGATCGGGGAGGCAGTTTTCCCCTGCGGCGCAGGCGGCTGCGAGGTCCAGGGCGTTGTTGAGCGACCCGTCAGGTTGGAGCTGGCCGGCCCCGCTCTGAGGGGTGGAGTTATCGGACACCTTGAGGGCGGTCAGTTGTTCCTGATTGGGCCAGTAGTTCATGTAGATCGCCCAATAGGCGCTGCCGGCCTGGCTGTCCGTCACCGCGATGCTGGGCACGCGATGGCAGTTGTCCGGCCCCCCACTGCAGAGGGTAGCGGCCGCACCGAACGTCCAACTGGAGGGATCGCCAGAGGCAAAGCCCGTGCATTGGTTGTCCCCCGCCCCGCAAAGGTTTCCTTGCGTCAGCAGGTAGCCGTAGCCGGCCTTATCGATTGTTACCAGGCGCGGGTTGCCATTGACGTCGTTGAAGAGCGGGACACCGCTCACTGCCTGGTCGTAGTCCCATGCGTTCATCGTCTGAACGGTATAGCTGCAGGGCCCGCAGCCGGTCGTCCCGCTGCCGGAGCACCCGCACACGCCCAGTAGGGGCGGGGCGAGGCCGCCGGCCGGGCTGTTGGGCGTGAATGTCTGGAAAGGACCCGTGATGTCGGAATCGTATCCGCTCGATGTCAAGCGGAAATCCATAACGGTTTGGCCAAAGTTATCGCTGGCGGCGCCGCCGAGGCCGGCATTCTGGAAGCCGCCGTTGCCGCAGCCAAAGAACACGTGCACGTCCCTGTCGGACTCAATGGCGCTCGGCACGGTGGCGGAGGGCCCGTTGCCGGACATCCAGCATCCGGCGCCGTGGCCGCCCCAGTTTGGCGCATTCGCCTGCGGGATGCCGGCGTAGCAGTCGCACGGGGGCGTTCCGGTGTTCGGGTCGACGTTGCACTGCCCATTGGGGCTGCCGCCGACGTAACCGCCGCCAGTCCCACAGCCGGTCGGCTCGTCGGAGTACGCGAATACCGGCGTGAGCCCGCTCGAGCCGGCCGTGTAGGCGACCACCCAGCCAGCGTAGCCGTAGTTGTAGGCGTTCTCCGGAACGCCGGTGCCGAAAAGAACGTAGATTAGGTTGTGCGTGCTGCCGTTGTAGGGGTTTTTGACCTCTAGGAGCGCGGAGCGCTGCCACTGGTACCCGTCGCTGAACGCCGAGTGGCCAAGGGTCTGGCGGACGTCGTTTCCGATATAGTTCACGGCTACGTCGTGGCCCGTCGTGAGGTTGATCTCGTGAAGGTACCACCTTTCCTGCGGGTCTGCGGTCTTGCAAAAGGAGGTCAGAAACATCACAGGCGTGGCGCCGCTGGTGTCGATTACCGGCGTGGAGACAATCCCCATGAACTGCAGGACGGTGGAAGCGTAGGTGACCGGGGAGCTGCTCGGGCCGCAGTCGTCGTACCAGAGCGCGTTGCCGGCGTTACCCGGCGGGTTGGCTGTGCTCCCGGTGTACCCCTGCCTGCTCCAGAGCAGGCTTCCCGGCCCGGATCCGTCCGCAATCCATGCAAAGACTGTGCCGTTGAGGGTTACGGCTATCACCATATCGCAAGGGCTGCACGTCCCCTGCAGCGGGTCCGCAACCGTAATGCCGGCAACGTAGAGCGGCTGCGCCATGATGGGGTTCGAGGTCGCCCCGGACGGCAACTGCCCGGCGTCATCGTCGACCTCGAATAGCGTGCCCGTGTGGCCGCTCGGCAGCGACGTCGGCGAGAGGATGGTCTCATAGGGATTGATCCCCTGGCGCTTGTTGAAACCGGTGTCGGAAGCGGGACCGGCGTACCCTGCGGTCAGAACGCAGGGCGGGGCCGTGCCAGTGCAAAGCTGGGCGTACATCGGCAATTGGCCGGCTAGAAGAATGCAGGCAACCACGAACAGGGCAAACAGCGCCCCTCGCGGCGAAACGTGACATGATTGGACGCGGAGCATGACTCCTCCTTTTAAAGCTCGGCGGCCAGTTCCGCTATATCCTTACCGAGGTGCCGAGCCTTGCCTCGCGGGAATAAGTCAGGTTACTCGATTATACGCTTCCCAGAGGCTGCGTCAAGAGCAATTCTCAAATAATTATTTCCGGGGCGAGAATATTACGTTGCAATGACGGAAAATTCCGGAATCGATGCTTCCATTTATCCCGAAGGGGGGCGGCCCCGCAAGATGCCACACGGCGTGCCACATTCTGCCGGGCTCCGGTGAGTTGCCGAATCGTAGACGCGCCGCTGGCGCGCAGCCCGCCTAGGCGGGGAACATCCCGCTTTGAGCGACCCCGGCGGAATGATCGGAAGTACCCCTGATGGGGGTTTTTTAAGCGCAGCCGACCCAAAGTCATGGCTAGCTGGCCGCGAAAGAACGCCGTTTTGCAGCGACGGTGTGCCGCAATTTCAAAACTTGACACCTTTGTTCAGATCTTGGCCCGAAAAGACTGTCTCTAGCCTGGCCCGGTCGCTTCCAGCGCTCACGAAACCATTTCACCACGGTACACCGGCAGCGAGAAACTGAAGACGGAGCCTTGCCCCGGCTCGCTGGTGACCCCGATCTTGCCGCCGTGCGCTTCCACGATGCCTTTGGCGATGGCCAGGCCCATGCCGGTGCCGGGCACGCGGAAGCGATGCTCGCGGGCGCGGAAGAATTTGTCGAAGATGCGGATCTGCTCCTCCTCGTCGATACCGCTGCCGCGGTCGGCCACGCTGAGCACCAGGCGGCCGTCGCCAGCCCGCGCCGAAATCGTCAGCGGCGACCCGGGCGGGGAGTACTTCATGGCATTGTCCAGAAGCTGTTTCAAAACCTGCTGGACGAAATCGAAATCGGCATCCGCCGCGGGCAGCGCGTCCTGCAGCCGGACATCTACCAGCCGGTCTTCGAGGACCGGCTTGAGCTCCGCGAGCGTGGCGCCGATGATCTCGCCAACATCCTGCGCGCGTTTATCGAGATGCAGTTTGCCGGCTTCGATGCGCACCATCTCCAGCACCTCGGCCACCAGCCGGTTCAGCCGGTCGGCCTCTTCGTCGATGATGGTCATCAACTCACGCTCCGGATCGGGACGGGGCTGGCCCAGCAGGCTTGTCACGGCGGCCTTGATGGAGGTCAGGGGAGTCTTGAAATCGTGCGCCAGGGCGTCCAGCAGCGCGGATTTCAGCACCTCGCTCTGACGCGCCGCCTCGGCGCGGCTGGCTTCTTCGAGCGCGCGTGCCCTTTCGATTCCAATGGCCACCAGATAGGCGACCGCATTCAGCACGGCCTCGGAAGGCAAGCGGCCGGACAGCCCCAGATTGCCCAGCGCCTGCCCGCCCAGGCGCACTGGAACGATGGCGAAGCCCCGGCCCGGGTCGATCACGGCTTCGTCCCGGTCGGCTTGCAGTTGCTCGTCCGAAATCAGGGGATCGTCCGGCCCCCAGCGAAACGTTTCATGAGTGAGCTTGGCGTAGAAGGCGGCGGTGGTCACTCCCAGGATTCGCACAACCCTGCTGACTAGATCCTGGCTGGCGGTGCGCGCGCTGCCGCTGAGCAGCAGACTCTGGCTCAGCTCATACAGCCCTTCCACTTCGCGGCGGCGTTCCACCGCTTCCTGGGTACGGCGCTTGGCCCGCGCCGAGAGTTGGTTGGCCATCACGGAAGTGACCAGGAAGGCGATGAGCGCCACCCAATTCTGCGGGTCTTGCACTTCGAACGATCCGACCGGAGGCAGGAAGAAGTAATTGAATCCCAGCACGGCGGCCAGCGAAGCGATGGTCGCTTCCAGCAGCCCCCAAGCGGCGGAGATCCCGAAGATCACGATCAGCAGCGTCAAGGCTACGGTGGTGTTATTGACCGAGACGAAACGGAAGTAGAATGCGACGACCAGAGCGACGATGGCGGGCGCGGCGATCAGTTGCAGGGCGCGGCGGATGCGGGGACGAGTCATGACGGTGAAGTGGCCGGCGTGGACGCCGGCCGCAGGACTGGAGTCCTGCCCCACTTGAGGATACCTCAGACTCCAAAGACGCGGTTGAAGAATTCGCGCGTCTTCTGCCGGATCTCGCCCAGCTTCAGGTCCAGACGCTGGTCGTGCAATTGGTCGGGGGTCCAGCGGCGCACCAGTTCCGCGAGCATTTCGGACTGGGACGGCGAGGTGGGCAGGTGGCCTCCGGCATAGCCGCTTGAAACGCGCAGACCGTGATCGATCGCGCGGTAGAACACCGCGGCGTCACGCAAGAAAGCGGCATCCTCGCGCTCCAGGTGGCCCATCTGCTCGATAACGTCGATGCGCGCGGGCGTGTTCAACACTTTGTAGAATATCCCTGCGCCGCGCAGCCGCAAGTACATTAGCGCGAAATCGATATCATAAAAGCCGCCCACGGCCGCCTTCAGCGGGTTGCGGGAGGCCTGCTCTTTCTCCAGCCGCGCGCGCATCTGCGCCAGCTCTTTGCGCGACCGGCCGCTTTGTCCGTAGCGCCGCCAGTCGATCTCCTGCATCTGGTGCAGGAATTCGGTGGCGCGCTCGAGGTTCCCGGCCACCGCGCGCGATTTCATGTATGCAATTCCCTCCCAAGCCTCCGCGTGTTTCGCGAAGTACTCGCGATAGGCAGCTTCGGGTTGCACCAATGCGCCCTCGCGGCCATTGGGACGCAGGCGCGTGTCGACGGTGAACATGACGCCATCGCCGGTGTAAGCACTGATGACGTTGATCATGCGCTCCGCCACGGCGGTCCAGAACACCTGCTCCGCGGCGTCCTCATCGGGGATCACGAAGATCAGGTCGGCGTCGGAAGCCAGGTCGAACTCGCGCATGCCCAGGCGTCCCAAGGAGACCACCATCATCTGCCGCGCGGGTTCGTAGCGCGGATTAGCCGGCGGGGGCGCTTCCGCGAGCGCGATGCGGTAGGCCGCCGCGATCACGGCGTCGGCCAGATCCGAGGTGCGCTCCAGGGTTTCGAAAATGGCGGCCGATCCCAGCAGGCTATCGCTCTGGATACGAAACATGTGCCGGCGGAAATAGCTGCGCAGCGCAGGGCTGTCGTCAATCGCGTCCTGGGGGACTTCCTCCGGCGGGGCTTCGGACGAACCCAGGCCGGCGAGCAGCTCCGGATGACGGAGAAGCTGGTCGCCGAAGTACTGGCTGTGTTCGAAGATATCCGCGACCCGCTCGACCATTTTGGAATCCCTTTCGAGGCGCGCGAGCCATTCGGAATCGTCGGAGATTTTTTCCAGAAAAACTTCGAAGCGTTCGCGTCCGCGATTCAGTTTCGCGCGCGCCAGAACGGCGGCCAGTTGGGGGGCGAGCTGCTCCAGATAGCGCGCAAGGTTGCTCGGCGCGGTCCGCGGGAGGTCCAGATCGAGCGGCTGCCAGCGATGGGCGGTGTCGCCATCGAGCGGGATGTAATACATGGGCTTGCGCGCCTGCATGACGCGGGCATACATTTCCTGCACGTTGCCCAGATGCTCCTCCAGACGCACCTGAAGCGATTCGGCGGTGAGCGGCTCGCCGGATTCGGCGGGCATCTTGCGCGCCAGCAGCTCCAATTCTTCCGGGTGGGTGGGCAAGGTGTGGGTCTGCCGGTCGTCATAAAACTGCAGCCGGTGCTCGATGTGGCGCAGGAACTCGTAGGCGGAAGCCAGGCGCGCGTACTCGCTGGCGGAGAGCAGGTTCTTACCGTACACGCGGGAGAGCGCAAAAAGAGTGCCGCCATGCCTTACCCAAGTCTCGCGGCCGCCGTGCAGACGCTGCAGGCATTGCACCAGAAACTCGATATCGCGAATGCCGCCGGGCGCCAGTTTGATATCCAATCCGGCGCGCGCGCGCTTGGCGGCCAGTTTTTCGCCGATGCGCTCGCGGGCTTCGGAAACCGCTTCCACGGCGCGGAAATCCAGCGTGGTCGAATAGATCAGCGGCTCGACGAATTCCAAAAGCTCGCGGCCCAAGGCCAGATCGCCGGCGCACACCCGGGCTTTGATCAGCATCTGCTTTTCCCAGTCGCGCGCCCGCTCCTGGTAATACCGCTTGGCGCCATCCAGGGAGATGCAAATTTCGCCGAGGCGGCCATCGGGCCGCAAGCGCAGATCCACGCGGTAGCACGAGCCATCCGCGGTGTACGTGGAGAGCAATTCGGTGTACTGATTGGCTACCTTTTTGAAGAACTCCTTGTTGGTGATGGCGCCGGGCCCGCGCGTTTCACCGTTGGCCGAATACACGAACATCAGGTCGACGTCCGAGCTGTAGTTCAGCTCCTGGCCGCCGAGTTTGCCCAGCGCGATCACGGCAAAGCCGCAGGCGCGGGGCTGGCCATCCGGCGACGCAAACAACGGCTCGCCATAACGCGCCTCCAGTTGCGCGCGAATCTGGCGATAGGCGAAATCCAGGATGGCGTCGGCCAGATTGGACAACTCGCCGGTGATATCCGCCAGCCCGGCGAGTCCCAGGACGTCGCGCAGCAGAATGCGCAGCGACTGGCGCCGGCGGAAGCGGGCCAGGGTCACCGGCGGCGCCTGGCCGGGGCCTTCGGCGGCGCGGAATTGCCGCAGACGTTCGGCAAATTCCTCGTCGGACAGCATGCGATGCAGATGACTCGGGTCGGCCGCCTGCAACAGCCATTCGGGATGCTGGAGGATGGCCTCGGACAGAAATCTGCTGTATGAGAATGCGGTGATCAGGGAACGCAGCACGGCGGGAGAACTGGCAATCCGGTTGAAGGCCACGGGACCATCCTGGCGCAGCCGCTCCAGGAAGTGCAGGGCCTCGTCGGGGTCGGGGACGGAAGCCAGCAGCGCTTGGATGCGCGCCATGATGCGCTCGGGAATGCCGCCGCCCAGGCGCGCGATATCTTCGCGCGCGCGGGATGGATTGCGAAATTCAACCGCTTCCAGCAAGCGTTGCATGAACTTGGACGGACGGGGTCCCCTACCCAGATTATAGCTGCCGGGGGAGGGCGTCACCGAATTACGCGCAGACGCTCCGATGCGTAAAGCGGGATGTCCGCGTCCGTAGTTACCAGAACAAGATCCTCCGCTGTGGCCTGCGCAATCAGAGTCCGGTCGAAAGGATCCTGATGGATGGCCGGCAGGCCGTGGATTCCGGCAACATGCGCCGGACGGAGTGGCAATGCGGTCGCGGCGAAGTCGCCGACAGCGGTCGCCCACCAGACGCGCGGGTCGCCCACATCGAGTTTGCCCTGGGCGGATTTTAGTATTACTTCCCAATAGGAGATTACGCTGAGCACGTTCGGTCCCGACTGGATGGCGGCCCGGACGCCTCGCGAGAGCCGTTCCGGCGCGTTCATGGATAGGAGAACGATATTAGTGTCCAGCAGGTAACCGTTCAGATTCCGCCCTCGAGGAAGCGATCGAGATCCACCGGGGCGTCCCATCCCGGCAAGAGCTTAATGCGGTCCCGCATGCTCCCAAAGCGCACCTTACGGCGTTTAGGGGGCGGTGGAACAAGTTGCGCGACGGGCTTGCCGTTGCGCGTTATGACTATGGATTCACCTTCCTCGACCGCGCGCACAAGCTGAGTCAGGCGATTCTTGGCATCCGCTATGCTGACATCCATCGCATTAAGTATAGCCATAATAAATGGCCATTTCAACAAAGCGCCGAGAGGATCATGATCGGATCGTTCGGGTGAACGGAACCGGGCTGGATGACGCGCGCATAAAAGCCGCTCATTCCCCAGCGCGGTGAAGTTGCGTCGCCAGCATGCACCTCGGGGTCGTAGATCTCCCGCTTGATGGCGGGGCCGTAGACATCCAGCGCCGCGCATGGGCCGCGGACCTTGGTGATCTCGAGCACCGCCCGGCCAGCGCGAAGCTGGTGGCCGACGCGCAATTGACGGCGTTCCAATCCGCGGGTGGTCAAGTTCTCACCCAGCGCGCCGTAATAGACCGGATAGCCGCGGGCTTTCAATTCGTCGATGGTTTCCGCGGCGATGAGGAGCACCGCCTGGCTGGGGCCACCGTGGATTTGCGGGTGCGCGCAGGCATCCCCCTCGAGACCCAGCGGAGTTATGATGCCCGCCGCGATCGCCCGCTTTGGAAGACCGCCACGCGAGACGTTGATTTGGACGATGACGCCGGGAGAAGGTTGTGGGCGCTGCGCAGCAGGCGATGGGTCAAGCATTTCAGCCATGTTTGGCACACCCACAACCTACCAAGATAACCCATCGCGGTTACTTCCTCTCGGTTGCAAAATGGCTTACCCGCAATTGCGATTGCGACAGTTCCTTCACGTCCAGCTCCCCGTTCTTGTCTTTATCAAGCCGTTCGAACTCCTTCTCCATGAACGCCATAAACTCCTGTCTCGAGATCTTGCCGTTCTTGTCGGTGTCCATCAGGAGTACTAACTGCCTGACCTCTTCCTCTCCGATGGCAACCTTATCCTGCGGCTTCGGGGCCGCGGCCTTTTGGGCGACCGCGGTCCCGAGCATAGCTGCATACATGACTAAGAGCGCGACGAATAGGCCCACCCACAGGATGTTCGTCCGCGTCGACATCAGAATTTCACCATAAGGTCTATGTCGAGAAGCCACTCCCGCTTGCGCAGATCCGGGTTCCACAATCCGCCCTGTGTGGCGCAGCCCCCAACCGTAACGGACGGGCTGCCGTTCATGCAGGCATATTCCGTCGGATATCCATTATTCGTGCCTGGAAGCAGCCCTCCCGCCGCAGGCGGCGTAATTCCTCCCGCGCCGGACCAATAGGGCACGTTCGCGTGACGGAAATCGCCCTCAAAGCGCAAAGTGAACCACTGTTTGGGCATGTAATCGAGCGTTCCGGAAACGTCCCAAGCCTTGAACGGGTCTCCGGGATTCTCCGTGAAGTAAGGCGAGTTGAGCGCGGCGGAAGAGGCGGTCTCTCCGTTGATAGGCGGCAGGAGCACCAGGTATCGTCCCGGATTATTAATCATTCCGCCGCCGAGTGTGAAGCCCCACAGATCATGGTTGAACCAATAGCGGTCGTAGAGCATAAATCCGATAAAGCTCTGCTTGGGACCGCCCGCGGTATCGCCGTGGCAACTCACACCGCCACCAAACTCGCAGCCCATGTCGCCGGTGAGGGAAAACGCCATCTTGTCGATCGGCTTTCCCGGTTTGTCGTAGTACTTAACCTCGATGCTGTTGTCGGTGTGGATGCGCCCACGATTTGGGATGTACAGGTCGTCGTGGCCGAGACCGTAATTGTTGGAGATAATATTCAGCCACGGCTTCGGAGTCCACTTGATCTGCCCGCCGAGACCCTTCCGCGAGTTGGCCGAAGCGTACGACTGCCAGCCATTGATGATCCAGGGTTCGATCTTCAAGTGGTTCGTGGGGAAAATCTGGATGCGGATTCCCTGGAAAAACCAGGGCGT
>Ga0181531_10001921_pt1 | contig 13056 bp, 14 predicted proteins | sample PEATcosm2014_Bin_38_FD_119743 | JGI IMG/M metagenome (GOLD analysis project Ga0181531, IMG submission 119743) | Peatland microbial communities from MTU Mesocosm Facility, Houghton, MI, USA - PEATcosm2014_Bin11_10_metaG | ecosystem: Environmental > Terrestrial > Soil > Wetlands > Peat | place... | reverse complement strand
TAGGGAGGATTCAAGAATTTCTTCTTTTTGAATGGCCGACGTTTCGGTATTCTTTGTATGCATAGATATGCTCCTATAAGGCGTATGCCTCACTTCAGTGAATAAGGTTTCATTTTCCAGATTGAGTCTAGTTCCATAGAGCAATTAGTCACGCTGATCTATTTAGATAAACTCGGTAAGTAAATGTACTATCATTTGGGGATAAAATCAACATGTTCTTCCTCGATCTTTCCAAGGCCTGCCCCCCCGTTCATGGTGCCTGTCCGCCGAAGCTTTATGCGAAGGCTGGAAGTAGCGAAAGCGTATCGAACCATGGTATAATGATATCCATATCGAACCCTGGTTTAAAACGAGGATAAAATCTGTGAAATTTAAAGACGTAGCTGACTATTTTTCACGCATTGAGGAAACGAGCGGACGCTTGGAAATGACCAAGCTTTTGGCTGAACTATTTGCCAAAGCGAGCCCGCGTGATGCTGAAATTATCGTAAATCTCTCATTGGGCCAATTGCATCCGCCCTACATTGGCACGCAATTTAACGTGGCCGAAAAAAGTATAGTAAGCATACTGACCGAATTTTTGGGTATCACTGAGGCCGCCATTAAACAGGATGTCAAAACGCTCGGCGATCTTGGTTTGGTGGTCATGGATTATACATGGAAAACCCGTGATGGGCTGAGCGTGGTGCAAGTGTATGATGCCCTCGATCGTATCGAAAAAATCAGCGGTACTGGGTCAGCTGAAGAAAAAGCAAAAATGATTCGAGAACTGTTAGAGCAGTTGACGCCAATCGAAGCAAAATATGTTATTCGCATGATCATCGGAAAATTGCGTCTTGGCTTTTCTGATATGACGGTTGTCGATGCGCTTTCTTGGATGGAAGCGGGCGATAAATCTCTGCGTGGTGTGATTGAGCATGCGTATAACGTGTGCGTCGATTTAGGATTGATTGCATCAGAAATCAAAGAGCATGGGATCGACGCGTTAAAGCACATGCAGGTGCGCGTCGGCATTCCGATTCGTCCCGCGGCGGCAGAGCGATTGCCGACTGCAAAAGCGATCGTAGAAAAATTAGGACAGGGCTGCATCGCGCAACCCAAATTGGATGGGTTTCGGTTACAAATTCATCTTGATAAACGCGGTAAAACGCCCAAAATTCATTTCTTCTCCCGCAATCTTATTGATATGTCGCACATGTTTCCTGATCTGACGCAAGCGGTAGCCACCCTCAACGTGACCGACATGATTTGTGAGGGGGAGGCAATTGTATACGACCCCAATACGGACACCTTTTTGCCCTTCCAAGAAACGGTAAAGCGTAAACGCAAGCACGGCATCGAGGAGGCTATGGAAAGTTTCCCCTTGCGCGTATTTTTGTTTGATTTGCTCTATCTCAATGGAAAAGAGACTATGAGCGAGACGCATGAGGTGCGCCGCATCGCGTTACTCGAGGTGGCCAAAACGAGCAATGATAATCGCATTCAAGTGATTGGCGAAACGGTTATCCATTCTGCAGCGCAACTGGAAGCCGTATTTAATGAAAATATTACTGCCGGCCTTGAAGGCTTGGTGGTCAAACGGCCTGATGCAATTTATCAGCCGGGCAAACGTAACTTCAATTGGATCAAACTCAAACGCCAAGAAGAAGGGCATTTGGAAGATACCATCGATTGCGTGATTTTGGGTTATTATGACGGCGAAGGTAAACGAGCCTCATTTGGCATCGGCGCATTCTTGGTCGGCGTCTTTAATAAAGAAGAAGATCGCTTTGAAACGATTGCAAAAATCGGCACCGGCCTCAGCGATGATGAGTGGGTTGAGATGCGCAAGAAATGTGATGCACTTGCGGTGAAGCAAGAGCCCAAAAATGTGGTGTGTGCGAAAGCACTCTATCCTGATGTCTGGGTTTCTCCCGAAATGGTCTGCATGATTCGTGCTGATGAAATCACCATTTCTCCGCTGCATACCGCAGGCAAAACCGATAAACATCTTGGATACGCATTACGGTTCCCGCGTTTTATGGGTTATCGCGTTGATAAGGGCCCTGAAGAAACGACTACGATTGATGAGATTGTGGGCTTGTATAAAGATCAATTCTGACGCACGAGCCAAGAAGTATCAGCAATATCTATTGACTTACTGATCTATCAAAAGTGATCATGGATCCATGAATATAAAAAGATCCATTTTTGCGGAAGAGAAGAATAATGTATAAAAAAGTCTTAGTGATCGCCTTGCTTTGGCTGCAAGGGTTATCTGCCTATCAATCAAATACTATTGTTGATACCATACCGGGATTCTCAAGACCTTTAACGCTTGCAATAACACCCAATGGTCAATCGGTATATGTGTTGAGCGCGGGTACTAATAGCGCAAATGTCATAAGTACTGCAACCAACACACTTCTTACAACACCAGGGCTTAACGGCATTTTTAACGTTCCGCAATCGGTGGCTATAACTCCTGATGGGCAGTATGCATATTGCGCAAGTGCTAATAATAATAGTGTAGTGGTCATTGCAACGGCAACGAACACCGAGGTAAACACACCTGCGTTAACGGGAGCATTCCACGGGCCCTCAGCGCTTGCTATTACCCCAAATGGTTTGTATGCGTACGTTGCCAATAGTGATAACAGTACCGTGAATGTTATCAATATCAGCAATAACACTATTCTTACCACACCAGGCCTTAATAGTGGTTTTGCTGCTCCGGATTTTATAGCAATAACACCCAATGGTCAGTACGCATATGTTACGAACCTTTTTTCATTTGAACTGAGCGTTATCAATACGGCAAGTAACACTGTGTTCCCTACAGTAGGGCTTTCATCGTCTTCATTGTATGAGGAAAGTGGTATGACGCTCGGCGAGATTTTTATGTATGCCTACGAAGGGCTTGAGGAAGTTTTCTTCCCTCAATCGATTACCATTACTCCCAATGGGGCATATGGGTATATCGCCAATGGATTGTCCAACAATAGTGTTGTGGTCATAGATATAGCAACCAATACCTTCATTTTAACGCCCGGTCTTACCGGTGTTTTTAATGGCCCAGTTTCTATAGCATTTACGCCCAATAGTCGATATGGCTATGTTACCAATGCGGTAGGTGGCACCGTGAGCGTTATTGATACGCTTACTAATACGGTAATAGGCACTATTCCTGGATTTAGCAAACCGCAGACTATCGCAATTACTCCCGATGGACAATACGCTTATGTTGCCAATGCGGGCAATAATACCGTGAGCGTTATTTTCATAGGCGTACAACCGCCATTAAATTTTAAGGGCTGTAAAGCAAAGAATGTTTTTCTTTTGCAAACGGATAACATCAGCTCTTTAACTTGGTCCGCGCCAGCAGGCGGAAATACTCCCGTTGCATATGCAATCTATCGTGACGCTGTATTGACCCAATTAGTGGCAATCGTTCCTGCATCACAGACGTTCTATTACGATCACAATAGAAACCCAAACATAGATTATTCCTACTACATCGTAGCCGTGGATGCCATAGGCAATACTTCAATGCCTTCGGTTACGCTTGTTACTCAATCGTGCTAAGCTTTTTGAGCGCCAATTAGTAAGTCAGCAATACATCTCGATGTGGCGTTTTTTCTAATTTAATTGAGCGGCGTATTGGCCCGAAAAAGTGCCTGAGGTAAAGAACATACAACGCATTACTGATTTTATTGATCTCTGGTTTGACGTAGACATCAGGCAGATGCAAGTTGGGCGAATTTTCAGCGAGCACAACGCCGGTCGGGACGTAAATTACATCTGGTTTGGCAAAGATAACGATTGCATCATAAATCTGAAGATCTTCGGGGATTTTTTCTTCGGTTACATTCCAATAATAAATATCACTATTGGCATCTTTGGTACGTTCAAACATATACAGAGCCGCTGGCGTTTTTTCTTCGAGTTCCCAATGATGTATGGTGTTGCCCAGCATCATGATGGGGGTTATGCGCGTAGTGATAACCAGAGAGAGTTTTGGCGGCTTGTTATCGTTCCAATCGATATGATTTGGAAAAGAAATTTGGCCGTCTGGCGCTGATAACGTGAGATATCCATGGTAGGTGGCAAAAATACCGTTGCTGATATCCGGATCGAGTAATTGCTTGATTTTTTGCATGTGCGGATAGCTTGGATGCTCCAACTTATCCTTTTTCTTGGCAAAATTGGTCGCTTCTTTTACGAAAGTAGGGTATTCTCGGGCAAAGAATGTGATTTGAGTGCGATTTTTACTTTCGCCCCAGAGATTTTGGTTTAGGCCAAAACATGCTATACTACAGGCTATATACAGATATTTTATATATTTTATCATTATCGTTTCCCCCCAGGTAGGTGTCCATAAACTACCAATTACCACCAAGATATCAGAGCATGATGCATAAAATCTATGGTTTGAGGAATGTAGAGTGCTTAAGCAGAATAGCGAACCAGTTTCCGTAGAGCGTTTGTGGCAAGATTTTGTCCAAAAAGAACAGTTGACTCCGCAGCAAGAACAGCAATTTCGGCAGTATACCGATATGCTGCTCGCCTGGAATGAAAAGACCAACATTACCCGCATCACTGCACTTGCAGATATTCTAGAATACCATTACCGCGACGCGCTTCATCTTGATCGATTCATCGATATGCGGACCATCAAAACGATCTGCGATATCGGGACCGGCGGCGGTGTGCCGGGGATCCCCCTCAAAATAAAATATCCCCATCTTCGGGTTCTTCTGATTGAAGTTAATACCAAAAAAATTGCATTTTTACGTGAAGTAATTGAGCGTCTCTGCCTTGAGAACATAGAAATCATCGATCTTGATTGGCGCAATTTCTTACGAACCATTCATGAGCCGATAGACCTTTTTGTTGCGCGCGCATCCCTTTCAGTGACTGAATTGGTGCGGGCGTTAACCTCAGGAACACCATACCATCAGAGCACGATGGTCTATTGGGCATCGATGCGTTGGTTCCCCTTGGAACAAGAAAAAAAATATATTAAACGGGATGAAGCGTATGAAATCGGCGATAAAATGCGCCGTTACATCTTTCTGCGCAGTACATGAAGTCAGATAAAATACTCGTTTTGTGGGAGAATCTATGAAGAAAAAAAATCTCATTGCCAGTTATATTGCGGGCATTTTTGATACTCAAAATGGCGAATCATACGGCAGGATAATACGATTGTTTATGCCTGAATTTGTGATCGCCTTTCTTATTTATTGCTTGCCGCTTTTGATTGATGCCTACTTTATCAGTTGTTTGAAGTCGACTTCCACTTATGGAACACTGGGCATGACCAACAACTTGCTCCATTTTATTATGAAAATCGCTGAAGGTATTTCGGTTGGTACCGTGATCTTGAGCGGTTTTTTTAATGGTAAACAGGAATACGAGAATGTGGGCCGTTCATTTCGCGATGCCTTCTGGATTGCGGTGGTAACTGGTGCTTCGATAGCAACCATCTTGTTTGCCGGAGCGCCCTTGATTTGTGGTTGGTATGTGCATGCTGATATGGTAGCTGAAAGTGTACCATTCTTGCGTATGCGCGCCGTGGGCGTCTTTTTTATGTTTCTGAGCTATGCCTTTTTGGGCTTCTTGCGCGGTGTCAAAAATACGCGGGTGCCGATGCAGATTTACATTGCCGGTGTTCTGAGCTTTATTCTCGTTGATTATGTTCTCGTTTTTGGACTCTATGGATGCCCTGCAATGGGCCTTGCAGGATCGGCAATTGCATCGATTGTGCAGTATATCATTATGGCAGGCGCTGGTATGGCGTACGTGTTACTCAATCCTGCCTATCGCATGTATGGCATTCATTTGATGAGTGGCATCACCCAACACGATCAGTTAGTGCGCCTTTTATCGCTCAGCTGGCCGGTCGTGATTGATAAAGCAACCTTGGCTGCAGCATATATTTGGCTTGGTTACATGTTAAAGGATCTGGGAACCAATGTGGCAGCAACCTTTATCGTCGTAAAAGATATGGAGCGGCTTGCCTTCCTTCCCGCAATCGCTTTTGCCCAGGTTATTACCTTCCTGGTGAGTAACGATTATGGCATCAAAAATTGGGCGGGGATTAAGAGTAACATTAAAAAAGTAGCCTTTTTGGCATCCTGCTTAGTTTTTGCCATGATTGCGATCCTGGTTATAGACCCAGCAAGGATCATCAGCGTCTTTGATCAGCGCGGGGAATTTACCCCCATGGCAGCGACGGTTTTCCCGGTTATGAGTGTACTTCTCTTTTTCGATTTGATACAATTGATCCTGTCGGGTGCATTACGAGGCGCCTCAAATGTCCGCATGGTTATGATGGTTCGTCTTATTATAATCAGCGGATTTTTCGTTCCCGTATCATATCTGTTCGCTCACATGCCCATGGAAAGTGTGGCACTGAAATTTATGTGCATTTATGGGTCTTATTATGTGGGCAACTTATTAATGAGCCTGATCTATATTAATCGCCTGAAAACCGATGAATGGAAAAAGAAAGCAGCCCAGTAGAGGATAATCAATGGCAAAAATTACCAAAGAAGAAGTTTTAAAAATAGCAAAGATGTCCCATCTTGAATTGCATGATGATGAAATTCCCGCGCTCTTACAGCAGCTTGATGATGTATTAAGTTATGCAGAACGGGTAAAAGAGGTCAGCGGCGTGAGCCAAGAAGCGCCAGTGCGCAACATCAACGTCATGCGTGACGATGTTGCCGTGCCAAGCGATCCAGAAAAATTACTCGCGCAAGCCCCTGAACGGGAAGGCTCTTATTTCGTAGTTCCGGCCATTTTAGATCACAACGAGTAACCGCAGGAGTCATTCATGCAATCATTAGCATTTGCCAGCATTAAAGCATTACGCGAATTGCTCGAAAAAAAAGAAATTTCAGCACCCGAGTTGGTGCGCTACTCGCTTAATCGTTTCAAGAAGTATGATCAAGAAGTTGGATCGGCGCTTGAAGTTTTTGATGAGGTATCCATTCTTAACCAATCAAAATCAACCGGCATCCTTGCCGGCATTCCCGGGATCATCAAAGATAATATCGCGCAAGAAGGCCGTGGGCTTACCTGCGCATCAAAAATTTTGCAGAACTTCACCGCAACCTATGACGCCACCGCAACCGCACGCCTGAAAGAGCAGGGAGCTATCTCAGTTGGTCGCGCCAATATGGACGAATTTGCGATGGGAAGTTCAACCGAAACCTCAGCCTTTCAAAAAACAAGAAATCCATGGAATTTGCAATGCGTGCCGGGCGGCTCAAGCGGCGGTTCGATCGCGGCAGTTGCCGCAGGATTCGTGCCATGGTCACTTGGATCTGAAACCGGCGGATCAGTGCGTCAGCCCGCAGCATTTTGCGGCATCGTGGGCATGAAGCCGACGTATGGCTTGATCTCGCGTCATGGCCTTGTTGCCTACGCATCATCCATCGATCAAATTGGAATCGCAACGCGCACCGTGTACGATAATGCGCTCGTGATGTCTGCAATTGCAGGACAAGATGCACATGATTCTTCGACGCTCGCCGTTGCCCCAAAAGATTACACCAAAACGTTAAACGGTAAGATTCGTGATGGCCTTAAGATTGGCATCGTCACCAACACCGTCCATGCGCAAGGCATGGAGAGCGAAGTGCTCGCAGCGATCCAAGAAGCTATTGCGGTATTGGAAAAGTTGGGGGCAAAAGTTACCAATCTTGAGCTGCCAACGCTCGATTATAGCGCTGCAGTCTATTTCATCATCAGCCGCGCCGAAGCGGCCTCAAATTTGGCACGCTTTGACGGCGTGCGCTATGGTATGCGCGATAAGAGTGCAAAAAATCTCTCGAGCATGTATTTCAAAACACGCCATGATGGCTTTGGCGCCGAAGTAAAAACCCGTATCATGGTTGGTAACTATGTGTTATCAGCAGGCCATGCGGGCGATTTTTATGGCAAGGCGCAAGCGGTGCAACGCATGATGTCTCAAGAATTCCATGATGCATTCAAAAACGTCGATCTTTTGATTATGCCAACGCATCCAGCGCCCGCATTTAAGTTTGGTGCCTTTGAGAAGGATAAACTCCAAATGGATCTGCAGGATTATTTCACCTGCGCGGCAAACTTGGCAGGTATTCCGGCAATCTCAATCCCGTGCGGATTTACTAAAGATAAGATGCCAATTGGATTCCAAATCGTGGGCCCGCACCTTTCTGAAGACCTTATCTTTCAAACGGCGCATGCCTATGAGCAGGCAACGGCATGGCATACCATGCATCCTGACATGTTCAAGGATTAGTTTCTGCTTAAAGTATCAAAGGCCTGCTCTCAATGAGAGCAGGCCTTTTGTATTGCGGGGAATATGCTATGCTGGTTCGCATTATTTACTATAAATCTTAAATCAGAAGCGTGATTGTATGGATCAAAAAATTATAACGGTTGCCCTTTCAGGCATTGCTCTGCTGTGCAGCATGGATATGCATGCGATGGATAATGATGACTTGCCGCCTATCACTATTAAACGATTGAGCAAAGAAGATCGAGATGAGGCTGTTGAATATACGAGGCTCTGTAAGATGCACGTTATCAATCCCACCATTAAATATCGAGAAAATCGCGTTAAAATAGCAAAAGCGGTTTCGTGTGGCAAATATTTTTACGGTTTTTTTAGTGAAGCACTTTCAAAACAAGATGCTTCGTTACTCGATATTATTTTGCAAAATAACAAGGATCATTTGAATCGGTGGCAGTCAGGAAGGCCTATGGGGGGACTTCCTATTCATCGAGCACAATCGGTTCGAATGGCAGAGGTGTTAGTTCGTCATGGCGCTTCTATGACCATGGTTGGTACTGAATCACTCTTGCGTAATGTATGTCGGCAACCGTGGTGTCCTGCAGATCTTCTGAGTTATTATATTCAACATACCGGCTTAAGTGTCAATGATGCTAAAAATGAACGTGGTAATGCGCCAATACATGATTTGATGGCGGTACCAATTGCAGTCGGCGATCGTCAGAGTATATATAGAACTCTGGAGAAATTGAAGATACTCGTTGAGCATGGGGCAGATTTAACCATAAAAAATGCTGAAGGCAAAACACCCTTGGATTTAGTTAAGGATTCAAGGGATCGCTATCCGTCATACTGGAAAGATTGCGATCAAGCGAAGGCAGATCATGATAGAATTATCAAGGAAATGTGTGCATTGATGGAAAAAGATAAAAGCGTGGATAGGCCAATTAAACCGGCCTCACAAGCAATGGAAAACTCAGAATGTTCGATTTGTCTTGAAGAGATCACGTGGGGGAGTGCATTGGCTTGTAAGCATGTGTTCCATGAGAAGTGTGTCTCGTGGTGGCTCGAAGTGAGTGGCACCTGTCCAACCTGCAGATATATGCCACAGGATTAAGTGTATCAAAATTAAATAGTCAACTTGGATTCCATGTTGAAAAACCTAATTTTTATAAGGAACGCGGATGAAAAAATATATCATAGTGATCACACTGCTGAGTTCTGGTTTGGCCCACGCAATGGATGAGTTTACAGACATGGAGGGGTTCATCGAGCGGCAAACGGATAAGGAAATCCAACGCAAAGTAGAAGCAAAAGAGCAGCGGCGCGAAGAAATGGAAGAGTTGCGGAATGAGCGATATCAGTTGGCAAGTATGTGTTGGGGCGATAATTATAAAGGTGTAAAAGAGTATATAGAATCTCATCCTAATGTGCCCGCGAGTCAATATGGTTTTTCATTAAAAGATGAGGTAACAACGGTACGCATGGCCGTGTTACTAGAAAGCCGTGGCATTAAACTTAATCAGAATGATAAAAATGGCTCGTTATTGCATAGTGCAAGTTCGTGGAATGGAACTCCAATGCTTTTGAAATATGCGATCAGGCGTTATTGCAAGGAGGAAAAAACACTCGATATTAACGCGGGTAAAAAAATAGATGGCCAAACGCCGCTTCACCTTGCGGCCGATGATGCAGATAATAAAACAACCCGAGAAAAGTTTTACATACTGCTTGAGGCTGGTGCTGATGGCACTGTCAAGGATAAGGGTGGAAAAACACCGCTTGATATTCTGGAGCATCATTTGCATGTGCATCGCCAGTATGACCATACAGAAAAGATAACAGTCTATGAAACGCTCATCAATGATTTGAAAACGGCAATGAAATCTAAAAAGTAAATCCTTCGACCCTTGGCCAACTCAGGGCTCAGGATGAGCGGGGTTTCGTTATCCTATTAAAAGCCCTGATCTTCAAAAAGGATGGGGCTTTTTTCGTGCAGCTATTGTTGTTCGCGCCACGATTCAGGTAAGGTACATGCATGGTGGGGGCTTGAACGATAAAGGAGCGCAGTGAAAAGCGTACGATTGATTATAGCCTTAGTGGCCTTGGGATACGTATCAACGTCTGAGAGCAGCGTCGAATCACGCAGGAAAGATCGCTTGGATCGTCAGCGGATTGCGCAAGAAAGAAGACGCAAAGAGCAAGAGGAAGCCAAGTTGCCACCATGCCCATACTCAAAACCGGTCAATTTATTTGCGAGCATCTTAAAAGACGTTTTTGAGATTCACATGAACTTTGCTACCTTTGATGTTTTCAAAATCGCTGGCGCCGTATTTCCGGCATATGCGGTGTTACGCATGTATGATGAAAAAATTCATGAGCATTTTTACGATGCCAAACATCATAAAAACAAAAATCAGTGTGTATTTTTGAACCATTTTGTTGCGCAAGAAGCGATTGCAATTCCGATTTTAGCGCTGGTGAGCTTGAGTGTATTTTCCCATGATGAAGATCTGCGTGCAACCAGCCGCGTATTTGCCATCGGCATGCCATTCGTGTTGCTCGCAAAAGATGCGATCAAACAGTTGCGTTTTAAAGCAGCATACCGGCCGTATTGTGAATTTTTTCCCAAAAATCCTAAACATGCGTGTGGAGGGTTCCCCTCAGGTCATATGGCCGAGATGGCATATATGACAGTGCTCTATAGCATGCGGCATGGCATTAAGTTTGCAATACCGCTCACCGCACTTTCGATTTACGTTGGCGCAACCTTTGTTGCCTGCAACCGTCACTATGCATCCCAGATTGCAGCGGGTACTGCTCTTGGTGCACTCTACGCCGTTGCGGCAAGCCACGTCATTGATGAAAAATTAGAGCGTAGGCGATTGAAAGGATTGCAGATGGGTATGGATACGATGTCGACCGGAAATCTTGCGCTCTCGTTCAATTATCGATACTAATCAGAAATCGATCTAAAACTCGTCACAAAAAATCAGGAGCCTTTCTATGGATAAGGCTCCTGTATTATTTATGGCAGCGTATGACCAGCTTATTTATTCGGCGTTGTTGTTATTATTGTTACTGTTGCTGCTCTCGCCTTGATTGTCGTCAAGGTCATCAGCATCATCATCGTCTTGGGGCTTTAGTGCCTTGTCTATGGTAGTGCGCGCGAGATCAGAAGTGAGAGATAGCAGTTTGTGCATTGATTCATCCTGGGCATCGAGGGCTTTGAGCGCCTCTTGAGCAGTCATGGTGCGAGCAGCTGGTTGTTGCGCTTGCGCATTGGAAGCGCTGGCTGTTTCTGGGGCAGGAGCAGCCGCTGTAGGCGCTTGCGTAGATGGATTTGCGTTAGCTCCCTTGATAATTTGGAGACGTAATGCCATTGATGCGGCGTCGCGATGCATCATGAGCTGTGCTATCTCAAGATAATGCATAGTCGCCTGAACGACGTCAAGAATATCGGCGTTCGGATTCTTTTTCTCAGAGGATGCAGTGGGGTTTGCTGATGTGGCTCGTTTTTTACCTTTTTGCATAGCGAGCATAGGGGCGGTGAATAACAATGCGACAAGGCAGAGTGGAAGGCGTTTAAAATTGTTCATAAAATCCCTTATAAAATGTTAATAATATTGGCGTAATATAGCATAAAACGTTGCTAATGAGAAGCTACATTCTGATTCATGGCAGAAAGGTTTGCGCATATTGCGATTAAGCAGGGTATTGCCAATGCACGTTTCATAAATGAATATTATCGCTGTGAATTGGTTGCATCATTCACTGTATCATTCAACGAAATTGGTGGGATCCAGTTTGATGCCCGTTCGAGCATTTGAACTCTCAACTCATCCGGCACATTCATGGCATTAATGGTATCGCGAAGCTCCTGTGCATCGTTATTGAAAAGGCGTACTATTTGAAAGCGAAGAGCAGGGTTTAATATGCTTGGCGCAGGATTTTCTTTGGTTCTTGGATGAGCGAGTAGGTTTGGTGCATTAACAAGGATGAATGAGAGTAAAGAGATAGTGAGTTTTTTCATGAATAAATCCTTTATATTCACAGAGAATGATAGCAGAACTATACCATAAAAAACTCAATTTCTCTAGCATCTAACCACTGCATTTGAAATACATGAGTAATTGTGCGAAGCACCCAACTAATGGGATCTTTTGTGGTGCAGAAGATGGTGATTTAATGGTAGGCAATACTGGAGGCGCAGGAAGCGGCATTACACGTTTTTCTTGCCCTGACCAATCCCAATCGGGCCACATTGCTCCAACTTTATAAATGGAATAATCGACGTTCGGTTCGCTTGCGGGTGGTGGATCATCATCGACGAGCAAGTGTATGGGCAATATTATGCGTTTAGAACCATCATTATTTTCAAGTTTGGGATTGTCGCCAGCAATACTATGTTGAGTTAGAAAGAATGCGATCAAGAGAATAAATCTTTTGTCCTTAAGCATACACCCCCTATTTGGCCTGCGAAAAATATCCAGCAGGTACTCTAGCAGGAATGGAATCATGGATGCCAGGGTTTGTGAAAATAAAGCGCCCCCGGATTTTTAGATGCCGAGGGCGGTTAATATTTTTTGTAGGTCGCTAGTCGCGGTTTATATTTGGATTTTCAGGAGCCACGTTTTCCGTGCCACCGCGGCGAGGTGTTGGAATCCCTCCCGTAATAGGAAATAGCGCGCGTGTTCGCCTGCCTAATTCAGCATCATCAATCTCGCCATTATTGCGGAGTAAAAGAAGTTCATTAAGTTGCCGTGCTACTTCGGGCGTCACGTGCGTCG
>Ga0181531_10001920_pt1 | contig 13058 bp, 12 predicted proteins | sample PEATcosm2014_Bin_38_FD_119743 | JGI IMG/M metagenome (GOLD analysis project Ga0181531, IMG submission 119743) | Peatland microbial communities from MTU Mesocosm Facility, Houghton, MI, USA - PEATcosm2014_Bin11_10_metaG | ecosystem: Environmental > Terrestrial > Soil > Wetlands > Peat | place... | reverse complement strand
GGAGGGAAAATTGACTACGGCCGGCTGCGGATATTCCGTGCAGCCATGCAAGCTAAAGCTTGAACTCCAGCTTCCACTTCAGTTTTGCCACCTCGATGTCCGCCTGGCGCGTCGGTTCGGGAACCCGGTAGCGCGTGCAGCAGGCGAGGACCAGCTTGACGGCGGAAGCTAAATCCACTCGATGTCCAATGCTCACAAACACCGGACGAACACCTTTTTGCGTTCGCAGCACGATGCCAATTTGTTCGTCGCTGTCCACGAGCGGGGCTGTCGCGCCCGCTTTCAACGCCAATTTCCAAAAAGTTCCAATCAGCCGGCTCTTGGCGACACCGATGCCAGGACGGTCCAGTTCAATCGCCAGATGCGACGCGATGCCGCAGCGGCGCGGATGCGCGAAGCCCTGCCCGTCAAAAAGAATCGCGCCGAACTCGTGCTTCAACGCCCGAATCGCCCGCTTGACCGCCGGGCCTTCGCGGAAGCTCAAAAAGCCTGGGACGTATGGAAATTCCATCGGCAGCGAAACGTGCGCGATTTCGATGACGCGCTGTGTTTCCCGGTCATAAACCACGGCGGCGGCGAAAATGGTTTTCTTGTCGGCGGAAAACGCACAGTCCGCCCCGGCGACGAATCGTGGCAGCAGTTCGAGCGGCGCGACAATCATCCGATTGCACAGTCGTGTCTGCGTGACCTTCCATTTTTGAACGAGCGCGGCCCAGCCGGGATCGGATTTACCGCGAAGCGTCATGGGGATTTTATTTTGCCGCGCGCAGCACGCGCCACGGGTGTGTCCAAGGATCAATCCGGCACACGGCGCGGTAATTGCAAAATTCGCACGGCGTTTCCGTGCCTTTGCGATACGGGTCCACATTTGCGTCGCCGGAAAAAATCGCGCGGCCCATTTCCTGCAACCGCGTTTCAACGCCGTCCAGCAATGCAACAAATTCTGCGCGCGGCAGTGCCTCGGTCGAGCCTTTGCGCAAAGAGCCGTCCTGGTTCAGCCGGTAATTGAACTGGTCATGGGCGTGTGTGCGGTCAAGTTTGTCCAGCGCGGCCGCGTCAAACCATCCGTTGTGGCGATACGCGAGTTTCCGCGCGTCAGCCGCGCCCAAAACCTCGTCGCGCGTTTTGCCGCCTTCAAACTGTCCCCGCAAATTGACGTAAAAGGTTCCGGCGGGAATCAGTTTGTCCACGCCGAAAGTTTCCCGCGGATTTTTCCAGTGCCGCAGCGCGTTCAGATACGCGGGCAATTGCAATTGCACGCCGTGTTCCATCAGGACCGCGTCGAGCTTTTTGCCGCCGGACTTGTAATCCATCACCACGCACCAGGCGCGTTCGCCGGATTCCCGGCACAAATCCACGCGGTCAATGCGGCCCTGCAAAGCCAGCGTGTGGCCGCTGCCCAAATCAATTTCCCACGCGGGTGCAGAGGAATTCTCGCCGCCGAAATCCAGTTCCGCCGCCACCGGGTCGAATTCATATTGCCCGCGCATCCACGTCACGACGACCTCCGCAAAATCTTGCAACGCTTCCGTCAGCGCGCGCGCCTCAAACCGCGTCTGCGCCGTGTCACGCATCAGCCCTTCGTGGAAATTGTCCGCGAGGTTGGCGGCGATTTTGGCGACTCGCTCGCGTGCTTCCGCCGGCGTGAGATCGCGCCAGCGTTTGTTCTCCTTCGTCAGTTCGTCGTGAAATATTTTCAGGACCTCGTGCCGGAAGCTGCCGCGTTCGCGCGCATCCAGCTCGAACAGTTTTCGCTCCCCGGCGCGCAAGCCGGAGCGGACGAAAAACTTGAACGGGCACTGCGCAAATTCCTCCAGCCGGCTCACGGAAGTTTGTAATGCCGTGCCGAAAAGTTTTTCCGCCAATTCGCGTGAAAGATTTTCCGCCGGATCCGGCTCGCGCAGCGTCTGCAAGGTTTCCAAAAGAGATTCTATCGCCGGCAGTTCAAGCAATTCGTCCCAGCTTCGCGCCGCCGGCGATGTGGGCCGGCCCCGATTTTCAGAATGAGCGGACCCAGGTCCGCTGCGACCAAGGTTGACCAGCGGCCCGACGAGTTCGCTGGCATGTTCAACCTCGGCCAGGCTGATTTCGTCTTGAAATTCTTCAACTTCAAGCTTTGGAAACCGCCGCTGCAAGTGCGCGATGAACGGCGACGGATTCAATGCCCGGCCATCCGCGTCGTGGCGCGAAAAAGTCACGGCGAGTTTTTCGCTCGCGCGGGTGCAGGCGATGTAGCCGAGGAACCGCTCGCGCGACAGCCGCGCGCGCAAATCCGGCCCGAGTGCGACCTGGCTTTGCTCCAATTCGTCACGGTCGGCATCCGTCAAGATGATTGGCGCGGCGGGCGCGGCGGGAAAGACGGATTCGTTCACGCCGAGGACGAGCGCGAGTTTCAAATCGGGGTTGCGCGCGCGGTCAATCGCGCCGATGAGCACCTCGTCCAGCACGGGCGGAATCACCCCGACGGTCAGGCTGGCGAGTCCGGCCTCCAGAATCGGCAACCACTCGCGCAATGTCCGGGAATCATTCGGAAACGCGAGCGCCAGATTGTCCAGCCACAAATTCATCTGCTCCCAAACAGTTTGGTGAACGGCCGATGGCCGACGGCCGATGGCCGATTTTTCTTTGTCGAGCGTCCAGCGTTCAAAAGTTTCTTCCACGCCAAGTTCGTCCCACAAGTCCCGCAGGGCGTCGGCGAGTTGCGCGCCGGTCGGTTTGCAATCTGATTTCGAGAGCTGTCCGGATAAATTGTTAAACGGTGGGAAAATGATTTCGCGCAGCCGTTCGCTCGATTTGTCCGGCAAAGGTTTATGCCATTTATCACCGTGCCAGCCGAATTCGAGCGCGTCATTTTCCAGCGCGTCAATGGCATCTTCTTTCACCGGCACAAACCCGGTTTTGAGCGCGGCGAACCAGTCATTGTGCTGCCAATCGAACGCGACGGCGCGCAGCGCGCTGCGGGTGAGTTCGGCCAGCGGGTGGTGCGCGACGGATTCGCGTCGGTCGAGGAAGATGGGAATTTCGTAGCGGCGGAAAACCCGCGCGAGCGGTTGGTGATAAAATTCCAAATTACGGACGAGAATGGCGCAGTCGCGAAAACGGTTTCCGGCGCGGGCGAATTTCAGGATTTCGCGCGCGGCGAAAACGGCCTCGGCCTCGGGATTGGCGCAGGCGGTGATGCGAATGCCATTTTGAGTTTTGAGTTTTGAGTTTTGAGCTGGTTGCGACCAATGTTCTTCGAGCCATGCGATTTCGGAATATTTCGCAAACCGGCTTTGGGTTGGATTACGTTCAAGCAATTCGACTTCGATTTTACTGCCTGGCAGATTTTCAATCCGCTGGCGGCATTGCTGAAAGGTTTTGCCGACGGACGACCAGATTGAAAGCCAGGAAGTTTCGGCCGCCGCTTCGTTTTCGAGGCAAAAGGCGAGCGTGGCTTTTTCACAAAATGGCAAAATGGCGGCGAGCAAATCCAGTTCCTGCGGCGTCATTTCGGCGAAGCCGTCGAGCCACAAACTTTCAATTTTGAGTTTTGAGTTTTGAGTTTTGAATTGCCCGCGAAGCGCTTCGGCTGCCGCGTCGAGCAGATGACTGGCATCCTGCAATTCATGTGAGGCCAGCCACCGCGAATAATTTTCATGCAGCAGCGCGAGGTCGTGGAGTTTGTCGCAAAGCCCGCGGCGCAGATTGCTTTCAGCGGCAAGCTCGCGCAGCCTGGCGGGAGTGAACTGGTGCTGCTGCAATTCGGCGAGTTGCGCGCCCAATTCCTGCGCAAAACCGGTGCGCCGGGCGCTGCCGCGGAACAATTTCAGTTCCTCCGCGTGCTGCTGCAACAAGGCCCGCAGCACCATCAGCCGGCCTTCGGCGGACAAAAGTTTTGGCGGCGCGACATTCAGTTTTTCAAAAATGAATTTCGCCAGCCGGTCGAAGGAAAAAATATGCAGCCGCGTGAAGCCTGAAATTTCACTGCCTGTGAGCAGTTGCCGTTCGAGCTGGAACGTGGCCTGCTTGGGCGCGAGCAGGATCAGCGGCCCGCCGGCGCTTTGCTCCGGCGCGGCCGGCGCGCCGCCGGGATTTTTTCTCAACGCGGCGCGGATTTCCTGCAGACAGCGGAAGGTCTTGCCGCTGCCGGCGGGACCAAGAAGAAAACGCGCCTGCATGCCGGATTTTTCACGCAAACCCGTCGTCGCGCAAAGCAATTAATTTGCATAAAATGGCAATTTTGGTTGGCTGCCGGCCATGCTTTTTTGTTTCTTTTGGCCAAAGCCGGGCTATCATTCCCGCCGTTTGGTAAGTCGGAATTCGTAGAAGAATGAAAGAAATAAAATTATGCCACTGACACACACACGGGACTTGTTTGCGAAGGCGTTGAAGGGCAAATACGCGCTCGGCGCGTTCAACGTGAATAACATGGAGCTTATTCAGGCCATCGTCGAGGCGTGCGAGGAGGAAAAGGCGCCGTTGATGCTCCAGATTTCCAAGGGCGCGCGCCAATACGCCAATCCGGTTTATCTCAAAAAGCTCATCGAGGCGGCGGTCAGTTTGTCCAACATCCCCATCGCCGTCCATCTCGACCACGGCGACACATTTGAGCTTTGCAAACAGTGCATTGATGAGGGATTTACCAGCGTGATGATTGACGCCAGCCACGAGCCGTTCGAGAAAAATGTCGAAATCACCAGGAAGGTCGTGGAATACGCACACAAACATAATTGTTCGGTCGAATCCGAACTCGGCCATCTTGTCGGCGCGCAATTCGACGAAGGCGAGGAAGGCGGCGCGCATTCCACCAGCGGCCATTACACCAACCCGGAGGAAGCCGTCCAATTTGTCCGGGAAACCGCCTGCGATTCGCTCGCCGTCGCCATCGGCAACAGCCACGGCGCCTACAAATTCAAGGGCACGCAACACCTCGACCTCGAAAGGCTAAAGCTCATCAAGAAGGCGCTCATGGACGCCAACCTCGGCGATTATCCGCTCGTGTTGCACGGCGCTTCGAGCGTGCCGAAATATCTTGTGGACGAAGTGAACAAATACGGCGGCAAAATGCCCGACGCCCAAGGCGTGCCGGAAGCCGACATCGAAGTCGCGCGACGCACGGGCTGCACGAAAGTCAATATTGACACCGACCTGCGCATTGCCATGACCGCCGGCATCCGCAAGGTGTTCGCGGAAAAACCGGGCGAATTCGATCCCCGCAAATATCTCGGCCCCGCGCGCCAGGCCGTCAAAGACCTCGTCCGCCACAAGGTCAAGGACGTCCTTTGTTGCGCAGGCCACGCGTTTGATTAAACTGGAATTCTTCCAATCGAGCCCCACGCCGATTGGCTTGGGGCTTTTTTGTTTTGGGCGTGCAATTGTGGCACAACAACCGTGTCAATGCCCTCTCAACAATTTCAGGGTCGGCGCCGGCCCTGAATATTTTGACGGGAACACTTGCGGTGTTGGGGAATTGTTTTACCTGAACTGTAGATAAGCCCGGCAGCCGTCGCTGCGCACACCTTCCGCCGCTCCAGCCTTCAGGAACAAGCGCGACGCCTCCACCTTGTCGGTTTGCAAAATGTAAGCCTGAACCGCCTTGGCACGGTTGGCGGCGAGCGTTTCGAGATCGTTTTGGCTGATGGGAAAAGTTGCGAGCAGCACCGCTTCCATCGGGTCGGGCGGCGGAACCAGTTTTGTCTGGTAAGCCGCGCCGGCGGACTGATCTTTCGCGGCGCTCTTTTTGGAGTGCATCAACTGCGTCGCCTGTTTTTCGGCGATCACCCTGCGCGGCAGAACCTGGGCGGCATACGCGGCGAGGTTGGTGTTCGCGGCGATGAGCGCCGGCGTAATTTTGCCGTCGGCGACCGCTTCGCCATAAAGTTTTTTCACCCAGCGCGCGCGGTCGTCGGGCGCGAGGATGATCTGGTCCACGGAGTTGGTGGCCTGCTCGGCTTTGCGAAGCTTCATCCAAACCCGCGTGCGGACTTCGCGGTCAAGCGCGGCGCGCTGCAAGCCTTCGCGGTCGCCGTCAGGCTCGACGCTGCCGGATATTTCCAACTGCAACGCGGGCCGCGCGTAAAGTCCCTTCACCAGCGAATCCAATTTCTGCCTGTCCGGCACCGTCAACTCCGCGCTGCCCGCCGCGAAATCCTGGTAGCCCAGTTCCTCGCCGCCGCCGCCGAACAGCGCGCCGAGCAGCGAGAATGGCGATGTGGCGACCTTTTCCAAAATGTTCACGACCGCGCGCTCGACGACTTTGCCGATGCGGAATTTTGGGTCGTCAGTGCTGCCTTCAATCGGCACGTCCAAAACGATTTTGCCCTCGCGGTCCTTCATGATCGCAATGGCGAGGCGCACGGGCAGATGCGTGGCGTCCGGGCTTTCCACCTTTTCGCCAAACGTGAACTGGTCGAGCGTGATGACGTTTTTCGACTCCAGCTTTTTCCCGACGAGTTTATACGCGAGGTCGAGATTTAATTTTCCCTCGGCGATGCGGTAGCCCGCGAACCGGCCCGAATACGGACTCGCGGGCGTCAAATCCATGTCCTTCACGGAAATCTTGATGCTGTTTGTCTGCGTGCCGCTGAAAGGATTGATGGTGCCGGTGATGCTGGCCGGGCCAACGCCGTCAATCATCGCGTTCAAGGCGATGTCCGCGTGTTGAAGCCGTTCGGTGGAAAGGCCGGCGATGCTGCCGTTCACCGACTGGATGGTCAGGTTCACATTCGGCGAGAGCGAGCGGTCGGTGAAGCTGATGGCGGTGTTCGTGATGACAATCGCGCCGATGGAAATTTGCGGCAATGCGGCGGCTGCGTTGGTTGCGGCGGGCGGCGCGGCGGATTTTCGGGCGACGGCAATTCTGGTTTCATTGGTCGCCGGCGCGTTCGTGTTGGTCAGGCGCAGCGCGTTGAGCAAATTGATTGTTTTGTTCGTCTCGATGGCCAGCCGCGCGTAAGCGCTGTCCACGTCAATTTCCCTGATGCTGACGGTTTGCGGATTCAGGTTGGCGTCAATGCCATTGAAACCGATGGAATCCCATTTCACCAAATCCTCGGCCATCACGCCATCCACCGTGTGAAAACCATCGAGGGTGGCGTCGCCGTGGAACGTCACCTGCGGCAACTCGTCCTTCGGCGTGCGCAAACTGATTTTGCCGTGCAGGCCGACCTTGCTGCCAAGGATGTAAAGATTCAGCTTCGGTTCCAGATACGGATCGAGGGTGCCGAGATCGAGCTGGTCAAGGTCAAGCTGGATGTCCGCCGTCGGCGGCAGAAGCGACGCGGTGATCACGGCCTTGATGGAACCATTCGTGTTCCAGCGCAGGTAAAATGCGGCGGTGAGATTTGTGCCTGGCACGTTGGAAATGTTTTTCGCGTCCAGCGTGATGTCGCTCAAATCGAGCCGCGCCGGACGCGAATTCACGTCGTCCTCCAGATGCAGCGCGCAATTCGTCACCGCCACGCTGCCGACCGTGCCGCTCCACTGGTTCGTGCTGTTGAGCAGCATCGCCACGGCGTTGGTCACGGAGCGCAGCAGGAACACGATGCCGCCCGACGGGCTGGCCGCCGGGTCCGATGGCTTGGTCAGCTCGACGACGTTCACGGAATTGTCCTTGCTGCGGCTCACAAAAAGTTTCGCGCCGTTCGCGATCACGGCATCCACCGAGGCCCGGTGGCTTTCGAGGTCCGCCTTCGCGCCAGTCACGCCGAAAATCGGCAGCTCCACGAGGTTGTTGCTGTCGCCCGGCGCGGCGAGCTTGAAATCGCGCAGCGCAAACGCCGCGTCATCCACGGCGGCCACGAGGTTGGTCGTGTTCAACTCAAAATGATATTTCGCACTCAACGCGATTGAACCATCGCGAATCTCGAACCGCACCAAATCCTGATACAACGGCGCGTATTTGTTCAGCGTGAAATTGAACAGTCTCAATTCGCCGTGCGAGCGCAGCGGGCTTAACGAGAAGACGCCGCTCCACGAAATCTGTTCGCCCGCATCGGTGGTGCCGGTGAATGAATATGGATTCTTATTGTCCGGGTCGGTGCGGAAATCATCCAGCGTGATGTCGAGCGGGCCGAGCGTGCGTTTGAACGGCTCGCGCGTCGTGAAATCCGCCAGCGCGGCGGCGGCGCCGCCGATGTGCAGCCGCTCCACGTGCAGGATGAGCGGTCTGGCCGGCGCGGCAGGCGCGGCGGCGGGCGCGTTGGTGGCGAATTTCGCGAGGATGTCCGAAAAATTAAACGTCTTGTCCTTGTTCATCTGCACGCGGACGAACGGCCTGGACACGCTGATTTCCCTGAACACCCAGGCATGCCCGAAAAATGACGAGAGCTGGAAGTTCACATAAACCTCGTCCCACGAAACGAACGGTTCGCCGTCCGTGTCCTTGATGAGCAGCCCGCGCACCGTGCAGGAGAGCACGAACGGATTGATTTTTATTTTTTCAATCGAGACCTCGCGGCCAAGCTGCCGGGAAATCTGCTTGGCCGCCATGCTGCGGATGATGGGCGGCAGAACCAGGAACCCGGCCACGGTGTAAAGCAGCAGCAAAACCAGCGCCCAAAGCACAAGCTTGCGTCTGCGCGACGAAATTAAACTCCAAAATGGCACCCTCATAATCCTCCCGGCAGCATCCAACCAAACGCCCGCGCCGTCAACCTTTTCGCGTCGAATGACGAAATCGGCGGCTTCGGGCTTCACGGCTGCCGGCGGCTGGGATCGCGCTTATTCCCGGCCCGACAAAAATGAATGCGCCGCCGGGGCCGGCGATATTTCAACCAGCTTTCAAACACCCAAGCCGGCGGAATTATTCTTTTGCCCGTTTCACCAGCACGCGCTCAATGCGGTGGTCGGGCACCAGCCACATCAGGGCGACCAGGATGAACAGGCCGTTGGAAATCCAAACGCTCACGAACGCGAGCGGAATGGCGGCAAGATAAAGCATGGGCGAGAGTTTTCCTTTCCAATCCTTCCCGACCGCCGCCGCGAGCAGGGAGTCGCGGCCTTGCGAGGCGATGATGGTGCGTTGCAAAATATAATACGCGATGGCCGCCATCAGCAGCACGAGGCCATAAACGGCGGTGGGTGTCGGCGCGAGATGATTTTCGCCCATCCAGCCCGTCGTGAACGGAAAGAGCGACAGCCAGAACAGCAGATGCAGGTTCGCCCACAAGATGCCGCCGGTGACTTGTTTGGTGGTGTGGAACGTGTGATGATGGTTGTTCCAGTAGATGCCGAGATAAATGAAGCTCAAGACGTAGCTCAAAAACACCGGCAGCAAACCAAAAAGGTCGGCCAGTTTGTCCGGATGCGGCGTTTGTTCAGTCGGGTGCGGCACTTTCAAATCCAGCACCATGATGGTGATGATGATGGCGATGACACCGTCGCTGAAGGCTTCGACTCGGTTCTTTTCCATGCGGCGAATTTAGCGGAACGGCGGCGGGCAAGTCCACTGCCTTAAACTGCCCGCCGTGCCCAACGAAGTTTGGCGGGCGCGGAACGCGGGTTGGCATTGCGCTCCGCCGGCGATGGACGGATAACTTCATGGGCGGTGTCGGAGTAAAACCCGTCGCGCAAACCGGCTTCGAAAGCTTTCTTCACGCGCCGATCCTCGCCGGAATGAAATGTCAGAATCGCCGCGCGTCCGCCGGGATTCAGGCACGCGGGCAGGTTGCGGAGAAACGTGTCGAGCGCGGAGAATTCGTCGTTCACCGCGATGCGCAACGACTGGAAGACGCGGCGAATGGAGAGGTCGCAATCTTCCTTGTTCAGACGCGGCAGCACGGCGCGGACGGCATTGGCGAGGGATTTGGTGGTGGCGAAAGTTTTTCCAGCGAGTGCGGAGGCGAGCGTGGTGGCGTGCGGTTCATCAGCATATTCGACGAGCAATGTGGCGAAAGCATCGGGACCGATTTTTGCCAGAAAGGCGGATGCCGGCTGACCGCGCTGCGGGTTCATGCGCATGTCGAGCGGGCCGTCGAACTTCACGGAAAAGCCGCGCGCCGGATCGTCAATCTGCATGGAGGAAACGCCGAGGTCAGCGAGAATCAAGTCCGCGCCGACGATTCTGTTTGCGGCGAGCACCTGCGGCAACCCTGCGAAGTTGCTGCGATGCGCGATGAAAATTTCCGGGCCGAAACCGAGCGTGCGAAGACGAGCTTCCGTCTTCGGCAACTCAATCGGGTCGGCGTCGAGGCCGAGCAGTCTTCCGTCGGGTGCAAGTCGCGCGAGAATCTCCTGCGCATGTCCGCCATAACCCAGCGTGCAATCTACAGCCACTTCGCCGGGCTTGGGCGCGAGCAGTTCAAGAATCTCCGCGACCATGATGGGCCGGTGCGTGCCGGCGGGGGTTTTGCCGGACGCGAGGACTTTTTCCACCGTCTCCGCGTAACGTCCGGGATTGTGCTCCTTGTATTTGTCCTCGAAGCGGCGCGGATTTTTGCCGCTGTAACGCGGACGGCGTTTGTGCGGTGCTGGCGTTGGACTGTCGGACATGCAGGAACAGGATGCGTGAATGGCACGGGCGCTGCGAGAAAGTTCCCGTCACGGCACCGGCGCTTCCGGAGTTTTGGATGGCTGAAGCTGGTGTGCGCCTTTGAGCAAACGGCAAAAATCCTTTTTACTGGTGACGATTTTCGTGCCAGCCTTGCCGGCGAGGCTGGTTGTGGATTTGTATTCCACCTCAAGCCGTTCGAGACGGACGATGCGGATGTATTCCGCGCCCTGCTTCCAGACCTGGCCCTGGCAAAGTTTCATGGTTGTGCGGTTTAGAGCCAACCTGTCCCTCCTGATTCTCGTCTCAAGAGAGACAGCAGGGACACGGCTACTTTTTCTTGCCGGCGGCCTGTTTGGCAGCGACAGCCTGGTTTTTCTTCTGGTCGGCGCTGCTGGCTTTGGCCTGTTTCTGGTTTGATTTCTTCTGGTTCGACTTTGGTGATCTATCGCCCATGGTATTTGACTTTCCTTTGCTGGGTTGACTTGCCGGCGGCATGACAGTTTCCCCGCGGCTATGGACAGCGTGCCTTCAAGGCCGGTTATTGTAAATGATGGACGCAAAATGGTTTTTGGCACGGATCAGCACCAAAAGATAGTTGCCGATTGTTATTGCTTATGCGGCGGAATGGGCGATACTGGAAGTGTCTGTTAGATAGCTTGTCTCTTTCAAGGCATGGTGAATCTTCAAGTGAACCTAGTTCAGTGATGATTTTAGACCCGGCGTTCGGGAACAGTCTGTGGAAAGCAAAGTTTGTCGGACAGTAAAACATCACATGAGCAATAAATTGTTTGTAGGAAATCTTTCCTTCGAAACCACTGAAAACGACCTGCAGGACGCCTTTGCGGCGCACGGCACGGTCACGGAAACCAACCTGATGATGGACCGCGTGAGCGGCCGTCCCCGCGGGTTTGGCTTCGTCACCATGAGCTCGCCCGAAGAGGCGCAGAAGGCCATTGCGGCGCTGAACGGCTCGCAACTCGGCGGTCGCGCCCTCACGGTCAACGTGGCCAAGCCGCGTGAAGAACGCGCGCCCGGTGGCGGCGGTGGCGGCGGTCGTCGTGAATACGGCGGCGGCGGCGGCGGTTACAGCGGCGGTGGCGGCGGCGGCGGTCGCGGCCGTTACTAATTCGTCGGGATTTCATGGCGGGGTTCGGGTGAACCGGACCCCGCCTTTTTATTTTTCCGCGTCCTCCTGCTGTCTGCCGGATGCCGATTGTTGGCCCGGACTTGGTTTTTTTCGTCAGTTCATGAAAGAAGAACACATCGAAGTCGAAGGTCGTGTCACGACCGTGCTGCCCGGAACGATGTTCCGGGTCGAGCTGGACAACAAGCATCTGGTGCTGGCGACGATCTGCGGCAAGATGCGCAAGCGCTGGGTGCGCCTCACCATTGGCGACCGCGTGAAGATGGAAATGTCGCCCTACGATTTGAACAAGGCGCGCATCACCTGGCGGATGCGTTAAACTTCCGCCGCGGCATCTTCCTTAAGCCGCAAAACTGTCTTCAAGCTCAGACAGAATTTGCCCAAATTTTTCCACTTGTTGCGGCATACAAGGACTGCTACAAAACCGCGTATGCAATTCAAATTTGCCGTGCTCCCGGGTTTGGCGGCCGGGTTCATCGCCAATGCCCTTCAGGCGCAGCCCGCGCCCGACGCGCAGATTCAGCGCGGCCAGTATCTGGTGGAGAACGTGGCGATGTGTGGAGATTGCCACACGCCGCGCGACGACAAGGGCCAGTTCGACCGCACGCAATGGCTGCAGGGAAACGTCCTCGACATCAAGCCGGATCACCCGATGCCTTTTGCCGCGGTGGCCGTCCCGATTGCCGGGCTGCCCGGCTTCACCGACGAAAAGGCGGTGACTTTTCTGGAAACCGGCATTGATCTCACCGGCAAACCGGCCATGTGGCCCATGCCGCAATTTCGGTTCAACCACGACGACGCCGTGGCGGTGGTGGCGTATCTGCGTTCGTTGAAACACTAGAATTATGCCTCCCAAAATTTTCACAAAGCCACGTTTCCACGACTACCAACCCCAAAACCGTTTGCCGGAAATAACCGGCCCGGCGGCGGTTCGCAACGTCAACCAATAAAAATTATGAAGCCAAAAAAAAGCGCGCCCGGCTGGCAGATACGCTGTCTGCGATGCGACTCCACCGAACCATGGGACAAACCCGGCGGGCGGCTCAAGGCTTCCGGCCGCAAATTCATCTTCGGCCGCTGCCCGAACTGTAAGCGCATCCGGTTCCGCGTCATTGAAAAAGTCCCGGATCCGAATGCGCTCGGAGCGTGACTGCGGCCGGATCCGGCGGGTGTCAATGCCGCCGGGTTGGCAGTCAGATGCCGGGGCTTTTTATTCCCCGCCGCCACAAATCAAAATAATACAGCGCGACGACGACCAGCGAATGGCCGATTTTTTCATCGGCGACGAGTTTCGGAATTTCCGCCGCCGGCACGAGCTTCGTCGCCAGATCCTCGCCTTGGTCCCATTCCACCTCGTGTTTCAGCCGGCAGTTTTCAATCAGCACGGTGTAAGTTTTGTTGCTTAAAATCGCCGGATTCGACCAGATGCGGCCGAGCAGG
>Ga0181531_10001919_pt1 | contig 13058 bp, 8 predicted proteins | sample PEATcosm2014_Bin_38_FD_119743 | JGI IMG/M metagenome (GOLD analysis project Ga0181531, IMG submission 119743) | Peatland microbial communities from MTU Mesocosm Facility, Houghton, MI, USA - PEATcosm2014_Bin11_10_metaG | ecosystem: Environmental > Terrestrial > Soil > Wetlands > Peat | place... | reverse complement strand
CGGCATTCTGGAGTACGCCGAGCGGCTCACCGCGACGCTGCCGCGCGAGCTAGACGCGTGCATGTTCGTCAACTCCGGGAGCGAGGCGAATGATGTGGCATGGCGGCTGGCGCGCTTCGCCACCGGCGCCGAGGGCGGCATCGTGCTCGAGGAGGCGTACCACGGCATCACGGATGCGGTGGCGGCACTCACGCCGAGCGGTGGCCGCCCGCGCGATCCGCGCGTCGTGACGCTCGCGCTGCCGCCCGCAGCGCTGCGCGCCCACGAGCCGCTGCCGGCGGCGGTGCTCGAGGCCGCAGTCGGGGATGTGGATGAGGCGCTCGCCACGCTTGCCGCCCGTGGCCTCGAGCCCGCCGCCTGTTACATCGACTCGGCCCTCACCAGCTCGGGAATTCTCGATCCGCCGCCCGCGTGGGCGGCCGCGTGGGCGGGACGCGTGCGCGCAGCCGGGGCGCTCATCGTCGCCGACGAGGTGCAATACGGACTCGGCCGCTCGGGCTCGCACTTCTGGGGATTTGCGCGGCGCGGTCTTACGCCCGACATCGTCACGCTCGGCAAGCCCGTGGGCAATGGCTATCCCATGGGGGTGGTGATCGCGCGCCGCGCGCTCATCGAGGCGTTTCAGGCCAAGTACGGATTCTTCTCCACCTTCGGCGGCAATCCGGTGGCCGCGGCGGCGGGGCTCGCGGTCCTCGAGGTGCTCGAGCGCGAAGAGCTCATGGCGAATGCGCAGGCGACCGGCGAGTATCTGCGTGAGCGCCTCACGGCACTGGCCACGCGCCACGCCGCGCTCGGCGCCGTGCGCGGCGTGGGACTCATGCTCGGCCTCGAGGTACGGGGCTCGGAGGAGCGGTCGGCGCGGCAGATCGCCAAATCCATCGTCAATCACATGGCCGCGCAGTCGCGCGTGCTCATCGGCTCCGAAGGTCCGCACGGTGATGTGCTCAAGCTCAGGCCGCCGATGCCGTTCCGGATCGAACACGCGGATCGGCTGCTCGCGGCGATCGAATCCGCTACACGAGCCGCTCGAGCTCCGGAATGATCTGGAACAGATCGCCGACCAGACCAAAGTCCGCGACCTCGAAGATCGGTGCCTCGCCGTCCTTGTTGATCGCGACGATGGTGCGCGCATCCTTGATGCCGGTGAGGTGCTGAATCGCACCCGAGATGCCGACCGCGATATACACTTCCGGCGAGATGATCTTGCCGGTCTGTCCGACTTGCATCTCGTTGGGCGCATAGCCGGCATCGACCGCCGCGCGCGAGGCGCCCACGGCCGCACCGATCTTGTCGGCAAACTGGTAGAGGATCTTGAAGTTCTCGGCGCTCCCGAGCGCGCGACCGCCCGAGACGACGCGCCGCGCCGTCTGCAGGTCGGGCCGGTCGGTGGAGCCCGACTTGGCGCCGACATAACGGGTGTGGGTGGGAAGTGTGACCTCGAGTGTGCGGCTCTCGATCGCGGCGCCGCCCCCCGTGCCGGCAGCCTCGAAGGAGGCGACGCGCACGGTCGCAATCAGCGTGCGCGCGGGGTCCGCCTCGACCGTGATGATGGCATTGCCCGCGTAGATCGGCCGGCGGAAGCGATAGGCACCCTCGACCGCCATCAGATCGCTCACCTGCGGTACGCCTAAGAGCGCGGCGACGCGCGGCATCAGGTCCTTGCCGAAACTCGTGGAGGGGCCGAGCACGTGGGTGAAGCCCGGCGCGAGCGCGACGATCTGCGGGGCGAAGGTGGCGGCAAGCGCGTGCTCGTTCTCCGGCCGGTCGATGCGCAGCACCGCCTTCACGCCCGCGAGCGCAGCGGCCTGGGTGGCGACTCCCGCGGTGTCGGCGCCGAGCAGCACGATGCTGATCTCGGCCTCCGGGATGGCCTTGGCGCAGGTGAGACATTTCGCGGTGGCGGGATTGAGCGACTTGCCGTCGTGCTCGCCGATGATCAGTACCTTGGACATCAGATCAGACCCTTCTTCTTCAAGGCATCGACGAGCTCGGCCACATCCTTCACCATCACGCCCTTTTGACGTTGCGGTGGCGGCTCGGTCTTCACGACCTTGAGCAGCTGGCCTGCGCTCACCCCGAGCGCCTCGAGCGAGGTCACCTCGAGCGGCTTTTTCTTGGCCTTCATGATATCGGGCAGCTTCACGTAGCGCGGCTCGTTCAAGCGCAGATCGACCGTGACGACCGCCGGCAGATCGACCTCGATGGTCTCGAGGCCCGCATCGACCTCGCGCGTCACCGCCGCTTTGGCGCCGGAGAGCTCGACCTTCGAGGCGTAGGTCGCCTGCGGCCGCTCCCACAGGGCGGCGAGCATCTGGCCGGTCTGATTCGCATCATCGTCGATCGCCTGCTTGCCCAGGAACACGAGGTCGGGATTCTCCTTGCGGGCGAGAGCAAGAAAGGTCTGTGCGGCGATGAGCGGCTCGACCGGCTGATCGCTCTGCACGAGGATCGCGCGATCCGCGCCCATGGCGAGCGCGGTGCGCAGCTGCTGCTGGGTGTCGGCGACGCCGATGCTGACCGCGAGCACCTCGATGTTGGCGCCGCGCTCCTTGATGCGCAGGGCCTCCTCGAGGGCGATCTCATCGAACGGGTTGACGCTCATCTTCACGCCATCGAGCATCACGCCGCTGCCGTCGGGTTTGACGCGCACGCGCACGTTGTAATCGACCACGCGCTTCACACAGACCATCACCTTCTGCATCGACTCTCCTCAGGATACCGGTTGCACCGAGGCGCGCAGCCCCTCGGCCTTATGTTGCTCGAACGAGGCGCTTATTCTAGCGGCGCAGTGCTTCAGGCGGGGCAATAGCCGCTCGCTGCCCTGCCGCTGAGGCAGATTGGACGCGTTGAAGCGCACCATGAGACAGGCGCGCACGCGATCCTGGCCGAGGACCGGCACGGCGAGGCTCACCTCCTCGACGAGCCGCCGCGTGCGGCTCGTGGCGGCGTGCCCCTGCGCATGGATGTCGGCGAGCAGGCGTGTCAAATCGGTGCGTGCGCCGCGGGCGAGCTTGTCCTCCTCGCGGCCGGCGCGCGCCAGGGCGTCGATGAGCGTCTCGCGCTGCGCCGGCGCGCTGAAGGCGAGATGGCATCGGCCGGGCGCGCTGGTGAGCAGAGGCAGGCGCATACCCGCCGAGTAACGCTCGAGTCCGAGCGGGCTCAATCGGTCGGTGCTGTCGCGGATCACCAGGGCCGTGCCCGAGAGTGTGGCGATCGAGACCGGCCAGACCACCTCGCGGCCGAGCTCCTCGATGAACGGGCGTGCAACCCGCGAGATCCAGGCCTCGTCGTCGAAACCGCCACTCAACGAGCGCACGCGCACCGTGAGCCGGTAGCGATCGTCGAGCGCATCGCGCACGATGAAGCCGGCGTTCGCGAGCGTCTCGAGGATGCGATACACGGTCGTGCGCGGCAGGCGGATCTCCTGCGCCACTTCGGAGACGGTCGCCCCGTCGCGTAAATTGAGCACGGTCAGTGCCTCAAGACCGCGGATCAACGCGCGGATCGGGCGGGTGGATTCCATGAAGCCTCATCGAATGGGGAATATCCTAGTGTAAGGAGAGCCCTTTCGGTTGTCCACATGGCGGTCAATCGCTAGACTCGCGGCGAACATGCGCTACCTCCTCAAGCGTCTCATCGGAGCCGTACCGACTCTCTTCATCATCGTCACGCTCACTTTTTTCCTGATGCGCCTGGCACCCGGCAGACCTTTCGATGAGGCGCGCCGGCTCCCGGCGGAGATCAGCGCTCACATCGAGCATGCGTACGGGCTCGATCAGCCGCTGCTCGTGCAGTATGCGCACTACCTGCGCGCCCTCGGGCACGGCGATCTCGGTCCCTCGTTCCGCTATCGCGACTTCACGGTCAACGAGCTCATCGCGCAAGGGTTGCCGGTCACCGTCGAGCTCGGCAGCGCTGCCTTGCTGCTCGCGTTCGCTCTCGGTATTCCGGCGGGCGTCTACGCGGCGCTGCGCCACAACCGGCCGACGGACCGGTTGACGATGTTGCTTGCGGTGCTCGGCATCACCATTCCCTCCTTCGTGCTGCTGCCCGCGCTCGCGCTGCTCTTCGGTGTCGAGCTGCGCTGGCTGCCGGTGGCCGGATGGGAACCCGGCTCGCTGCGCGTGCTCGTGCTGCCCGTGATTGCGCTCGCACTGCCGCCGCTCGCCTACGTGGCGCGCCTGACCCGCGCCAGCATGCTCGAGGTGCTGCGCAGCTCGTACGTGCGCACCGCGGTGGCAAAGGGCTTGCCCTGGCATCGGATCCTCGCCCGCCACGCGCTCAAGCCCGCGCTCATACCGGTCGCGGGCTTCCTCGCGCCGGCCGTCGCCTCGATCATGACCGGCTCGCTGGTCGTCGAATCGATCGCCGGCATGCCCGGCGTCGGCCGTTATCTCGTGCAGGGCGCGCTCAATCGCGATTACACGCTGGTGATGGGCATGGTGCTGTTGTATTCGACGGTGCTCATCGTGATGGGGCTGGTGGTCGATCTGCTCTACACGTGGCTGGACCCGCGCATCCGGCTCGAGCGATGAGGCCGGCCGACTGGAGTGAAGCCTGGGCGCGGTTCGCGGCCGGCCGCGGGGCACGGCTCGCACTCCTGATCGTGCTGGCGCTCATCGCACTCGCACTGGTGGGCCCGGCTTTCAGCCCGCACGAGGGCGCGGCGCTCGACTGGCGCAGCATCGCGGCCGCGCCGGGTCTGTCGAGTCGTCACTGGTTCGGCACGGACCGCTTGGGAAGGGACTTGTTCGTGCGCACGCTCGAGGGCGCGCGCGTCTCGCTCGCCGTCGGCGCGGTGGCGAGTGCGGTCAGCATCGTCATCGGGCTCGGCTACGGCGCGATCGCCGGCTACGCCGGCGGACGCACCGACCGGCTCATGATGCGCTTCATCGAAATCCTGAGCGGGCTGCCGCTCATCTTCTTCGTCATCTTCGTCACCGTGCTGTTTGGGCGCAACGAGGTGCTGCTGTTCGTCGCGATCGGCGCAGTGGGCTGGCTCACGCTCGCGCGCATCGTGCGTGGGCAGACCTTGAGCGTGCGGCGGCGCGAGTTCATCGAGGCCGCCATCGTCTCGGGCGCGAGCGGTGCGCGCATCATCGTGCGCCATGTGCTGCCGAATGTCGCGAGTCCCGCGATCGTGTACGCGAGCCTCGCCGTGCCGCAGATCATTCTGCTCGAGAGCTTCCTGAGCTTTCTTGGACTCGGGATCCAGGAGCCGCGCGCGAGCCTGGGCACGCTGATCGCGGAAGGCGCGGGCGAGCTGCAATCCGCCCCCTGGATGCTGCTGGTGCCCGGCACCTACCTCACGCTCCTGTTGCTGTCGCTCAATCTGCTGGGCGATGGACTGCGCGATGCCTTCGATGTGGGCGAGCGCGCCTGATGGCACTGCTCGACATCGAATCGCTCGAGGTTCACTACGAGCAGTTGGGGCGGCGGCTAGAGGCGGTGCGCGGGGTGTCGCTCGCGGTCGAGGCGGGCGAGTGCGTGGGGCTCGTCGGCGAATCGGGCGCGGGGAAAAGCCAGCTGTTTCTGGCGACGCTTGGTTTGCTGCCGCGCGCGGCGCAGGTGCGCGGCCGCGCGCGCTTCGAGGGGCGCGAGCTCGTGGGGGCGGATGCGCGCGCGCTCAATCTCATCCGCGGCTCGAAGCTCACGATGATCTTTCAGGATCCTGCGAGCGCGCTCACGCCGCATCTCAAGATCGGCGTGCAGCTCGGCGAGGTCTTGACCACGCATCGCGGCTGCTCGCGCCGCGATGCTCGGGCCGCGGCCCTCGAGGCCCTCGCGCGCGTCCAGATTCCCGAGCCCGAGCGGCGTCTCACGCAGTACCCCCACGAGCTCTCGGGGGGACTGCGCCAGCGCGTCATGATCGCCATGGCGCTGCTGGGCGCGCCGGCCCTGCTCATTGCCGATGAGCCGACGAGCGCGCTCGATGTGACCGTGCAGGCGCAGATCCTCGAGCTCCTGGAGACGCTGCGCGCGGCACAGCCGCTCGCCATCGTGCTCATCAGTCACGATCTTGCCGTGGTGGCGCGGCTCGCCGAGCGCATCGTCGTGATGTACGCGGGGCGCATCGTCGAGAGCGCGCCCACCGCGCGTCTGATCGAGCATCCCCGTCATCCGTACAGCGAGCTGCTGGTGCAATGCGCGCCGAGGATCGAGGGACCACGCCTCGAGCGCTTGCCGTTCGTGCCCGGCAGCGCGCCGCGCGCCGAGGACGTCGCGCCAGGATGTGCGTTCGCGCCGCGTTGCCCGCGCGCCGCGGAGCGCTGCCGGCGTGAGCGGCCCGCGCTCGAGCCCGATGCCACGGGAGCTGCGGTGGCCTGCCATTTCCCGGTGGCCTCATGAGCGCGGGTCCCGCGAGCGCGGGCCCCATGAGCGCCGGCCACACGAGCGCCGGCCACACGAGCGCTGGCCACGGCAGCGCCGGCCACACGAGCACACCGCTCCTCGAGGTGCGCGCACTGGCGGTCGAGTACGACGGCACTCCGGTGCTCGAGGATGTGAGCTTCGAGGTGGGCGCGGCCGAGGCCGTGGGGCTCGTCGGGGAGTCCGGCGCCGGCAAGTCGACGATCGCGCGAGCGCTCGTCAAGCTGGTGCCGGCGCGCCACGGTGAGCTCATCTTCCGCGGGGTTGATCTCGAGCGCTGCACCGGCCCCGCCCTGCGGGCGCTGCGGCGCGACCTGCAGATGATATTCCAGGACCCGTTCGCGAGCCTCGATCCGCGCATGACCGTGGGCCGCGCGCTCACCGAGCCGCTCGAGGTCTTCGAGCCGCGCAGCTCCCGGGAGCAGCGCGCCGCGCAGGCCATGCAGGCGCTCGCGCGCGTCGGGCTGACGGCCGGGATGGCGAGCCGTTACGCGCGCGAGCTGAGCGGCGGGGAGTGCCAGCGCGTCGCCATCGCACGCGCCTTGTTGCCGCGTCCGCGATTGCTGATTTGCGACGAGCCGGTGAGTGCGCTCGATGCCTCGATCCAGGGGCAGATCATCAACCTGCTCGCCGACCTGTCGAAGGACGAGGGCACGGCGCTGCTCCTGATCAGCCACAACATCGTGCTGGTGCGTCACCTGTGCCGGCGGATCATCGTGCTCTTCGAGGGCCGCGTGCTCGAGGTCGCGCCCACCGATGAGCTGTTTGATGCGGCCCGGCATCCTTACACGCAGGCGCTGCTCGCTGCCGTGCCGACGCTCGAGTCGCGCGCTCGGCCAACGCTCGATGCGCGACACGCTCGGCTCCGGCATGACGGGACACATGCGGAGCCGGTGCGCGGGACGGCCGCGGCGCCGTTCGGCGGGACGGCCGCGGCGCCGCTGGCTGGGACACCCGCGGCACCGCCCGCCCGGGCGGCTGCGGCGCGGCTCGCTGATCGGTTCGGGGGATCACGCGCATCGCGCCGCGGCTGCGTCTATGCGCGGCGCTGTCCTCACGCGCAGCCGCGCTGCACCGAGCAGACGCCGGTGCTCGAGGCGGTGAGCCCGCAACGTGTCGTCGCGTGTCACCGCTGGCGCGAGCTTGCGGGGCAGCCGGGCGGTCCACAAAAAACAGGACTCAGACAGGCTCCTGACCGATGAGCGAGGTCCTGATGGCGGCCGTGGCCCGCGGCTGCACTGTACTCACGCCGAACAGCGAGCTCGCCGCGGCGCTGCTCGATGCCATCGAGCGCGCGCATCGAGGCGCGGGCCGCGAGCTGTGGCCGACCCCGCGGGTGCGCGAGTTCGGCGGCTGGCTCGTGGACCGCCATCTCGAGGAGCTGCAGCCGACCGCGGCGCACTTGCGCGTCTTGAGCGAGGTGGAGGAGCGCGAGCTGTGGCTGCAGGTGGTCGAGACCGGTGCTGGCGAGGCATCGATGGAGCCGGCCGCCGCAGCGCGCGCGGCACGCCGGGCGCGCCGGGCGATGGTCGAGCATGGCATCGGGCTGGAGGCACTGCGGGCCGAGCACACCCTGGAGGCGAGCGCGCTCATCGAGTGGTCGACGCGCTTCGAGGCGCGCTGCCGCGCGCTCGATTGCGTGAGTGCCGATGCCCTGTGGCCGGGTGCGGCCGTGGCGCCGCCGGCGGCTACGGAGCCGATCGCCTGGATCGAGAGCCCGAGCTGGCGGCCGCAGGCGCGGCGCTGGCTGGAGGCAACCGCGGGCCGCGCGCTCGAACCCGAGCCTGCTCGATCGCCCGGTGGATCCGTCGAGGCGCCGCGGCGCACGCGCTTCGGCTCCTCCGCCCACGAGCTCGCTGCCCTGGCCGTGTGGAGCGAGCAGCTCGTCGCACGCAACCCTGAGGCCCGGGTGTGGGTCTGCATTCCCGATCTCATGAGGCGGCGCGCCGCGGTCGAGGATGCTTTCGATGCGGTGCTCGAGCCGGGCCGATTCGCGCTCATCGAGCACGGTGCGCACGCGCCGCGCTATGCACTCGCGGGCGGCACCTCGCTCGCGCAGCACGGGCCGGTGCGCGCGGCGCTCGAGCTGCTGGCGGCGAGCCGCGGAATGCTCGATTTCGAGCGCTTCAGTGCGCTGCTGCGCGCGCCGGAGCTGGCGCGCGATGCGCTCGATCTGTCGGCCGCGCGCGCCGATATCGAGTTGCGGCGCGTGGCGCCGAGCGAGGCACCGCTCGCCCATTGGATCGCGCTCGCCGGGCACTGCGTGCACGGCGCCCGGGTGCCGGCGCTCGAGCTGCTCAATGCCGCGCGCCGGCATCTCGATCAGGGAGGTGCCCGGCAGCTCCTGTCGCGCTGGGTGAGCGTGTGGGTGAGCGCCTTCGAGGCGGGGCCGTGGGCGAATCGCGCGCGCTGGACGAGCGCGGAGTACCAGGCGGCAGAGCGCTTTCGCGAGCTCCTCGCGACCCTTGCCACTGGCGATCGGCTCTTCGGGCGCATGACGCGCGCCGAGGCCGGCGCGCTGTTGCATCGCGCATCCCACGAGGTGCGGTTTCAGCCGCAGACCGGTGTCCCGCCGATCTGGATCAGCAGTCAGCTACACGATCCTTATCTCGCCTACGAGGGTATCTGGGTGGCGGGCGTCGATGCGCAGCGTTGGCCGCCGGCGCCGGCGCCGGTGCCGTTGCTGCCGGTGCGCCTGCAGCGCCGCTTCGGCATCATCGCCGCCTCCGCTGAAGCGCAGCTCGCGCAGGCGGAAACGCTGCAGGCGCGCTGGCGGGCGCGGGGGGTGGAGCTGCGCTTCAGCAGTGCGGCGGCAGGCCAGGGACGGAGCGGGGAGGTGAGTGCGCTGCTCGCAACGTTTGCCTCACCCGACAACGACGTGATCGGTGCCGCTCCGCAGCCCCACTGGTGCGCGCAGCGGCGCGCCGCTCCCTCTCTCGAGCGGCTCGAGGATGCGCAGGCGCCGGCGTTCGCGCCGGATGAGCCCACCCGCGGCGTGTGGGCACTCAGGGCGCAATCGCGCTGTGCCTTCCAGGGGTTTGCCTTCGCGCGGCTCGGGGCCGAGCCGCTGCGCAAGCCGATTCCGGGCTTCAATGAGCTCGAGCGCGGCCAGCTCGTGCACGATGCACTCGAGCATCTCTGGGGCGAACTGCAAAGCTCGGCGCAGCTCGCCGCACACACCCCCGACTCGCTCGCCGCACTTCGCTCGCGCTCGGCCGCCGCGGCCATCGAGCGCGCCGCGCGTCGCCGCGATCCCGGGCTGCGCTGGCGGGAGCGCGAGCAGGTGCGCCTCGAAGCGCTGCTCGGGCGCTGGCTCGAGGTGGAGCGCGCCCGTGTCCCTTTCACGGTCGAGCGCCTCGAGCTCGCCGCGCGGTCCGTGCGCTTCGGGGGGCTCGAATTCAAGGTGCGCATCGATCGGGTGGACCGGCTCGAGGATGACAGCTACGTGCTCATCGATTACAAGACGGGCGTGGCGACGCCCGACTGGCGCGACGATCGGCCCGACAATCCGCAGCTGCCGATCTATGCGCTCACGCTCGGGCGTCCGCTCGCCGGGGTTGCCTACGGCCGCGTGAATGCGACCGAATGCGAGTTCGTGGCGGAGACCGATCGGCCGGGACTCTTCAAGCCCGGCAAGCGCGCGACGTCGCTCGAAGGACACGCGCGGCTCATCGATCTCCTCCCGCTGTGGGCGGAGCGCATCGAGCGCCTCGCACGCGAGCTCGCCGCGGGGCGCGCCGTGCTCGATCCGACCTCGAGGGCCTGTGCGATCTGCGATTTCCAGGCGTTGTGCCGCGTCGATTCCACGCTCATCGAGAGCGATGATGAGTGAAGCAGCACCCCCCGGTTCCGGGGCGGCACCGCGCGAGGCCCAGGCACAAGACCAGGCAGCGCCCCCCGACGCCGACGCGCGCCGCCGCGCCGTCCAGGCCGAAGGCTGCGTGCTCGTGCAGGCGCCGGCCGGCAGCGGCAAGACGACACTGCTCGTGCAGCGCTACCTGCGCCTGCTCGCGTGCGTCGAGGCGCCGGAGCGCATTCTCGCACTCACCTTCACGCGACGCGCCGCGCAAGAGATGCGCGAGCGCATCCTCGAATCGCTCACGGCCGGTGGTGAGCCGGCGTGTCCGGCGAATCTCAACCCGGACACCTGGGGGCTCGCCGCAGCGGCGCGCCGCCATCTCGCGAGCCGGGGCATCGATCTCGAGCGACATCCCTCGCGGGTGCGCATCGAGACCATCGATGCCTTCAACGCGTGGCTCGCCGGGCAGCTGCCCGTCACCGCGGGCGCGGGCGCGGTGCGCGAGGTGCGCGAGGATGCGCGGGCTCTGCATCGAGAGGCAGCCCGCCGGGCTCTCGCACACACCGGCGCGGGCGCGGGCGCGGGCGCGGGCGCGGACGCGGACGGCGCGGACGGCGCGCACGCGGACAGCGCGGTCGAGCGCGTGCTCGCGCTCGATGATCAGCGCTGGCGCCAGCTGGTCGGACTCATCGGTGAGATGCTGCCGAGTCGGGACCGATGGCTGCCACTGCTCGCGGGGCGGTTCGGCGCGGCGCGGCGCCTGACGGAGGAGCAGCTCCGTGTGGTGCGCGAGCACTTCGATGAGGATCTCGCGCTTCTCATCTCGCGCGTGCTGCGCGAGGTGCAGGAGGCCATCGGTGCCGGGCGGCTCGCGCCCATTGCTCCGCTCCTGGCCGCAGCGGCGCGCCACCACGGCGCTCTCGAGCTTGCACCGTTTGCACGCGATGCGCGACCGCTCGCACCGTGCGCGGAGGATCTCGAGCGCTGGCAGGCGCTCGCGCAGCTCGCGCTGCGCAAGGACGGCCAGGTGCGCAGCAAGGTCGACAAGAGCCTCGGATTCCCGCCGCAGAGCGGGCAAAAGCCCGCGATGCAAGACTGGCTGGCCGAGCTAGCCTCGCATCCGGGCGCCGCCCGCGCGTTGAAAAAGGTGCGCGATCTCCCGGCCGCCACCTATGGCGACGAGGAGTGGGCGCGCGTGCGCGATGTGGCCGAGGTGCTGGTGCTCGCGGCCGCCACTCTCGAGCAGGTCTTCGAAGAAGAGGGCGCGAGCGACTTCGCGGCCCTATCGATCGCGGCGCTGCGCGCACTCGGCGCAGCCGATGCGCCGACCGATTTGGCGCTCAGGCTCGATTACAGGCTCGAGCACATCCTGGTGGATGAGTTTCAGGACACCTCGAGCGCGCAGCTCGCGCTGCTCGAGCTGCTCACCGCGGGCTGGCAGCGCGGCGATGGCCGCAGCCTGTTTTGCGTGGGCGATCCGATGCAGTCGATTTACGGATTTCGTCAGGCCGAGGTGCGCGCGTTTCTCGAGCTGGCGGAGGTCGGGCTCGGCGATCTGCGCTTCACGGTCGAGCGGCTCGAGAGCAACTTCCGCGCGACGCGCGGGCTCATCGACTGGGTCAATGGCACGTTCGCGCGCATCATGCCGGTCCGCGACGATCGGGCGTTGGGGGCCATTGCGTTCCGAGCGAGCCGCGCGGCGCGCGCGGTGGAGGCGCCCGAGCGGGCGGTGGTGCTGCGCCCCTTCCCGAGCGAGGCCGCCGAAGCGCAGGCGATTGCTCTGAGCATCGAGGCGCGACGACAGCGCTACCCGGAATGGCGGATCGCCGTGCTGGTGCGGGCGCGCGCGCACGCGCGCGCCATTGCACGGGCGCTGCGCGCGCGCGGGGTGGAGTTCGAGGCGGTGGGGGTCGAGCCGCTGATCGAGCGGCCGGCGGTGCGCGATGTGTTGACGCTGCTGCGCGCGCTGCTGCACCCCGGGGATCGCATCGCGTGGCTCGGACTGCTCAGAAGCCCTTGGGTCGGGCTCGCGCTCGAGGACTTGCTCGCCGTGGCGCGGGCGGGCGGGCTCGTTTTCGAGGCGCTCTTCGATGAGGAGCTCCTCGGGCTGCTGAGCCATGCGGGGCGCGCCCGGTGCCTCCGCGTGCGGCCGACGCTCGAGGCGGCGCTCGCGGCGCGCGGGCAGTTCAGGCTCGCCCGCTGGCTGGAAAGCACCTGGCTCGCGCTCGGGGGTGCGGCGTGCGTGGATTCGCCCGTCGACCTTGCGCACGTACGGCTCTTGCTCGAGCGGGTCGACATGCTCGAGGAGCGCGGCCTCCCCGATGCCGCCGAGCTCGAGGAAAGCTTCGCCGATCTATGCGCCGAGTCGAGCGTCGAGGCTGCAGACCTCGGAGCGGTCGAGGGCGCCGGGGAGGGCGAGGGCGCCGGGGAGGGCGAGGGCGATGCGATGCGGGTGCGTGCGCCGGGCCGGGTCGAGCTCATGACCATCCACAAGGCGAAGGGGTTGGAGTTCGACTGTGTGTTCGTGCCCGCGCTCAACAGCCGCACGCGCTCGAACTCGAGCGAGCTGCTCCTCGCGCACGAGTTTGCACGCGCCGGCCGCGACGGCCTCGTCTTGGCGGCACGGCCGCCGGTGGGTGCAGAGGCGCGCAGGCTGTTCGATTTCCTGCGGGCTCGGGTGCGCGAGACGTCGGCGCTCGAGTCGCAGCGCCTCCTCTATGTCGCCTGCACGCGCGCGAAGCGCGAGCTGCATCTCACGGCGACGACCTCGCCGCCGCGCGAGGAGGAGGACCTCGAGAGCGGTGCGAGCGGCGAGGTGCCGGCTGCCGCTGCCAACCGGCGACCCTTTCGGCCGTGGGCGGGGAGCTTCCTCGACATTCTCTGGCCCGTG
>Ga0181531_10001918_pt1 | contig 13060 bp, 8 predicted proteins | sample PEATcosm2014_Bin_38_FD_119743 | JGI IMG/M metagenome (GOLD analysis project Ga0181531, IMG submission 119743) | Peatland microbial communities from MTU Mesocosm Facility, Houghton, MI, USA - PEATcosm2014_Bin11_10_metaG | ecosystem: Environmental > Terrestrial > Soil > Wetlands > Peat | place... | reverse complement strand
GGCCCCGCAGCGGCATCGTGCGTTGCGCGGCGCGGCTTTCGTGGCGCCGGCGTTTCTGGCCGCGCTGGCGATGACGATTCCACTGGCGGCCCAGGCGAACTTCGGCACCGTGGTCGGCACGGTAACGGATTCGAGCGGGGCGGTGGTTGGAGGAGCGGCGGTCACCATCAAGAACAACGGAACGAATGTCAGCCAGACGGTCACGACGGGAAGCGCCGGGGACTACACCATCGTGAATCTGATCCCCGGCACGTATGAAATAACGGTGTCGCACGCGGGATTTCAGTCGGTCACGCAAAGCAGCGTGGATGTGCAGATCGGCGGATCGACGCGCATCAATGTCACACTGCCGGTGGGCAATGTCACCGAGTCGGTGACGGTAACGGCGACCCAGGCAGGCCTGCAGACGGACAATGCAACCCTGGGCGGAGTGGTGGAAGGGGAGCAGGTCGTGCAGGCGCCGCTGAATGGCCGCAACGTGAATAACCTTCTGGACTTCATTCCCGGCGTCGTTCCCGGCGGAGGAACGCAGGGCAGCACGATGGCGAACGGCGGCAGCGGGAACTTCCAGGCGGGCGGGCAAACCCAGGCCATTGCGTACGGCAATTATCAGATTGGCGGCGGGTTCAGCGGGCAAAGCCTCTTCTTTATCGACGGCGTCGGGTCGAATATCGCGGAGAACAACGTCAACACGCTGGTCCCGACCCAGGACGCGGTACAGGAATTTCGAGTTTCGACGAACAATGTGAGCGCCGAGTTCGGCGGATACGCGGGCGGGATTGTGCAAATCTCGACGAAGAGCGGGACCAATCAATTTCACGGCAACGCCTACGAATATTTTCGCAACACGGCTCTCGATGCCAACGACTGGTTCAGCAACCATGAAGGCCTCGGTAAGTCGGTGCTGCACCAGAACCAGTACGGCGCGAATCTGGGCGGTCCGATCTGGAGAAACAAGGCGTTCTTCTTCTTTTCCTGGGAACACGAGTCGCTGATTTCGGCGAGCCCCATCAATGCGACCGTGCCCACCACCGCGGAGTTGAGCGGAGACTTCTCCAAAGACCCGCAGATCATCTACGATCCGACCACGGGCAAGCCTTTTCCCCAGAACATGATTCCGTCGAACCGAATCGACGCGGTGGCGCAGAAGATTCTCGAACTCGAGACTCCGAACGAAGCCAGAGTGAACCAGACGCCGTACACCACCAACTTCTTTGCGTCGGCGCCCATCGAAGGTTTTCAGAACCAGTACAACGCTCGCTTCGATCTGAACCCCACGCCGTCGGATTCGATTTTCGCGCGATACACCTTCTGGAACCCTCACAACGGCGACAGCGATCCTTTTGGGACGAAGACGGGGGCGGGTCCGACCGGTAACTACACCCAGGAAGGGGTGCTGGGCGGAAGCCACGTTTTCAACGCCAACACGATCGCGGATCTTCATCTCTCCTATCTCGAAAACTATAACTTCCAGTACCCGCTGAGCGACGGGTTCGACATGTCGTCGATCAGTCCGGCTTACGGAACCATCCAGTCCGAGAGCCAGGACAAAGAAGGTTTACTTCCCGGCCTCGGCATTCAGGGCTATGGCATCGGTGCGGAGCTTTCGCAGCTTTACTGGAACAACAACGTATGGGCGATCAGCGGCAGCCTGACGAAAATCCTGGGACGCCACACCATCAAGGCCGGCGCGCAATGGCGGCAGGTACTGTGGGAGAACTATGGCAACAGCCAGGGTCTGGGCATGGGCGCGTCGCCCTTCTTCACCTCGGCGAGCGCCACCGACGCTACCGATGGCAATGCGCTGGCTTCGTTTCTGCTGGGTATTAACTCGAACGCCGGCATTAGTTCGGTGGGAACGTGGCATGCGTTCCTGCATAACTACGCTTTCTATGTCAACGACACTTACCAGGTGAATACGAAACTGACTATGACTGCGGGGGTGCGCTGGGAGCAGCCGGGCGCTTATTCAGAGGAGAATAACCTCGACAGCGTTCTGCAACCAAACGCCGCGGTCACGATTGGCGGCCTGAGTTCCATCACCAATCCGGCAACGGGTGCGACGGTGCCGCTGACCGGACGGCTGGCGTTCGTCGACAGTCCGCAATACGGATCGCGGCGCGAAGAGTCGCTGCACTGGGACCTCTTCTCTCCGCGCCTCGGCATCGCCTACCGTGTCACTCCGCAGACGGTGCTGCGACTTGGTTACGGAATTTCGTACCTGCCGGCAGAGATGACGGCGGATTCCCCCGGCAACAGCCCCATCAATTCCGCCGGCACCGGCGTCAGCAACACGGTGGGACAGCCCCTGCTGACGACGGTCGACAACCCGCTGCCGAACGGCATCAATTTGCCGAGCGGCCGCACCCAGGCCGGATTGAACGCGGCCCTGGGTCAGGGAATCGGCGGACGCATTCCGGATCAGTCCTACGGCTACGTTCAGCAATGGAACGCGGGAGCCGAGCGGGGAGTGGGGAAAAACAGCACGGTGACGCTGGCCTATGCGGGATCCAAGGGCACGCACCTCGTCCTCTCGCAAGGCTTTACCGGGACCGGGCTGAATCTCAATCAGCTGCCCGATCGGTACGATTCGCTCGGTGCAAGCTTGTTGAATCAGGTGCCCAATCCCTTTTATGGAGTTCTGCCGGCGGGAACGACTTATGGCGCACCTACCATCGCAGAGGGCTATCTGCTCGAGCCGCATCCTCAATATTCCGGAATTTATCAGGTTGTACCGCGCGATGGTAACTCGACCTATAACGCGTTGCAGGCGAGTTATATTCTCCGGTTCAACCATGGTGGGATCGTTCAGGGCGCATATACGTGGGGCAAACTGCTGAGTAACACGGACAACACCAGCTCCTTCCAGGACGGACAGGGCGGCCTGGGCAACATCCAGGACAACACCAATCTGAAGGCGGAGAAGTCTCTCAGCCTGCAGGACGTCGCGAATATTCTGGTGGTCAATTATGGGATCGACTTACCCTTCGGGCGCGGACAGATGTATCTCAGCAACCTCCATGGAATCGGCAACGAGGTTCTGGGCGGATGGCGAGTGGATGGCATTACCACTTTCCGCAGCGGTCTGCCGATCGCGCTGCAGGCAGCGGGCAACGACTTGAGCCAGTTCGGCACGGGTCCGATCCGGCCGAACTACACCAGCGGCTGCGGGAGGAAGATCTCAGGAGCACCGCATACCGATGCCCGGGCCGACAAGTGGTTCAACACCTCCTGCTTTACGCAGCCCGGGGTCTTCTCTTTCGGGAATGAAAGCCGGGTTGACCCCGCGCTGAGGGCGGAGGGTGAAGATAACTGGGACTTCGCAGGGAGTAAGTTCTTCGATGTGACGGACCGGGCCAAAATGCAGTTCAGTGCGCAGATTTTCGACTTGTTCAATCATGCGCAGTGGGCTTTGCCCAACGCTAACCTTTCTTCTCCGGGATTTGGTCAGGTTGGACAGCAGTCAAACCTGCCCCGGACAGTGCAATTCGCTCTGCGGGTGACCTTCTGATTTCTCGGGGAGCGGAATCGATAGATGGCGAGGCCCGGCGCCCGAGCGCCGGTCTCGCCATATAGCATTCAGACGGTTAAGGTTGTTTTGCGAACACAACGAACCTCACTGGAACTACGCATGAAGCTAAGTCGGCGCCAACTGCTGTCGGGCATCGCGGCGGTGGCCGCGAGTAAGTCACTGCGCGGCCTCGCCAGCCTCAACCCAGTTCTCGCTTCGGTTGCGCCGGCCGATCTCGCCACCGATCCGCGCCGTCCACAGTATCACCTGCTGCCGGCGGCGAACTGGATGAACGATCCCAATGGGCCTGTTTACTGGCAGGGCCGGTATCACATGTTCTACCAATACAACCCCAACGGCGCGTACTGGGGCGACATGCACTGGGGCCACGCGACAAGTTCGGACATGGTGCACTGGCGGCATCTTCCCGTGGCGCTGGCGCCCACGCCCGGCGGCCCGGATGCGGGAGGATGTTTCTCCGGTACCGCGCTCTCCGACGGCGGCAGGGTCGCGATACTCTACACGGGCGTGGTGCCCGCACCCGAGGGCCAGGCGACGATTCGCGATGGCGTGCACAGTCTGCGCGAATCACAGTGCCTGGCGTTCGGCGTCGGTTCCGGCCTCACTGCCTGGACGAAAGACGCAACGCCGGTCATTGCCAGTCCTCCCGCTGGCCTCGAGGTTACGGGCTTCCGCGATCCCGCTCCGTGGAAGCACGGCGACCAATGGCTGATGGCGGTGGGATCGGGCATCCGCGGCAAGGGCGGAGCCGTTCTCCTTTACCGCTCGAGCGACCTGCGCCAATGGGAGTATCTGCACCTGCTTGCCGGAGGGTCGGGCAGCGGAGACAGAACGCCGAATCCGGTCGACTCCGGAGACATGTGGGAGTGCCCGGATTTCTTTCCGCTGGACGATAAGCATGTCCTGATTCACTCGACGCAGGGGAAGGCCTGCTGGCAGAGCGGATTGTTCGACACGGACGCGCTGGTGTTTCAAGCGGAGCGCGGGGGCGTTCTCGATTTTGGCTCGTTCTATGCGCCAAAAACACAGCTGGATGAGTCGGGGAACCGGGTGTTGTGGGGCTGGATACCGGAGACGCGGCCGGAGGCGGAGTATCGCGCGGCGGGCTGGGCCGGACTGATGTCGCTGCCGCGCATCCTCACACTCGATCGCGACGGTGAGCTTGGGATTCGGGTGGCGCCGCAGGTGGAAAAGCTGCGCCGAAACGAGCGGAGATTGCGCCTCACCGGGGACGAAGACAAGAACCGGCGCCAACTTTCAGAATTGCAGCTTGAAAATTGCTGCGGCGAGATCGCCTGCTCATTCCGAAGAGGTGCGGACCCGGTGGAAATCTCGCTTTTGTCCGACAAGAACAGCGGCAAAGCCCTGCTGACCTGCCGCTATGATCCGTCCCATCCAGGGGAGATTCTGTTCGACGACAAACCGGTTCCTGCAGGAGCGGGCGGCCCGATCGAGCTTCGCTTCTTTATCGATGGATCGGTGATCGAGGTCTTTACCAACTCTGCCGGCGCGCTGACGAAGCGCTTCTATTATGCGGGTTCGACCGCGCCTCCCATCCATGTAAGCATAGGCGCGGGATGGAAGAGCGTCTCGGCCTTGTCGCTGTGGCAAATCTCGCCCATTTCCCGCGATCGCCTCACCAGCTGATCGAAGCTTTCGTAGTTCGACCAGGGAGCACGGATGAGAATCGGAGTAAGCGCATTCGCCTGGACTTCACGGTTGAGCCGCTCCCATTTCCCCATCCTCAAAAGCCTCCGGGAGCACGGCGTTACCGCTTTCGAGATTCCCATGTTCGATCCGGGCGCAATCGACGTTGCGCCGCTCAGGAGAGCCCTCGAAGAAGGCGATCTGGAATGTACTGTCTGCGCCATTCTTCCACCCGGCATCAATCCCATCAGTTCCGATGCGGCGGACAGGAAGGCGGCTCTGGCGCACCTCATCCGATGCATCGAGACCTCGGCCGAACTGGGAGGGCGGCTCATCGGCGGGCCTGTTTATGCTCCGATCGGCTATCTCCCCCAGCGCCGCCGTACGGAAGACGAATGGAAGTGGGCGGTGGACTGCTTTCAAGGGCTGGGAGAATCGCTCGATGCGTACCGGATGACGCTTTGCGTCGAGCCCGTCAATCGCGCGGAGACCTTCTTCCTGCGAACCGCCACGGAGGCCCGCGATCTTTGCGATGCTGTGGGTCACCCGCGCATCGGAATCACTATCGACACATTCCACGCGAATATCGAAGAGAAGAGTATTGCCGGCGCGGTTCTGGCTGCGGGCAACCGCCTGCGACACGTCCATGCAAGCGAGAACGATCGAGGGCTGCTCGGTTCCGGCCATGTGGACTTCTCTGCGATTCTCACCGCGCTCGGCGCAATCGGTTATGACGGTTGTCTGATGATCGAGGGCTTTGGATATTCGCCGGAAAATCCGGACGCTCTCGGCACAATTTGGGGCGACCCGCAGGTTTCCCCGGAAGATATTGCCTTTCAGGGAGCGAAATATTTAATTGGCCTGCTAAGCCGGCACAAGAGCTCGTAGGCGGTGGTTTGGCTCGTTTGAGCCCACACCTTGCGGATGGCCGGATCTCTCCGATCCTGTCAAAACTATGACCCTCCAGCGTGGGACTCAATGCACCGTGATCGGCACCGACGCGACATGATCCTCCCACGCAAGCGTCAGAGCGGGCTTGCCTTCGGTGATGGTCCATTTGAGGTTCTCGACCATGGACGCCGGCTTGCTCATTGTCATCGGCGTCTTGCCCAGGTCCTGCGTGGCGTCGTAGCGGAGGCCCCACTCGCCGGTCTGCTTGTTGACGATCAGCACCCAGTTGTCGGGATCGGAGATGTCCACGAACAGGGTGTAGTCGCCTTTGGGAACCGACAGAGTTCCAATCGTAAGATCCGCATCCGTGTGCAGAGCGGTTGCCGAGTTCGCACCCGCACGCCAAACCGGGTAATGCGGATCGTGGCTGATGCGGCCGTCTTTGCCGAAGAGCTGACCTTCACGGCCCTTCACGCCGGGCGAAGAATATTTGATCGTGATGGTCTTGCCGGCAATCGTCGCGGTCGCCGTCTCCGGCGGGCTGGCCGGTGCTTTTTGCTGAGCAAAACCAATCGAGGTGATGGCAAGAAGGCTGGCGCAAATCAGAACACGCTTCATCGGCTATGATTCTCCTCGGGGACCGCGATCAGGGGCTGCGGTCCCACGGAAGGATTGTCGCACCTTCGGGACTGGTTTCGCTTCAAGGTAACCGCTATTCTGCTCATCAACTTGCCCCATTCACCCCCTGCAATTACCACCCGGGTACGGTTTTTCCCCTTTTAACCGAAGCTGGTTCCTGTCGTGCATTCCCTGCCCCTATGCTGGACACTGGAAAAGTCCTGGCAGGGCAATCACTTAGGCCAGCCCAGGCAATCCCCCGCACGACATCCTGCAACAGGAGACTTCTGCCCAATGTCCAAAGCTGTCAAATACGCTGAGAGAGCGGTCACCCTCACGGCCCAGGCCACCTGGTCCGTTTTCGAGAAGCTGAACAGCATTCGCCCGAACCCGTCGTTCACGCCGAGGTGGTCCGATAAGCCGCTGCTCAAGTCGTGGCAGAAAGAAAAGCCGCCGCTTGGGTGGCCGCGGACGACGGACTCGCTCTGTCCGAAGTGCGTCCCCGAGATTCGCCAGCAAATTATCGACGGCAAGCTGCCCCACGAGATTCTGCTCAACGAAAAAGTCGGCGAGATCAAGGCGCAGATTATTGAGCGCGACGGCAAGATCCTGATGGTGAAGGATTGCCCGAAGCACGGCCACTTTGAAGATGTGATGTCCATCGACACCGCGTTCTTCAAGCACCTCGAAGAGGTTTTCCCGGGCCGCGACATTCGCGCGCACAACGACGACAAGCTGCACAACCACGGCACCTCGACCGTCACCCACGGCCGCGGTTCGGTGCTGACCATCGACCTGACGAATCGCTGCAACATGATGTGCGATCCGTGCTTCATGGATGCGAACCAGGTTGGCTTTGTCCACGAGCTGACGTGGGAAGAGATCAAGACCATGCTGGACAACGCCATCACCATAAAGCCGAAGCGGCAGATGTCGGTCCAGTTCTCCGGCGGCGAGCCAACGCTTTCGCCGTACTTCCTCGACGCGGTCGCCTACGCCCGCAAAGTGGGCTACAACTCCGTGCAGGCTGCGACCAACGGCATCGAGTTTGCGAAGTCGAAAGAGCTTTGCCGCGCGGCTGCCGAAGCGGGTTTGCGCTATGCATACCTGCAGTTTGACGGCATCGGCAACGCGGCCAACTCGCACCGCAAAGTCGGTAACCTGTTCGACGTGAAACTCCAGGCCATCCACAACCTGCACGAAGCCGGCGTGGACATCGTCCCCGTGACAACCATCATCAACGGCATTAACAACGAGCAGGTCGGCCACATCATTCAGTTCGCGCTCGACAATCCCAAGAAGATCAACTTCCTCAGCTTCCAGCCGGTCAGCTTCACCGGCCGCGACGAAGCTGTCACCGACGAGCGCCGCACCGCGCAGCGCTACACGCTGAGCCACATGGCGCACGACGTAAAGAACCAGACCGGCCTCGGCGAGCCGACCCGCGACTGGTTCCCCATCAGCTTCATGAGCACCTTCTCGGACTGGGCCGATCTGGTGCACGGGCCGAACCATGAGTGGGGCCAGCTCTCCTGCGGATGCCATCCGAACTGCGGCATCGGCATGGCGCTGATGATCGACAAGGAAACCAAGGAAGCCGTTCCGGTGACCGCGTTCCTGAACGCCGATCGCCTGGCGAAAGACATGGCGAAGATCAACGACGCTGCTCGCGGCAAGACGCTCTCCGTAATCGGAGCGGCGCTCTCGCTGCTGCGGAACTACGATCCAACGAAGTCGCCGACGCATTTCCGGATCATGGACCTGCTGCAGAAATTCGATAAGTGCTTCGGCGCCACCGGCCGCAACTACGGCAAGGTGACGGGCGATCGCACCATGCAGGACATCGAGAAGCGGCGCGCGGATCGGTGGAACTTCCTGTTCATCGCAGGCATGTGGTTCCAGGACCTGTTCAATTACGACTTCCGGCGCACGGAGCAATGCATCATCCCCTACGCGACGCAGGAAGGCGAGATCAGCTTCTGCGCGTACAACACGGGCGTGGGCTGGCGGAACATCATCGAGAAGATGCACATGACGGCCACGCTCACCAAGTGGTACGAGGAGCATGGGCGGCATGAGATCTTCGCCGGCGGCAAGAAGGTCGGGATGGAGTCGGCGCAACACACGCTGGTGCTGAACCAGGATCACGTGGATGCGGCGGCCAACAACAGCCTGGACAAGCTGGGCATCGCGAAGAATGCGCGGGAAGAAAAGCTGCGCGCGCGTGAATCGAAAATGAAGCAGGATGCCGAGAACGCGCGCATGGCAAAGCTGTACCGCGAACAGATTCTCGGCGAGAAACCGGTCGAGGGTCTGGTCTCGATCGACTCCATCGCGCCTGCTCCGAAGCCGGCGGTCAAGTCCGAACCAGCCGGCGAACCCGTCATGGGGGACTAGCCGTCCAGGCGGAAGCGGCTTGCGCCGCAGATGTCGGCAACCGCCAATCTGCCTTGCACGCACTACAGAGGCCACTCGGAAACGGGTGGCCTTTGTATTTGGAGCGTTATCGTCTATGGCGCGAAAAATAAGGAGTATCAGGAAGCCATTAGAAAAATCGAGCGGCTGGTCAAAGATAGCCGTGCTTCCTCCTAAACAGGTCATCAGTTGGCGCCCGACCCGATCTCCGCTCTCATCAGTAAGGGCAGCATCAGCTTCGCCCGGCAGCGCATCGCCATCGCTTCGTCGTGGCGGGCGGCTTCGAGCATCTCCATGGCTTCGTCGCGAAGCTCAGGTTCGTTTGCGGCCAGAATCGCGAAAGCCTCCAGGGCCATCGCGCGAACCGCGATGCGATCTTCGGCGAGCCGGGCGCGAACCAGCGGCAATAGTCGAAGGCGCTGCGACCGCGTCATCGCGTTGTGCGCAGCCGCGACAATCACGTAACCGCGAGCCTGCCATTCTTCCATCGGCAATCCGGCAGCAACTTCGGCGAGAATGTCTCCGTAGGCGGCAAGGATGCCTGGCTCGCGGCGGCTCACCAGTCGGGCCAACTCGGCTGCGCAGCGATGGTCGAACGGATCATCGGAGCAAAGCTCGCGAATCAGCTCGCGAATAGCCGTCTTGCGGGACCCCGCTTTTTGCGATCGGCTGAAGAACTCTTTCGCGGCTGCGGCGGCATCGGCCGACTTCCACGCTCTCGGCTTGACTGCGCAGCCTGCTTTCATCGCGGCCATTATAGGCGCGCCTGCTTCGCTACAATGAGTCCAATAGCTATGGATCGTTTTGGACGCGCTTTCATTCCAGCTCTTCTGCTTTCGGCAGCGGCGATGGTTGCGCTGCCGCTGGTTCCGGCCGCCGCGCAGTTTTCCAATCCGGAATCGCAAAAAACCATCGTGCACAACGCCGCGGCTCTGCGACCGCCGGCCGGAGCGCGCGTGGCGATCGTCGAGTTTGAAGACCTCGAGTGCCCGGACTGCGCGCGCGCCAATCCCGTCATCAAAGAGGCCATCGAGAAGTATCACATTCCGTGGGTGCGGCACGATTTTCCGCTGCCGTTTCACACCTGGAGCTTTCAGGCCGCGGTCGATGCGCGCTGGTTTGACTCTAAGTCCGACACAAAATCGAAGCGCCTCGGCGACGATTTTCGTGACGCGGTTTTCGCAGCGCAGCCAACGATTCATTCGCAGGAAGAGCTGCAGGCGTTTGCGCAAAAATTTGCGCAGGATCACAAACTGAACTTCCCGTTTATCACCGATCCTCAGGGCAACCTTGCGACGCTGGTCAAGGCCGATTACGACCTCGGGCAGAGCGTTGGGATTCAGCACACGCCGACGATCTGGGTCGTCACGAATCGAACCAGCGGCTCGCCGTTCGTCGAAGTGGTGGATCGCAGCCGGCTCTTCACGCTGATCGAAGAGGCGCAGGCGGCGACGGCTCCGCAAGGGCACAATTGAGTTTCCGCCTGGGATTTTGCCTTTTTCCCTCCCCACCCCCACCCCCCTGGGCCGCTTTCCACTAAGTCATTGATGATAAAAGGTTTGACGGTCTGGAGTTGGGGTACGTCATTCATCTCGTTGGGTTTAGATCTCATGTGGTTTGCATTGTTGGGTTTAGGGTCCATTTCGGGGTTTTGCGACGCCAGTTCATTGATGGGATGATGGTTCGGGTGCACCTCGCTCAATACATTGGCTTGAAAAAGCGAAAGCTCTGTTTCGCCGCGAGGCTGAACAGAGCTTTCCCTGTTGTTAGGTTAGAAAAATTGCGGAATTAAGGCAAGCGAAATCCGAGGGGTGAGCAGTACGGAGGTAACGAGCCAGGAGCTGGGAACCTGGGTCCATCCGCGATTATGGTTTGGCGAGAGCGCGGTCGACGGCGGCTCGGGCTAACAGGCGGGTGGAGTCGAGGGTGGGGAGCGGGGAGTTTTCGTCGCTGATGATCAGCGGGATCTCTGTGCAGCCGAGGACGACGGCATCGCAGCCCTGGTCTTTGAGGCGTGTGATGACCCGCTGGTGGCACGCGATGGATTCGGAAGAGAAGATGCCGTTGACCAGTTCCTCCATGATGTAGCGGCTGATCTGTTCGCGGTCGGCGTCGCTGGGGCGGACGAAGGCCAGACCGCGCGCGGAGAGTTGCTGCGGGTAGACCTCGCTGGCGACGAGCCACTTTGTGCCGAGGAGACCAACGCGATGAAAGCCGCGGCTGCGGGCTTCGCCGGCAACGACGGCGGCGATGTGCAGCCAGGGGCGGGGCGAGCGCGACTCGATGAAGGCAAGACCCTGGTGGAAGGTGTTGTCGGGAAGAATGAGAAAATCGACGCCGGCGGCGGCGAGGGTGTGCGCGGAACGCAGCAGCAACTCGCCCACCTGGGGCCAGTCGCCGCGATCGACGAACACCTGGTATTCGGCCAGGGGGATCGAGTCCAGGGTGACGCGCGGATGCGCCCAGGGGCCAAGGCGCTTCGCGCCTTCGTGGACGATGGTGCGGTAGCAGAGAGCGGCTCCTTCAGCGGAGCCGGCGACGATGCCGATGTGCATAAGAGAAGGGTATAGGGGGCAGGGTTTAGGGGGTAGAGATCAGAAGAGCGGCGATCACGGGTTCGGTGCCCTCGCGAACTCCGACGAACTCGTTCGTCGAAGTTACTGACGCTCGGGAGGTCCATTCGACTGTGCTCGCCTCGCTACGCGAGTCGAGCTTCGCTCAGGATGACATCGCTTTGCGGAGGGCGGCGTGGGCTAACAGGCGCGTGGAGTCGAGGGTGGGGAGCGGGGAGTTGGCATCGCTGATGATGAGCGGGATTTCTGTGCAGCCGAGGACGACGGCATCGCAGCCCTCGGACTTGAGGCGGGCGATGACCTGCTGGTGGTATTCAGTAGCGGCGGGCGAGCAAACGCTGCGGACCAGTTCGTCGAAGATGAAGCGGTCGATGCGATCCCGTTCCTCGCCGGTGGGCCGCAGGCATTCGAGGCCACGGGCTGCCAGGGCCTCGGGATAGAGTTCGCTGACAACGAGTGAACGTGTGCCGAGGATACCGATACGACGGAATCCCCGCTGGTGGGCCTCGTCGGCGACGACGCGGGCGATGTGCAGCCAGGGGAGCGGCGAGCGCGGCTCGACGAGAGGAAAGGCGCGGTGGGGCGTGTTGGCGGGACAGATGAGGAAGTCGGCGCCAATCAGCGCCAGCTTATTCGCCGAGGTGAGCAGGAGCTCGGCAGCGGCGGGCCAGTCGTCGGTATCGACGCAGCGCTTGAAGCCGGCGAAGGAAAGAGTGTGCATCGAGACTTCGGGATGCGCGTAGGGGCCAAAGAACTGCGCGCCTTCGACGCAGATGGTGCGGTAGCAAAGGGCTGCGCCTTCCGCGGAGACGCCTGCGATGCCGATGTGCATGAGTGCAGGGTACAGGGTGGAGGGTTGAGGGTACAGAAAACTGTGACCGGTGAGCCGGAGCCGGGAGCCGGGAGCGAGCACGATTAGTCGGGGAGGTGGATGGCGCCGTCTTCAGCGATGGGGAAGGCAGGGTTCCAGGCGACTTCCCAGGCGAAGTTGTCGGGGTCGGCGAAGTAGCCGGAGTAGCCGCCCCAGAAGGCCTCCTGGGCGGGCTTGAGGATTTTTGCGCCGGCGGTTTTGGCTTCGGCGAGGACCTGATCGACTTCCTCGCGCGTGCGGGCGTTGAAGGAGAGGGTGAATCCGGCGAATACCTGGGCCGGGGCCTTCGTGGCGGGCTTCGGAATGGGCTTCAGATCGGGGACTTCGGCGTCTTTCGCAAGCTCGGCGCGAGGGTAGAGGGCAAGGATCATGCCGCCGGACTGGAAGAAAGCGATGGCCTCGTTGCTGGCGGAGGATTCGCGCCATCCGAGGCGTTGGTAGAAGGCACGGCTGCGGGCGAGGTCGGCCACGCCGAGGGTCAGGATGCTGATGCGCTGCTCCATGGGGTTAGGG
>Ga0181531_10001917_pt1 | contig 13060 bp, 12 predicted proteins | sample PEATcosm2014_Bin_38_FD_119743 | JGI IMG/M metagenome (GOLD analysis project Ga0181531, IMG submission 119743) | Peatland microbial communities from MTU Mesocosm Facility, Houghton, MI, USA - PEATcosm2014_Bin11_10_metaG | ecosystem: Environmental > Terrestrial > Soil > Wetlands > Peat | place... | reverse complement strand
TGGCGGCCTTTGCCACGCGGAACTTGACAACCGTCTTGGCCTTGATTTTGATGGCCGCGCCGGTTTGGGGGTTGCGGCCAATGCGGGCTTTGCGCTCTGCCTTCACGAGGCGGCCAATGCCGGGAATCACAAAGACGCCGTTCTTCTTGGTCTCCTTGATGGCGGTCTCCGCCAGCAGGTCCAGGAAGGCCGCGACTTGCTTGTTGGTCAGTTCCATCTTCTCGGCGAGCAACCGCGTCAGGGCGGTCTTGGTTAATCCAGTTGCCATGCGATGTTCTCCTTTGAGGGCGAGCCCTTGGGCTTGCCTGTGTTGCCGGGATTCCGCCGCGATATGCGTTCCGCATGGAGGGAGTGCGACCGAGGCATCGCTTGCACGAAACCCCTGTATTCATGCGGGTCCTCAGAACCCTGTCGTTCGTTACAATGCGACTTCCGGCAGGTTAAAGTCAATCGAAAAAGCCGGATTTCCACAATTTTCTTGGGAATTTGTGCCGATTTTGCCCTTTTTTGCCTGTATTTACCCGGTTTTACCCTTTTCGGCGCGTCGCGAGAGAAGCGAAACCCCACGGAGTGCCTCGTTGCGACACTGGGCTATTTCAGGCCGAACAGCACCTTTTTACCCGGCGTTAGGGATGCGGCAATAGGCGTGTTCAGCGCATCCACCATGGGCGCCAGCAGCTTGAAGTGCCTGATCAGCGTCGCTGCGAAACCCGCCTCCAGTGCAGCCTCGGCAGGCAGCGTCGTGCTCAGCCCCCATTGTTTGCACTTGATCAGATCCATCGCCGGGTGCTCGCACGGAAACCCCTTCGGCGGCCGCGTCAGCGCCTCGCCTTCAAACTCCTGGAACGTCTTCTTCACTGCCGGCCGGCTGAGCAGCTTTCTGAAAGCGACGTGATTCTCCAGCAGCCAATTCCGGATCGCCGCCAGTTGTTCCTTCTCCGGCATATACGCCCCCGCGGCTATCACGACACCCTTTGGGCTGACCTGGAAGTAGTACCCCGCCCCCGAAGTCTTCTCCATCCCCATGTGCGACCACCAGGCCGCAACATGCGTCTTGTAGGGGAGCTTGTTGTTGCTGAACCGCGTATCGCGATAAATGCGGAACAGCGACTTCTCTGCCGGCCTGACGTGGTTCGGCGCAAAATCCGTCATCGCGTCGGTGATTTTGCGGATGATGGCCAGCATCGGCTCCTTCAACTCCGCCTCATAGACAGCCTTCCGCTCGTTGAACCATGCGCGGTCGTTGTTCTTTTCGAGCCCGCGTAGAAACTTGAGTCCCTCCGGGCGCAGATACGCAGCGGATTCCTGCGGTGCGGAAGAACTCGGACGGGCGGTAGGCCGGAACTTTAGTCTCGGCATTGTTCTCACAGATTCCACGGGGGCTTTAGCCCCTGAGGGATGCTCTTGGGCGGTCGGTTTTGTCTCGCGAGCCATACGATTGCCAGTCTACCGGATCACCTTCAACGCCCCGCGGAAAAGCCCGTCGAAATCGGCCCCGAGAGCCTTTTCTTTGGCGATGGCTTGTTGGATGGCCTTTTCGGCGGCCGGCCGCTGATAACCCAGGTTCACCAGCGCCGACAACACATCGTCCACAGCCGGCCCCTGCAACGACGGCTGCACCGGCGCAACGGCAAAGTCGTCCAGCTTGTCTTTCAGCTCCACGACCAGCCGCTCGGCCAGCTTCTTGCCCACGCCGGGAATGCGCGTCAGTTGGGCATGATCCTGCCCGCGAATGGCCTGTACGGTGCGCTCGGGGGAAAGCCCGCTCAGCATCTTGATGGCCAGCTTGGGTCCCACCCCGCTCACCGTAATCAGCCGCTCGAACAGCCGCTTCTCCTCGCGCTCAAGAAAGCCGAAGAGAGCGATCTGGTCTTCGCTCACCTGGGTATGAATGTGCAGTGCGGCCTCAAGACCCACGGAGGGCAGCGCCGTGAAAGTAGGCACCGAGATGGTGACGTCGTACCCCACACCGGCCGCCTCGACGATGGCCTGGCCAGGTTCCTTGTGGATGAGCTTGCCGCGCAGATGAGCGATCATGGTCCCTCATTGTAGAATGCTTAGCCGCCCGGCACCCTCCGCGCATCGACTCTGACCCCTGACTCCTAACCCCTAACCCCTAACCCCTAAAATAGACTTATGAGCCATGAAGGCATCCGCATTTCCAGCAAAGATCAGAACGCGAGCGAGCCGGAAGACAACCGTCCGCTCCCTCGCATCGCCGTTACTCCGGAGAAGGTCCGTGTGCTGCTCACCGAGGGCAAGGGCTTGGAGATCGACTGGGTGGACGGCCACAAGAGCGCCTGGAGCTTTGCCTGGCTGCGCGATGCCTGTCCCTGCGCCACCTGCAACGACGAGCGCAAGGCCGAGGGCCGCAAACCCGGCCAGCCCAAGCCCAAACCTGCGGCGGTCCTGCCCATGTTCACCCCGCCCCCCAAGCCCGCCAGCGCCCACGCCGTAGGCCGCTACGCCCTCCAGTTCAACTGGCAAGACGGTCACAGCTCCGGAATCTACTCCTGGGACTACCTTCGCCGCGTCTGCCAGTGCCCCGAATGCACCTTCGCCGCGGAAGAAACCACCGGCACGCCCAACTAAACGCGATAGCAAAAACGACGGCATGCCGGGTACCCCAGTTCTCGTCTTTGAGTCCGGGATTCCACGTCAATCGTGCACCACCATCTCCACCGCCTCTTCCGCACAAGCAGCCACCCGCAGCAGCACCCGGTTCTTCGCCTTCAAGAACCCCGCAGCCACCGCCGTATCCAAGAACGCGAGCAGCCCATCCCAGTAGCCAGCCGTGTTGATCAGGATGCAAGGCTTGGCGTGCAGCCGCAACTGCGCCCAGGTCACCACCTCCAACAACTCCTCCAGCGTCCCGTAGCCGCCCGGCAGCACCAGAAACGCATCGGCCAGCTCCACCATGCGGGCCTTGCGTTCGTGCATGGTTGCGACCCGTTCGAGAGTCGTCAGCCCGGCGTGCCCAATTTCGCGGTCGTCCAGCACCGCGGGCAGCACGCCGATCACCTCAGCACCGCCAGCCAGCGCCGCATCGGCAACCGCGCCCATCAGGCCTACGCTGGCGCCGCCATACACCAGCCCCAGCCTGGCCGCGGCAATCGCCGTGCCCAGCGCCCGCGCCTCGGCCAGGTAGGCAGCATCGTTTCCGTCGGCCGACCCGCAGTAAACGGCCACACGGTGGACCGGTTGATTGGGTAGCGTCATTGTGTCTTCAGCATAGCGCGCCCCCAGCCAAGCGTACCCGCTCCCGATGCTCCGTCGCTCTAACCGGTACACTGAGACCAGGACTCCTCCCGCCCGGACAACCATCGTGCCGCCGCTGATCGACAACCTGAATCCCGAACAGCGCGCCGCCGTCGAGGCCACTGAAGGTCCGTTGCTCATTCTGGCCGGGGCCGGCTCCGGCAAGACCCGCGTCATCACCAGCCGCATTGCCTGGCTGATCCGCGAGAAGGGGGTCGCGCCGGACTCCATCCTGGCCGTCACCTTCACCAACAAGGCCGCCAGCGAGATGGCCGAGCGGGTGGACCGCCTGCTCGATCACTCCTCGCTCACCAAGCCACTCATCTCCACCTTCCATTCCCTTTGCGTTCGTCTGCTGCGCCGCGACATCGAGGACCTCAAAGTCGGCGGCGAGGGCCTCACCCGCTCCTTTGCCATCTATGACGAGAACGACCAGCAGGCCATCGTCAAGCAGATCATGCGCCGCATGGGCCTGGACACCAAGCAGCTCACCCCGCGCACCGTCCTGGGCCGCATCAGTTGGGCCAAGAACCACATGGTCGATCCGCAAGAGTATTACCTGGCCTCCAAGGATCCCAACAGCGAGCGCATCGCGCACATCTACCAGGGCTACCGGGCCGAGCTGCGCAAGAACAACGCCCTCGACTTCGACGACCTGCTGCTGGAGGCCGTCCGTCTGCTCAAGGTATCCGGCGAGGCCCGCGAGCGCTACCAGCGGCGCTACCGTTACCTGCTCGTCGACGAATACCAGGACACGAACCGCCCCCAGTACGAGCTGATGAAACTGCTGGCCGGCGAGCGGAAGAACGTCTGCGCCGTCGGCGACGAGGATCAAAGCATCTATTCATGGCGCGGCGCCGACATCCGCAACATCCTGGAATTTGAAAAAGACTTTCCCAACGCCCGCATCGTGCGCCTGGAGCAGAACTACCGGTCCACGCAGATTATTCTTGAAGCCGCCGGAGCCGTGGTCGCCAATAACATCCGCCGCAAGGGCAAGAAGCTGTGGACCGACCGCCAGGGCGGATCGCTCATCGGCTACTACGAGGCTCCCGACGGCGAAAACGAAGCCCTCTTCATCGCCGACCGCATCCAGAAGTTCCTCCGGGAGGCCGAGTCTGCCGAAGCGGGAAACCCCGGCCTGGCTCATTGCGCAGTGCTCTACCGGACCAACTCGCAGTCCCGGCTGGTCGAGGAGGCGCTGCGCCGCTACAACATCTCGTACTCCATGGTCGGCGGCTTCAGTTTCTACGAGCGCGCCGAGATCAAGGACCTGCTCTGCTACCTGCGCCTGGTCCGCAACCCGCACGACTCCATGGCCCTGCAAAGGGTCATCAACACGCCGGCCCGCGGCATCGGCAAAACCACCCTGGAGACCCTGGAACGGCTGGCTCTCGAAACCGGCGCCCCCACTTGGGACGCCATCGCCGCCGCCCTCCAGAACCGCCTCATCCCCAACCGCGCCCTCATGGCCATCGAATCCTTCCGCCAGCTCATCCTCGACGCGCAGGCCATGATGGACCCGGACTTCGCGGGCAAGCTCTCGGCGGACGTGGCCGCCGGCGCCGAGGCCGATACCGGCTTCGAATTCGGCGCTGCGGCCGCGGGCTCAACCAGCCCCGACGCAGCCAGCGCGGAGTCCGCCACCAGCTTCAACTTCGGCGGCGGGCAAGACCAGCTTCCGCTTCTCGATGCATCGAGTTTTTCGCCTTTTGCCGCGCGGCCCCAGCGGCCCTTTCTCGTCATGCCCAGGAAAGCGTCCAACCCAGGGCCTCCGCCCAACCCGGATTTTGAATCCGACCCGGAGGAAGCCGCGGAAGATGCAAAAGAGGGAGTCGAGGGCTTCAGGGCTCCCGGCGACGCGGCCACGCTCCCCGAGCTGATCCGCTTCCTCATCGATCGCACCGGCTACATCAAGGCCCTCGAAACCGAGGGCTCGCCGGAGGCCTTCAGCCGCATTGAAAACCTGAAGGAGCTGGCCAACGCCGCCCACGACGCCGAGGCCCGCGGCGAGACCCTGGCCGAGTTTCTCGACCACGCGGCTCTGGCCTCGGACACCGACCAATACGACCCCGAAGCCCGCGTCACGCTGATGACCCTGCACGCCGCCAAGGGCCTGGAATTCCCGCTGGTCTTCCTCGCCGGCCTGGAGGAGGGCCTGTTCCCTCACTCGCGTACCCTCAACAACCCCGAGGAGCTTGAAGAGGAGCGCCGCCTCTGCTACGTCGGCATGACACGCGCCATGAATTCGCTCATCCTCACCCGCGCCCACTACCGGCGCCGCTATGGGAATGACGCACCCGAGATGAGCATCCCCTCCCGCTTCCTCGAAGAGGTCCCCAGCCAACTGGTCGAGAACCTTGGTGGCCGGCCGCAGGCTTCGTCGTGGGCTACGCCCGGCTACCCCGGCGCCTACCGCGCCGGCCGCAGGCCAAATTCAGCCAGCGAATTTGACGGCAAGCATTACAATTATGAGGACGAAGACCAGCGCCCTGCCGCTGGCGGGAGTAAGCAAGTGAAAACTCCAGTCGGACGCCATCCCGATTCCATCGACAACATCGCCCGCTTTTTCGGCGGCAAAGCCGGAACCGTCAAGCCCGGCGCTCTGCCCCATCCCTCCATGGACATCCCTGAGCCCACCGGCGCCTCCGGCCTGAAAAAAGGCCAGCGAGTTCGCCACTCGAAATACGGGGAAGGCACCATCCTCTTCCGCGAAGGGGACGGCGAAGACGCCAAGGTCACAGTCATGTTCAACCGGCACGGCATGAAAAAGCTGATGGAGAAGTTTGCCAACCTGCAGAAGCTCTAAAGTCCGCCTTGACCACAATGGCAATATATACGACTTAGCCGGGAGAATTGGGGCGTTGGCGACGGGCAAAGTCAACGCATCGGGAAGATACCGGCCATCCATCTTCGGGTCCTGAAACCGTGCGCGAAAGCGGAAATACTGATTCAGGGCTTCTGTGAATCCGTTGGGGGGCGACCGGCTGGGCGGTTCCTGTATACTCTTCGAACATTCCGTTCGAGGCCCGGAATTCACCATTGAATTTACGGTTTGCGAGAGCGAAGGAGGACCGCTTGTTCACCTATAACTCGATGTACAACACGATCATGGCCAAGGACGTGGGGACGATCCCCGACATTCCAAACAAGATGGCGGATTACGCGACCTCGAACCTGAATGGCGTCAAGATTATGAAGGCGCTGCGAAAGAGAGTTCCCACGGTTGATGGATTGTCGGAGAGAGACAAGCTGACTGAGCTTTACACCACGTTCACAGCGGAGGCCCGCGCCCTCGGCTGGACCTGGGCGCCAGGCAACGGCAGCTCGTACGGGTTGATCGATAACCAGACCATGTCCTCTCAATGCAAGTCCATCGCGGGCGGCATGTTTTATCTGGCGGTGGCGCCCCCGCCCTTCGGGCTAGGCATGCCCTGGGACAAGAGCTGGGCCAACGGAGTTTGGGAATACCGGCATAAGCCAAAGAACGGATTCGTCTCGGAACACCCAGCCGATGGGGTCCTGAACCTGACTTCCAACGTGTATACGGCGGATCATACCAGGGCGTCTGAAGATATCCATGGCAAGCGCCTGTTCTATTGGGATAACCACTGGGTGGTCAGGTACAAGGAATTGATCTACGACCCAAGTTATGGAAAAGAGTACGACGAGCCTGAAGATATGGAGCTGCTTTCCGTGGTGGCGTTGGAAGTGCTGGCCTGGGACAAGACGTTTGACTCGCTCCTGCAGGACGACGCCTATGGAGTAGGCGTCATGAAACTGAAATCCAAGGCAGACCGCGAGTATTACATTCGGCTCACTCCGACCTCTCTTCGCGCCAGCGAGAAAGACCTTCAGGGTCCCTTTACGCGCAAGCAGCGCGACTGGTTGCAGGAGCAATTCAAGGGAAGGTGGTTCCAGAGCATGCGGGCGGCGATCCCAGCTTCTGAAGTGTTTGCGTCCGGCGCTTAGCTGCCAAGGCAACGGTCCTATTCACCCGCCGCGGCATGAAATGAAGCAACTGTTGGATAACCTCGCCAACCTGCAGAATCCATAGATTCCTCATTTACGAACGAAATGGGCGTTCCAAGTCGATAGCGACATGGAACGCCCACGTTTTTTCACGTGCTGGAGTGCAGGCAAGCTACCGGAGTTACTTCAACCGCTTTGCGACAAGTTCCTCGGTCGCGAAGTCTCCCACTTTGCGGGTCAGCTTGATTTCGTCTCCGGCAATCTTGCCCGTGTAGGTGATTTCAATCTTGTTGCCGTTGAAGTCCAGGTTCTCGACAAAAGAAACATCCTCACCTTTGATCGTCCCGTTCTGTATCTCCGTCGAGCCCATGTCGTTTTTGGCTGTTCCGGTCAGCTTCTCGCCATCCGCTTTGAAGGTATAGGTATAGTGCTGTTCGCCAATCTGCGTGTTGAAGGTTGCCGTCCATTGTCCGTTGATGTCCGCTGCCAGCGCGGACAAGCCCAGACCCGCGAACAGCATCGTCATGACCAGGGCGTTGCGAAGTATTCTCATGCCGGTCTCCTTTGAGTGCCTTGCACAAACATCCCGCCGACCAGGCTTGGCCGGCCAATAGCCAGCGGGCCAGGATGGTATTCTGCTGCATCAGGGACGCCGGGACCATCTGTAAAGTTGCATCCGAGTCGAGCGTTCGGTTTGTATCTTGGGTCCGATTTGCGGGCTACTTCTAACAAGCCAAGCAAGACCGCTGAATCTACCCGGCCGTCTTCCCAGGCTCCTGCTCTCACTCCAGCCCAATCACCAGCCGCTCTCTGATCAGCCGAGGCGGTCCCTGCTCCCGCCCTTCTTCCCAGAGCCTCTTGGCCTTCTCCTCTCCATGCAACACGCGGAAGACACCCTCGGCCAGAGCTTGCAACTCGTCTTCCCCGGGATAGACCTTCACCGGCGCAATCCATTCCACGTATCCGGTCAGCAGCTTCACCAACCGCTCCGAATAGGCCATGCCTCCGGTCAGCAGCACGGCATCCACCTTGCCCTGAAGCACCGCCGCCATGGCTCCGGCTTCCTTTCCGATCTGGTAGATCATCGCCTCGAAGACCAGGGCCGCCTCTCGGTCCCCCGCGTCGATCCGCCGCTCGACCTCCTGCAAGTCCCGCGTTCCCAGATAAGCAAACAGTCCGCCGTCTCCAAACACGTGGCGATCGAGCTCCTTTTGCGAGAGCTCGCCGCTGAAGCAGAGCTTGACCAGTGCGCGCGCGGGCAGTCCCCCGGTCCGGTCGGGGCCGAACGGACCTTCCTCAATGGTGTTGCTGTCGATCATCCGTCCGTCAAGATGGGCCGAGACTGTGATGCCGCTGCCCATGTGCACCACAATAAGACGCATCGCCTCGTAATCCCGCCCCTGCTCCCGCGCCACCCGCCGCGCAACGGCCTTGGTGTTCAGGGCATGGCCAATACAGTTGCGCGAAGCCAGCGGTGAGCCGGAGAGGCGCGCGCACGGCTGCCACTCGTCCACCGTCACCGGGTCCACAATGTAGGCGTTCACCCCGGAAGCCCTAGCGAACCGGAGGGCCAGCAAGGCTCCCAGGTTGCACGCGTGCTCTCCGCGGCGAGCCAGGTGAAGCTCTTCAATCATCGCCTCGTCCACCAGGTACGTGCCGCAGCTCATGGGCGGCAGCAGCCCGCCTCGTCCGGCCACAGCGGCAAATCGGACCTCCTTGCATCCGGCTTCCTGGAGGGCGCTCTCGATCAGGCCCGCGCGATACTCCAGCCTCGCCACCATGGGCCGTCCCCAGAACCGGGCAAGCTCTTCATCCCCATGCCGGATGGTTCGCACCAGTTCTGCGCTCTCGGTCGTATAGACCCCGAACTTGGTGGAAGTCGATCCAGGGTTGATGGCCAGAATTCGGCTGCGCTCGTTGGTCAAAGGTCACCCCCAGGCGAGATCGAGTTTACGCTGTCGCACACACCCCTTGGCGTCTCTTGCAGGCTTCGAGCCAAGCCCTCAACTCCCAAATCGAGCCTTCCGGGCCAACCTTCAGTCCCGGAACAGAACCATCGGTGCCAGCTTTTCACGATCAGCAGAGGTACGGGGTCAGCGGCGTTTGACAATCCGTGCTACACTGAATGCAATCGTAGAATTCGATCTGAAGTTCTTGCCTGTTCTGGTTACCGCCTACTCGCAAACTTCCACATTGCATTCGGACGGTAATTCAGTATCAGAGGAGCAACACACAATGGAAACAGGCACAGTCAAGTGGTTTAACGATGCCAAGGGTTTTGGATTTTTGAGCCGCGAAAACGGCGAGGACGTCTTTGTTCACCACACCGCCATCCAATCGAACGGCTTCCGTTCGCTGCAGGAAGGCCAGAAGGTTCAGTTCAACGTCACCAAGGGCCCCAAGGGCTGGCAGGCCGAGAACGTTCAGGTTGTCTAAGGATTAACTCCGAAACACCTGATATAGGAATCAAAAAGAGGGACGGCAAAACTGCCGCCCCTCTTTTGCATCTTGCGTAAATCTCTTGTCTTTGGGGAAGGCCTAGGCAGCCGGCTTGAGGCTCTTGACGCTCACCTGAGGGATGGCGGGATGAAGGTTCTCTCTAAGCGTATCGTGGGTGCCTAAATACTGCAGCACATCGTTAATTGAGTCTTCAAAGCGCGCGCCTGTCTTGTGGGTAGCCTTTACGCCCTTTGCAACGAGCTGGCAGACCTCAAAACGGTTCATGCCCTGCGCGAGCGCGCGGTGTATCTTGTCGGAACGCATAACGAACTCCAGTCAAACCGGTGCCGGTTGATTCTTGCGTGTGTTGCGGAGCTCGTCAGGAGCGGTGGGACGGCCAAAGCCGAGCAGGCTTGTCTAATTCAGATTCATGTCTACTCTCATTGTACCCCGGAAACGGCTTCAACGCCGTTCCTGAAGCGGCTAGCGCGCGCAAGCACTGCTTTCGTCCGGTCGAAATCCCTGTTAACATATACGTCACATCTACCCGATTTATGGGGATCCCCGAAAAGATTGCAGTGAAAGAGGTTACAAGTGGCCGATACCACCAAGATTGAAGACAAGCTGGAACGGAAGAAAGTGAAACGCACGGCCCGCAAAAAAGCCGCCCCCAAGGCGAAGCGGACCGGTCCACGCGGCGAGAACAAGAAGAAGCTCAAGAAGTTGGCACGCGGCGTGTCCAAGCGGTAAGGGAGCAAGCCGTTTAAAGAACAGAACAGGGCTGCGGCCAATCCGGCATAGGCTCGCCCGGAAACCGCTTCTCCCCCTCCTCCGGCGGGCCTCCCCTCTTGTCCGGGGAGGCGACTGCCCCGAATTCGAGCTGCGGAGTGCGAAGCTCCGCGGGGAAATCTTACCCGGTAGACTGCGGCGGAGCCATCTTGAAACAGGATGAACAACAGCCGGCGGGACCCCGCAACCCGGCGGGATGAGGAGAACTCGACTGGCCAGCCAACTGCTTGCCCGCAAGTCGATCGATAAGCTGATCCGGGACTCGGAAGAACCCGAGCATTGCCTCAGAAAGACCCTGGGCCCCTGGTCGCTGACCGCTCTCGGCATCGGGGCGGTCATCGGCTCGGGCATCTTCACAGTCATAGGCACGGCCATCTCCGGGGAAAAGTTCGACACCACCAGCGTGGTCAACACCCCGCTGGCCGACTTCATCATCACCCACACCGCGCTGGCCGGGCGTCCCGGCGCCGGCCCGGCCATTGCCCTTTCGCTGGTGCTGGTGGCCATTGTCTGCGCCCTCACCGGGCTCTGTTATGCCGAACTAGCCTCCATGATTCCCATCGCCGGTTCGGCTTACACCTACACCTACGCCACGATGGGCGAGCTGATCGCCTGGATCATCGGCTGGGACTTGATCCTCGAGTACGCCGGCTCCAACATGACCGTCAGCGTAGGTTTTGCCGCCCACGTCGTGGATCTGCTCGATTGGTTTGGCCTGCATCCGTCCGCCGAGTGGATCTCCCCCGCCTATCTGCCCGAAGGCCTTCAGGATCTGGCCGGCAACTGGCTTTACCACCCCGGCTGGCACTTCGGCTTCAACATCCCGGCATTCCTCATCGTCCTTATCCTCACCGTGATCCTGGTGCGCGGCATTCGCGAGTCGGCCAGCACCAACAACATGATGGTGAGCTTCAAGCTCATCGCCATCCTGATCTTTGTCTTCGCCGTCATCAGCTTCATCCATCCCGGCAACTGGCATCCCTTCATGCCCAATGGATGGTCGGGCGTGCTGACCGGCGGGTCCATCATCTTCTTCACCTACATCGGCTTCGATTCGGTATCCACAGCGGCCGAGGAGTGCCGCAACCCGCAGCGCGATCTGCCCATCGGCATCATCGCAACGCTGGTTGTCTGCACGGTGCTCTATGTGGCAGTGGCCGTCTGCCTCACCGGCCTCGTGCCCTGGCAGTCGATGGTGGGCGACGCCGCGCCGGTGGTCAATGCGCTCAAGAAGCTTTCGATTCTGCCCGGCGGCCGTTCGCTCCACTGGATCAGGCTCGTCGTCCTTTTTGGCGCCATCATGGGCATGCTCTCGTCCATCCTGGTCTACCAGCTCGGCCAATCGCGGGTGTGGTTTTCCATGTCCAGGGACGGCCTGCTGCCCAAGGTCTTCTCTAACGTCCATCCGGTCTTTCGCACCCCGGCCTTTTCAACATGGGTTGCCGGGTTCGTGGTAGCCATCCCCTCCGGCCTCTTCGACATCGGCACGCTGGCCGATCTTTCCAACATTGGAACGCTCTTCGCCTTCGTCCTGGTCTCCATCGGCGTGATCGTGTTGCGCTATCGCGAGCCCGATCGCCGCCGCGGCTTTCGCGTTCCCGGCGGCCCGGTCATTCCGGCGCTCAGCGTCATCTTTTGCTTCCTGCTGATGGCCGGATTGCCGATCATCACGTGGTTCCGCTTCCTCATCTGGCTGGTCATCGGCCTGGTCATTTACTTCTTCTACAGCCGCCACCGGTCGGAGTTCGCCAAACCCCGGTAAACTTTTGACATGTCGAATATTGCAGGCTTCATTCGCAGGCTGCCCAAGGCCGAGTTGCACCTGCATCTCGAGGGCACCATCGAGCCCGCCACCCTGGTGGAGTTGAGTGCACGGCACGACGCCCGGCCGATCCCGCTGGCCGAGGCTGAGGCGCTCTACCGTTTCAGCGATTTCACCGGCTTCATCGAGGGCTTCAAAGCCGTCACCCGGCGGCTAGTCGCCCCCGAGGACTACGAGTTGGTCGCCTGGCGCATGATGGAGAGGCTGGCCGCCCAGGGCGTGGTCCACGCCGAGGTTTATATCTCGGTGGGCGTGATCTATATGTGGCGCAACTTCGACCCGGCCGCCTTTGAGCCCATCTTCGCCGGCCTGGAACGAGCCAGGGAGCGGGCCGAGCGCGAACTGGACCTCTCGATCTACTGGATCTTCGATGCCGTGCGCCATTTCACGGTCGAGGAGGCGGTGCGGGTTTTCCGCAAGGCCGCCGAACTGCGGCAGGCGCACCCCTCCATCGTCGGCATCGGTCTCGGCGGCGACGAGCGCCAGGCCGGCTCTGAGCCTTTCCGTGCGGTCTATGCCGAGGCCGCCCAGGCCGGCCTCCGCCTCACCAACCACGCCGGAGAAACCACGGGTCCGGAAGCCATCCGCGAAGCCCTCTCGGTAGGCTCGGAACGCATTGGCCACGCCCTCTCGGCCATCAAGGACTTCTACCTTATGCAGGAGCTGAAGGAGCGCGCCATTCCGCTGGAGTTGAACCCGACCTCGAACGTTCGTACCGGAGTCTGCCCGTCCTTTGCCGCCCACCCGTTGCGCCGCTACTTCGATGCCGGCCTGCTGGTC
>Ga0181531_10001915_pt1 | contig 13064 bp, 12 predicted proteins | sample PEATcosm2014_Bin_38_FD_119743 | JGI IMG/M metagenome (GOLD analysis project Ga0181531, IMG submission 119743) | Peatland microbial communities from MTU Mesocosm Facility, Houghton, MI, USA - PEATcosm2014_Bin11_10_metaG | ecosystem: Environmental > Terrestrial > Soil > Wetlands > Peat | place... | reverse complement strand
CCGATGCAGCCGCAGCCGGGGATGAGGCGTGCTTTCGCCTGCTCCCGCGAGCAATCCCTTTGCCGCGGGCGTCCACGGATTCGATTCGGGCGGTTGCATTTCCAGGTTCAAGCGCTGCGGTCCCCTTGTCGCTTATCGGCAATTTCCCGTGAAAGGTGCTGGAGAAACAGCGACCCGTGGCTGTTACAGTATCAAGAAATCGGCGGTTCTCCAATCGTCCGCGTCAAATTGCAACTCCAGGACGGCATTTCGGGCATCAGTGCGGCCTTCGCGTCGTGGATTCCTGGGGCGAGGCGCGAGGATACCGCCGCGGAGCGCTCAAATCATGAATCGCGAGTATCACAAGTGGTTTTCCGGCCGCCTGGGCAGAGAGATGGAACTGCTTGTCTTCGGTCACGCCGGCCTGCCCGTAATCGTCTTTCCCACCTCCGGGGGACGATTCTACGAGTTTGAAGACCGCCGGATGATCGCCGCCCTCTCCGACAAGATCGACGCCGCCCAAATCCAGGTCTACTGCGTGGACTCGGTCGACATGGAGAGCTGGTACAACCGGCAGGTGCCTCCGCGCTGGCGCATCGCTCGCCATGTCCAGTACGAGGATTATCTGATCCACGAGGTGGTGCCCCTGGTCCAGCTCAAAAACCACGATCCGCACCTGGTTTCGCTCGGCTGCAGCTTCGGCGGCTACCACGCGGTCAATATCGCCCTGCGCCACCCCGATGTCTTCACCGGATTTCTCTCCATGTCCGGCGCATTCGACCTCAAAAACTTTCTCCACGGCTACTACGACCAGGACTGCTACTTCAACCTGCCGACGGATTACCTGCCCAACCTGAGCGACCCCTGGTTCTTTGACCGCTATCGCCGCAACACCTACGTGCTGGCCACTGGGTGGGACGACCAGTGCCTCGGCCAGAACCAGAATCTCGACCGCATCATGAGCTCCAGGGGCATTCCCCACAAGCTCTACACCTGGGACTCCTATAACGCCCACGATTGGCCCACGTGGGAGCGCATGGTCCAGGAATATCTGTGAGGTGGGTCACAATTTCCAGTGGCGAGAGGTCCGGGATTCGAGGTAGATTGGGGATTCAGGAACACGAACTTTGACGTCCGCGTTCCAGGGCCTGCTGGATCGCGCTCAATGGAATCGCGCCCCCAGGCCAGGGAAGATTGAGTCAGACATTGGACAAGAACACCACGCGAGGATCGCGTGGTCCAGGAGATCAGAATGCCGTGGGGGTCGATCCTTGGCGGAGCCACAGGCGGCGTCGCGGTCGCCATCATCCTTGCCACGTTCTTTCTCAAGTCATTGGTGGAGAAGGTGGTAGAAGGGGCTGGGAACCGGTTTGACAGCGCATTGCGGCGCGCGGAGGCTGCGCAAAGCAGCATGTTGGCCACAGCTTCAACCATTGACACGGACCTGCGCTCGCACAGGATCGAGGTCTACACCGAGCTATGGAGGAAAACCGGCCAACTGCCCAAGTGGCCCCGCAATGCCGAACTCACCTACCCCGAACTGAGTGAGCTTACCCGCGCGCTGAGCAGGTGGTACTTCGACCGGGGCGGGATGTATCTGTCCGAGGGCGCGCGGCAGGCCTACGGTGATGTTCAGGAGAGCCTTGATTCCGTCTTGAGCCTGGGCAAGGATGGGAAGGTTACTCCGGAGGACTACGAGCAGGTCCGGGAGAGATGCAGCGCACTCAGGTCTGAGTTGACAAAGGACCTGCTTTCACGCCGTGAAGCTCCGCAGATCTTTGAGATCAAAACAAGTTAGTCAGCAGGACCAGCGTCGGCGACCCGAAGTAAGCAGACACCCCGGCACCTCGCGCCGAATATCAAACATCCGTCCAATTCCATGGAGATCCAATTGAGCGAACTCAATCCCTACGCCCGCTTCCTCGACGGCCGCCCGCTCGACGCCATTCTCGGCTCAACTTCTGGCGCCATTGCCTCGCTTCTCTCTACCATTGGCCCGGAAAATGTAGCTCTTTCTCCCGCGCCCGGCAAGTGGAGCGCCGCGGAAATTGTCTGCCACCTGGCCGACTGCGAAGTGGTCTTTGCCTTCCGTCTCCGCCAGACGCTGGCCGAGGATTCCCCAACCATCCAGCCCTTCGACCAGGAAAAGTGGGCCACAACCTACCCCGGCATCCAAGCCGGCCAGGCCCTGGAGGTGTTTTCAGCTCTGCGTGGATGGAACTTGCGGCTGATCGGGGGCGCACTGCCGCAGGCGGCGCAGAGGCCGGTCACCCACCCCGAGCGGGGCACGATGACCTTCCTCACCCTTGTAGAAACCATGGCCGGGCACGACCTGAACCACCTGGCTCAGCTCCAGAAATTGGCGGTCGCACCTTCGGCTGCCTGAGCAGGCGTTCTTCTGCCCGGACCAGTACCGCGCCCAATGAGTCCATGTCATCGTCTCAAGTGCGAGAGGACGTGGGATTCAGGGCTCGTCATTTGCCGGGCTTGCGCGCTCCGGGCTTTTTTTCGGCTTCCGTTTTAGCTGCCGCATCGTGCGGCTCGCTCCCGCCGTGGTGCCGGTTGTGGTGAGCCACGGCCTTGGCGATCTCTTCGGCAGAAAGGTGGCTTTCGCTGCCAAGATGCAGGACATCCTCTTCAATGGTCTTGTCGGTCGCGGGCGTTTCCATAGGCTTCTCCTCATTCAAGGCAGGGCACTCGATCTGCACGTTGCCGCATTCGATTACAGGCGAATGCCTTCCGGCTTGGCGGAAAACCCTCAGCGGCGCGGGGAAGTACGCTCTGAGGCAGGCAGGGCTGGTCACGAGAATCCGCCTCGACCACCCTGGCAGGAACCGCCGCTCAGCGGCAGCTCCTGTATTCAGGATCGTCTCACTCGGCACCGGCGGGCAGGATGCCTCGTTTTGCTCACCTGAAGGGAAGGCTCCGATCGAGTTGCGGCACGGCACCCTCCTTCTTGCACGGGAACCATTTTGAGACGGCCGGGGTCAAAGGGAATAGCATCCCTTTGTTCGTCCCAGGAGGCCCGATGCGCCGCTTGCTTGTCATTTTTTGCCTTGCCAACTTCACCATGACCCTTGCCGCACAGCCTCCCGCGAGTTCTGGACCGAAATCCAAGGCTTCCGCACCGAAGGCGCTATTGGCCGCACCGCAGGCGCCGCAGGTGGTGGTGAAGGACCTGCCGGTGCGCAAGGTCGTCCTCTACAAGAACGGCGTGGGCTACTTTGAGCACGCCGGCACGGTCACCGGCAACCAGCGCGTGGCCATCGACTTCACGTCCTCCCAATTGAACGACGTGTTGCAGTCGCTCACCGTGCTGGACGAGGGCGGCGGGCGCATCGCCGGGGTGAATTACAACTCGACCACGCCCCTGGCCGAGCAACTCAAATCGCTCTCGCTGGGCATGACCGACGACCCCACTTCGACCGAGCTCTTTCAGGCGCTGCGCGGCCAGAGGGTCGAGGTCACGGGCGGCCCTGGCGGAGCGATCACAGGCCGCCTGCTCTCCATCGAGACGCGCACCGAGGGTCTCGCAACGGGCGACAATACCGTTGAAAAGTTCTATCTGAGCATAGTGGCATCGTCGGGCGCGGTGCGGGTCATTGAACTGACCCCGGCGCTGAGCGTACGGCCGCTCGACGCCGGCCTGCAGGGCCAACTCGACCGCTATCTGGAGCTGCTCTCGACCACCCACTCCACCGGCCTGCGCCACCTGACGCTCGATGCCCTCGGAGAGGGCCCTCGCGAGCTGCGGGTGAGCTACATCAGCGAGGTTCCGGTGTGGAAGTCGACTTACCGGCTCGTCTTCCCGCGCACGGCCAACGGGAGCGCCACGATGCAAGGCTGGGCTGTTGTGGACAACACCGTGGGCGCGGATTGGGACAACGTGCAGCTTTCGCTGGTAGCCGGCGCGCCGCAGAGCTTCATCCAGCCGCTCTCGCAGCCGCTCTATACGCGGCGGCCGGAGATTCCCATCGCCACCACCGAGCAGACCACGCCGCAGACGCATGAGTCGGCGGAAAACGCCGCGCCACCGCCGCAATCCGAGGCGTTGCACGGTTCGTTGGGGGGACCAATTCTGGCACCGAGAGCCATGGTGAAGTCCGGTTCGCAATCGGTTAATGTGAATTCGGCGGCGCTTGGACAGATCAGTGGAACGGGCTCCGGCGGCGGCTACGGCGGTGGAATGTATGGGAATGCCGGCGATCGTTTTCGCGGAGGCGGCGTTGACCGTGTCTCCGACGCCATCCAGGCCGGCGACGTCTCCACCAACGCCTTCGACGACTTCTTCGAGTACGCGCTCACCCAGCCGGTCACCATCCACAAGAACGAGTCGGCGATGGTGCCCATCCTGCAGCAGGAGCTTCCCGCCGAGCATGTGACCCTGTGGAGCAATATACAGGGCACGCCTCTGCGCGCGGTGTGGCTGGAAAACAAATCCAATCTCACCCTCGACTCGGGCAGCTTCTCCATCTTCGAGAGCGGCGAGTTCGCCGGCGAAGGCCTGCTCGACCCCATCCATCCCGGCGAAAAGCGGCTGCTCTCCTACGCCGCTGATCAGGCCGTGAAAGTCCATCGCGGCGGCTATGTGGACACCCGCACGCTGCACCACATCGCCATGCATGAAGGCGTCATTGTGGAGTCGGCCAGCGAAGTCACCGAGAGCACCTACACGGTGACCAATGCCGCGGACGAGGCGCGGATGGTGATTGTCGAGCACGCCCGCCGCCCCAACGCGGAGTTGGACTCCGACCCCAAGCCCGCGGAGACCACGGCCACCTCCTATCGCTTCCGCGTGGCCGTTCAACCGCATCAGTCGGTCAGCCTCCATGTCGGCGAAAAGGCCACGCTCTCGGAGAAAGTCATCATCAATCAGAGTCAGTTTCGCAGCGAGTACCTGATCAGCGTGAGCAAGTACACGCCCGAACTGGAAGAAAAGCTGCGGCCGCTTATCGACGCCGAAACCGCGCTCAGCGACCTGAACGGCAAAATCCAGGAGATTGAAGGAAAAGAGGCGGCGTTGGCCGCCGACGAGGCCCGCGACCGCGACAACCTCACCGCCCTTAAAGGCAACGACGCCGCCAAGCGCTTTGTGGAAGAGTTGAACCGCGCAGAGGACGCGATCCAAGCCGCGCGCAAGGAGAAGGCCGATCTCCAGAAAGAGCAAGATGCGGCCCGCGCGAAGGTTGACAGCATCATTGCGCAGCTCTCGTTCGATACCGATTTGTCCGTGGTGACCCAGAGTACCCAGTATGGCGACCGGCCGCCGCGGCGGTAGCGGAAAAACAGGGAACAGGGATCAGTGGACAGTGGTCAGTGGTCAGTCGAGAGGACCATAAATAGATGGACTTGAAGGCTGATCCCTGATCACTGTCCACTGATCACTGTCCACTGATCACTGTCCACTGATCACTGTTCCCCCGTCATGGCCTGAAGAATGACCCGCGCCGTGGATTCGTCATCCGCATGCGACGAAATCATCAGGTCGTAGAGGTGGAGATTGCACCAACTCTTGCCGAAATACTGCTCCAGGTATTTGGCGCGCTCCCCATCGACGGTGCGGATGCGTTGCTCGACGTTCGCGCCCTTCTCCAGGCGAGTCCGCAAGCGAACGATCCGCTCGCGAAGCGGTGCATAGACAAATGCGTGAAAGACATCGGGCTTGTGCTGCAGAATGCACTGTGCCCCGCGGCCCACGATCACGCAGTTGCCCTCGGTCCAGGCTTGTTCGACGATCTTCTGCGTCAGCTTCACCATCTCCTCTGCATCGAAAACGGCGTCTTCTCCCAATTCGAGGCCGGCAGCCAGGGCGGCCGAGCGCATGGCCTGCTGGTTGATGCGGCGCAGCCAGGAGTCTACATGCTCATCGTAGTGGCGGACCACATTTGCATCCACGTGGGCCGCGTAGGCGATGGCGTCGATGATGTCACGGTCCAGCAGCTTCCAGTCCAGCCATTCGGCAATTTTCTGCGCGATTCGCCCTCCGCCGCTCCCGAATTCCCGGTTGACCGTCAGTACCCTGTATTTCACGTCTTGCCTCCCCCTACAACTGATTCCTGGTGACTGTGCTGGGTTTCAGTCCATCGCCCGTGACGATGCTTTTTCGGGAGTTCGCCCGCCCTCCCCCTTCTTCAGCACCTAGCGAATCCATCCCTGAGATCTCCTCTTGCAGAGCGTGTTTCCTCCTTTGCCAGAAGCCAGTGAAACGCAATTCTATATCCTGCCCGAAGAGTTGAGAGAAAGGATGGCCTTCCGGAAACCATCCAGGCGCCAGATGGCGAGTCCAAGCTGCTGTTCGGAAAATCCTTGTTGTTCCAGGGCTTCCGGCCGCATACTGCAAGCAACAGTCAATTATCGGCTTGAAAGCAATGAAGAAGCAAAGTGAAGGCAACGAGCGAGAGCGCAAGGCTCCCAAAAACACGCCAGTGCGGTTGAAAGACATTGCGCGGGACCTCGACCTTTCTACCGTAACCATTTCAAAGGTGCTTCGCGGCCACTCCGACATTGGTGAAGAGACCCGGAAGCGCGTGCTGAAGCGGATGGAGGAGCTGCGCTATCAGCCGAACTTCGCGGCGCGCGCACTGATTACGGGACGGACCTACACCATTGGCCTGGTGGTTCCGGATCTGCTTCACCCTTTCTTTGCGCATGTGGCCAAGGCAATCTCAGCAGGCATCCGGGGGCAGGGCTACTGCCTGATCATTACCTCGTCGGAAGAGGACCCGGAACTGGAGCAGCGGGAGATTGAGCAATTGCTGGCGCGCCGGGTGGATGCAATCTTGATTGCGTCCGCGCAATGGAACATGGAGAGCTTTCGCCGCATCGAAGAGCAAAGGATTCCGTACGTGCTCATCGATCGCCGGTTTGCCGGTCTGGCGGCGAACTTTGTGGGCGTGGACGATGAGGCCGTGGGTCTGCTGGCAACGAATCATATGATCGAACAAGGGTGCCGGAGAATCGCTCATATCCGCGGTCCCGAAACCAGCACCGCACTGGGCCGCGTGGCGGGCTTCAAACGGGCTCTTGCCGCTCATCGGATGGAGCCCTTGCCAGAGCACATTATTTCCATAGGAACCTCAGGGGATGATCGTGGAGAGCCGGGCGGCTACGAGGCGGCCAGAAGGCTGCTGGCCTTGAACCCGCCGCCGGATGGGATCTTCTGTTTCAACGACCCCGTTGCCATGGGCGCGATGCGGGCGATTCTTGAGGCGGGCCTGCGCATTCCCGAAGACATCGCGGTGATGGGTTGCGGGAATGTTCTCTACTCGGAGTTCCTGCGCGTTCCTCTCACTTCCATCGATCAGGACAGCTCCGCCATTGGCCGGCACGCCGCGGAACTTGCGCTTTCCCTGGTCGGCGCGAAAGGGCTGGTGCCCCCAAGGACCGAGTTGGTTGCTCCGCGGCTCGTGGTCCGCGCCTCAACGCTGCGCAGATAGATCTGCCCGCATTCCAGCACATGAATTGGAAGAGGCCGAAGGTGCTCCCCGCTCTGCCTTTATACTGAGGGGTTGCCGAGGGCCGATGCGCGGACCCTGGAAACGGCACACACAAACGAACGGGGGGCTTCGGCGGCGAGGCTTCGGCGCTGCGGTGTAAGGAGCGGGCATTGGCTCAGGCGGAGATCGGCATTATCGGCGGCAGCGGGCTTTATTCGATGCCCGGATTCACCAACGTGCGCGAAGAGCGCGTAGAAACGCCTTTTGGCGAGCCTTCCGATGCCTTTGTGCTGGGCGATCTGGAGGGGCGCGCGGTGGCCTTTCTTGCTCGGCATGGGCGCGGGCACCGCATCCTGCCCTCGGAACTGAACTTCAGGGCCAACATCTACGCCTTCAAGAAACTTGGAGTCGAGCGCATCCTTTCAGTTTCAGCCGTCGGCTCTCTCAAGGAAGAGCACAAGCCCACCGACTTCGTGATGCCCGACCAGTTCATCGACCGGACCTTCCATCGCATTTCCACGTTTTTTGGCGAAGGGATTGTGGGCCACGTGGCCTTTGGCGATCCGGTGTGCTCGACCGTGGCCAAGGCTGCCGCGGAGGCCTGTGCCACGGTAGGCGTAGTGGGCAAGCTGGGCGGTACCTACGTCTGCATGGAGGGCCCGCAGTTTTCCACCAGAGCCGAGTCGAATCTCTATCGCAGTTGGGGCGCGGACGTGATCGGCATGACCAACCTGCAGGAGGCCAAGCTGGCGCGCGAGGCGGAGATATGCTACGCCACCGTGGCCATGGTCACCGACTACGACTGCTGGCGCGAGGGGCATGACGCGGTAACCATCGAGGAGATTGTGGCCGTGCTGCACAAGAACGCCGCGAACGCGGCCAGGGTCGTGAAGGCAGCGGTGGCGGCCATGCCCGCCGAGCGCAACTGCGCCTGCGCTTCGGCTGCCCGCTTTGCCGTTCTTACCCAGCCGGACGCGATCCCCGCCGCGGCAAGGGAGAGAGTGGGGCTGCTGTTCGGGAAGTATCTTGGGTGGTAAGGAGTTAGCGGTTAGCGGAGTTAGCGGAGTTAGGAAGTCTGTGCAGTTAGGCAAGAGAGGAAGTTAAATGGCGATTACGGTGGTGGGCAGCGTAGCTTACGATTCGATCGAAACGCCGACGGGGAGGCGGGAGCGTTGCCTGGGCGGCGCAGCGACTTACTTTTCACTGGCGGCCAGTTTCTTTACCGATGTGCGCGTGATCGCAGTGGTCGGCGAGGATTTTGGCGCCGGGGATGAGGCGGTCTTCCACGCGCGCCATATCGACACTCGCGGCATCGAGCGAGCCGCGGGCAAGAGCTTCTTCTGGGAGGGGTCGTATCTGGAAAACCTGAACGAGGCCAAAACCCGCACCACAGACCTGAACGTCTTTGCAGCTTTCGAGCCGAAGATACCCGAGGCCTACCGGGACTCCGAGTTTCTGTTTCTGGCCAACATCGATCCCTTGCTGCAGCGGCAGGTACGCGAGGCGATGCCGCAGGCGCGCATGGTGGCCGGCGACACAATGAACTATTGGATCAAGGATCATCGCGCCGCGCTGCTCGAGGTGTTGAAGGGACTGGACGTGCTGCTCATCAACGACACCGAAGCCCGCATGCTGGCCGGCAACAACAACCTGGTGCGGGCGGCGCGCGGCGTGCTGGCCATGGGTCCACGCACGCTGGTGATCAAGCATGGCGAGTATGGGGCAACCGCGTTCTTCAGCGAGCACAGCTTCGGCGAAAAGAGTGACGTGGCAAGGCCCCCTTTCCGTGCGCCGGCGTTGCCGTTGGAAGAGGTGGTCGACCCCACGGGCGCGGGCGACAGCTTTGCCGGCGGCTTCTTCGGCTACCTGGCCTCGCAGCGCGCAATCACACCGGCCGCCTTCCGGCGCGCCATGTTTTACGGCAGCGTGATGGGCTCGTTTGCGGTGGAGCGCTTTGGCACCGAGCGGTTGCAGGAACTCTCCCGCAGGGAGATCGACGATCGTTTCATTCTCTTCCGCGAGCTCACCCACCTTGACTGAGAGGCCCATTCGCCGCGTGGAATGGCTGGCGGTTCTGGCCTCCTGCGCGGCAGCATCGATAGCCGCGGTGGCATGGAGTTGGCGGCATGGCGCCATGCTCAACTATGGCGATGCCGTTGCCCACCTGCACATCGCACGCCGGGTCTTCGACTGCCATCAGCCGCGGCTCTCGCAATTGGGATCGGTGTGGCTGCCGCTGCCTCACATTCTGCTGCTGCCCTTTGTTCAGGTTTACAGTTGGTGGGCCAATGGAATCGCGGGAGTGATTCCGTCGGCGCTGGCTTACCTGGCCGGCTGCGGCGGCATCTATCGGCTGGCGCGGAACTGGTTGCGGCCGCCCTCCGCCGCGCTTGCATTGGCTTTTTTCGCCGCCAATCCCAATCTGCTTTACCTCCAGACCACGGCCATGACCGAGCCGCTCTTCCTGTGCGAGATGATCTGGGTGTCGGTTTGGCTCGTCGAATGGCGCAGTTGCCTGGAGGCTGAACCCCGCCGCGCGGGCCGCCTGCTGTGGTGGATTGCCGCGACGCTGGTGGCCGCGGTCTTTACCCGCTACGACGGCTGGGTGATGGCGCTGCTGGCCTGGGTGGGGGTGGGCCTCGTGCTCGCCCGCCGCGGCGGACTGCGCTCGCGTACGTTCTGGCTGGCCAGCGCCCTGGTGGTCGCCGCGCCTGTGGCTTGGTTCGTTTACAACGCCGGGGCTTTTGGCGATTGGCTCTACTTCAGCCGCGGACCTTACTCGGCCAAGGCCATTGAGTTGCGCACGGCGGCGCCGGGATGGCCGCCTCACCCCGGCTGGCACGACTCATGGGTCTCGCTGATCTTCTTTGTGAAAGCCGCGGAGATGGACGCAGCCGCCGCGGCGAGGGGCAACCTGCTGCTGGCGCTGAGCCTCTTTGGCACGGCCTGCGCGTGGCTCACGGCGCGCCGCCGCTGGCTCCTCTGGGCGCTGCTGCTGGGTCTGCCCGTTCCTTTCTACGCGTACTCTGTGGCCTATGGGTCTGTGCCCATCTTTCTCCCCCCGTGGTGGCCCCACTCCTGGTACAACACGCGCTACGGATTGGAGTTGCTGCCGGCCCTGGCGCTGAGCCTGGGTTTCACCGCGCAGTTTGTGCTGGCCGCGGTGCGGGAGTTCAAGCCGCGCTGGGCGAGTTATGCGGCGGGCGTGCTCTTCGGGCTGGTGGCCCTCAATGCGGTGCAGATGGTGCGCGAGCGGCCGCTGGTCTACGTCGAAGGCACCAAGAACATCGACGCGCGTCGGCCTCTTGAGATCGAGATTCCGCCGGTGTTGCGCGCACTGCTCGCCGAGCGGCCGGGCCGCGCGATCCTGATGGACACCTCAGTCTATCCCGAGATCGTAGCCCTCACCGGAATTCCGCTGCGTCAGACCATCAACGAAAGCGATCGTGAATTCTATCGCGCAGCGCTGGCCGCCCCCGCGGCAAACGCGGCCATTGTCCTGGCCTTCGACGGCGACCAGGTGGACCACGCCGTGGGTGCCCATCCCGAGGGGCTGACCGCAGTTCGCCGGTTTGTCGTCCCCGGCCAGCCCCCGGGCACGATTTACATCTCCGGTACTCCTTCCACTCAACCCGCATCGCAAGTTTCAACAAGCCCATCTGCCCGGTGATAGCATCGGGCAAGGTAATTCAATGAGTTCGGCCCTGGCACAGTTCGCACAACCCTTCGACTTCGACCGGCTGCAGCAGATCGTTGTGGTGAACGGCGCGATTGGCCGCCTGCTGATGGCCTGCCTGCTGGGTTCCGTGGTCGGCCTGGAGCGTGAGTTCAGCCGCAAGGCCGCGGGCGTGCGCACCAACCTGCTTATCTGCATGGGTAGCGCGTTCTTTACGCTGCTGTCGGCGGTGCTGGCCGGTGACGCCAACCCGGACAAAGGCCGCGTGGCCTCGAATATCGTGCAAGGCATCGGCTTTTTAGGCGCGGGATTGATCCTGCACAACCGCAGCCGGGTGAGCGGACTGACCAGCGCGGCCAGCGTCTTTGTGGTGGCCTCCATCGGCATGGCCTGCGGCGCGGGGCTCTATGCGGCGGCGGCTGTGGCGGCCGTCATTGTCGTCCTTGCGCTGGAGTTGGTCGGCTTCCTCGAGCGGCGCGCCAACCTGAAGATTTACCCGCTGATCTATGAAGCTCGAGGGCGCGACCAGGTGCAAATGCTTCAGTCGATTCTGGACGCGATTGACAAGGCAGGCGAGAGGCTGACCGGCGTTGAATATGACACGATCGGAGAACTTCAGCGGGTGAGCTTTCCCTTGACCGCGACCAACAAGCAGCACGAGCGGCTGCGCGGAAAGCTGCTCTCCGAGCCCGCCATCGACGCGCTGTTCACCTTCCGCGATCCGGAGGAAGATTGATTCCTTTCACCAAGGCCCACGCCTGCGGAAATGACTTTCTCATCGTGATTGAAGAGGCGGCAAAAGACTGCGACTGGGCAGGTTTAGCGCGGCGGCTTTGCGCGCGCCATGCGGGCATCGGCGCCGACGGCATCGAGTTCTTCGCCTGGACCGGGCCGAAGTCGGGCCGTATCCGCTTGCACAATGCCGATGGCTCGATCGCCGAAATCAGCGGAAACGGCACCCGCTGCGCGGCCGCGTGGATGGCTCGCGAACTCGGCTCCGAGCCCGGCGACGTGCTGGAGATTGCCACCGATGCCGGCCCGCGTTTGTGCCGCGTGAATGGGGTGAGTTCGACAGACGGCTTTACCGTGCAGGCGACCACCGGAATGGGCGTTCCCACCTTCATGCCCCGGACGGTCGTTCTTGCCGACCGCACTGTCATTGCCGGCTTCGAGGTCTCCACCGGGAATCCGCACTTTGTAATCGGCGTAGACAATCCGGAATTTGCCGTGGCCGGCAGAACCTGGACCGTGATCGGCGCCGAGATCTGCGTTCACCCTGATTTCCCCCACCAGACCAACGTTGAATTCGTCCGCATCGTGGGTCCGGCCGAGATCGAGATTCGCATCTTCGAGCGCGGCGTCGGCCCCACCACCTCTTCCGGCACGGGCAGCTCCGCCTCGGCTACGGCGGCACTGGCGTTTATGGGCTGCTCTTCGCCGCTCACGGTGGTCGCCCCTGGCGGCGCACAGAGAGTTGAGTGGGATGGGCCAGGCTGTGAGTTGATGCTCACCGGGCCCGCATCGCTGATCGCTCGCGGCGAGGCCTTCTAAACATGCCGGACCAAACGATACCTTTGTTGCGGCCACCCGCCGTCCAACCCGGCGCAGGCATCGGCGTGATTGCGCCGGCCTCCTTTGCCCAGCAGGAACGCGTGGACGGGGGCCTCGAGGCGCTGCGCGCGCTGGGCTTTGCACCCAGTCTTGGCGAAAACGCTCTCGAACACGGGCCCCAATACTTTGGCGGAACGCCCGAGCAGCGGCTGGCCGATCTGCACGCGGCCTTTGCGGACGAAACGACCAGCGCCGTCGCGTGCCTGAGAGGCGGATACGGTTCCAACTACCTCCTCGCCAGGCTCGATCTGGAGCTGATCCGCAGGCATCCCAAGCCCTTCTTCGCCTACAGCGACCTGACCGGCATTCAGTTGCGCCTGCTCGATCAGCTTGGCCTGACCGCGTTTCATGGACCCATGGTT
>Ga0181531_10001914_pt1 | contig 13066 bp, 9 predicted proteins | sample PEATcosm2014_Bin_38_FD_119743 | JGI IMG/M metagenome (GOLD analysis project Ga0181531, IMG submission 119743) | Peatland microbial communities from MTU Mesocosm Facility, Houghton, MI, USA - PEATcosm2014_Bin11_10_metaG | ecosystem: Environmental > Terrestrial > Soil > Wetlands > Peat | place... | reverse complement strand
GGCATGATTTCGAACTGATGGACCGACAAAGGCTTTTGCCGATGGCAGGTGCCAAGACAATCTGCGCCCGTATCGCCGCCGCCGATAATAACGACGCGCTTGCCCGTAGCTAGAATCTCGGTCTCGGCGTCGAGGTTATCACCGTGACATCGCCGATTCTGTTGCGGCAAGTATTCCATCGCGAAATGAATCCCCTGAAGTTCTCGCCCGGGTACGTTCAGATCGCGGGGATGTTCGGCGCCTCCAGCGAGTACGATCGCGTCGAACCCGCCCTGCAATTCCTCGACAGCAATGTTGTTGCCTACCTCCGCACCGGTGACGAATTTCACTCCCTCTGCGGACATCTGTTGCACGCGGCGATCGACGATGCGTTTTTCCAGCTTGAATTCCGGGATGCCATAGCGCAGTAAGCCACCGACGCGATCCGCTTTCTCGTAGACCGTCACGTCGTGACCAGCACGGCACAGCTGTTGCGCCGCCGCCAATCCTGCGGGCCCCGAACCAACGATCGCAACCTTTCTTCCGCCTCGAAACTTAGGCGGTTCGGGATGAATCCAACCCTCGCCGAAGGCGTGCTCCACGATATTTTTTTCGATTTGCTTGATCGTCACCGGAGGTTGATTGATGCCCAGCACACAGGATGCTTCGCACGGTGCAGGACAAATTCGCCCAGTGAATTCTGGGAAATTGTTGGTCGCGTGCAGTTGCCGAATCGCCTCTTTCCAGCGTCCGCGATAGACAAGATCATTCCAATCCGGAATCAGATTGTTGACGGGACAGCCCGTCTGGCAGAATGGGACGCCACAATCCATGCAACGCGCGCCCTGAACGCGGAGTTTTTCCTCTGGAAAATCAAGGTAGATTTCGAACCAGTCATTGACGCGCTGGGTCACCGGACGGCGCGGCGCCAGTTCGCGATTATATTCGAGGAATCCTGTCTGTTTACCCATGCTGCACCTGCAGGGCGGCACTCACCGCCGAGAGTGGTGCCGGTCTATACGGCTGGCGCCGACGGCTGATGCCAAGCACCCGTTTGTGTTCATGGGGAAATACTTTGATAAATCGGGAAAGGACGTCCGACCAATTATCCAGAATCCATGCTGCACGCGGACTTCGGGTGAGAATGAGATGTTTCCGCAGAAGATCTCTCACAAGCTTGGTTTCCGCGGCTTCGGCTCCCACGACCTGCGCGTCCTCGGTTTCGAAAACCGGCTCAAGATCAACCGAATCGAGATTGCACCGCTTCTCAGTGAAGTCCCCGTATTCATCGAACACATAGGCGACGCCGCCACTCATTCCGGCAGCAAAATTTCTGCCGCACGCTCCGAGTACGAGAACCAACCCTTTTGTCATGTATTCGCAGCCGTGATCGCCGACTCCCTCGACCACCGCCGTGGCCCCAGAGTTACGCACGGCAAAGCGTTCGCCGGCCATTCCGTTGAAAAAGGCTTCGCCGCTAGTGGCGCCGTAGAGGGCAACGTTGCCAATGAGAATGTTGTTTTCTGGAGCGAAACTCGACCGGCGGGGTGGATAGACGATTAATCGACCGCCCGACAAGCCCTTGCCGACATAGTCGTTGGCTTCGCCTTCGAGGGTTACAGTGACTCCCCTGGCGAGAAACGCGCCGAGACTCTGCCCGGCTGATCCCTCGAGTTGAATGCGGATGGTGTCGTCGGGCAAGCCTAGGGACCCATGCTTGCGGGCGATAGCGCCGCTCAGCATTGTTCCCACAGAACGGTGCACATTGCGGACGGGCACATTGATTTTGACTGGCGTTAGTGTTTCGATCGCGATCTGTGAGTCAGCGAGGAGTTGATGATCCAGGGCCTGGTCGAGGCCATGGTCCTGCGCCTGCACGCAATGGCGCGCTACACGCGAGGGCAATGGCGGATTGTAGAGAATCGCGGATAGATCCAAGCCTCGCGCTTTCCAATGATCGACTGCGGGTTGCACATCGAGCATATCGACGCGGCCAATCATTTCGTCCATGCGACGGAAGCCCATATCTGCCATGTACTGCCGCACCTGCTCCGCCAGGAAGAAGAAAAAGTTGATGACGTGCTCGGGCTGCCCCTGAAACTGTTTGCGCAGTACAGGATCCTGGGTCGCGATGCCGACGGAGCATGTATTGAGATGACATTTCCGCATCATGACGCAGCCCATAGCAATAAGCGGCGTAGTGGCAAAACCAAACTCTTCGGCTCCAAGCAGGGCGGCGACGACAATGTCGCGGCCGGTTTGCAGTTTTCCGTCAGTTTGAACCCGGATGCGGCTGCGGAGGTCATTCAACAGCAAGACTTGCTGCGTTTCTGCTAATCCTAACTCCCAAGGGATACCCGCGTGTTTGATTGAGCTCAACGGCGAAGCGCCTGTACCTCCACTGTCGCCGCTGATGAGCACGACATCGGCGTGTGCCTTCGCAACGCCGGCCGCTACCGTACCTACACCCACTTCGGCTACGAGTTTCACAGCAATGCGCGCCTGCGGGTTGACGTTCTTCAGGTCATAGATCAGCTGCGCCAGATCTTCGATCGAGTAGATATCGTGGTGCGGCGGAGGCGAGATTAAGCCGACGCCGGGGATCGAGTGCCGCAGACGTGCGATCACTTCATCGACTTTGTGACCTGGAAGCTGTCCGCCTTCGCCCGGCTTCGCACCTTGCGCCATCTTGATTTGCAGTTCGTCGGCGTTAACGAGATAGTTGGCGGTGACTCCAAAGCGCGCCGAAGCAACCTGCTTGACGGCGCTTCGTCGCAGGTCTCCGCTGACATCAGGCTTGAAGCGATCTTCGTCTTCGCCACCTTCGCCGGTGTTGGACTTCCCTCCGATCCGATTCATGGCAATCGCCAAGGTTTCGTGCGCTTCTTTGCTAATCGAGCCGAACGACATGGCTCCTGTAGTAAAGCGCTTCACAATTTCCTTCGCAGGCTCGACGTCCTCGAGTAGCAACGGGGTAGCGTTCTTTTTCAGCTTCATCAAGCTGCGTAGCGTCGCCAGGTTGTTACTTTGACTGTCGATAAGGTCGGTGTATTCCTGAAATGTCTTGAAATCGTCCTGGCGGACCGCTTGTTGGAGCTTGCCGATGGTCAACGGATTCAAGAGGTGATATTCACCGTTTACGCGCTGATGGTAGGTTCCGCCAATGGCAAGGTCGGTTTCTGATTCGGTCAGGGGACGGAAGGCATGCTCATGCTTCATCTGCGCTTCGCGGGCCAGCACTTCGAGACCGACGCCCTCCAGTCGCGACGCGGTACCCGAAAAGTAAGAGTCGATGAGATCCTTGCTGAGACCGATGGCTTCGAAAACCTGCGCCCCCTGGTAGCTTTGCAGGGTCGAGATGCCCATCTTGGAGAAGGTTTTCAACAAACCCTTGTTCACCGATTTGATGAATTGCTTCACGGCTAACTCAGGACTTACGCCTTCGGCCAACTCACCTCGCCGGGCCAAGCTTTCCACGCTTTCTAATGCCAGATACGGATTGATTGCACTGGCGCCATAGCCGCTCAGGAGAGCAAAATGCATCACCTCGCGCGGCTCGCCTGACTCGGTGATGAGCGCAACCTGGGTTCGCGTTTCCTCTTGCACGAGCAAATTGTGGACGGCTGCGAGCGCTAACAGGCTCGGTATCGGAGCGTAATCTTTGTTCACCCCGCGATCGGAGATGATCAACAAGGTGTAACCGGCTTTTCCGGCGAGTGACGCGCGCTGGCAGAGCTCTTCAAGCCCGCGCTTCAGCCCGGCTTCGCCCTCGCCGGCGCGGAACAGTGCAGGCAGGGTGATGGCCAAGAGATCGCCGGTGGAGACGCGGCGTAGCTTCTCCAATTCGACGTTGGTCAGAAGCGGATGCGCCAGCTTCAACATGTGGCAGTTCTCAGGGGCCTCCGAGAGAATATTGCGTTCGCTTCCGATGTAGCTGATCAACGACATCACGATCTCTTCGCGAATCGGGTCAATTGGAGGGTTCGTAACCTGCGCGAAGAGCTGCTTGAAATAGTTAAACAGAGACTGTGGACGATCGGACAAGCATGCCAACGGCGTGTCGGTTCCCATGGAACCGACCGGCTCTTCGCCTTTCGACGCCATCGGACCGAGGATCATGCGCAAATCCTCATCGCTGTATCCGAACGCGCGCTGGCGGCGAAGCAGAGTCTCAGCATCCGGATGATGCATGCGAGTGGGGGCGGGTAACTGATCGATGGTGATCTGATTGTCCTTGAGCCACTGCGCATACGGCTGGCGCGAAGCGAGCCGTTGTTTGATTTCCTTATCCGGAACGATTCGGCCTTCCACCGTGTCAACAAGGAACATTTTGCCCGGCTGAAGTCGTCCCTTCATCTTGACCTGATCGGGCTCGATGTCGAGCACGCCCGCTTCCGACGCCATGATGACGTGATCGTCATTCGTCACTACATAGCGACCAGGGCGCAGGCCGTTGCGATCGAGAACGGCGCCGATGACTCGTCCGTCGGTGAACGCAATGGCGGCGGGGCCATCCCACGGTTCCATCAGGCACGCGTGATACTCATAAAAGGCGCGCTTTTCCGACTTCATATGCGGATTGCCCGCCCAGGCTTCAGGAACGAGCATGGCCATCGCATGAGGCAAACTGCGTCCGGCCTGGAAGAGCAACTCCACCGCGTTGTCGAAGTTCGCAGAATCGCTGCCGTCGGGCGCGATGATGGGATAGAGCTTTTTCAAGTCGTCGCCGAACAACGGCGATTCTAGAATTGACTGCCGTGCATGCATCCAGTTCACATTGCCTTTGAGCGTATTGATCTCGCCATTGTGCGCGATGTAACGATAGGGGTGAGCACGTTGCCAACTCGGAAACGTATTGGTGGAAAAGCGCTGGTGCACAAGACACAGCGCGCTCGTGACGTCAGGATCGGTCAATTCCCTGTAGAAGTTCGTGATTTGCGGAGCGAGTAGCAGGCCCTTATAGACAATGGTACGGCAGGACAGGGAGGGAATGTGAAAGACGCCCGCATCCTCGATTCCGGACGCCGCAATCTCGTTCTCGGCCCGTTTACGGACGACGTAGAGTTTCCGTTCAAAGGCGTCTTCGTCGGCGAGCGCGCCGCGTCCTACGAAAATCTGCTGGATGTAGGGTTGCGAGCCGCGTGCGACGCGGCCAATGGCCGAAGCAAAGCAAGGCGTATCGCGCCAGCCCAGGACCGTCAGCCCTTCCTCGCGCACGATGCGTTCCAGAATTCCTTCGCATTGCAGTCGGGGATGTTTTTCCACCGGCAAGAACGTCACGCCCACGCCATAGTCACCAGGCAGGGGAAGTTCGAAACCCAGCTTGCTGCATTCGCGAACAAAGAACTGATGCGGGATCTGGAGTAGGATGCCGGCGCCATCGCCGGTTTCGGGATCACAACCGCAGGCGCCGCGGTGCGTAAGATTCAGCAGCACCTGGATGCCTTTGCTTATAATCTCGTGGCTTTTATGGCCACGTACATTCGCTACAAAGCCGATTCCGCATGCGTCATGCTCCTGCGAAGGGTGGTAAAGACCCTGGGCGAGCGGAGGACCCATTGTTTCCTCGCGACGCGTCGTCATGGGCACGTTGGCTGCATGAGAATTTGGCGGCATCCGGGCCGCTTCCGCATCAGTTTGTTCTTGAGTTTGGGTTCTGATCGGCTCGGGCGGCCGGGTCTCGCAACACGTCGGCTCAGGAACACACTTCTGTACGTCCATAGTTAGAGCGAAGCGGTGGAGAAAGTACAATTCAGAATTTCGATGTTACGAATGCAAAATATTGAATGCTGTGAGTTTTGAGGGGCGAATTTAGTCTAGTTTTACGCGAGATTTGCCGGGTCCGATATAATCCGGCATAAACCCGATGGACTTCGATCAGCTCATCACATTTCTGGAAGTTGCCCGGCAAGGCAGCTTTTCGCGCGCTGGAGAGAAAGTTTTTCGATCGCAATCGGCTGTCAGCGCGCAAATTCGTCAATTGGAACAGGAATACGGCGATCGACTGCTCGACCGTTCGGGCAAAACAGTGAAGCTCACGCCGGCCGGGCAGGTACTCTACGATTACGCCGAGCGCCTCCGACTATTGCGCGAGGAGTCGCTGGTGGCGGTGGCGGATCACAGCGGAACGCCCCGGGGCACACTTCGGGTGGGGGCCAATGAAGCCACATGCCTCTATGTGCTGCCACAGGTATTCGCCGAATACTGCCGACGCTATCCTCCGGTGCAGATTAATATCTACCGGAATTTCAGTTACAAGATCACGGAAAAACTGGAGAACGGGTCGGTTGAAGTGGGCATCCTGACGCTGCCGATTCAGTCAGCAAGCCTGGAAATCGAGCCAATCTTCCGGGACAAACTGATGCTGATGGTGAGTCCGGCGAATCCCCTTGCCAAGCAAAAAAGTGCATCGGTGCGGGAGATCGTCAAGCATCCGATTCTGCTGCCAAAAACTGGGCATACGCGACGATTGCTCGACAAACTGTTCCGACCCCACCGCGATGAATTGCAAGTTCGCATGGAACTGCCGAGTATCGGCATGATCAAGAGTTTTGTGGCCGCCGATCTTGGTGTGTCCCTGATCAGCGCTTCGTTTGCGCGCGACGAAGTCGCTTCGGGCAGAGTCAAGTTGATTGATCTCGAGGACGTGGAACTTTTTCGCGAGCTGGGATTGGCCTACCGTCGCGACCGGACACTCTCGTGTGCGACTACAGCATTCATTGATGTGCTGCGCCGATTCGCGAGCTCCGGCAAGAAAGCGTCCGTCCCCAAGACGTAGTAGGCTTGCTTCAGGAGAGAGTCTCCGTGTTGTCCGAGACCATCATCGAAGGCCTGAAGCCATACTCCATCGGTGAAAAGCTTCGCGCTCTCCGTTTGCGCAAGAAGATGGGACTCGTCGAACTGGGTCGTCACACCGGCCTCTCCCCGGCGCTCCTGTCCAAGTTAGAACGCAGCAAGCTGTTTCCGACCCTCCCCACCCTTCTTCGCATCGCGCTCGTGTTTAGCGTCGGGTTGGAGTATTTCTTTACGGACGAGCGGAAGCGGCATGTAGTGTCGATTGTCCGGAAGAAGGATCGCCAGCGGTTTCCGGATCGTCCGGGCACAACGGATATTTCCTATTTCTTCGAAAGCCTCGACTATGCCGTGCCCGAGAGAAAGCTCAGCGCCTATCAAGCATTTTTCCAGCCGATTCCTCGAGAAAAACAGAAGCCGCACAGCCACGCCGGCATTGAATTTCTTTATCTGCTCGCCGGAACTCTCGCCCTTAAAATCGGGATAGGAGAATACGAACTACAGAGTGGCGATGCAATTTACTTCGATTCGAGCGCGCTGCACAGCTACCGCAAAGTGGGTAGCAAGTCGTGCAGCGCCATCGTGGTTACGGCTCCATGAACTCGAGCGTCACGACAGAGCACGAGAAGAAGGCGATTCTCCGGGGCAGCGGAGCCGACGCTCGCACTTTTCGGTTCCCGCCAGGATTGAAGTACAACCTCCCGTTCTATGTGTTCACGAAATTTCGCCCCGCTGACCCGATCGGACTCTTCCAGTATCTAACGCAGAGATACGGGGACATCGTCCACTACAAAATTGGACGCCAGCACATTCTGTTCTTGAACGATCCAGCCTATATGCGGGAGGTGCTGGTGGTTCAAAATGATAATTTCACCAAGGAGCGCACGGTGCGCCGGACGAAACTCCTGCTCGGCGAAGGGATGATCACTGCCGAGGGCACCTCGCACCGAACCCAGCGCCAAGTCGCCCAGCCGGCATTCCATCGGCAGCGCATTCCGCAGTACGCACAAACTATCGTCGATGAATCTTTGCGTCTTCAGGATTCCTGGCGGGAAGGGCAACCGGTTGATGTCGGGCGGGAGATGGTGCACCTCACTCTGCGCATCGTTGCCCAAACCCTGTTCAACATCCAACTTGGCCCGGAGGTGCAGGATCTGGCGAATGCCATCAACCGCATTATGGGTTTGTATAACTACCTGGTGACGCTGCCCGCGGTCGAGACCTTGATCCGTCTGCGGGTTCCCGGCTTGGCGCGATTCACCAAGGCCAAGCGTACGGTAGACGCCATTGTCTACCACATGATCGAAGAGCACCGACTCTCCGGGACCAAGAGCGGAGATCTGCTGGATATGATGCTGGAGAGCACGGAAAATCAGGAGGATCCGTGTGAACGCTCGAGGGCAACAGATGCACTCCGCGATCAGGTGATTACGATCTTTCTGGCCGGGTATGAAACCGTTGCCAACGCTTTGACCTGGACCTGGTATTTGCTGGCCCAACATCCCGAGATCGAAAGAAAGATGCTGCAAGAAATTGGAACGGTTCTGGGCACCCATCATCCGACGTGGGACGATCTCCCACGACTTCGCTACACTGAAATGGTCTTTGCGGAGTCAATGCGACTGTATCCTCCGGCATGGGCCATGGGGCGGCAGGCGCAGAATGACTTTGTTTTAGGCCCCTACCGCTTCCCCGCGGGAACGACAGTCTTGATGAGCCAGTTCGTTACACATCGCGATGCGCGCCGTTTTGCCGAGCCTACCCGATTCAACCCTGAACGGTTCGCTCCGTCTGGAAGACTGACTTTTCCAAAATTTTCCTATTTCCCCTTCGGAGCGGGTTTCCGACAGTGCATTGGCGAATCGTTCGCGTGGATGGAAGGCGTTCTGGTGCTGGCGACAATCGCTCAAAAGTGGAAGTTCAAAATCGCGCCCGGGCAACGCGTCCAACCCCAGGCATTGATTACTCTGAGACCGAAATACGGCATGAGGATGACGGTCGAAAAAAGGTAGGCTGAGCGCAGCAAATTCCGCCAGGGTGACCGCTATTTGCCCGGGAGTTAAAACATCGGCCGCCTTTGATCCTCGAAGTAAAACGGATAGCGCAAGCGCGAGGAAACCCGCCACCGATCGTAAAACCTCGCGTTAGAATTCGTAAGGATATTCATATCAATCAAATTCATTGAATCAATATGACAATACGAATGGATTTCTACGAAACAACGCGGGGCGAGGACAATCGCCGGTTCGAGTGCCGTGGCACCAGGATCTGCAAGACTTGCGGGACACTGATTTGCTGGCGGCGGCGTATGGCGCGAAATTGGGACCGACTCGACTACTGTAGCGCGTCGTGCCGCAGAATCGGCGCAGATCGGACCAAATCCGCGACAGCGCTACGAGCGGTCGTTCGCCAAACGACTCCGTGGGAGCCGGCTGCATCAGCGGCCTAGCGAAACGCCTCGCGAGAGGCCGTGGGACGAGCATTACCGGTGACCAGAGATCCTATGAAAACCGAATTCGACACGGTAGATCACGTAGCAATCTCGGCCGTGAACGTTGCGGAAGCCGTGGATTGGTATCGTGACAACTTTCAATGTACCGTCGTTCACCAGGATCCCACGTGGGCTCTGCTGCAGTTTTCGAACATCAAGCTGGCAATCGTGTTGCCATCGCAGCACCCGCCCCACCTCGGATTCTTCACCCCTAGAGCGCGTGATTTCGGGCCGCTCAAGCCCCATCGCGATGGCACCCGATCGGTTTATATTGCCGACCCGGCCGGCAACTCGTTGGAACTACTGGCACCCGAGTAATTTTGCGGATGCGCCGCTTCGTTCGCGCATCACCACCCGTTGTGTCCTTCATCACAGATCACAGTAACCAATCACGATTTACTGGTGTCGTGGAGGGCGCCGTGTGCCTAGCTATTCCGGGAAGAGTTCTTGAAATTGAAGAGCTGGGTCCGTTGCGATCCGCGCGTGTGCAGTTCGGCGGAATTGTGCGGCAAGTGTCGCTCAACTTCGTTCCTGAAGCCCTCGTTGGGGATTTCGTGATGGTTCATGTTGGCTTCGCCATCAGCCGCGTCGATGCATTGGAAGCGGAACGCACCTTCCGGATCCTGCAGGAAATGGGAGAGCTCGAAGCCGAAGCACCAGCGACAGACATGTAAGTAGCGTGCCACGACGACGATGTCAGCAGTATGAAATACCTCGATGAATATCGCGATCATCGCATTGCGCGAGCCCTCGTAGCTGAAATTACCAGCTGCGTAAAGCACTCCTGGGTGTTGATGGAGATCTGCGGTGGCCAGACACACACCATCATGCGGTATGGACTCAGCGATGTCCTGCCGCGCGAGGTTGAGCTGGTGCATGGTCCCGGCTGTCCAGTGTGCGTCACGCCTCTCGAAACTGTTGATAAAGCAATTGCGCTTGCGCTGCGTCCGGGCGTGATCCTCGTTTCGTATGGAGATATGCTGCGCGTACCCGGATCGCGCTCCGATTTACTTCGCGCAAAAGCGCAGGGAGCAGACGTACGGATCGCTTATTCCCCGACCGGGGCGGTGAAAATCGCCCGTGCCAATCCCGATCGTCAAGTGGTCTTTCTGGCCATTGGCTTCGAGACGACCGCGCCGGCCAATGCAATGGCGGCATGGCAGGCCAAGCACGAGGGCCTCTCCAACTTCTCGATGCTGGTTTCGCATGTCCTGGTGCCACCTGCGATCCGCGCGCTGCTCGGAACACCGAACAACCGTGTGCAGGGATTCATTGCGCCTGGACATGTGTGCACAGTGATGGGTTGTTCGGAGTACGAGGGTCTTGTGCGTGATTTTGGGATGCCGATTGTTGTGGGCGGATTCGAGCCGGTGGACATTCTAGAATCGGTTCTTATGCTGATTCGCCAGCTCGAGGCAGGCGAGGCGAAGCTTGAAAACCAGTACGTGCGATCGGTGAGCCCGCAAGGAAATGGTCGAGCTCGAGAAATCGTCGCTGAAGTCTTTGAAACTGCGGACCAAAAGTGGCGCGGAATTGGGCGTATTCCGATGAGCGGCTTGCGATTACGAGGAGAATACGCCGCGCACGATGCCGACCGGATTTTCGCGTTGAGTGAGATCACTGCGGATGAACCCGCCGAATGCATCAGCGCACAGGTTTTGCGGGGCTTGAAGAAGCCCACAGATTGCGCCGCGTTTTGTGTGCGTTGCACTCCGGAGAATCCGTTGGGCGCACCCATGGTTTCAAGTGAGGGCGCTTGCGCGGCCTACTATCACTACCGCCGTCATTCGGTCGTCAGCCAGGAGAAATCGTGTCCATGAGAACGGCTAGCCCCATTAGATTTGAACTGAGCTGCCCGACACCGCTTCAGTCCCACGACACGATTCTGTTGGGGCATGGCAGCGGTGGCAAGTTAAGTGCCGACCTGATTCGAGACATCTTCCTGCCCACGTTCGCGAACCCCGTGCTTTCTCGGCTGGATGACCAAGGTATCGTGCAGATCAACGGGCAGCGCATTGCCATGACGACCGATTCGTTTGTAGTGAAACCCCTGTTTTTCCCTGGCGGAGATATTGGCTCGCTGGCCGTCCATGGCACAGTGAACGATCTTGCAATGGGTGGAGCGACACCGCTTTTCTTAAGCGTCGCGTTCATTGTCGAAGAAGGCTTCTCGGTCGACGAACTTCGACAGATCGCGACCTCGATGCAGGAAGCAGCAACCCGCGCAGGAGTGCAGGTTGTCACGGGCGACACAAAGGTGGTCGAGAAGGGCAAAGGGGACGGATTGTTCGTCAACACAACGGGAATTGGAATTGTTCCTGACGGAATTAACCTATCCGCGGACCAGGCGCGTCCCGGCGACAAAGTGCTTCTGAGTGGCTCGATCGGCGATCACGGCATCGCAATCCTTGCGCACCGGGAGGGTTTGGAGTTCGAGTCGCAGATCAGGAGTGACAGCGCAGCACTACACACGCTGGTGAGCCAGATGCTTGATGTAGGGGCAGAGATTCGCTGCATGCGAGATCCGACACGGGGTGGAGTTTCCAGCGCGCTGAACGAAATCGCGGAGCGTTCTCAAGTTGGCATTGAGCTGGAAGAAGGATCTATGCCGGTCCATGAACAGGTCCGCGGAGCGTGCGAGTTGCTCGGCCTAGACCCTCTTTATGTGGCGAATGAGGGCAAATTAATCGCAGTTGTTGCCCCGGAAAGCGCCGAGACCGTGCTGCAGGCGATGAAGGGCCACGCCATGGGACAAGAATCCCAAATTATCGGCACAGTGAATGACGAGCACCGTGGGCTGGTCACAATGCGAACCAACCTGGGCACGACCCGCATCGTCGACATGTTGAGCGGTGATCAGTTGCCGCGGATTTGCTGACGGAGTCATTTCCTCGATTATGCATGAAATGGGAATCGCAAATTCGGTGCTCGAAGCAGTTCGGTCCGAGATGATGCGCTACCCGGGATCGCATCCATGCAAGGTTGGACTACGCGTTGGCGAGATGGCGGCGATCGATTCGGAAGCCTTGCGCTTTTGTTTTGAGGCAATGATTCAAGAGACGGAGCTGGCCTCGCTCGAACTGGCGATTGAAGCTTGCCCACGACGTCACCGTTGCCGATCTTGCAGTCGAGATTTCGTTGTGCACGACTACGACTCGCGGTGTCCGCAATGCTCAAGTCTTGAAACTACTTGCATCGGTGGAGACGAGCTCGAGTTCGCTTATCTGGAGGTGGAAGAAAATGGACCGCGTACCCTTGGAGCGAAAGGTACTGAGTGAAAACGATCGCGTTGCGTCTGGGTTGCGCGCGCGATTCCAGGAACACGGAGTGCTTTGTCTGAACATCATCAGCTCTCCTGGATCGGGAAAGACTACGTTACTGGAACGGACGCTCGAGAGTCTGCCGCGGCATGACCGCGTTGCCGTTTTAACTGGGGACATACAGACCGAAAATGATGCCAACCGGCTGAAGCGATTTCATTTTCCGGTAAAACAGATCACAACCGGAGGAACCTGCCACCTTGATGCGCGCATGATCGAGTCGCACCTGGCGGATTGGCGGCTTGAGGATCTCGACCTTCTGCTGATCGAAAACGTCGGGAATCTTGTGTGCCCTTCCAGCTACGATCTGGGGGAAGCGGCAAAGGTCGTGGTGCTAAGCGTAACGGAAGGCGAAGACAAGCCGCTGAAATATCCATCCATCTTCTTCAAGTCAGACCTCCTGGTGCTGAGCAAGACCGATCTGCTGCCGTACGTGCCTTTTGATGTCAACACAGCTTCGGAAAATGCGCGCAAAGTTCATCCT
>Ga0181531_10001912_pt1 | contig 13071 bp, 12 predicted proteins | sample PEATcosm2014_Bin_38_FD_119743 | JGI IMG/M metagenome (GOLD analysis project Ga0181531, IMG submission 119743) | Peatland microbial communities from MTU Mesocosm Facility, Houghton, MI, USA - PEATcosm2014_Bin11_10_metaG | ecosystem: Environmental > Terrestrial > Soil > Wetlands > Peat | place... | reverse complement strand
TGAAGGGCAAGTACGCTGAATACAATCAGCGCGGATATCTGAATCAGATTGATTGCGATGTTGACGGTAGTGGATGCGCCAGCACCCTTCGAGGCGATCCATGCCACAAAGAAGGAGAAGAGAACTGCGACCACAGCCATGAATACCGGCCCCGGATTGGACCCGCTCATGATATTGGGGTACAGGAAGCCGACGATGTAACCGCAGAAGATGCCCGTGGTGGCCACCATCACGCCGGGATAGACCCAGTAGTAGAGATGGGAGCCCCATCCAACGATGAACTTGGCCACGCGGGCGTACTTGAAGGCCTTGTCCTTCGAGAGCAGCGCCTGCTCAGCGTAGTAGTAGCTGGAGCCGGTGCCGGGATAGAGCTTCGAGATTTCAGCATAGGCTACCGCGGTGGCCAGGCAAAGCAGCAGCGCGGCAACAATGCCCAGCCACATGGCCGGTGCAGTGGAGGGTTGACCCGCAACCCCGGTGTTAGCCTGGATTGCGAAGGTGAGCCATAGGAAGGCTCCGGGGGCGATAAGAGCCATTGCATTGCTGGTCAACCCGGTAAGGCCCAGGGTGGCCTGCATCTGAGGTGCTTTTTGATCTGCCATGAGCATTCTCCTGGAATATTGAGGTTCCGGTTCGGCTCCCGGCGCTTGGCCTCCGGGAGCATCGTGGTTTGGTCTTGTTTTGCACTTCTCAGCGCAGCATGAGCAAAGCTCTGAAGACGATTCAGTTTGCCGCCGTTCTACGCAGCTGGTGCAGTGGCTCCGCTATTTCTCGACAGTGTTCTTGCCGAAGATGAAACCGAATTCAAGCACACCTCGGAATTGGCTCGCGTCAGTTCCCTTCTGGCCAAAGACAGCGCCCGACGCGTAGTCCGTGGCATGCACTAACGCGAGATCGCTGCGAAGGTACATGCCTCCCTTTTGGTAGGTCGGCGTCGCGGTAACAGTGACGCCTCCGCTGCCTGCTCCATAGCCCAACAAGTTGACCGATCCGTCGGCGACACTTCCTGAACTCGTGAGGTATTCCACGCGCACCGGGAGCGAGAAGCCGCTTTTAAAGGAGTAGCTGGCGTTGATCGCGCCGCCGGTTGCCGATGTACCCTTAGGGACGCCAACCTTCGCGTTGGTCGGCAGCTTGCTGTACTGGAAGTACGGCGAAATGATCCATGGGCCCTTGGTGTACGTATAGATCACCGCATGCATGTAGCTGTTGTTCTGCACCGGTGTCGCCGCCGTTTGGTATACGGTCTGTCCGAGGTTCCCCATTCCGTCGTACACCAAGACATGAGGTCCCTTCGACAGGGTCGCCGAGCCCGAGAGCCACGAATAGCGGTTGGAATAGTAACCGTCGTTCCAACTAATGGCGCCGGACAGGTACTTACCCACGGTTTGGTTTATTTGAATCCCGCGATTGATGGCGTTTTCCTGGTTCCAAACAATGCCGCGCTCGATATTGAAGTTCTGGTAGGTAAAGGTGGACTCGGCGCCCATCAGAGTGGGAAGAGAGCCGATAAGAAACTGCGTGTTCTTAGCCGCCTGCCACTTCAGATAGGCGACCGGAACAGGCCCGTAGAAATTGCTCACTGTGTTTTGGGCGTTAACAAACGGCACGCCGAGCGTCGGCATAGTGTAGGCGCCCACTTGGATGTAGTACTGAAGCTTCCCGTCCGCTTTTTGAATGAAGATTTGTCCGTTGGTCAATGTGGCCTGCGCATTGTCATCTCCCGGCACGGGATTGGTCTGGAACACCGAAAAGCCGGTCAGAATGCCGTTGACGGACAGCTTGCCCAACGGTCCGGCATCGAAAGTCGCAGGCGGCAGCCATAGCAGCGGGCCGGTAAGAACGAATGTGGAAAGCGGAGCGGGGGCCACTGCGGGCTGATCGGCCGCCGAGGCTGCGGGAGCCGCTGCTTGAGCCGTCGCTGGTGCAGGGACTGTTGCTGGTGTTGCCGGCGCTTGTGCACCGGCTATCAAGGCCATGGTCATCATTACGCCGGCCATTGCTTGCAGAATGCGATTCGATCTCATATACATTCGCACTGATCCTCCCGAGAAAAAGTTGTTGGTATAAGGCATGGTGAATTCAAAAGGGAATCGGGAGAGCGCAATATGCCTGAGGCCGCCTCATGCATTCCCCCAAACTGGATGGGCCCTTCCGTGCCTCGAAGGCACACTGATCCTGATGAATCCCGCAGGGGATTCACGGAGCCCGCGAGCCGGTCAGGTCGTTTCGGATTAGCTCTAGTTACACAAAGATTTCATAAAGAATCTATTAAAAATATAGAAAGAGTTCTTGATGACTTTCATATACAATCCCTATATCAAGACAAAATGGGCCCTTCCCCGACCCCCATTTCAATCGTTTCCGACGAGCAGCCATTTGCACCGCACTTTGTTTGAACGACCATCAAAATCGTTCTGAGTCCGTAAATCTCTCGCATTGGAAAGGTGGCTGGATGCCTGAAAGCCTGGAACTATTTGGTCGAGCACAGCCAAAGGCTCGTTCGGGCAGGACGAAGAACCGGGCCGAGCAGACTAGTTTCTCAGTGCTCGACGGTCTCGCCCAGGCCTACAAAACGCCGCTGACTGCCATCCTGGCCGCCAGCGCAGGCCTTGCTGAAATTGGCAGGCTTTCTGAAACCCAGGCTGATCTTGTTGCGCTGATCGACGATCAGGCTCACGTGCTGAGCAACCTTACGTCGCGCCTATTGGCCACGGCTCGCCTGGACGCGAAAGAAATTGAAATTCATCCGCGACCGGTAGGTGTTGAACCGATCATCGATGACGCAGTGGCGGCATTCAGGCCGCGCTTGGCAAACAGGAAGCTGGTCATCCATCTTGAGAACGACAGCCTCGTCCTGCGTTGTGATCGCCAGTTGATACTCATGCTGCTCAGCCAATACATCGACAATGCATGTAAACACTCGGCGCCAGGAACTCCGATCACTATCCAAGCCGTCGAGAAGGACTTCAGAGTCATCTTTTCTGTGCACAACTTTGGACCTGCGATTCCCGAGGCGGATTGCGATGGGATCTTCGACCACTACTCTCTGCCCTCATCCTTCATTGGACGCGCAGCGAATAGGGGATTCGGTCTCTCGGTGGCCAAGCGGATTGCGTCGTTTCATGGTGGAAATGTATGGGTGATCAGTACTGAGACGGAGGGCACGGCGTTCTTTGCCGCCATCCCAACCGCACTACAGAGGAGGTATTCCCGATGAGCCAGCGTGTGATTCGCGTTCTGCTCGTGGACGACGAGCAGGCCATACGCAGGGCGTTGCGGCCGCCGCTGATTGAACTCGGCTTTGAGCTGACCGAGGCTTCGCGCGGTGAAGAAGCGCTGCAGATACTGCGCACAGCTATTTTCGACGCCATCCTGCTTGACATCAACATGCCGGGAATTGGTGGCATCGAGTCTCTGCGTCGTATCCGGTCGCTTCATCCCAGGCTGCCTGTTCTCATGCTCACCGTTCGGGATGGAGAAGAGGACAAGGTTGAAGCGCTCGAACTCGGAGCGGACGATTACATTACCAAACCATTCAGCACCCGTGAGCTGATTGCGCGTATCCGCACGGCGGTCCGTCGGAATCACGCACCAGTGCGCGCTGAGAACTCTACCATTGAGGTCGGAGAGATCCGTCTTGATCCAGTGAAGCGCGCCGTCACCAAACGCGGCGAACCCATACATCTCACTCGCAAGGAATTCGGTATAATCCACTGCCTGATGAGCCGCGCTGGACGAGTAGTCACCAACGCCAAGCTGCTTACCGCTGTGTGGGGACCTGACTGCAGTGGGGAAATCGAGTATCTACGCGTCTATGTGAATCAGTTGCGCAAGAAGATCGAAGACGATCCAACGCATCCTGTCTATCTCCTGACGGATCACTACGTGGGATATCGCTTTGCGGACTCTCAGTCATTGGATGGCGATTCCGCGGATCTGCGTCCCAGTTTGAACGGTTTTCCATCGGAGTCCAGAGAAGCCTTGCTTGCATAACAGTGCGGCATGCCAGACGCGCCTCAAGTTCCAGCATGCTGTTCGCTGAACCGGTACCCCACATAGGCATCTGTGAGCAAGTACTGCGGATTTGAGGGATCATCCTCGATCTTCTTGCGCAGCATTCGGATGAACGTCCGAAGATATTCAAGCTCATTTCCATATTCCGGACCCCACACTGACTTCAACAACCGCGCATGAGGTATCGGCTCGTCCGCATGCATCATCAGGTAATGCAGCACTTCGAATTCCTTCGGAGTCAGATGAATCGAACGTCCGCTCTTCTGTACCCTGTATTTCACTGGATCCAGTTCAATCTGGCCATGCCGGATCGGTGCGGCGCGGTTCTCGTCCTGAGCGTTTCGCCTCCGCACCGCGGCGCGCAAGCGGGCCGTCAACTCACGCAGTTGAAAGGGCTTCGTAATATAGTCGTCCGCGCCCGCATCCAGTGCCAGAATCTTGTCATCCTCGTCGTCCATCACCGTCAACATCAGTACCGGCAAACGCTCAATTGCATTCCTGATATTCCTGCAAGTCTCCACCCCGCCCATGCCCGGCATGTCCACATCCAACAAAACGGCATCCAGCTTCATCGTTCGAACGAGCGACAGTGCCTCTTCCCCTCGAGCGGCTTCCACTACCGTGAATCCCATTCCGGACAGCGTCACACGCAGAGCCCGCCGCGTGGATGCGTCGTCGTCCACTACCAGAATTGTCCCTTGCGCTGTATTCGGAGCTTCCGTGCTCAATGCTTCCTCCTTGACTCAGTTGGCAGTGAGAAAAAGAAAGTGGTGCCTTCCTTTTCGTCGCTGATCACCCAGGCATGCCCATGATGAGCCTCCGCCGCCTTTCTCACCGCGGACAACCCGATTCCCGTTCCAGGGATGGAGTCCTTCAGACCTGGTGAACGGTAGAACCTGTCGAAAATCCGCTCCCGGTCCTCAATTTGAATCGCCGGTCCAAAATTGTGTACTGCCAGTATCACTTCGCCATGGCCTGTTCGCGCGGTGATTTCTATCGGCGTATCCGGCGTCGAGTATTTTCGAGCGTTGTCGATGAATTGCACCAGGATCATCGCCACCAACTCCCGGTCTGCACGTACGGTTAATGCAGGCTCTTCCGTCTTGACGGAGATCCGCGGCCTCACCTCTTCCGCGGCCCGGCCGGCCAGCACCTCTGCGATCAATTCAGGTACATTCACCTGACCGGTTTGTAAACCCACCCGCTGCGTTTCTAGCTTCGCGGTCAGAAGCAATCGTGTACAAAGTTCATTGAGCCGAATCGCCTCGTCGTCGATTAGCGAGGCCAGATCTCGTTGCGAATCGGTCAGCCCTCCCAACTCCAGCAATCCCGAACTGGCGGTCTGAACTGCCGTTAACGGAGTCTTGAACTCGTGGGCCAGTGCGTCCATTACCGCTGCGCGCAACTGCTCGCTCTTGCTCGCCGTCTCTGCTCGTTCCTCGTTCTCAAACGATTGGTGCCTGTCTATTGCAATGGCCGCCAAGGCTGCGAGGGCATCCAGCACCATCGGGTTGATCTTGCCGCGAATCACCAGCGCGCCCAACGGTTCCGCACCCGAATGGAGGATGCGCTCCAACTTGTTTGCACTATGACCCTCCTGCACGGAATCACGCAGAAAACAGTCCCTGGCAACGTCCTGCTCACTGGCGTACCACTCGCCCATCCTGTCCTGGCGCTGCAGATGCTCATCGAATAGGGCTACAGCCTCGACCCCGAATATCCGCTGGATCAGGATCACAAGCTGCGGCCCCGGAGGCTGGTGCAGATCGAGCAGCAGCGAGTTCCGGCTCAACTCGTACAACTGCTCCATGCCAGTTCGATGAAAGGCCGCTTCTCTTGCGCTCCGCAGTTCCTTCGCCGAAAGCCTGCCGATTGCGAGTGCCGTAATCTGAAACGCTCCAAGCGCCACCCAGTCATGGGGATCCGACATGCTGAATCGGAAGAGCGGCAGCGTGAAGAAGAAATCGAGACTTCCAGCAGCCAGAAGCGAGATGAGCGAGGCCTGCCAGAAGCCAAAGAAAAGTGCTGTGGCCACCACCAGCAGCAAGTCCATAAAGCTGACCGTGGTCAGGTCAACCCTCAAAACGAACCCAAGATAAGTCACCAGCGCAAGGACCGCAGTGGATGCAATGCACTGCCCAAGGATTCGCGGTCTTACCAATGGATGCGTCCTTACTGATCCAAGAGGATTCGGCATTCGACCCGGATGTTCTATGGGCAGTCTTATGAACTACTTAATATAAGAGCGTAGTGAGGCCCGCATAAGGAACTCATAAGGAATACATATAGAATGCGAAAGCAAGAAAAAGGGAGCTTAGGAACAAGCTCCCCCCTCCTGTGTAATTGCCAATTCGTGTCGTGGATTCAGATGATCTACATGCGCTGCTGGGTTGAGGCGCCTGTCGACTGCGCCATTTGCGCATATTTCGTTGACATGGCTCCGGCTTTAGATGCCTTCTCAACATAGTATTCGTAGAGGTTACGCGCCGAGTCCGCGGGCCGTGGATACTTTGCGTACATTGTTGGGGTGATTGGGCGTAGCCGCGACCACACCCTCTCTTCGTCCGCAGCTTGCCTCAGGTAGTAACTCTGCAAGCTCCCGTACGAATTTGCCAAGGCCTGATACTGATCCGGCGTGCGCGCTTCTCGCGCCATCTGTTTCAGTTGAGCACAGCTGACATGATCGCCACCCCCGGCAGAGGCGACTGCACGTTGTGCACTTCCAGCTCCTATGAGAACTAAACCCATAATGCTTACTGCAATAAAGCGTCCCTTCATATCTCCCACCTCCATGACTGAGTATTGGTTGCATGTCATAAGGGAGGCATGAAGAGAACAAAAGATGATTGTAAGAACGCGAAGAAGACAGACATCGGGACCCAGCCCGGAAGAGGAGGAGCAGCGATTGGCGAGTCAGTTGGATCCAGGGATGTCGCTGCAGCCCAGAGTAGTTGGTCCACGATTTGATCTCGTTTTCCATGTCTCTAGAGCGTGTTTCAAAAATAGGTTCGGCCTCGAGACAGTCACTTACGCTTGACGAGGTTTGGCGGGAGAAGTTCAAGTTCGGGATATTGGATGCGAACTGCTTCAAGAAGTCGTGAACGGCTGGATGTGCAGTCCGAAAACTATCAAGAACGGCGTCGGCGCCTTTCGTCTGATTTGAGACAAGGCCAAGGTGTGGAAGTACACAGCCGAGACAGCCTACGACGGTCTTGAACTTCCCAACTGGGAACGGGGGGAACAGCCCTGCATCTCGGTCGAGGAGATTGGCCGAATCATCGAGAAGTCACCTGAGCCGTATGAGACGGTGTGGCGGCTAGTTGCTGAGACGGGTATTCGTCGGGGCTAGATTTGTGGGCTCAATGTTGGGGATGTGGACGGGAACCGATGCATCATCGTGGTGCAGAGGTCGCGGACAAAACGGGGAAAAATCAAAGCCCCCAGGGCGGGAATCAGGAACGGGCAGGTGAAACGGCGGGTCTTCAGTTTCTCACCCTCGATGGCGGAGCAGTTGCGTCCGTTCGTGGAGGGACGTGCAACCGACGAGCCGTTGTTCTTGACGCAGGGGCGGTTAACCACGAGCGGCAAGCTTATTGGCGGTGGAGTTAGGCTCGAACCGGACAGCTTCGTCAAACGGGCGCTGAAGCCGGTCCTCAAGGGATTGGGGTTGGATGGAGGGGCCGATGCCTTCCGTCATGCCATTGCTACCTTGCTGGACTCTCTGCACGCTCCGATGGCTGTTCGACAAGAACCCCTCGGACACGTGGATTCGAGGACGACCATGGGGTACACGCATCTGGTGACGGCGGACGATGTTCGGGTAGCAGGAGAACTGGGAGCACTTCTTGACAAGGAATTCTTTGCCCAAGATTTGCCTAAGTTCCCTCCAAACGCAGAAACGGCCTCCGAGTCAATCGCGGAAGCCGTTTAGAATCTGAGATTTCTTGGTTGCGGGGGCTGGATTTGAACCAGCGACCTTTGGGCTAAGCGCCCAACGACGTGCCGCTCAGCCGTCAGCCGAGCGCGACCTTTGCGGTCGCCTCAGAGGATCAAACATGATTCTTCGGCCACCCTCCGCTCTTCCGGAAGGCTGCCAAGTCATCGCTCGATTTGCCGACCTGCCGCCAAAGCCGCCGCGCTCAAAACTGGAACCTCACCGCGATCTCATCCGCGAACTGCGCCGCAAGGGGCAAACTTACCGCGATGTGGCCCGCCTGTTTCAGGAGCGGCTCGGATTGTATGTTGCGCCGAGCACGCTTCATTCGTTCGTGAAGGTGCGGGCAAAGCATCGCAAGCGCTCACAATTCGAACTGCCGCCGATGGAACTTGCCACAACAGAAGCGTCGCCGGGCCTGGATCGTGTTGCAGCGCTCAAGGCGAGGCCGACCTCGTCGAATGGGAGACCTGCCCGCTTCGTGTTCCGCGAGAACGAACCTTTGACCCTGACGAGCGACGGAGGCGAGCTATGACGGCATTCACAAAGCGAGTTGTTTTCACCATGGGCGGCAAGGGCGGAGTTGGCAAAACTGGCGTCATTGTTGCTCTGGCCGAGTGGTTTGCGGCGAATGAAATACCTGTCACGCTGCTTGACCTAGATACGGAGAACAAGGCGCGTGGCTCTCTGAAACACTTCTTCAACGGCACTGTGACTAAGGTCAACATTCACACCCCGGCGGGGCTCGATGCCTTTGTCGATCATCTCGACGGCGGGACGCCGATCATTCTTGCCGATATGGGCGCGGGTGCCGGCCAGGTCGCAGCGGACTGGTTCGAGTCGATGCACGAAGACGTGGCTGAGACTGGTGTGCGCTTTACAGCGGTCGGCGTGGTCACGCCCGATCCGGCCAGCGTCGAGAGCCTGCTCGCCTGGGCGAGCCGTCTGCAAGAGCGGGTCGAGTATGTCGTCGTCGAGAACGCTACCAGTTCTCCGGCAGACTTCACGTACTGGAGGTCCACTAAACAGGCGATCCGTTTCCGTGAAGCTTTCTCTCCGGAGGTGCTGCAGATGGAGTTTCGCCTCGCAGAGCTTGAAAACCCACTTCGCCAGCATGGGATTCAACTCGGGCAGGTGGCAGATCGTAAGGCCGCAGTCGAGGAACTGAAACGAGCGTCTCTGGTCATGCGCGCGCAGAGCTATCGGCGTCGGCTCTTTTCTGAATTCGACCGTGCCAAGCAGGTGTTCTTGCCATGAGTGGAACTCCAACGAATTCCAAGATCTCAATCGTGGTGGCGGGGGAGCCAACTCTTTTTGACTCTCTCGCTCGCCTTGTCCCCAAAGACTTGCAGACTGCCTACTATCGCTTTCTTGCGCACACTCGCACACTTAGTCCAGACGATGAAATGCTTCGCATCCTGGAGGCAATGGGCACGTTGGCTTTGCTCACGCGGCACACTCCGAAAGACATTGCCGAAGAGCGGGAGCGATTCCAACAGATGTTTGAACTGCATCAGCAGTTTTCAGAGGAAGCACAGCAGAAGACGCTCGGCTATGTTCGGGAATTGGAGTCGAGGCTGTCAGGGCTTCCCAGCGAAGTCGAAGCCGGTCTTGATCCGGAGCAGATTGCGAAGTTGCTGGGCGAAAGCCTGCGCCAGCATTTTCTCAACTCAGGCATACAGGATACGGTGAAAGGGCTGCAGGCAACGAGTATGGCCATGACGACCGCCCAGAGGGAGGTTTCGACCGCTCTGCGCGATTTGTCCGATTCACGCGGAGCGGTCGCTCAAATCGAGTCCGCGAACAATAGATTGACGTATTCTTTGGATAACCGGGCCAAAGCCGTGGACGCGCTCTTGCGTGAAGTGAAAAGCGATCTCCTGCGCCTTTGGATTCCGCTCATTGCCGGTGCCACTCTGTTGATCGGACTGTTTGGTGGCATGGGCATTCAAAGCTGGCGGGATTCAGTTCCGGCAGCTGCCACGCCAACCCCCACCGTTGTGGACCCGGTCCCATTGCCTGAGCCGCAGCCGAACGCTGCAACCCCTGCCCGCCCAAAGCAGTAACGCCATAGCCAGGCAAAAGGAAAGTCCGGCGCACACCATGAGCGATAGAACAACCTTCTATCGCTCATGGGAGATATTCGCCCCCAGGACACTTTTTCCGCTGGCCATCATTCGTATTGTCTTGTTATGAGTTGACACATCATAAACTGACAACTCATAATATGTATCAAGAGGAACGGCTATCCAGCCGACACTCGACATGACTATCAAGCCAGATCCTTTTTATGACCGAAAGCTCGAACTTGCCGCCTTGGACCGTGCATGGAACCGACACGGAGCAGGTGGGCAGATGCTGCTCCTGTATGGGCGCAGGCGGTTGGGCAAGACGTTTCTCTTGCAGCGTTACTTTACGGCTGGCGTAGACGGGGACGGGCACGAAAAGCCACATTGCTACTTTCTAGCAGAGCAGTCCACTGCTTCGACACAGCGGCTCACGCTGGCCCGTCAATTGATTGCAGCCCTGCCCTCCGAAGGCCTAACCGCCGAGGATATTGCCGTTTCGTGGAACGCTCTTCTTCGCTACGCCTCACAGCAAACGAAGGAACGGAAGAAGGCCGCTGGGCGTTTCGCGCTGATCCTCGATGAATTCCCGTACTTGGTGGACCAGACTCCGGAATTACCTTCCATCCTGCAAGCATGGTGGGACCGCGAAGCCGTGCATTCTCCGCTATTCATAGTCCTCTGCGGGTCACAGCTCTCCGCGATGGCCGCTCTCGGACAGGAGAGCGCGCCTCTGTTCGGGCGATTCAATGCCGGGATTTTCCACCTTGACCCGCTTCAGTACGAAGACGTGGCGGCCTTCTACGCAGGTAGCCCTCACTACGGCGTTGTCGAGAAGCTGCTCATGTACGGCGTTTTTGGCGGAACGCCGCGCTATCACGCACTTGTCGATACGTCGCGTCCCCCAGCCGAGGAGATTGTTACGCTACTGATGCAGCCACGAGCAATCCTAGAAAATGAAGTGCGATTCCTGCTCGGAAGCGAGCAAATCCGTGACCCGGCTCCGTACAATGCCATCCTGGCCGCGATTGCCGGCGGCGAAACGAAATTCAATGGCATTCAGCAGTTGATCGGGGTGGAGCGCGGTGCGCTTTCCGGCTCCCTGCGCACTTTGCTGGAACTAGGGTGGATTCGGCGTGAGTTTCCATTCGGTGAAAGCTCAGAGCGCAGAGCTCTTTATCGAGTTGCCGATCCCTTTCTGACCTTCTGGTATCGCTTCGTTGCACCGTTGGCAAGCGCCTTGCAATTCTCTGACGCGACAACGGTATACGGAGCGCAGGTCGCCCCGCGACTGTCCGAATACATGGGCTGGTCGGTTTTTGAGGAAATATGCGGCCAATGGCTCCAGCGGAATGTTCAACCGCGCCTCGGACTCAAAGTTCGACAGGTGGCCCGCTACTGGAGCCGGGATGGCCGCACTGAGATTGACCTCATGGCTGAACTCGACGACGGAACATTTCTCTTCGGCGAGTGCAAGTGGCGCACAGAGCGCGTCACTCGGTTAAACGACCTGAGCGCCTTGCAAGCGAAAGTCGCCAGCCTGCCCGAGGCTCGCTGGCGGAACAAATCGAGCTACATACTCTTTGCGTTGGGCGGTTTCTCTCCGGAACTGCTGCAGCTCGCCGATAATCCGGCTGAACGGCTGTACCTGGTCACAGACACGGATATGTTCAACAGGTGAGCTTGAAGCTGATTAACGAGCGTCGCGTCCAATCTTCTGCACTGGCTCGCTGACCGCTCCGCTAGCGCATGATCGATGCTCAACGTTAAATTCGACGAGCACCGTCTCGATGTCGCCAACTGAAAGAGGAATGGCCACCTGTCCGGAAAGCGGACTATTCTTCCATGTGGTTGTTGACCTCTGTCGTGACAGCAAATCAGAAGCTCGTAACCCATTGGAATCAGGGGAACGGATGGCTCCATTTAACCCCTGAGGATATCTTGCCAATCCTTATTGCACCAACATCTCTGCCTCATAGACCTAACCCCACCCTGCGATGCTTTGAAGGCTGAGACCGGCGTGGCTCAGGTTGAGTTGACCCGCTTTGCCGCACTCGACGACTGGGACCACAAGGAGTTGTTCTTGCCTGGCCCAGTAACAGGGTTGACGTCCAAGCAGGTTGCCCGGTGATCACGCTCTCGCCCATCGTACTGGCAGAATGCTGTGCAATGGTTGAAAGGCTTCTCCTGTCGGAGGTCAACTACTTATCAGGCATGACTTAGAAGATCTGGGCTCAAGGAAACGAGCTGCGAACTGACCCTACATACATAATCGAGCTGCATCTCTGAATAGCCACTTGTGCTAGAAAACTGGGGCCACAGAGCAGGCTTGGAGTTCCCCGGCTTCCTAGCTTTCGCGTATCATTTCCGGCTAATGCGGCGGCTCTTCCTTCTGGCCAGGTCGGTCCGAATGGACGGGAATTCCGCTGATAAGTTTCTGATATTCGGTGAGGCGCTTGCCCAGAATAACCACGCCGTTCGAGGTGATTTCATATTCGCGGATATCCTTGGCATGATTTCCGCCACGCATTTTGATCACCACCATGATCTTGCGAAGCTCGCCATCGATGGATACGTACCGCAGTCGGAGGATGTCATCGCAAAGGAATGAAATGGAATAGGTACTGAACGGAAACTCCGTGAAAGACTCGTCCACCTCAACCGTGCTGAGAATCGTCACGCCGATTCCTGTGAGAGCGAAGATCATCCGGTAGAGCGATTCGCGAAAGTCGGCGCGGAAACCTGGCGACAGAGCCATTTCAAAACCGGCCAGGGAATCGATCACCAGGCGCTTGGCGCCGATCTTCTGCGCGGCGTCAAGAATCGACTGCATGGTTTCATCCACCGATAGATCGAGAGGACGAAGATAGAGGATTGTGAGTTTCCCGTCCTTCTGCGGCGTTACCAGATCCAATCCTAGACTGGTGGCCCGCTCCGCATACGCTTCGGGGCGTTCTTCAAAGACCGCCACGATTCCCGGTTCCCCCTGTCTTATCCCCTCCGCAATGAACTGCGTTGCCAGGACAGATTTCCCAGTTCCAGAAGACCCGGCTA
>Ga0181531_10001909_pt1 | contig 13079 bp, 13 predicted proteins | sample PEATcosm2014_Bin_38_FD_119743 | JGI IMG/M metagenome (GOLD analysis project Ga0181531, IMG submission 119743) | Peatland microbial communities from MTU Mesocosm Facility, Houghton, MI, USA - PEATcosm2014_Bin11_10_metaG | ecosystem: Environmental > Terrestrial > Soil > Wetlands > Peat | place... | reverse complement strand
TATTTCTTGTTTCCGAATCGGGTAACATAGTGAGGATTTAGCGAAGGAGGCGAGTGCGAGAGCAAGCGCACGGCGAAGTTACCGAGCTTCTGCTGGCCTGGAGCGCCGGGGAAACCTCCGCGCTCGACAAACTGATCCCGCTGGTCCACGCGGAGTTGCGCCGTCTGGCCCACCGCTATATGCGGAACCAGCCGCTGGACCACACCCTGGAAACGGCCGCGCTGATCAACGAAGCCTACCTGCGGCTGATCGACTCCAGCCGCGTCCGCTGGCAGGACCGCGCGCACTTCCTGGCGGTAGCCGCGCAGGCCATGCGGCGCATTCTGGTCGATTACGCGCGTTCGCGGGCGGCCCAGCGGCGGGGCGGCGGCGGTCACCGGATCTCGCTCGAGGTCGCGGCAACTCTGCACCAGGCGCGCGGCACGGACCTGGTTGAGCTTGATTGGGCGCTCGATGCGCTGGCCGCTGAGTCCCCGCGCCAGGCGCGGGTGATCGAACTGCGGTTCTTCGGGGGACTGAGCGTGCAGGAGACGGCCGCCGTGCTGGAGGTCTCCGAAGATACCGTGTTGCGCGACTGGAGGCTCGCCCGGGTCAAGCTGTATCACGCGATGAAGAAGGATCGGACGCATGCCGGATAGCGAACGGGAGCGCCGGCTCGACGAGATCTACAGCGCCGCGCTGAAGCAGGACGCCAGCGCGAGACCTGAATTCCTGCGAGCGGCTTGCGGCGGCGACACCGCGCTGCGCCAGGAAATCGAATCGCTGCTCGGTGACGCGGGGAAGCTGGGCGATTTTCTGGAAAAGCCGGCTTTGGAGGCGACGGGCCTCGGCGCAGCGGGCGGCGACGAGCGCTCCCTCGTGGGCCAGACGCTGGGGCCGTACGATGTTTTGTCGCTGCTGGGCGCGGGCGGCATGGGGGAGGTTTATTCGGCGCGCGACACGCGGCTGGGGCGGGTGGTGGCTCTGAAGACTCTGCATCCCGACGTGGCCGCCGATCCGGAGCGCAAGCGCCGCTTGCTGCTGGAGGCCCAGGCGGCTTCGGCGCTCAACGATCCGCGCATTGTGGCGCTGTACGACGTAGGCAACGCGGACGGCGTCGACTTCCTGGTGATGGAGTACGTGGAAGGCCAGACGCTGGACAAGCTGATTCCGCCAAGCGGGATAGAGATCAAGCAGGCGCTGGCGTATGCGGTCGAAATTGCCGGGGGGCTGGAGAAGGCGCACGAGGCCGGCATCGTGCACCGCGACCTGAAGCCGGGCAACATCATGATCACCGCCAAAGGCGCGGTGAAAGTGCTCGACTTCGGGCTGGCCAAGCTCACGGAGGCGGCGCAAGCGAGCGCGTCGGGATCGGCGGGGAGCGTGGAATCGATGGCCGGGCTGATTCTCGGAACGGCCGCTTACATGTCGCCGGAACAGGCCCAAGGGCAGCCGGTGGATGCGCGCTCCGACATATTCTCGTTCGGCGTGATGCTTTACGAGATGCTGACCGGGCAGCGTCCCTTCCGCGGCTCAGACCGGACATCGACTCTGGCTGCGATTGCGGGGCAGGAGCCGGAGGCGCTCACGCAAGTCAATCCGGATCTGCCGGCGAAGCTGGAACGGATTGTCAACCGGGCGCTGGAGAAGGACCGCGACCATCGCTACCAGTCGGCCCCGGAGATTTTGGCGGACCTGAGGGCGGCGCCGCGCAAGTTGAGATCGCGGCGGCGGTCGCGTTTGACAAAGCGGGCGGCGCTGGCCGCGGCAGCTTTGCTGCTGGTGGCGGCCGCGGCCTGGTTCTATCTGCGCTGGCGCCAAGCCCACCGATTGACCGACAGGGATACCATCGTGCTGGCGGATTTCACCAATACCACCGGCGACTCCATCTTCGACACTACGCTGCGGCAGGCGCTTGCGGCGCAACTGGGGCAGTCGCCGGTTCTGAGCCTGCTTTCCGACTCGCGCATTGCCCAGAACCTTGTCCTGATGACCAAGCCCAAAGACGCGCGGCTCACGCAGAAGCTGGCGCGCGAAGTTTGCCAGCGCGTTGCCGGCGCGGCGACCATCGAAGGGTCGATTTCCAGCCAGGGCAGCCAGTATGTGGTGGGGCTGCGGGCGATGAACTGTCGCAGCGGGGACCTGCTGGCGGAAGAACAGGTGGCGGCCAACAACAAGGCGCAAGTCCTGCGGGCGCTCGCGGAGGCGGCGGCGAAGATGCGCCGGAAGCTCGGAGAATCGCTGGCTTCCGTAACGAAATATGGCGCGCCATGGGATCTAACCACTGGTTCGCTTGAGGCGCTGCAAGCCTGGAGCGCGGGGACTGCGGCGCATCCACGCAGTTGTGATGAGGCCATTCCGTTCTACCGCCGGGCCGCCGCCTTGGACCCTAATTTCGCAATGGCCTTTGTCGAACTGGGGATGTGCGAGGTCGACACCGGACAGACCGAGCGCGGCGCCGCGAGCCTTCGGAGGGCATACGAATTGCGCGAGCGTCTGCACGGGCGCGAAAAGCCCTTCGTCGCGGCGTTTTACCAGATGGAGGTTACCGGCAACCTGAATGCAGCCATTAAAGAGCTGGAATTGTGGGCGAAGGCATACCCATGGGACACCGGAGGGCACGGTAACCTTGGGTGGGTTTACGGGAGGCTGGGCGATTTTCAGAAGGCGGTTACGGCGTATCAGGAAGCGATAAAGGTTTATTCCAAGAGTAGCAATTACGCAAATCTCGCCAACGATTACCTGAGCCTGAACCGTTTGGATGAAGCGCGGGCCACAGCGCGGAAGGCGAAAGAGATGGGGTCTGTGGACGCCAATAGTGTGCTTTACCAGATCGACTTCCTGCAGGACGATGCGGCGGGGATGCAGAGCGACATTGCCGCGCTTGCCGGCAAGCCAGGGTACGACAGCGTCGTAATTAGTTTCGAGTCGGACACCGCCGCGTACGCCGGCAAGTTCGATGGAGCGAGGGATCTGACGCGGCGCGCCGTTGCCTCCGCCGAGCGTGACGGCAAACAGGAAACCGCGGCGGGTTACCTGAGCTGGGCCGCGCTGCGCGATGCGCTGGTGGGCGGCCTGGCGATGGCAAGGCAGGAGGCGAAGGCCGGGCTGGCGCTCTCTCATGGAAGAGACGCGGAGGCGGCGGCGGCAATGGCGCTGGCGCTGGCCGGCGGTGGGCGCGAGGCCGCACGGCTGGCCGGCAATCTGGCCGAACGCTATCCGGAGGATACGCTCGTCCAGACCAAATACCTGCCCACGATCCGGGCAGGCATCGCCCTCGGCCGCGGGAATAGATCCGGAAGCGCGGCTCAGGCAATTGAGGCGCTGGCGGTGGCCGCGCCGCATGAGCTTGGAAACACCCAACTCGCGAATCCGGATGGGGGAGAGCCCCTCTGCGCCATCTACTTACGCGGCGAAGCGTATCTGGCGGCGCATCAAGGCCCGGCGGCGGCCACCGAATTCGGGAAGATCTTGGATCACTCCGGGCTGGTAGGGAATTTAGTAACCGGCGCGCTGGCGCATCTTGGGCTCGGCCGCGCGTATGCGCTGGCCGGCGATACAGCCAAAGCGCGCACCGCCTATCAGGATTTTCTGGCCCTCTGGAAGGACGCCGATCCCGACATCCCGGTGCTGAAGCAGGCTAAGGCGGAATATGCCAAGTTGCGATGACGGGCCGGGATGAGCCGCGCGGCAAGCCCGCCCAAATAGCGTAAAATCAACCTTGCTACGATAAAGGGAGGGAACAGTCCAATGACGTTGACGCTCGACATTTCTCCGGATAAGGAAGCGACGCTCAAGGCCCAGGCTCAGGCTTTGGGTTTGACGGTCGAGCAATGGCTGTTACGTTTAGTCGACCAGTCAGCCGGCTCGAACACAGTTGCCCAGGACGAAGGGCGCCCCATCTCGGAGGTCATGCGAGAAATCTGGGCCGAAATGCCTGCCGACGTGCGGGCCAAGCTTCCCCGCGATGGCGCCAGCCAGATTGACCATTACGTTTACGGCCTGCCCAAGAGATATTCGTGACGAAGGTCTTCGCCGATACATTCTACTGGGTCGCCTTAGCGAACCCGGATGACTCCAGTTATGAGGCTGCGGCCGCGATGGATACTGGCCTCGCCGGTGTTCTGATTTATACCACTGACGAAGTTTTGGCGGAATTCCTGACCTTCTATTCCGCCGACTCATGGCAGCGCGGTCGCGCGGCCACCACCGTGCGCCGGCTCCTCGCCAATCCGAGAATTCGCGTCATCTCGCAGAGCCGGGAGTCCTTTCTTGCCGGACTTGATCTTTACCAGTCGCGGCCCGACAAGGGCTACAGTCTCACCGACTGCATTGCGATGCAAACCATGCGCCGGGAAGGTATCACCGGGGCCCTCACTAATGACCGGCACTTCGAGCAGGAAGGATACATGGCGCTGTTTCGGGATTCATAAGGCCCCCGCCGTCACCCCCGCCACCTGCTAAAATCCAGCCAATGCACTCGTCGCGACGCGTGTTCCTGGGAGCGGTCACGGCTGCCTCCTACAACCGCCTGCTGGGCGCTAACGACCGCGTCCAGGTGGGTTTCATCGGCTACGGCTTGATCGGCCGCCAGCACGTCCACGATTTCAAGAATCAGAAGGACGCCGACCTCGCCGCCATGTGCGAGGTCTGCCAGCCGCGCCTGGAAGAGGGCCTCGCGGCGTGCGGCCCTGGCGCCAAGAGCTACACGGATTTCCGCAGACTACTCGACAACAGAGATATTCAGGCGATCGTGGTCTGCACGCCCGACCACTGGCACGCGCTCGCCACCATCATGGCCTGCGCCGCCGGCAAAGACGTCTACGTCGAGAAGCCGCTGACGCTCTTCGTCAAGGAAGGCCGCTGGATGACGACGGCCGCGCGCCGCTACCAGCGCATCGTGCAGGTGGGCACGCAGCAGCGCTCTGGCCCGCATTACCAGAAGGCGCGCGAGCTGGTGCAGGCGCGCTATTTCGGCAAAGTCGTCAGCGCGCGCATGGGCGCTTATCGGAATGTGATGCCGGGCTTCGGCAATCCGCCCGACGGGCCGCCGCCGCGCGACCTGAACTATGACATGTGGCTCGGACCGGCGCCCCTGCGGCCCTATAATCCGCATCGCGCGCTGTACCATTTCCGCTGGTTTTGGGACTACTCCGGCGGCCAGATGACCAACCTCGGCGCGCACGATATCGACATCGTGCAATGGGCGATGGGGGTGAAAGGTCCATCGGCGGTTACTTCGAGCGGCGGGCGCTTCGCGCTGGAAGACAATGGCGAAACTCCCGACACGCAGGACACCCTATTCGAGTATCCGGGCTTTACCGCCGTGCATTCGCTGCGCGAGGCCAGCGCGGGCCGGCGCGCGGGATTTGGCCTGGAGATCTTCGGCACCAAGGGCAGCATGACCGTCTCGCGCGGGGGATACGAAGTGTTTCCCGATATGAAGATCGACCCGACTAACGCCATCCCGGTTTTTGAAGGCCAGCCCGCCGGAGGGCCGCAGCACTCGGGGGCCAAGCCGGAGCCATGGATCGAGGCGCGCAAAGAGGCGGGATCGTCGGCGCAACAGTTCGACCTGCACGCGCGCAATTTTCTGGATTGCGTGAAGAGCCGCGAACGGCCCATTTCGGACGTGGAGGATGGGCATCGCACCGCGGTCGCGTGCCACCTGGCGAATATCTCGCTGCGGCTGGGGCGGAAGATCCATTGGGATGCGGAGAAAGAGGAAATCGCCGGCGATCCGGAGGCTTCCGCAATGCTTGAGCGGCCGTATCGCAAACCGTGGGACGATGTGCTGCGGAGTTTCCAATTATGAATCGCAGAACATTCTTGACCACCGCCGCCGCGGCGGGGGCTTGGGCCGCCGCGGGCGCTGAGCGGCGCTCGAAGATGGGCATAGCGGTCACCTGCTACATGAGCTTCGGCCGGCCCAAGGATACGCTCGAATTTCTGGAACACGCCAATACGCTGGGCGCGGGCGGCATCCAGATGCAGTTGACCTCGCGCGAGCCGGATTATATCCGCAAACTGCGCGCGCGCGCCGAAGAACTGGGCATGTACTACGAGATGATCGCCAGCCTGCCCGGCGCCGATGGCGCAGCCGCGTTCGAGAGCACCGTGGCGGCCGCTAAAGAAGCCGGCGCGCTGGCGATCCGCGTCAACTGCCTGCCCGGCCGGCGGTACGAGAACTTCACCAATCTGGCGGATTGGGAAAAAGCGGTCGCGGAAAGCCACCATAAGATCGACATGGCGCTGCGCATCGTGGAGAAACACCAGGCTGTGCTGGCCATCGAAAATCACAAAGACTGGACCGCGGAGGAGATGGCGGCGCTGATGAAGGCCAAAGCCAGCCGGTGGTTGGGCGTCTGCCTGGATACCGGCAACAACATCGCGCTGCTGGACGATCCCATGACTGCCGTGGAGGTCTTAGCGCCCTACGCGGTCTCTTCGCATGTAAAGGATATGGGGGTCGCGCCGTATCCCGACGGCTTCCTGCTTTCGGAGATGCCGCTGGGCGAGGGCATGCTGGACATGCGGCGGATCGTGGATACGATTCGCCGCGCCCGGCCGGAGACGCGGGTGACGCTCGAAATGATCACGCGCGATCCGCTGAAGGTGCCCTGCCTGACGGACCAGTATTGGGCCACGTTCCCGCACCGCAACGGACTTTACCTGGCGCGCACGTTGCGCATGGCGGGCATGGCGCGCGAGCGGCCGCTGCCGGTCGTTTCGGGGTTGCCGCGCGAGGGGCAGTTGCGCGTGGAAGAGGATAATGTGAAGAAATGCCTCGCGTACGCCCGTGAGCGCCTGGCGTTGTAAGGCTGAGCCGCGGGGCATCGGCCGGCGGCGGCTTCTCAGGCCGCCTGTTCCGATGCAGATTTCAGGCGACAGCGGGGGCAGGGGCCCCGCAGCAGGCCGAGGGCCTGCTCCACGCCGCCGGCGGGTTCTCTACGCCACCATACTGATCGCCCTCTTCTGCATTTCGTCCGCCACCTTGACGACATCCGCATTCGCATCGAAGCCGGTCTTGGCTTCGAGCAGCGAAACGGCCGTATCGCTTAGCGAAACTTCGTCCTGCTGGGGGACGGTCGAAAACGGCGACCGAGCCAACAGGGAGGCCGTGCGATTCACTTGCTCGTCGGCCACCTGTAGTCCTCCCAGGGCCGTGTATGTGACTTGCATGGCTACTGTTCCTTTATTCCCTTATCGGCCGCTTGCGGACTTTCTTGCGGCCGATAAGGGCACGGTACCATTAGGCTATGATCAGGCAGTTGGAAGTCGTGTACGAGTCCGCGCTATGCCGGCAAGTGGGTGGCGATCGACGGGGATAGACTCGTCGGGGATGGCGATAACGCCAAAGCCGTTCTGCAGCAAGCCCGCGCGCAAGGCGTTCCGCATCCTCTTGTGGTCCAGATCCCGGGTGAACTGCCGATGCCATTTGGCGGCTGGTTGGGTATGGCATTCCAGGTCAGCTTCACGCCGAGGCTCTCGGAATTGAGGTTGAGCGGGGAGTCCCGGTAAGAGTCGCGACGGCGAACGGCGGCTTCGAGGCTTACGGCCACGAGGTTACCATGGGCGACGCAAACATCGTTAAAAACGTCCTGGGCCGGCGCGGTTGGCTGGATCGAATGAATATCGGTATCGTGGACCACGATCAACTGCTCTATGCCGGGGCCTACGAGGCGCCCCGCGAATAGCCCGCCCCCAGAGTCCGTCAGGGAATCCCACAGGCGGTTTCCGTGGAGTTCGTGGTCATCCAAGGCGGCAGCTTAGACTGCCGGATGATCGCCACTCTACCTGTGCGTGGAGGACGCGGTCGCGCTAACCGTCCCGCTAAGCGACAGTCCGGTGGGCGTGTAGGCACACTGGCACACCCACACCACTGTGCCATCGGTCGTCGTGCCACCCACGGTGTCGTTCCATACCGGCGGCGTGGCGCCGCTGGTCCCGAAAGTGTACACACTTTGCAGGTTGCCGGACGGATCCACGATATCCATCCCAGTGGAATACGGTGTGGAGGCCTGCCAGGACGGGTACGACATTGTAAACCACGATTTGGCTGTGATGACTGAGACTTCCGGAAACGGAGCGAGGCTCAAAGAGGTCAGGGTGCCGCGCGGCAATGAGACAGCGGCGAGGACCGACACCAGCGCGCCAACTGCATTCGTCGTGCCTTTCATCAGGATCACGTCATCCCCCGTGGCGGGCCGCACCAAAGTAAGATTCACCGGGGTGGGCAAGATTCCGTAGGGTTCCGTTAGGAGTGCGCTGCTGACGCTACCCGTCAATTCAACTCCGGAATAGTTGGCGTAGTCCGATCCTGACTGTGACGGCTGTTTGGACTCGCAGGACATGACCGTGATGGTGAATGGCTCGCCCGCAAGATCGAAGCCGTCCTTACCCTGGATCACGTTGGGCCCAAAGGTTCCCGAAGCTGTGTAGGTTATCACCGAGCCGGAGCAGGTCGATGCGGCCAAGTTTCCCGAGGCGGCAACGCCGGATATTGCGGCCGCCGCCATCGCGGCGGCGCGGATTCTCGAAATCATTGAATTACCCTCGCTTTCATTCGCCCAATCCGAATGGAGTTGTCACTGAACGTGCCTTACGCTCAATCACGAATTTCCATTCCGGAGCTAAGGCTGCGAGGCAGCATAACACCGGATCACCCCTTTTGGGACCGTTTCAAAGCAAGTTTTTCCGGGTGGAGTTTCAGTACCTACAGGACGCCTCCTGGCGGCGCCGGTCTGCCTGGCAAGGACAGCGGTTTTGGAGGCCTACTTCTCCTTTAGGTCGCCCTTCATGTGCTTCAGCCCGGCCTTCAAATCGTCAGTGGCTTCCGCCAGCGCCGTGGTGTCGAAAATAACGTGCGGCGTAAAGAATGCGATCAACTCCGTCCGGCTGGTCTGTTTCGACTTCGAGCCGAAAGCCGCGCCCACCACCGGCAGCCGCTGCAGGAAGGGAATTCCGGACGAGGCTTCCGTGGAACTTTCCTGGATGATGCCGCCAATGGCGATGGTGTCGCCGTCCTGCACCGTGATCTGGGTCTGAAAGCTGCGATTCGAGAACGAGTCCGACTGAATGCCGGTGTTCCCGGGCGGAACCGCGTTGCTCACCTGCTGGTTGATGAGCATGGTCACGATACCGCTGGAATTGACGCGCGCGTTGATCACCAGCGTCACGCCCGTGCTCACATTCGAGATGTTGTTCGCAAACAGAGTGCTGCCGCCGGACTGCACGCCCGAGGCAACCGAGGAGCTCAGAGTGGGTACGCTGGTCCCCACGTTCATCACCGCGGGGATGCTGTCGGTGGCGATCAGCGACGGTTCGTTGATGGTCTTGGCCTTGCCGCTAGTCTCCAGCGCCGTCAGCGCCGCCAGCAATTCGCGGCTGTGCCCTACCAGCAGGCCGCCGGTCAAATTCAGCCCGGCGGTCAGGGCCGAGCCGAGAAAACCGCCGGCTTGTCCCGGCCCGGTGAAGCCGGCGGGGACCGCCCCGCCCTTCGATTGCAGGTAAGATTCCACGCCGTACTGCAGGTTGCCGGTCAAATCCACTTCGATGATTTTCGCCTCCACCAGAATCTGGCGCGGCGGCACATCCAACTGCACCAGCAGACGCGAAACCTGCTCCCATTCCTCGGGCGTCGACTGCACCAGCAGCGTGTTGTCGAACGGATTCGGGATGATGCGCGGGCCCTTGGTCATGAACGCTCCCGCGCCCGAACCGCTCAAGTACGTGCCGGTCTGGTCCGGTGAAGTTCCCGCGGCGCCGCCGGCCTGCGCGCCCGTTTGGGATCCGGCGGCCGTCCCCATCAGGCTCGCGAAGGGGTTCACGGAGCTCTGGTACCCGCCGTAGCCGCCTCCGCCATAGCCGCCGTACCCGCCCGCGCCGCCATAACCGCCCGCGCCGCCGTATCCGCCGCCATAGCCGCCCGCGCCGCCGTAACCACCCGCACCACCGTATCCGCCGCCATAGCCGCCCGCGCCGCCGTAGCCGCCTCCGCCGTAACCGCCCATGCCGCCCACGCCCGGCGCAATATTGCCCATCATGTTGCCCATCATGTTGTTGCTCATCTGGCTCAGCGCCATCAAGGCGGCGGGATTGCCGCTATACAACGCCATGATGGCCAACGCCACCGTTTCGGCGCGGCCGTACTTCAGCCGGTAGACGTAATTATCGATGGCGCCCGCCGGCGACTTTACCGGAATATCCAGCTTCTTCAGCCATCGTCCCACCTCGTCGAAAACGCCCGGATTGGGCGCCACGGCCACGATCGTATTGATGCGATCGATGGGCACGAACTTCACCGCCGTGGCCTTTTCGGAAAGCGAGACAGCCTTGAATACCGACTCCAGTTGCTTCACCAGGTCCGTGGGCCGGCCGTTCGAGACCTCGAAAAGGTGCACGCGCTGGCTGACGAACGAGTCGCTATCGAACAGCGCCAGCAGATCCATGGTGCGCTTCATGTTGCGGTTGTTATCCTGCAGGATCAGCAAATTGGCCGGGTCGTAGGTGGACGCGGTGGCGCCTTCTCCCAGGAACGGTTGGATCAGCTTCAGAATCTCGCCGGCGGTGGCGTACTTCAGGAAAACCAGGTTCAGCGACATGCGCTCGTCGTCCGGAAAATCCTTGCCGTTGATGGCGGGCGGGAGCGGCGCCTGCGCCACGTTCGCCACCGGGACCACCCGGTACAGGTCGCCGACTTTAACCATCGCGGCGCCGTTCACGCGCAGGATGGTTTCGAGCAATGGCATCAGGTCGGCGGCCTTCACTTCGCCATACGTGTGGATGGTGACGCTGCCTCCCTTGAAGCGCGGATCCAGCAGGTAGTTGATTTTCAAGCGGCGCGCCACGATGTCGATCAGTTCGGCCAGCGACACGTTTTCCAGCATGAAGCCGCCGGAATCGCTCAGGCTGGTTCGCCGCGGGCCGGCTTGCGGCGTGGTGGAAGGCGTGGCGGGCACGGCCGCCGGGGCTTGCGGCCGCTGCTGAAGGAAAGGCGGCTGCGCCCCTTGCTGCGCCGAGGCCACCCCCATGGCCCCGCAGGCCGCCAGGACCGCCGCTAGAATGACTCTGCCGGATCTCACCGCTTACTCCTTTTCCGCCACACGGCTGACCGTGCCGTTCTTCTGTTGCAGATCCCAGATCTTTTGTTCGGCCGCATTCATCTCGGTCTTCTTGCGCACCCAGGTGTGCTTCCCGAAAGGAGTGAACTGCTCGAAGCGGATGGAGTCGCCTTCCTCCACCGCCGTCGTCCGCTGCTCGGCGGTGATGCGCTTGTCGTTTTTGGGTTCGGTATCGGCGGAATCCGCGGCCCAGCGCTTCACCCCGAAGGGTGTCCGCCGATACGCCCAGACCTTGCCGTTCTTGTCGGTCCAACGGTACACGCCAGGCTCGGTTTCGACGGCGTCTTTCGGAATCGTGATAGCCGCTGGCGCCTTCTGGGTCTTGCCGGCCGCTGCGGGCGGCGCGGTCTTGGTTGCGTCCTGGGCCGCCAGGCCGCCCGAAAGGATACACAGATAGATTAGAATTCTCATTCGCGATTACTCCTTGTTAGTTTTGTGGGGCGGCTAGTCTTGGCTCACTTCTCGCTCTCCCAGTAGCACTTCGAACCGAACGGGGTGGGCATGATCACCTTGCGCATGCCATCGGCCACGGTGCCGGCCGGCGACGAATCGCCCGGCTGGCAGGCCTTCACGCCGGCGCTGAGATCCCCGCCCGGCACCGGCGGCGCGGGCGCCACTACCCGCGGCGGCGTGGGAGTTGACGCGGACGCGGATGCCGCGGCGGGGCCCGGCGCGGGCGGCGCGGCGGTCGACCGATCCAGTATTTCGTCCACTTTCCTCGTGATGGTCTGGCCCTTCCACTCCAGCACCAGCTCTTCGTTGTCCACCGCCACCAGCTTGAAGTCCCCCACCTCGTCGCCCGGCTGGTAATCGCGATGCGGCCCCTTCGGCCCCAAGCTCATAATGGCCATGGGGCCGTCGCCCAGATTCACCACGCCGTGAAATAACGGCAGCGGCGGCATCGGGACCACCTTCGGCGCGGGCGCCGCCTCCACCACCACCACGGGATTGCGGTCCTTGGAGAACAGCATCTTTTGCGCGATATCGTTATAACCGGCCGCTTTCACCGGCTCGATGGCGGGCGGCGCAGGCATGCGCGGCGGCGGCGCGGGCTGGATGCGCTTGCCGAGCTCGGCCTGCTCGCGCGCGCGCGCCTCGGTCCATTCGCGCCGCAGATGCACCGCGCCCGCCACCGCCAGCGCCAGCAGCGCCACGTTCGCCACTAACAATTTGCGCTTCACAAAGAGGCCGGCCCTTTCTTCTCCGGCGCCAGCTTGCGCGGCACCACGCCCGATAGCCCCAGCCGCACGGTCACGGTCTTTTCCTTCGGGTTGGCCTGCGCCACGCGAATGTCGCTCGAGGCGATCAACTCCGGCCGGTTGGCTAAGTCGGTCATGAAATTCACGAATTGCTCGATGCGGCAGGTGAACGAAACCGCCACCAACACCTCGCCGTAATCGTCGGCCAGCGGACGCACTTTCATCTCCTCCGCGCCGCGCACGTCGATGCCTTCGTCCTTACCGGTCCGGCGGATGATTTCGAGCAACTGCGCCTGCGCCTGCGCCGCCGTATCGGCCAGGATCATGCCTTTCTCCCGCACGGCCAGCTCGGCGGCGACCTGCTTGGCGACCTTCTCTTTTCCCGGCACGGTGGCCACCGTCGCGCGCAACTTCGCCAGACGATCCTCGGCCAGCGGAACCGAATCGGACGCCGCCACCAACTCGGCGGGCCGCTTGTCCGTCAGGACCACAAAGCGCAACACCAGGACTAACAGCACGCCTGCCGCCAGCATCAGCAGCGTGCGGCGGTCCACCGTCCCGGTGGTCACTTGCGCGGCCTCCGCTGGGTGCGCAGCCGGAAGATTTCCGCGTTTTGCGTTTTGCTGATGCCGTTGAATTCGGAATTGTGAAACATCGGCGAGGCGTCCAGCACTTTCAGCAGCGGCGCGGACTGCTCGGCTTCGCCGATAATCAGAGCCCCATCGCGCGACAGCTCCAGCGAGCTGGCCCAGGCGGGCATCGGAAACAGCCGGCTCAG
>Ga0181531_10001908_pt1 | contig 13079 bp, 11 predicted proteins | sample PEATcosm2014_Bin_38_FD_119743 | JGI IMG/M metagenome (GOLD analysis project Ga0181531, IMG submission 119743) | Peatland microbial communities from MTU Mesocosm Facility, Houghton, MI, USA - PEATcosm2014_Bin11_10_metaG | ecosystem: Environmental > Terrestrial > Soil > Wetlands > Peat | place... | reverse complement strand
CGCGCAAGGGATCGGGGGTTCGCCCTGGGAGAACGCCGTCAGCGTTCTACAGACGGCCTTCACCAGCACCATCGCTCGCGGTCTTTCGCTCGTTGCAATTGTGGTGGCCGGCCTTACGTTCGCATTCGGCGAAGGTGGCTCGAAACGTGTGCTCGCTGGCGTGCTGTTCGGCGTGGGCATGGCCATCGCCGCAGTGAATTTCCTGGCGTGGCTGTTTCCCGGCAACTGAATCCTGCTCCGCACGGAGAAGCCTATGTCGGAAGCAAGACGGTTCAACAGAGTGCATCGCTCGCTCTCCCGGCCGCTGACCATTCTCGGGGCGGAACGAAAGCTCTTTTTCTTTGCCATGTGCCTGGGTGCGGCCACCTTCAATCTCCTCAACAGCCTGTTCGGAGGGTTGCTGATGTTCCTGTCGCTGTACTCGCTGGCCCGCTGGGCCACCCAGACCGACCCGCAGATCCTGCGATTTCTGCTTACGGCCGCAAGACTCCGCGCTCAATACGACCCGATGAAGTTCAGCCCCATTCCAATCCGAAGGGACGGCCATGCTCAGACTTAGCCGAATCTTCAAGAACTACAACCAGACTGGTTCTCTCAGCGAGCAGATCAATCTCTACGGTTTCATTGGCCCGCAGGTCTTTCTGACCAAGAGCGGGGAGGTGGGCGTCATCCTCGAAGTGCGCGGTGTGGACTATGAGTGTCTCGACGACGCTGCGATTGACGGTTTCACCAAGCGCCTTGAATCTGCACTCAAGCTCTTCGATGAGAACTATCGCCTGTATCAGTACCTGTTCAAGCGCAACAACGAAGCGATCCCCTACCAGCTCTATTCCAGTCCGATCGTAGACACGGCGATCGAGAATCGCATCGCCTACCTTGCCAGCAAGGCCGACAGCCTGTTTTCGCTGTCCGTCTATTACGTGGTGCTGTACCAGGGGTTGCAGAATTCGCAGAAGCTGCTAAACGCACTCGCCGAGTTTACCGCGAATCCGAAGAAAGCCTTTTTGCATCTGCGAGTACATTTCTCAGGGCACGAGCAGACCGTCGTTCTTGGACAGCATGTCGAGAGCGCCGAGCGAGCGCTGCTGCAAAAAGTCCGCAGCTTCATCCTGCAAGTCAGCGACTTCCTACCCGTGCGCATGCTCGATAAGCACGAAGCCTTCCGCATGCTCAAGCGAACGCTCAACTTTCGCCCCGAAAAACTCGAACTCGCAAGACTCAAGCATGACACCTTCCTCGACTATTACCTTCCCGAATCCCCGATCGAATGCCACCGCGGATACCTGCGCATTGACGATTACTACGTCAAGGTCTTGACTTTGAAGGAGCCTTCGGCACAGAGCTTTCCGCTCATCTTTAGACGGTTGCTCGAAGTCGAAGCGAACTATTACGTCGTGACCGAGTGGAAAAAGGAAGATTCCGGCAAGATGCGCCGGGTCATCCAGGCCAAGCGCCGCCATTTTCACAACACCAAGCGCTCCTTCGCGAGCCAGGTCAGTCTCAATGACGCTCCCGCACAAGACGTGCTGCTTGACGATTCCAAGCAATCCCAGGTCCGTGAACTCGGTGAAGGGATCGAGCAGATTGAGCTCTACGGGAACTATTTTGGCCAGTTTTCGCTCACGGTCGTGATTTACGACCTCGACATGGCCAAGGTGGATCGCGCGTGCGCCGACTTCTACAAGGTGTTCAGCGTCCACGACGCACAGCTATACGAGGAAAAATACAATCTGCTAAACGCCTTTCTCGCCGCGGTTCCGGGCAACCAGGTTTTCAACCTGCGTTCGCTGTACATCTTGAACACCAGCTATGCCGATTTCTCGTTTCTCTTTACCCTTCACTGTGGCGAGCCTCGCAATGCCCATCTACGGCAGGAGTATCTCGCGGTCCTTGAGACCAACCACCACACGCCGTATTTCTTGAATCTCCACTACCGCGATGTCGCCCACACAATGATTCTGGGCAGGACGGGCGCTGGCAAGAGCTTCTTGCTTAATTTCCTGATCACCAATCTCCAGAAATACTCTCCGCACACCTTCATTTTTGATATGGGCGGGAGCTTTGAAAGCCTCACCCAGCTATTCGGCGGCTCCTACGTTCGCCTGGGCCTTGAATCAGAAGATCTCAAGATCAACCCGTTCTCGCTCCCGCCGACGAAAGAAAATCTCGATTTCCTCGCTCTCTTCCTGAAGGTGCTGCTTCAGGGGCAGAGGGCGGGCGAGCTCGATCCTGCCACCGAGCGTGACCTCTTCCACCAAGTCGAAAACCTGTATGCCGTGGACCCGGCGCTGCGCACGCTGGGGGTTCTTACCAACACCCTCGGGCACGACATCGCGAGCCGCCTCGCTAAGTGGACTCGCGGCGGCCAGTTCGGATTCCTGTTCGACAATGCCGAGGACACCATATCGTTCTCGCGCTTTCAATGTTTCGACTTCCAGCGCATGAGCCAGTACCCGGAACTGCTCGAACCGCTGCTGTTCTACATCCTGCACCGCGCCAATGCCGTCATTGCCGATCGGCAGATTTCGTCTATTTTCAAAGCCTTCTTTATCGATGAAGCCTGGGTGTTCTTGAAGAACCCCGCCATCCAGCGGTATGTCGTCGAGGCCCTCAAGACGTGGCGAAAACACAACGCCGCCATGGTCCTGTCGACGCAGTCGCTCGATGAGCTCAAGCGCTCGGACATCCTCGACGTCATCATCGAAAGCTGCGCTACCAAGATCTTCCTTGCGAATCCTGATATGGACCGCGATCTCTACCGCCGCCAGTTTCACTTGAACGGAAACGAAGTCGAACTCATCTCGGGCCTGATCCCCAAGCAGCAATTCCTGATTAAGACACCGGAGCTGGCGAAGGTCGCAAACCTGAACGTCGATCCCAAGAGCTATTGGCTCTACACCAACGATCCTTACGACAACAAGAGCCGAAAAGAGGCTTTCGAGAAATACGGTTTCGAGAGGGGTCTTGAAATCCTCGCGGGAGGACAGCGGTGATTCTTATCTTCCGTCTCCTGGCATGGACGGCGAGCTCCGAACCATCGCACCCAACCTGGTTCGCGTGGCCTCGAGTCTTCTCTACAGCTCTGCGCTTCGCTTTGTGGATCGCCGGAGCCTTTGTCGATCACGACCGGAGTTCTGCAAGAGAACGAGCTTTTCAAAAGGAGCAACAATGAAACGACGCATGGGCAGCGAGTGGCAGCTGGGTTTTCTTCATGCGGTAGCAATCGTCGTCTTGAGCACCGTGGTTTTCTGCGTCTCTGCCGTGCAAGCCGAGACGGAAGCCGCGGCGCGTGTCGTGAAGTATTCGAAGGAAGACATTGTTCCGGTGCGCGCCAAGCTCCGGTTTTCGACGCTCATCGTTCTACCCGAGGACGAAGAGATCCTCGATTTCACCACCGGCGACAAGGAATTCTGGGTCATCAACGGCGCGCACAACCTCTGCTACATTCACCCGGCCCAGGCCGGCATTCGCAGCAATCTGAATCTGATTACGGCAAGCGGCCACGTCTATTCCTTCCTACTGACCGAAATCAGCAACCAACCGAACGTCGAACCCGATCTCAAAATCTTCGTCGAGCCCAAGGAAGGCTCGGGTATTGCGACGAACACCGGGCTTCGCGGATATGTCAGCGCCGGCGAGGCGGAAGCCTACAAGAGGGAACTGGAAACGCTCCGCTCCCAGACGGCGGATCAAATCCGCGCGGCGCAGGCCCAGTCCGCCGAGCAGCTGGGGCGTTTCCGCTCCAGCTACGCAACAAGACTCCAATTCGATTATTTCTTCGACTCGAAGGGGGCGCGGGAGCCATTTATGGTTTCCGTCATCTACCACGATGATTCGTTCACCTATATCAAGTGCGGCGCGCGGGAAAAACCCGCGCTCTATGAAATCAAGGACGGCAAACCCAACCTCATCTCGTTCCAGTTCGAGAACGGCGTTTACATCGCAGCCAAGATCATCGACTCGGGCTACCTCGCCATCGGCACCAAGAAAATGCCGTTTGTGCGACACGCAGTCGCAAGCGGAGGAATCAGCGATGAACCAGCCCGCTGAGATTCTAGAAAAAGCTCCCAAGCCACAAGGCCTTCTGCCCAGCAACGTCCAGTCCTGGTTGCTCATCGGACTCGCCTTCCTGATGGTCGCCATCATGTGGCTGACCGGAGGCAAGAAGCCCGCCGCGCCGAGGAAGACCGCCTCGCCCGCGGGTGCGGTCGAGGCGCCACGCGAAGTTAACGAAAGCAAAATCAATGAACTGCAGAATCGGATCGAGCAGCTGCAGCGAGAGCAACTGGTCGCGCAGTCGGCTCTGGCCCAACAGACTCGCCTGCTTGGTGCCGCCCCGCAAGATTCGCAACCAGCGCAGCAGCAGATCGCCTCCGGTAACCCCCCAGACCAGCGAACCGAGGATCCCATCCGGGCCGAGCGCAACAGACGCGCCTACGTCTCGCTCTTCGCTTCGAATGTCGCTCTGACCTACCGCAAGGCCCCAGCACCTTCGCGAGCGCCCGAAACTGAGACAGCGCCGGCGGCTCAGAATTTGGTCCCTGTTGCGCCGGACGCCCCACAGGTCGCCCAGCTCTTGAAAGAAATGCAAGCGACTCCGGTTACACCTGCCAAGCTGCAAGACGATTCCGCGGAATCAACCCAGGATCGAAAGGAGCAAGCCAGAAATCCTGCCGCCGCAACGGCTGGCTCCGCCACTCCGGCGGCAGGAAAAAACTACGTACTTTTTGCAGGAACCATCCTTGAAACCGTTCTCATCAACCGTCTCGATGGGGGTTTTGCGGGACCCGTCGAATGCCTGCTCTCAACCGACGTGTACTCGAACGATCGCCAGCACTTGCTGATTCCGGCAGGATCAAAGCTGCTCGGTGAAACCAAGAAGGTAGACGCCCTCGGCCAGACACGCCTGGCTGTCGTCTTCCATCGCGTGCTCATGCCCGACGGGTATTCCGTCAGCCTCGACCAGTTCAAGGGACTCAACCAGATCGGCGATACCGGCCTGCGGGACCAGGTGAATAACCACTACCTGCGCATCTTCGGTGTGTCGCTCGCCATCGGCGCCCTGGGAGCGATCGCCGAAGGCGGAACGGCCGGCTCTCTCAGTGCAAACAGTTCGGACCTAATGCGCCAGGGATTCGCGCAAAGCACCGCGCAATCTTCGGCGCAGATCCTCGACAAGTTTTTGAACATCCTGCCCACGGTGACCATCCGCGAAGGCCACCGGGTCAAAGTCTATCTCTCGGGCGATCTTGCGTTGCCCGATTCCTCGAACCACAAAATGCCTTCCGATTTGTGAAGGCGAAAGGAGAGTAATTCCATGAAAAGAAAGGTTCTGATCTGCTGGCTCGCATTGGGATTGGCCGTCGGTACGGCCACGGCGCAACTCGGGAACGGGGTCGTCTTCGACCCGACCAATTACCACAACGCATTGCTCCGCTACTACCAGCTCCAGCAGCACCTCGCGGAACTGCAGAAGAGCTACGCGAAAATCACCGGTCAACTCAACCTCGCTCTGCAGATGGCCCAGTTCGTCAAGAACATGCCCGCCCGCTACCGCGCGCTGTTCTCGCAGTGGAGGAACGTCACTTCGCTGAACTCCTTTGGGAACACCGTCTCCTGGATCAACGGCATCAACACCGGCGTTCTTCCCAACATCAACACGGGTTATCTGAAAGCCACGACACCGCTCTCCCAGTACGATCCCTATGAGCTTTCGGGAATGGATCCGCTGGAACTGGGACGCGTCGAGTCGCAGTACGCATCGATCGAACTTGCCGACGGGGCAAACATGAACGCCATGGCCACCATCGGCGCGATCCGCGGCAATGCGCAGGGCGTCGAAACTCAGATCGGAAATCTCGAACAGGACTCATTCTCGAGCAGTTCCGATCTCAATAGCGAAGTTTCCGTTCTGAACAAAATCAATGCGGCGGGTGTCCTGACTCTCCGCACCGTTCAGGACTCGAACAAACTCCTCGCCTCGCTTCTGGAGCAACAGACCATCCTGGCCAAGCAGCAGCGCGACGCCGCCACCAACTCGATTAACACCGACATCGGTCGCCAGGCCAGCATCGCCGGGAACATGGCTCAAGTGACCGGAACAATCACCGATTCACTCGAGAATTTCCGCATGCAATAAGCGTGTGCTGAGCGACGCCCAGGCGTCGAAGGAGCTGACGGCCGTGCAAACCGATTTCCTGCAGTACATCTTTCAGGCGATCAACAATTTGCTCACCCAGAACCTCGGCTTCTTCGACTCCATGGGCCAAAACCTTTTCCGCTCCTTCGCCACCATCCTGGTGGCTTGGTTTGGAATCAAGTCCGCTCTTTCCTCCGCCAGTGGCAGGCCTGGCTTTCAGTTCGATCATTTTGCAAGCCTGCTGCTGACCATCAGCTTTGGCTTCGCCATGGTCAATTACTACAGCACGCCCATCCCCGGCATCGGATCAAGCTTCCACAATCTGGTCACCGACGAAGCCCAATTTCTCTCCAGCCGGATCGATCAGGCCCAGCTGCAAACGGTGGTCACGCAGGTTGCTGATTTCGAGTCACGCATGGACTCGCCCAGCTGGGGAGATTTCTTCGGAACGGCCATCTACGTAGGAGTCACCATCCTGCTCGCCGCCGCCCAGGCCATTGCGATCGTGGTCATCGCCTATGGGTTCATCGCCACTGCCGTTTGCGTGCTGGTGGGACCGGTCTTCATCCCGTTTTTTATCGTTCCGAAGATGGAATGGCTGTTCTGGGGCTGGTTCCGCTGCTTCCTGCAATACGCCTTCTACCAGGTCATCGCCGCAGCTGTTGTGTACGTGATCGGAAATCTCATGCTCGGGGCACTTCGCTTGCCGCCTTCGGGCACGCTTTCCACCGCACAGCTCATCGGCTGGTTTCCCGTCCTGGTTATGACCTTTCTCGCGTCGATCTACGTGCTCCTGAAAATCCCTTCGCTTACCAACCATATCTTCAGCGGCACGGCCGGAGGGTCCTCCGCCGAGCTGATCGAAGCGCGGGCCGCGGCCCTGAGGAGGTGATGTGATGGACCGCGATGGGAGCTTCCATGACGCGAAACGGTTGTATCTGGAGTCCTGTGGTGACCCGATGGTGACGAACACCTATCTCAAGATCGCGCTCGCCATGCTGTCCATCGTTTGCGTGGCCCTGGCTTTCATCGATCTCCGGACGATTCGCACCTTCCAGAATTTCCGCCCGCTCGTCATCCGCATCGATGATCTGGGCCGCGCTGAAGCCATCAACTATCACAACCTGGAATACAAGCCGCAGGACGCCGAGGCGAAATATTTCCTGTCGGAGTTTTGCGCACTCTACTACCGACGCAATCGCTACACGATTCAGGATGATTTCTCGAAGTCCCTGTACTTCCTGGACGGCAAGCTCGCCGACGGGATTCTGGATGCTTACCGCAAGGATGACATCATCAAGCGATTCATCACCAACACCGCAGCGCCCGAGATCGATGTGGAAGTAAAGAAAGTCGCGCTGGAGGAGATGCAGACGCCGCCCTTCCGCGCGCGCGTTGACTTTTCCATGGTGTATTACTCGCCGGCCGACCACAGCGAGCTGAAGCGCGATCTTTACACCGCGAATTTTGTTTTCCTTTTCAAGGCTCAGGTCCCCAACCAATTGATTCCCATCAACCCGCTGGGAATGACCATCACTTACTTCCGCGAAGATGAGGCGTTCAAATGAACGCCAGAAATAGTAAGCAAACCGAACAGGTCGCGGGCGGACGCAGGGCAGCGTCGTCCGAACCTTGCCACCCCAGCGCCGGCCTGCTGCTGAGGCTGTGTTTGTCAAAGCGGCCACATCCACACCCACCAGGTTCCGCCGCTAAAACAATCGGCAGGCCTCAGAAGGGCCTCCTTTTCGCCCGGCTTTCTGCCCACTCCGCGCAACACCATACCAAGGTGGAAAACCGCGTCTCAGAACCTCGACGCGATCCGAGCAGATCTCTATGATCGCCAACACACTGATCATCACCATCACCATCCTGTTGGCGCTGGGATTTTGGCTTATGGGGGAATTGAGGTTCCTGATCCCTTACAAGTCTGTCCTGCTTCACCAGTATGGCGGGGTCATCCTGCTCGCGCTCACCGTCGTCGCCACGAACATCTTTGCCGCAATCCATCTTATCCAGCGCAAGTTTTTCCTCAAGGACACTGGCCGCAAGCTCTCGCACCTGGACAGACAAGTAACCTCGGGGCAGTCCTCACTGCCCTCTCCAAACTACAACGAGGATCCGCACTAACATGTCTCGCGACTTCACACCACGGGACTCGGATGAGACGGGTCGCGAATTCCCTGTCCGCGAGGACTGGCCTGTTGAAAGTGAACCGGTTCCGCTCGAGCTGAGCCCAAAGCCCGCGATTTCTCAGGAGCAAGAACGCAACACCGAACGATCGCTCGAGCAGCTTCCACGTCCAATTCATTTCACGCGCGGTCGCACTACCCTCTATGACCGTGATCGCGGCTATCGCCTGCGCGAATCGGAAATTCGGACGATCGCAGAGCTCGGGAAATTCCGCGTCATTGCCCTCGCAGACCTCGCGCAACATGCCTATCACGGCCATCGGAAACAGTTCGACCAAGACCGCCAAAATCTTATCCGCAAGGACCTCGTGCGTCAGGGCACGTTCGAGGGACCCGAGGCCAGCCCCCGCGAACTGTTGACATTGACCCGCAGAGGACACCGCTTGCTGCGCGCAAGCCGGCTACTGCCCGGCACCCAAGAGGTCCATCACGGATTCGTCAAACCGCGAGAGGCAAATCACGACGCCGATCTGTACCGCCTCTATCAGAAGGAAGTTCCCCGCATTGCAGCCAAGGGAGGGCGCAATCTACGCGTCATCCTGGACTGCGAGCTCAAGCGGAAAATCAATCGCGACCTTGCGACGTTTGGCGCCCAGGCGCGAGCCGAGATTGCGGCCCGGCACGGCCTGCGCGTGGTGCGCAACAAGATTCCGGTTCCCGATCTCTGCATCGAGTACGAAAACCGCGATGCAGAGACGGCCCGAGTCCATCTGGAACTCGTCACCGAACATTACCGGCCCCGCCAGGTGGCGGAAAAGGTGCGTGCCGGATTCTCGCTGTACACGCCACATGGCGAGACGGACCATTTGCGCCGAGTGCTCGATCAACATGAACTCACGGCGGAAATTCTTTCCCTATGAAAATCGCCACTCCCGACATCAGCGCCCTGGAGGCCTTGGGCTACAGCACTGCCGAGGCAGGGTTTCTCTACCTGGTGGCCACTTATTCCGGATATTTCTTGCCACGGCAGTTCATCGCCTTCACCCAGGCGCGGCGGGGCAAACGTTCGCAACACTTTACCGACAAGCTGGAAAGCCGCGGCCACGCTACATGGCGCGAGTACCAGAGCGTGGGCGGTGTCTATCATCTATTTTCGAGAACGCTCTACCGACAGCTCGATCGGGACAACCTCCGCAACCGGGGCCGCCACTCGACCGAGTTTATCCGCACTCGCTTGATCCTTCTGGATTTCATCCTTGCCAACCAGGGGCATCAGTACCTGGAAACCGAACAGGAGAAACTGAACTATTTCTGTCGACAGATCGGCATCCCGCGGACAGTCCTTCCTTCCAAGTCCTACGAAGGAGCGTCTCCCGCTGAGCCGACGGTGCGTTATTTCGTGGACAAGTTCCCGCTTTTTCTGGATTCCTCACAGACTCCCTGTCCGCCCGTTCTCACCCTGTCATACGTGGACCCGGGACGGGCAAGCCTGGCGGGTTTTCGAAACCACCTTCATGCCTATACGCCGCTCTTCCGTCACCTCGGCGATTTTCGGTTCCTCTATATCTCCAGCTCTTCCGCCCATTTCCTGCAAGCCGAAGAGTGTTTCTCCTCCCTGGTGACGGCCTCCCTGCAGCAGGGCGTCTCACTCGAACTGATCCGCTATTTCCGACTGCGCGCCGCCTGGGACGCAAAGCAGTACGGGAAACTCTCGAATGAGGATATCGAATGGCTCGAGCAGGCCAGTCTCCGTTTTAGGGATCCGGACATGGAACATCTATATGACAGCTGGGCTAGCAATAAGCTGACCGAAGAAGGACTGCGCCTGCAGACGGGGAAAACCGTCGCGCGAGGCGGCATTCGATTCGCTACCCACTTGATCGATACAGGTCAGTCCGATGCCAGACGACCACTAAGAGTCGAGTGAGATGCGCTTCACCCCGCTAGGTCACGACGGGCTGCCCGGGCATCGTCACCTTGCAAGTGAACGATCCCTGAGGAAAAGCCGGGACATAGCCAGGGAACCGAGGACCTTCAAAAATGCGGCCCAAAACCGGCCGGAGCGCAGTTTCACTGCGCCGGCCCCTTATTCGCTTATCTAGGATCCCGAGCGTTTCGATCATCCCCTGGAGGAACAGACATGCCGTTCAGCAAGAAAATACCGGAAACGGTCGCCCGTTCGGTTCGCCTCGAACGGCCTAGCAGTGAACCACCAGATGAGTATTCCCGTTTCGTTGCATGCACCACTAGCTACGTCAGCAATCTCGCGCTCCGCAACAGCTTCGCCCGAGACCCCGAATGCACGAGATGGAAAGCCGCGCGGACCGGCTCAGGATCGCGCAACGGAACCACCACGTCAGCTGCAACTCCGAGCAAGACATGATTCAGCGCCTGATCCATTCCAAGAATTTGATTGCCTGCGTCTTGGCCGCAACCACCGGGATCATTCTGTATTTCCGGATGCCGTTCCCTGAAGACAATTTCTTTGTGGAACTCCTCTTCTTGCGCGCTCGACCGCTCTTGCTCGGACTCCGCTATTCCTACTTAGTTTTCCTCTACACCACACCGTTCATCGGCTACTCGATCTTGCTCACGGGAATTTACGTTTTTGCACTGAAGTTCCCGCAAAAGATCCGGCCCGGACGGTTGCCCGTTTATGCCGACCCGCGAACCAGAGACAAGCTGTTCTTGGTTGTTGGCGAAGTCCACAACACCCGCACGCCGGGCCCCGCCGAATCTCCCCACTGGCTCACGGTTCCTGAGCGTGGGCTGTTCACCGGCATCGCTGTCTTCGGCGCGATCGGCAGTGGAAAGACCAGCTGCTGCATGTACCCGTTTGCGGAGCAAATTCTTGCCTATCAGGCGGTCAACGCGGAGCGGAAGATCGGCGGGCTGGTTCTGGAGGTGAAAGGGGACTTCTGCCGCAAAGTGAAAGGCATTCTCGAAGCGCATGGACGCGCGAGCGACTACGTCGAAATCAGTCTCAAATCCGAATACCGTTACAATCCTCTCCACAACGATCTCGACGCCTACGCGCTGGCCTACAGCATCGCTTCGCTACTGAACAATCTGTTTGGCAAGGGGAAGGAGCCATTCTGGCAGCAGGCCTACACAAATCTCGTCAAATTCATCATCCTGCTTCACAAACTCGCCTATGATTACGTCACCCTCTTCGACGTCTACGAGTGCGCCATTTCATCCGATGTCCTCGAGAGCAAGATTCACGACGCGGAACGCCGCCTCGAGGAACGTTATTTTCTCCTGGTCTCCCCGAACGACTTCCGGGCTCATGTTGCGGACCTGAAACTGTTTGATTTCCTCTTTGACGAAGACGTCCGAATGTACCGTGCCAGAGAAACACCTAGTGTACGTCGCTTTCTTGAGTCCGGAGCGATTGAATTCCAGTGTTGGAGTGAAGCTGGTTTTGACCAGATCGACCCCGAGCGTCAGGAGCAGCTGCAAGCAGTCAAGCGCTGGTTCTACGATGACTGGCGGCGCATCGAGCCGAAGCTCCGAACATCGATTGTCGAGGGCATCTCTGTTTTTCTTTCTCTATTCGACGACAACCCCAGCGTCAAACGCACCTTCTGCCCCCCACCAGAATGCTACGACCGCTCGGCCAACTCCGATCACCGCTACGGCACGCCGCTTCCGTCCTTCACCTGGCTCATTGAAAGCGGCAAAGTCTGTGCCCTGAACTTCCCGGTGGCCATGAACCCGGGGCTCGCCAGAGCCCTGGGCGTGATGATGAAGCTCGATTTTCAGCGCGCCGTTCTCAACCGCATCCCGGTGATCGAAGCGCATCCGGAACAACACTTCCGCCAGACCCTGTTCCTTTGTGACGAATACCAGCATTTCGTCACCGTTGGCGAGAACGAACCAACCGGAGATGAGAAGTTTTTTAGCCTCTCGCGACAGCCGAAATGCATCGCGATCATCGCCACACAAAGCATCAGTTCTCTGAAATCCGCGGTGCCGGGCGACAGCTGGCGCACGCTGCTGCAGACGTTTCGCACCAAGGTTTTCCTGGCTCTTTCCGATGATTTCTCGGCGAAAACAGCCAGCGAGCTGTGCGGGCGCGAGGATCAGCTCAAGGTCAGCTATAACCTGTCGGAAAGTGGCCACGATGCCAGCATCAGTCTGCTCACGGGCAAGGCGATCTCCCACAAAGCGAACATCACCGCATCGAAGAGCTACTACCCACACTCTGATTTCCGGTTTGACACAAAGACCTTTACCGAACTCAAAAACGCACAATCGGTCGTAATCGCTTATGACGGTTTCAATCCCAGGGCCCCGACCTTGTGTTATCTGAAGCCCTATTTTAATGACGTCAACACCTCTTATTTCGAGCAGCTCGCTCAAGGAAGACTCTGATGAATGGATTCGAGACCATCCTGCCGTTCCTTAGGCCCATCGAGCATCTGCTGCTCGATGATTCCATCAGCGAAGTCATGGTGAATGGCGCCTGCGACATCTTCATCGAGAAGCGGGGATTCCTCGAGCACGTGCAAGGCGTCAGCCTCGGCGAAAAGGCGCTCCTGGTGGCAGTGAAGAATATCGCCCGACGGCTGGGCGATGATATCTCGGAAGCAAAGCCAATTCTTGACTCCCGACTTCCTGATGGGAGCCGGGTCGCCGCCGTCATACCACCCTGTAGTCTGGACGGCGTGGTCCTGACGATTCGCAAGTTCAATTCCCGTCATCTGGACGTGCAGGATCTGGTTCGCGCTGGAGCACTTGATCAGACTCTTGCAAACCTCCTTGAAGATTATGTCCTGGCTCGAAAGAACATCCTCATCAGCGGGGGT
>Ga0181531_10001906_pt1 | contig 13085 bp, 10 predicted proteins | sample PEATcosm2014_Bin_38_FD_119743 | JGI IMG/M metagenome (GOLD analysis project Ga0181531, IMG submission 119743) | Peatland microbial communities from MTU Mesocosm Facility, Houghton, MI, USA - PEATcosm2014_Bin11_10_metaG | ecosystem: Environmental > Terrestrial > Soil > Wetlands > Peat | place... | reverse complement strand
GTCGGCCGCTAGACCCGTTCCATCTCCGGTCGGCGCCAGAACGACTACTTCGGCGCGCTGTCTACCCTTACAATAGTCGGCCCGCGATCCGCGCGCTGCTCCTAAGCCGCTGATACGGCTCACTTTTTTTCGAAGGATTGCTTGTGCTACAGGCGCTGACCCGCGTGTTCGGGAGCCGCAATGACCGGCTCATCAAGTCCTATGGCCGGATGGTGCGCGAGGCTGCAACCTATGAGCCGGCGCTCAAGGAGCTGTCGAACGAGGCGCTGCGCGATAAGACCGCGCAATTTCGCGAACGCCTCAAGCAGGGCACAACGCTCGACCAGCTGCTGCCCGAGGCATTTGCCGTGGTGCGCGAGGCGGCCCGCCGGACGCTGCGGCTGCGTCATTTCGATGTGCAGTTGATCGGCGGCATCGCGCTGCATCAGGGAAAGATCGCCGAGATGCGCACCGGCGAGGGCAAGACGCTGATGTCGACCCTGGCGGCTTACCTCAATGCCCTGCCTGGCGAGGGCGTGCACGTGGTGACGGTCAATGAATACCTCGCCCAGCGTGACGCGGACTGGATGGGCCCCATCTATCGCTTCCTCGGGCTCACGGTCGGTGTGATTCGCAATGCACAGGACTCCACCGAGAAGCGCGCGGCCTATGCCTGCGATATCACCTATGGAACCAACAACGAATTCGGTTTCGATTACCTGCGCGACAACCTGGCCTATCGGCTCGAAGAACGGGTGCAGCGATCCTTGAGCTTCGCGATCGTCGATGAGGTCGATTCCATCCTGATCGACGAGGCGCGCACCCCGCTGATCATCTCGGGACCCGCTGAGGAGAGCACCGAGGTGTATCTGCGCATCAACGAGCTGGTGCCGCGGCTCAAGCGCCAGGAGTCCGAGGAAGGCGTGGGCGATTTCTCGGTCGACGAGAAGGGCAAGCAGGTGCATCTGGCCGAAGCCGGCCATGAACACGTCGAACGGCTCATGCTCGAAGCGGGTCTGCTGCGCGAGGGTGAGAGCCTGTACGACACCACGAATATCCGGCTCATGCATCACCTCAATGCGGCGCTGCGTGCGCACGCCATCTACAAGCGTGACGTCGAATACATCGTGCGCGGCGGCGAAGTCATCATCGTCGATGAATTCACCGGTCGCACCATGCCCGGACGGCGCTGGTCCGATGGCCTGCACCAGGCCATCGAGGCGAAGGAGGGGGTGCGCGTCCGCGAGGAAAACCAGACCGTCGCCTCGATCACGTTCCAGAATTATTTTCGTCTCTACAGGAAGCTCTCCGGCATGACCGGCACGGCCGATACCGAGGCCCCGGAGTTCCTGCAGATCTATGGTCTCGAAGTGGTGGTCATCCCGACCCATCGGCCCATGATCCGCAAGGATCATCCCGACTTCGTCTACCTGACGCAGAAGGACAAGTTCGAGGCCATCATCGATGACATGAAGGACTGCGTGCAGCGCTCGCAGCCGGTGCTGGTCGGCACCACTTCGATCGAGACCTCCGAGTTCCTCTCCGGGCTGTTGAACCAGCAGGGCATTGCGCACCAGGTGCTCAATGCCAAGCAGCATGAGCGCGAGGCGCACGTGATCGCGCAGGCAGGGCGCCCCGGCACGGTGACCATCGCCACTAATATGGCCGGACGCGGCACGGATATCGTGCTCGGCGGCAATCTGGAGGCTGAACTGGCCGGCATTTCCGCGGCTGCGGCCGTGGATGGCATCGAGACGGATGCGCAGACCGAAGCGCGGCGCGAGGCCGCGCGCGGCGAGTGGCAGCAGCGCCACGACCTGGTCATCAGTGCCGGTGGACTGCACATCATCGGCACGGAACGCCACGAGTCGCGCCGCATCGACAACCAGCTGCGCGGGCGTTCGGGGCGCCAGGGCGATCCCGGATCGAGCCGCTTCTATCTGTCGATGGAAGACAACCTCATGCGTATCTTCGGCGATCCAACCCGCACCAAGCGGTTGTTGCAGTTCGCCGGCATGAAGGAAGGCGAGGTCATCGAGAGCGGCATGCTCACGCGCCAGATCGAGAAGGCGCAGCGCAAGGTCGAAGCGCACAACTTTGACATCCGCAAGCAGCTGCTGCTGTTCGATGACGTCGCGAACGATCAGCGCAAGGTCATCTACCAGCAGCGCACCGAGATTCTCGGTGCCACCGACATGAGCGCGGCGATCCTGGAGATGTTCGAGGAGGCCGCAGGCGGCCAGTTCGATGAATTTGCCGTCGCCAACAGCCTGCCGCAGGACTGGAATCTCGAGGGGCTGGAGGAGGCGCTGCGACGCGACTTCAACCTCGAGGTGCCGATCCGGGCGTGGCTCGATGCCGAACCCGAGATCGAACAGGCGGTACTGCGCGCGCGGGTGATCGAAGCCGTGCGCGCCAGCTACCAGGAAAAGGTCGATCGTACCGGGGTCGATCGCAATGGCGTGCCGATCATGCGCCATGCCGAGCGCGACATCGTGCTGCGCATGCTTGACCAGCACTGGCGCGAGCATCTCGCGGCCATGGACTACCTGCGCCAGGGTATCCATCTGCGCGGCTACGCCCAGAAGGATTATCGCTTCGAGTACAAGCGCGAGGCGTTCGAGCTGTTCTCGGCCATGCTCGGTCGCGTCAAGTTCGATTCCGTGGCGATGCTGGCGCGGGCAGAGATCCGCACGCAAGAGCAGATCGATCGCGAGGAGATTGAGCGTCGTGAACGGCTGATGCGCGCGCTGCAGGCTCAGCACGCCGAGGCGCAGTCGTTGCTGGGCGTTCCCGACCCGGCGGTGCCGGCGCTGCCGGCTGCCGCGGCGCCTGTCGAGGCGGCGGCACTGGCCGATCCGGGGGCGCTGCGGCCGATCGATTCCCTGGCGCCGTTCGTGCGTTCGGATCGCAAGGTCGGACGCAACGAGCCCTGTCCCTGCGGCTCGGGACGCAAGTACAAGCACTGCCACGGCGCGCTCGCCGGCAGTCAGTGAACGCCGCGGCGGCCAATGAGCCGCTGCGGGTTGCCGCGGCGGTGATTTTCGACCAGGCCGGCCAGGTATTGATCACTCAGCGGCCGGCCGGCAAGTTCATGGCGGGCTACTGGGAATTTCCCGGCGGCAAGCTCGATGCTTTCGAGGGCGCCGAGCAGGCGCTGGGCCGGGAGTTGCGCGAAGAGCTCGGAATCGAACTGCGCCGCTGTCATCGGTTACTCGAGTTGCGGCATCATTACGCGGATCGCGCAGTGCACCTTGAAGTGTTCGTCGTTGATGAGTCTCACGGCGAACCCTCAGGGCTGGAGGGGCAGGCGCTGAAGTGGGTGAGTGTGGCGGCGCTAGGGCAGGCGAACCTGCTGCCCGCGGACCGTCCGATCGTTGAGGCTCTTATCGCCAATGAGGAAATCGGATATGGCGCAGGACACCGGACTGCCGGACATTCAGCTCGATAGTGCCGGGCTGTATCGCGAGGATATTTTCACCGACCGCAAGGCCGGCACGATCCGCCGGCTCGTGCCGGTGACGGTCGATGGCGAGACCGACAGCAATCGAACCGTGCTGTATTCGGGACAGACCCAGCTGCTGACGCCCAACGGCGTACTGCCGCTCGGATTCGAAATCGAAGCCAGTTCCATGGCCGACGCCATCGCAAAATTCCCGGCTGCCGTGAAGGAAGCGCTGGAGCAGGCGATTGAAGAAGCTCGCGAATTCCGACGCGAGAGCGCCTCGCGCATCGTGGTGCCCGATGTGGCGGGCGGAATGGGCGGCGGGGCGTTGCCCGGCGGCGGCAAGATCAAGCTCTGACCGACTGCAGCAGGCTGGGCGGCATCGTGGTGCCTTCGGCGGCCGCGCACCGCCAGAATTCGGCGTTGCGATGGTCGGGTGCGACGCTGGAGAGACATGCGATCGACTCGATCGATTGCGTGCGCTTGGCCTGCAACCGCTGCAACTGTCGCCGGCGCTCCATGCGGGCGCTGGCATACGGCGAGGCGTGCAGCCAGTCCAGCAGATCCAGACTCGACGGGCCCGAGAAATAACCCGAGAAGGCAGCAGAACTGATGGTCGCCTCGGCGGCGGCTGCCACCAACCAACGGCCCTTATCCGAGGCCACGGCCACCGAGTCGTACTGCGGTGCAGGTGGCCAGGTTGGCTCGGCAGTCTCCAGGCCGCCGCGCCCCGCCTCGTTCAGCAACACCCCGAGAATCTGCAGCGCCCGGGTGCGGCTGCCGGCATCGAGTGAGACGCGCGCGAGCAGCGAGAGTACAGCCACGCTTGGCCCGATCCGGGATTCCGCCTCGAGCCGCTCGAGAGCCCACAGCAAGGCACCGTAACGCCGCGCGGTGTTGAGTCCGTGCTGACGCCAGAGTGCATAGGCATCCAGCGCTTGCATCAGAGTCGACGCGGAGTCGATCCTGCCGGCCCGCAGGGCTGCGCCGAAGGGTTGGCGTTCGATACATGCGACTCCAGCCCCGGGTTCGCCGCCGGCCATCAGGGGCGGTGCCGTCAGCAGCAATCCCTGCCGCTCGAGTTCCAACGCGCGACTCTCTTTGCACGCGAACAGGTTGAGCTCGAAGCTGTCGAGCGCCTGATCTGCCACCGGCACGAGCAGGCTCGATGGACCGACCAGCCTGAAGAGCCGATAACCGGCCGCCCGGAAGCTGGCCAGCAGTTCCGTGTTGACGACGCGTCCATGCTTCAACTCGAACATGACCAGCGGATTTTCGATTCGAAAGAATTCCCGACCCCCCGCCACGATGTGAGCTTCTTCGCCCTCGGCGTCGAGCTTTACGAAGTCGATGCCCTGCATCCCGTGGCGGGCCGCGGCGCTATCAAGCGTATCGAGTCGAACCTCCTGGCTGGATTCTGCGGGTCCGTGCCCGAGACTGTTGTGTTCGGAGTCGGTGTTCACGGAAAGCTGTCCTCGACCGGCACGGTCGGACAGAGCGCAATCGTCGATCACGACCTGGGACATGCCATTGCTGGCCAAAGTGTGCCGCAGGAAAGCGAGTGTGTCGGGCGTGGGCTCAAATGCCCAAACGCGACCGGTGGGTCCGACCGCCTTGCCGAGTCCGACGCTATAAACACCATAATTGGCGCCGATATCGAGCGCGTGCATTCCGGGCTGGAGGAAACTGCGTACGAACGCCAACTCCTTCTCGAACCAGTCCTCCTGCTCGAGCAGCACGTAGGTACTGAGATATCTCAAGGCGGCCGGCGCGGTGACGACATTGCCGTCTGCAATTCGGATCGGCAGTCCCTGAAGTTCGGGCATTCGTTAGTCCAGCAGAGTTGGCAGCTTAATTCTCGCCAGGCGCGTCGCCGTGCGCCGTCCCATCAGTGAGCGCTGTATCGGTGTCCGGAATGCTGTGCTTTTCGCTGAGCCAGGCGCCCAGATCGATCAGGCGGCAGCGATCGCTGCAGAACGGCCGATGCGGAAACTCATCCGACCAGGCGATCTCGCGCTTGCAGGTCGGGCAGCGCACACGTGCGGGCACGGGTCAGGTGCAGCAGATCAGAGTGAAGGGCACATCCGCTTCGTATTGCGTCGAGCGCTGCTCGATGCCGTGCCATTCCAGGAATCGCATGTTGCAGCGATAGTGGCTGCCGCTGATTTCGGGAAACAGCGCGAATTCGGCCGGCAGACTGATGCGCAGCAGCTGATAGGGAGTTTCGCGGTCGAAGGTGATGTTGAAGACACCGCCGACCGCATTTTCCTCGCTTGGGCGTCCGTTCTGTCGCGTCAGCCACAGCAGCTCGGCGACCGCATCACAGAGCGGCCGCAGCAATGTCAGCCAGCGTCCGAAGGCCTCGATGCGGCTTTCGGCCGGCTGATTGAGCCAGAAAAAATAATCGGGCAGATCGAATTCGCAGGTACCCCCCGGGATCGCGCTGCGGTGCTTGATGGCCGCCAGGAAGGCGGAATCCTTGAGCGGCGCCAGCCATGAGCCGCCAACGCCGGCGAGCTCAGTCCGCAACCGCACCAGATTGCTCATCAGCGTGCGCAGCCGCGCCGTATCGATGCCGGGACGGTTCTGAAACTCGTTCAATAGCGCCAGGTGCCGCTCGATCTCCTTGAGCACGTCGGTCCGCATGTCACCGCGCGTCAGGATGGACAGGATGTCGAGCAGGCTGTCGATGGCAGCCCGGCTGCCCCAGGGAGTGCCCTTCTCATTGTGGTAGAGCGCCTGGGTGTAGAGGAAGTCCAGGCGCAGGAAGGTGCGCATGCGCTCGTTCAGCGGCTGCTCGAACATCGAGGCCTCGGCGGCGGCCTCGGGGCTGGTGGCTGGTTCGGCCATCCGGCTATTGTGCTTGAGCCCTGACTCGCCCGTAAACGTCTCGACTCAAATTGCTGCGACGGCCCACTGTGCGAGGTAGCGCGCGTGCAGGGCCGCGACGCGAGGTCCCAAGGCGTCCTGTGCACTGTCATTGAGGATGACATCGTCGGCCGAGGCAAGCCGCGCCGCCCGACTCGTCTGCGAGCTGATCATTGCGCGCGCCTCCGTTTCGGACATGCCATCGCGCGCGAGCAGCCGCGTTAACTGCAGGTTTTCCGGGCAGTCCACCACGAGGATTCGGTCGTAACGACCCTGCGCATGGGTCTCTACCAGCAGCGGCACGACGTGCAATTGATAGGCTCCCGGCGCCAGTGCCGCGAGCTGCTCGGTGCGCTCGCGAATGGCCGGGTGCATCAGCGACTCAAGCTCACGCCGAAGCCGGTCATCGCTGAATACCAGCCGCCGCAGCGCTGCGCGATCGAGGCTGCCATCGGCCGCGCGAATGCCGTGCCCGAAGCGCTCGGACAGCGTGGCCAGCAGCGGCGTGCCCGGCGCGATCACTTCGCGCGCGATGATGTCCGCGTCGAGCACCGGCACGCCAAGGGCCGCGAACAGCTGGGAGATCGTGCTCTTGCCGCTCGCAATACCGCCGGTGAGCCCCACACGCGGTGGCCGCGAGCGGGACGCGGCCGGTGCAGTGCTCATCGTCCCGGAGCGCCGTAGAAAGACAGATAGCCCTGCACGAGCTGCGGGCCCCACATCATCGCGATCCATCCTGCCGCCGCCAGGAACGGCCCGAACGGAATCGGCGCGCCGCGTTCGTGACGGCGCCCGACTATCAGAGCGACGCCCACCAGCGCACCCACGAGCGCCGCCAGCAGCACGATGGGCAGCAGCATGCGCCAACCCATCCAGGCGCCGAAAGCCGCCAGCAATTTGAAATCGCCGTAGCCCATCCCTTCCTTGCCGGTCAGCAGCCGGAAGGCGTGATACACCGCCCACAGAGACAGATAGCCGAGTGCCGCTCCAGCGATGGCACTGACCGGATCCACCGGCAGGCTGCCCGATATGGAACTGCACCCGGTGAGACTCGCGAGCAGCCCGAGCCACATCAGCGGCATCGTCAGTGAGTCGGGCAGCAATTGATGGTCCAGATCGATGAAGGTCAGCGCGATCAAGAACCAGGTGATCACGATGGCACAGGCCGCCGGCGCGCCGTAGCCGAATCGCGAGGCAGCGATGGCGCTCAGCACCCCGCACAGGATCTCGACCAGCGGATAGCGGATGCTGATGGGCGCCCGGCAGCGTGCGCAGCGCCCGCGCAGCGCCAGATAGCTCAGCACGGGAATGTTCTGCAGAGCCCCGATCGGCGCCTGGCACGCCGGACAGGTCGACCGCGGGACGATCAGATCGAAGCGCGCGACCGGCGTCGGCGGCGCCGGAGCGCCAGTGAGCCCTGCGCACTCGGTTCGCCACTGTCGATCGAGCATGACCGGCAGCCGGTAAATGACCACATTGAGAAAGCTGCCGACGACCAGCCCGATGAGCAGCGCCGTCGTGATCAGCGCGGCCGGGGATTGGGCCAGGAGATCCAGCACGCGATCAGCGGTTGACGATCAGACGACCGACCCGAGCTTGAAGATGGGCAGGTACATCGCGATCACGAGGCCGCCGACCAGCACACCCAGGATCAACATGATCAGGGGCTCGAGCAGGCTCGACATGCTGTCGACCGCGGCGTCGACGTCGTCCTCATAGAAGGTGGCGACCTTGCCGGCCATGGCATCGAGCGAGCCGGATTCCTCGCCCACCGCGATCATCTGCACCACCATGTTGGGGAATATGCCGGTATTCTCCATGGCGCGCTGCAGCCGCTGACCGGTAGCGACCTCGTCGCGCATTTTCAGCACCGCGTCCTCGAAGACAATATTGCCGCACGCGCCTGCCACCGACTCCAGAGCTTCGACCAGCGGTACGCCCGCGGCGAACATGGTCGAGAGCGTGCGTGCATAGCGCGCGATCGCGGCCTTGGTAAGGATGGGTCCGATAACCGGCATCTTGAGCGACATACGATCAAGGAAATGCCGCATCTTGCGCGAGCGCTTCTTGAAGTAGAAGAACACCCAGAAGCCCACTGCCACGACGATGGCGATGAACACGCCCTCGTTCTGCACGAATCTGGACAGATTGATGACTATCTGCGTGAAGGCCGGCAAATCGGCGCCGAATCCCTTGAACAATTCTTCGAACTGCGGGATCACAAACACCAGCAGGATGATCGTCACGATGACCGCAACGACGAGCACGGCGGCTGGGTAAAACAGCGCCTTCTTGACCTTCTTCTTGACCGCCTCGCTCTTTTCCTTGTAGGTGGCGACCTTGTCGAGCAGACCCTCCAGCGCACCGGCCTGCTCGCCGGCCTCGACCAGATTCACGAACAGGTCATCGAAGTACAAGGGATGCTTGGCGAGCGCCTCATGCAGCGATGTGCCGCCTTCAACATCGGATTTGATGTCGAGCACCAGCTTCTGCATCGCCGGCTTTTCATGGCCCGCGCCGATGATTTCGAAGGCTTGCACCAATGGAATGCCGGCGCCGAGCATGGTGGCGAGCTGGCGGCTGAATATGGCAATGTCCTCGGGCTTGACTTTGCCGCTGGACTTGAAGGCCTGGGATTGCTTGCGGATGCGCGTGGCCACCACGCCCTGACGGCGCAGCTCGGACTTGAGCGCCTGTTCGCTCGCAGCAACGCTACGGCCCTTGATGCGCTGACCCTTTTTGTCCATGCCCTCCCATTGGTAGGCCACGTCCCTGCGGATCGAGCGAATCGCACTGGTTGCTTGCGCCATGACTATTTCCCTGCCGCTGACATTATTCGATCGTCACGCTGTTGACTTCTTCGAGACTGGTAAGACCGTTCCTGACCTTTTCCAGCCCCGACCGGCGCAGGTCCCAGACGCCGTCTTTGATTGCCTGGGCGGCGATATCCATGGCGTTGCCACCGGCCATGATGATGTGGCTGATCCCGTCATTGACTTCCATCACCTGGTAGATGCCCACTCGACCCTTGTAGCCGTCAGTGCAGCTGCTGCAGCCCTTGGGGCCGTAGATCTTGATGCCGTTGAGAATGTCGGCATCCTGGAACCCTTCTTTTTTAAGGGCTTCGGCCGGTACGTCCAGCGGCTGCTTGCACTGCTGGCAGAGCCGGCGCGCCAGGCGCTGCGCTATCACCAGGCTGACCGACGTTGCGATCGCGTACGGCTTGACGCCCATATCAACCATGCGTGTCAGGGTCTGCGGAGCGTCATTGGTGTGCAATGTCGATAGCACCAGGTGGCCCGTTTGTGCGGCCTTGATGGCAATTTCAGCCGTCTCGAGATCACGGATTTCGCCGACCATGATCACGTCCGGATCCTGCCGCAGGAAGGCACGCAGCGCGGCGGCGAAAGTGAGCCCGACCTTGTTGTTGACGTTCACCTGGTTGACGCCGGGCAGATTGATTTCCGCCGGGTCCTCGGCGGTTGAAATATTGGTGTCTTCCTTATTGAGAATGTTCAGGCCGGTATAGAGCGAGACGGTCTTGCCGCTGCCGGTAGGGCCGGTGACCAGAATCATGCCCTGGGGTTTCGCCAGGTGCTTCATATACAGATCTTTCTGAAAGCCTTCGTACCCCAGTGCATCGATGCCCAGCATCGCCTGCGAGGGATCGAGAATACGCAGCACGATCTTCTCGCCATAGAGCGTCGGGCAGCTGCTGACGCGGAAGTCGATGGCGCGTGTCTTGGACAGGCGCATCTTGATGCGACCGTCCTGCGGTACGCGGCGCTCCGCGATATCCAGACGCGACATGACTTTCAGGCGCGCGGCAATCTTGCCGGTCAGCTGCACGGGCGGCTGGGCAACCTCGCGCAGCACCCCGTCCATGCGCAGCCGAACGCGGAAAGTCTTTTCATAAGGTTCGAAGTGGATATCCGAGGCGCCGCGGCGAATGGCGTCCAGCAGCACCTTGTTGACGAAGCGCACGATGGGCGCGTCTTCGACATCGTCGCGTCCGACCTCGCCGCCCGACTCGTCGTCGCCGCCCGAGACCTCCAGCGATTCAAGATCCATACCTTCCTCATCACTGAGGTTGGGCATGGCGGTGTCGACCTGCTCGACGGCCTTGTCGAGCAGCTTCTGCAGTTTGTCGTCCTCGACAACGATGGCCTCGACGCCCAGGCCGCACTGGAATTTGATCTCATCGATGGCGTGCAGGTTGGTCGGATCGGCCACCCCGAGGAACAGGCGCTTGCCCCGCTTGAACAGCGGCAGGACGCGATGCTTGGCCAGCAGCTTGTCCGAAACCGAGCGGACCGCCTCGAGATCGAGAATCAGTGCATTGAGGTCGAATAGAGGCACGCCGTATTCGGCGGCGGCCGCAATGGCAATGTCGCGTGCTTTGGCCGTGCCATTCAGCACCAGCTGGGTCACGAAACTGGTCTTGCGCTCGCTGGCGGCCTGTATGGCCGCGTGCATGCCGGCTTCGTCGACCACGCCGTCCGCGACCAACCGCTGGGGCAGGCCCCCCAGACTGGACCTGGACGGACTGAGGGCCAAAGAGGCGTTATCGTTCATGCACTTAGCGCATCACCCAGGCTGCGTAGTAACCGGCCTAGTCTACATAAGTAGGCTGGTCGATCAATGTCAATATCCACCGGATGTTTGCATATCACCGGTGGGCGCTGCGTGATTGGCTTCCCAAAAGAAGAAGCCCCTCCGAAGAGGGGCTCCCTGTGGTCAGATCGAATTGATCTCGATCAGATCAAGCGTGGCAGGACGTCGGCAGGTACGCGGCCGATATGTTCGTACCCGTGGTGACACCCGCCAGCGTGACGTTCGTCGGAGTGGCGGCCGAGCCGCAGACCCAGATAACGTCGTTGTTGAGGTCGGTGCCCGGCACAAACGTCAGGATCGACGTGTTGGGCAGCTTCGCGCTGGCCTGTGAGCCGCCGTAGGTAACCTGGATGATGCCATTGCCGGTAACAGTGATAGCGGACACGTACTTGCCCACTGAGTTACCGCTGACCGATACCTTGCCGGCAGCGCCAGCAGCGGCAGTGGTCGAACCTGTCGGGAATGCGCCATTCTGCGCGTAGTACTCCGAAATGGCCGTCTTCCAGCCCGCCGCCATTGAAATACCTTCCGTGACCTGCGCGCGAATCGTGTAGTTCTGATAGGCCGGGATGGCGATCGCGGCGAGAATGCCGATAATCGCGATCACGATCATCAGTTCGATGAGGGTGAAACCCTTTTGGATCGTCTTCATAAAGTGCTCAGACTCCGGTTGTTGATGGGCTGCGGCCAAGCAGCCGCTGATGGTCTGATAAGCAACGATTGTGCCATCCTTGGTGCCCTTCTAAGCCATTGATAGATAAAAAGTTTTTTTGTGATCTCGGCGATTTGCCTTAATCATTGACTGGCTCCGACGAGAAAGGTGACGCGCGGGGTCAGATAGTGACGCGGCACGCCAGTGGCCCGGGCTATTCGATGCCCAGCTTCTTGACTCGATAACGCAGTGCGCGAAAGCTCATGCCCAGGAGCCGGGCCGCTGCGGTTTTGTTATACCGCGTCTGCTCGAGCGCTTTGATGATTGCTTCCCGCTCCAGGTGCTCGAGCTGATCACCCAGTGCCGGGCTTGCCTCGGCGCTCTTCGAGACCACCGTCTCCGTAAGGGGCGCTTTGCCTGCCTCTATCTCCGTGGACGGGGCCACGGTGGGCCGCAATTGCAGGTCCTGTAGTGCGATGACGCCCGGCGCGGAGAGCGCGATCGCGCGCTCCAGGATGTTCTCCAGTTCGCGTACGTTTCCAGGAAAGGAGTAGTGTTGCAGCGCAGCGCGCGCTTCGGAACTGATTTCCGGCGTGGCGACGCCGAGACGCGCCGACAACCGCCGCAACATGCCGGCAGCGAGCTCGGAGATGTCATCGGCGTGATCGCGCAACGCCGGTACGCGAATTTCAATCACGTTGATGCGGTAGTACAGGTCCTCACGGAAGCGGCCCTGAGAGACCAGCCCCGCCAGCGATTTGTGAGTAGCCGACAGCACGCGCACGTCCGTGGGCATTTCGCGCTGCTCGCCGATCGGCCGCACCGTCTTCTCCTGTATGACTCGCAGCAGCTTGACCTGCATATGCAGCGGCAGGTCGGCCACCTCATCGAGAAACAGGGTGCCCCCTTCGGCGCTCTGCACCAGACCCTTCTTGTCCGCGACGGCCCCGGTGAAGCTGCCGCGTTTGTGGCCGAAGAGTTCGCTTTCCATGAGCTCGGAAGGGATTGCGCCACAGTTCACCGGTACAAAGGGACCCTCGGCGCGTGCACCGGTGTCATGGATCAGGCGCGCCACGAGTTCCTTACCCGTGCCCGATTCTCCCGTGATATGGACCGGCGCCTGGCTTCGCGAGACACGTGCAATCAGTTCGCGCAAAGCGGCCATCTGCCTCGATTGGCCCAAGAGGCGTGGCGCACTGGCCGGGGATACAGTCAGCTCGGCGGCCTCTTCGGCTGCACCGCCTGGATTGCGGCGACCGAGTTTGACGGCGGTCGCGACCAGTTTGCGCAGCACGCCCAGATCGAGCGGCTTGGAAACAAAATCGAACGCGCCGAGCTTCAGCGCGCGTACGGCTGACTCGACATTGCCATGCGCGGTGATGACCGCGACCGGCGTCTCGGCGTACCGCTCCTGTATGTATGCGACCAGATCCAGTCCATCGCCGTCGGGCAGCCGCATATCAGTCAGACAAAGGGCAAAGCGCTGTGCGGCCAGCAACGCCCGCGCGCCCGCCAGGTCGGCTGCGG
>Ga0181531_10001904_pt1 | contig 13093 bp, 10 predicted proteins | sample PEATcosm2014_Bin_38_FD_119743 | JGI IMG/M metagenome (GOLD analysis project Ga0181531, IMG submission 119743) | Peatland microbial communities from MTU Mesocosm Facility, Houghton, MI, USA - PEATcosm2014_Bin11_10_metaG | ecosystem: Environmental > Terrestrial > Soil > Wetlands > Peat | place... | reverse complement strand
CGGCGGCGAATGGCGGCGCCGTCCTCGGCGGGGCGGCTGTCTTTCACCGCCGTGTCCTCGTGGCCGCAGAAAGGGCAGCGCATCAGGCCGGGACGTGGTCGATCAGGTCAAACCGGCGTTCGATACGATCCAGGCGGGCGTCGACACGGTCGAGGCGGCGCTCGACGTTGGCCGTGCGCTCTTCGAGCACGCCGATCCGGTGTTTGAGGTCGACGACCTCGTCGATGAGCCGATCGAGCTTTTCGTCGATCCGGCGGAGGTAGCGCAGTACCAGGTTGTCCGGCTCGTCGCTCATGGCGTGAGTATAGGGATTGTGGGCGGCAAACTCCAGCATTTGGGGGTCGGCGGCGGCTACCTCGGCGGGTAGATCGGGAAGCGGGCGCAGAGGTCCAGGACGCGGGCGGCGGTGCGTTGTTCGGCGGCGGTGTTGGCGCCGTCGTTGCTGGCGCTGAGGCCGTCTAGGACCTCCGAAATCATTTGGCCGATTTGGCGGAATTCGGCCTGGCCGAAGCCGCGCGTGGTGGCGGCGGGAGTGCCCAAGCGGATGCCGCTGGTGATGGCGGGCTTTTCGGGGTCGAAGGGGATGGCATTCTTGTTGGCCGTCATATGGGCGCGTTCGAGGCTGGCTTCGGCGGCCTTGCCGGTGACGCGCTTGGGGCGGAGGTCGACCAGCAGCAGGTGGCTGTCGGTGCCGCCGGTGACCAGGGCCAGGCCGTGCTCGACCAGGGTTTCGCCGAGGGTCTTGGCGTTGTCGGCGACGGCTTTGTGGTAGGCGCGGAATTCGGGGCGCAGGGCCTCGCCGAAGGCGGCGGCTTTTGCCGCGATTACATGCATGAGCGGGCCGCCCTGCAGGCCGGGGAAGACGGCGCTGTTGAATTTGCGGCCGAGCTCGGGGTCGTTGCTGAGGATCATGCCGCCGCGGGGGCCGCGCAGGGTTTTGTGGGTGGTGGTGGTGACGACGTGGGCGTGCGGGAGCGGGCTGGGGAACAGGCCGGCGGCGACGAGGCCGGCGAAGTGGGCCATGTCCACCATGAAGTAGGCGCCGACCTCATCCGCGACGGCGCGGATGCGGGGGAAGTCGATGGTGCGGGGGTAGGCGGAGCCGCCGGCGATGATCAGTTTTGGATGATGCTGGCGGGCCAGGGATTCGAGTTCTTCGTAGTCTAGCAGGCCGTCGTCGCGGCGGACGCCGTATTGGATGGCGTTGAACCATTTGCCGGAGAGATTGGGGGTGGCGCCGTGGGTGAGGTGGCCGCCGGCGTCGAGGGACATGCCGAGGATAGTGTCGCCGGGGCGGATGAGGGCGAGGAAGACGGCCTGGTTGGCCTGGGCGCCGGAGTGGGGCTGCACGTTGGCGTAGGCGGCAGAGAACAGGCGGCAGGCGCGGTCGATGGCGAGGGTTTCGGCTTTGTCCACCTCCTGGCAGCCGCCGTAATAGCGGCGGCCGGGGTAGCCCTCGGCGTATTTGTTGGTGAGGACGCTGCCCTGGGCTTCGAGGACGGCGGCGGAGACGATGTTTTCGGAGGCGATCAGCTCGATGCCGTCCTGCTGGCGGAGGAGTTCGGCGCCGATGGCGGCGGCCAGCTCCGGGTCGGTTTCGGAGAGTGGGGCGGAGAAGAAGCGGGCGTTTGCTTGCGGGAGGCTCTGGTCGTTCAAGTTGGTCTCCGCTTTTGAATGGGGTCTGGGGCTTACGGCCCCAGCGGGGTCCAGGGGCAGAGCCCCTGGCCTTCTTGTTTGTGTGCAGGCACACTTAGCTCGACCCGTTCCCCCCGCATACCCGGCGGCGGCGATTGCCTGACCCGGGGCGACACTTTCCAAGGATCCTCCATGAGCGCTACCACCGGCAATCCCCTCTTTGCTCGCAAGCCGATGCAGGCGCTGCATGCCGCCGCCGCCGCCGGGCAACCGGAGTTCAAACGGACGCTTGGGCCGCTGAGCCTCATAGCGCTTGGCATCGGCGCGATCATTGGCGCCGGCATTTTCTCGCTGACGGGCATTGCCGCCGCCGACAATGCGGGTCCGGCGCTGGTGATCAGCTTCCTCATCGCCGCCGTGGGCTGCGGCCTGGCGGGCCTTTGCTACAGCGAGCTGGCCGGCATGATCCCTGCGGCGGGCTCGGCTTACAGTTACGCCTATGCCTCGCTCGGCGAATTGGTGGCCTGGATCATCGGCTGGTCCCTGATCCTGGAGTACGCCGTGGGCGCGGCAACCGTTTCAGTTTCCTGGTCCGCCTATGTCACCAGTTTTCTCGGCAGTTTCGGCGATGCCTTGCCGCATGCTCTGACCGCGTCGCCATTCGATCTGGACGCAACCGGCCACCCGGCCCCCGGCATCGTCAACCTGCCGGCCATGATCATCATCGTGCTGGTGTCGCTGGTGCTGATCCGCGGCATTTCGGAGTCCGCGAAGGTGAATGGCGCCATCGTGGCATTGAAGTTGGCGGTGGTTGCCGCTGTGATCGGTTTTGGCGCGTTCTACGTGAAGCCGGAGAATTGGCACCCGTTCATGCCGCAGAACACCGGCACGTTTGGCCATTTCGGCATTTCGGGCGTGCTGCAAGGCGCCTCCACGGTGTTCTTCGCCTATATCGGGTTCGATGCGGTTTCTACCGCGGCGCAGGAAGCCAAGAATCCCGGGCGCGACATTCCCATCGGTTTGCTCGGTTCGCTCGCCATTTGCACTGTTCTTTATGTGCTCGTCTGCCTCGTGATCACGGGTCTGGTCAGCTACACGACGCTGCATGTTGCCGCGCCCGTGGCGCTCGCCATAGGGCAGACCAACATGCCCTGGCTGAAGGTGGCGGTGAATGTGGGCGCCATCGCAGGCCTCACCTCCGTCATGCTGGTCATGCTGCTCGGCCAAAGCCGCGTCTTTTACGCCATGGCGCGCGACGGTCTGGTGCCTAGGATATTCGCATCGGTGCATCCTAGCTTCCGCACCCCCTGGCTCGCCAACATCCTGTTCATGGTTTTCGCGGGCGTTGCCGGCGGATTCCTGCCGATCAGCCTTGTCGGCCACCTCACCTCGTTCGGCACGCTGCTGGCCTTCGTGATCGTGTGTGTCGGCGTGCTGGTGCTGCGCCGGACGGACCCTGGTCACCGGCGCAGCTTCATTACGCCGTTCAGCCCTTGGGTTCCGGCGGCCGGCATTATCGTGTGCAGCACGCTGATTTATACTTTGCCTTGGGAGACGCTGGAGTTGGCCTTGGTTTGGCTCCTCATTGGCTTGGCAATTTATTTCGGCTATAGCCGGTATCATTCTCGGCTGGCGAAAGGGTAAGGAAGCAGTTCTTTTTTGAAAAAAAGAACCAAAAAACTTTTGTCTGTTTGGCTATGACCATCGGGGCATTTCCGAACACGCGGTTGCGGCGGAATCGATACGATTCGTTTACGCGCAATCTGGTCGCGGAAAATGCGCTTACGGCGCACGACCTGATTTGGCCGATTTTTATTATCGAAGGCGCCGGGCAGCGCGTGCCGGTCGCCAGCATGCCGGGCGTGGACCGGGTGTCGCTCGATCTGCTGGCGGCGCAGGTGGAAAAGGCGGTGCGGCTCGGGGTTCCGGCGGTGGCGCTGTTCCCCGCCACGCCGGCTGAGAAAAAGGATGCCGAGGGGAGCGAGAGCGCCAATCCGGAGAATTTGATCTGCTCGGCTTCCCGGCTGCTGAAAAAGGCCTTTCCCGAACTTGGGTTGGTGGGCGACGTGGCGCTCGATCCGTATACCGATCATGGACATGACGGGGTGCTAAGGCGCGGCTATGTGGCCAATGACGAAACTTTGGAAAAGCTGACCGTGCAGGCGGTGGTGCAGGCGCAGGCCGGGATCGATATCATTGCACCTTCCGACATGATGGATGGGCGGGTGGGTGCGATCCGCGCGGCGCTCGATGGGGCGGGGCTGATCCATACACGCATCATGAGCTACGCGGCGAAATATGCGTCCGCGTTCTATGGGCCGTTCCGGGAAGCGGTGGGGTCGGGCAAGTCGCTGCAGGGCGACAAGAAGACCTACCAGATGGACCCGGCCAATTCCGATGAGGCACTGCGCGAAGTGGCGCTGGATATTGCCGAGGGCGCCGACATTGTGATGGTGAAGCCCGGGATGCCCTATTTGGACATCGTGCGGCGCGTCAAAGATCGTTTCGGCGTGCCGACGTTCGCGTATCAGGTCAGCGGGGAATACGCGATGCTGGCGGGGGCGATCGAGCGCGGCTGGCTCGATCGGGACCGTGCGGTGCTGGAGGCGCTGCTGTGTTTTAAACGCGCGGGGGCGGATGGAGTGCTGACATATTTTGCCGTCGAGGCGGCGCAGTTGTTGCGGGAAGTAAGCTGAAGCCAGCGAAGGCACGCGCCATCGGCGTGAGCGTGGGATTTCCGCCGGTCGCCCGCGCCGACGCGCGGGTGCTGATCCTGGGCAGCCTTCCAGGTGCCGAGTCGCTGCGGCTGCGACAATACTATGCCAACGCGCAGAACCGGTTCTGGTGGGTCATGGGGGAGATTGTTGGGGCATGTGCGGAACTTCCGTATGAGGCGAGGCTGCAACGGCTGGTTCAGGGCGGGATTGCGTTGTGGGACGTGTGTGCTTCGGCGGAACGCGCGGGAAGCCTCGATTCCAGCATTTTGGCCGCCAGCGTGGTGGTGAACGATTTTGCCACGTTCTTGCACGCACATAACGATGTAAAAATGATCTGCTTTAACGGCAGCGGCGCGGAGCGGTTGTTTAGCCGGCTGGCGTTGCCACTTCTGACCGCGCCAAAGGCGAAAATCCTTCGGGTACGCCTGCCCTCGACCAGTCCGGCGCACGCGGGAATGCCGTACCACGAAAAATTGCGGCAATGGCGGAGCGCTCTCGGCGATCTGGTCGGCGGGGCTTGAGGTGATTTTCTGTGTTATCTGCGGATTGGAGCGCAGCGGAACGACGTTGGTTTCTGCATTGCTGCGCCAGGTGCCAGGCATCGACGCAGGCTTCGAAATCGGCGTGCTGCTCGGCGAAACGCCGCGCGACTTCCCGGGCCTCGAACCCTACGCGTCGGCGCTACGGACGAATTGGGACCTGACCGAGCCGACACTGGCATATTGTTGCGATACCGACGATTTCGCCGTGTTCTATACGCGCCTGCGGGCGGCGACACCGGTGCTGCGGCCCGGCACTCACGCGATTTTTGACAAAACGCCGCGCTACCTGACGAACCTCGCCGATTGCATGAAAAAGACCGGCTTGCCCTTCGTTGTCACCTACAAGGACCCGCGCAGCGTGGTGTTTTCCGATTTCAGGCTCTCCGGCGCGACCGATTTCGATGCCTGGTTCGAAGCCTATGCGCCCGAAAAACTGGGCTACATGCGGCTGCACTATGGGGAGTTTCAGCGCGCCCGCGCGAGCGGCGATACTCGCGTGTGCCTGGTGCGGCTGGAGGAATTGTGCCTTAAGCCGCGCGAGACCTGCACCCGGCTGTTCGCGCATGTCGGTGTTCACTTCCACCTTGGCTACTTGGCGTTTCGCCCAGGCCGGTTCTCTACTGAACGCCCGGGCTCGATCACGGCGGGGGCGCCGTTCGATTATATGACCGGGCTGGGTATTGTGCGGTGCCGGCGGGTGGCGCGGGTGTTTGGCGAGTTCGATCAGTGGTTTTTTGAGTAGAGGGGCAAAGCGCCATAAGCGCTAGGATAAGAATTATAGAACGAAATTACCGAGTTGACTCCTATATGGCCTTCGGCGACCGGGGGCTCTGCCCCCTGGACCCCCGACGGCGTGCCGCCGCTGTCGTTAATGCTGTGCAGTGGGAGTTTTCTGTACGATTCGTGCGACTCGCGGAGCTTGCCATTCGGCTCGATGTTTGTGCCAGACCCGGAACCAATGAAATGGGGTCTGGGGCCTACGGCCCCAGCGGGTCCAGGGCAGAGCCCTGGCCTTAACTACCTGGGCCGCGGCGATAGAAGCGCGCCCGGCCGATCTCTAGCCAATGGTGTTCGGGGTCCCAGTATTCGGACGCGGCGATTTCCAGGGCAGCGATCGGGTATTCCTTGCAATACCAGGCGCGATCGAGCGCGAAGCCGGCACGCCCTTCGGCAAAGCCGCAGGTTTCGTAATGGTGGCGGAAGCTGGGCATCTGGCCGGCCTCGATCGCGGCAGCAATATCTGGATACGCCGCCTGATAGAAGGCTTCGTCGAAGAATTCGAGAAAGTGCGCTTTTTCACGCGGCGGCGGTAGCTTCTCGAGCAACGCGCGGATGCGTTCGGGTGGCAAATAGCGCCATAGACCGCGCAGTCCGGCGTGCGCGGCTGCGAAATTCTCCACCGGCGTCGCGTAGTGTACCGGGAATTGATAGAACCGGTAGCGAGGATCGTCGAGCGGCAGCAGGTCGACCGCGCGGTTCTGCGCCGGATTGAACAGGCCGAGCACAGGCATGAATATCCGGTCCGCCTGGGAGACAAAGGCGGCGAGCCAGGAAAAGGTGCTAATGGCCGGAACGATATGGCGGGCCGCGCGGATCGAGGCGAAATCGGAAGTGGGGCCGCGGCTCGGCACGAAGCGTGCAGCGGGAAAGCGGTCGCGTAGCGCGGTCAAATAGGGGCTGTCCTCCAACTGGCCAAGGAACACCGGGGCGAGGCCGGTTTCGGCCACCAGGCCGGCGTAGAAATCGATCGGGATCAGCACGTAGTCCGGGTGGTGGCCGTCGAGGATATCGCCCTGGCGCACGTTGCAGAGCAGTTCGTCGGGGCCGATCGGCTGCGGATCCGCGCCTTCGGTGCGCAGCACGCCGCGGTAGGCGTCCGCGGGCAGGAAATTCTCCATGCGCTGGGCGTAGGCACGGATATCCACACGCGCGAGCGTGCCCTCGCGCAGGGCGGTCGCCAGGCGGTCCAGTGGCACGGTTTGCGTGGTGACGATTTCGGTCGCCGGAAAATCACCCTCGATGGGGGGGTGCTCGATCCCGAATAGCGGCAGGCCGACGGCGGAGTAGCGCACCGGGCCGGCGCGCGCGGCGAGCGCCATGGCGGCCATGAACTGAATGGCGTGGTTGCCGACATTGCCCATCGGGCTGATATGGATCACCGGCACGCTGTCGCGCATGGAAGCCCTGCCCGGGTTGCCGCCGGCCCTGGCGGGCGGCGCCGGATCAGGGTAGCATTTGCAGCCGGAGATACAACCATCGGTTGCGCTGAAATGTTGGAAGGCGTGCGATGAAGTCGGCCGTCTGTCTGATCGTCCGTAACGAAGTCCGCGACATCGAGGAGTGGATGGCGTTCCATGCGCTGGCCGGATTCGACACGCTGATTATTTTCGACAATGCCAGCGAGGATGGCACCGCGGATCTGATCCGGGCGGCGGCGCGGCGCTACGATGTGCGTTTTCATCATTGGGAAAACCGGTCGCAGGGGAGCCAGGCGCTGGCCTATGAGGCGGCGTGCGAGGCCTACAAGCTGGAGTTCGACTGGATCGCGTTTATCGATTCCGACGAGTTTTTCATCACCACCGAGCAGCTGCCGGTGAACCAATTCCTGGCGCGTTTCGAGGGGTGGAGCGCGATCGCAATCAATTGGGCGGTTTATGGCGCGAATGGCCATGAGGAATTTCCGCCGGGCCTGGTGGTGGAGAATTTTACCCGACGGGCGGAGCAGGGGTTTTTCCCAGCTCGGCACGTGAAGTCGGTTATTCGGCCGCGTCTGGCAGTGCACTGCGGTAATCCGCATTATTTCGAGATGCGCGAGGATATCGACGGGCATTATTGCGATCCGGCCGGCCGCTATATGCTGTGGATGCGCGCGCCGGAGGCGGCCGGCGGCGTGCTGCGGGGGGTCAGCCGGGCGGAACCGGATTATTCCGTGGCACGAATCAACCACTATTTTACCCGCAGCCGCGCGCATTGGCTGGCCAAGCTTGCGCGGGGGTATCCAAGCGACGTGGCGGTGCGGAAGATGGAGGAGTTCGATGAGTATAACCGCAACGAGGTCGAGGATTTGATCGCCTTGCGGGGCGTGGAGGGATTGCGGAGGGAGGTTGCGGCGTTGCGGGAGGCTTGTGGTTCCGCGGCGCCGGCCGCTGCATTACGGAACGATGAAGCGTAACGCTTCGTGCACCCATTCTACCCTAGTTTATGGTCGCACCGCCGGTTATCTTAGCGCGCAATATGCTCCAAAGTCAAGTATAGGTGATAAAGCTTCCGTTGTGTCCATCCGTTTCGATTTGGAAGTTGCTCTGATTATAATCCCCAAACAACGTCATGGTTGTGCTGTTCGAGCCATCGTTCAGCGTCAGAATGCCCCGAGTGGTGTCGCCAGTGTACGTCAGAGACGCCGACGGTGAAAGATTTGTCACGTCGATCACGTCGGTGTAGCTACCCATACCTCCAAAATCGTGGATCGTATCTCCGTTTAGCCCGGCTGTCGTGCCGAGGAACGTGTCGCCAAACCCGCTATAGCCCACCAGCGTGTCGCCGCCACTGGTGCCTCCTACGGTTTGGTTTATCGCACCAGCCTTGATGGTGTTGCCGGAGACTTCGCCGACAGCGGTGACGAAGCTCATTTTAGACAAAGTAAGGTTGGTGGCGGCATCCAAAACAACGGTAACACCGGTGGTTGCCTGATTAAGCGTGGCGGACCCGCCGCTGGTGAATTCAAGAATGGCGGAGCCGTCGCCTACAACCGCAGCCGTGAACAGGGGCGTAACTTGAAGGACCCCTCCCGACGAAATATCGAATGCTCCGCCCCCGGTGACATTGCCATCAACCACCGTTGTTCCGGATGCTACATCGATCGTCCCGGAGTTAATAATGTTGTAGCCACCAAAAACGAGGGTTCCATAAGTGGTAGTGCCGTTGCTCGATATCGAAGTGACCGAGAGATTGCCCTTATTCTCGAAGTTGGCATCGATGTTCAATACGCCATCGCCGACGATGATTGTACCTACGTTAATGATCAAGTCGCCGGTGTAGCCAGAGCTGTCAAGAAAGCTGGAGCCAACGTTATTTATCGTCAAGTTTGAACCAAGCGTCAGAGTTGCACCGGTGCCGGATGGGTCATAATTCGTGAGATGAGCGCTGGACAAGAAGGCGTTGCTGCCAATGTTAATGGTAGCGTTATTGAGTGTTTGGTTACCTTCTACGTAAAGGAATCCACTTGTTTCCGACTGCCCCGCAATATAGATGGTAGCCGTTCCCACGCCCCCCGCGCCTGAGAATTTTGTTGTTCCAACGAGTGTCAGCGCTGGCCCATTTGGCCAGAGATTGGCAGTGAGGTCCAGAGTACCCTGATAATTCACATTTGTGAGCGTACCGCCTCCGCCGCCTACGCCACCATTCGGCGCCATTATTGTGCCGCCATTAACATTTCCATCAATAAGCACCAGTCCACCTAGGTTGGAAATGCCATTGATCAGCGCGGGCGCAATACTGCCGTAAAGCCCAATCATTCCACCATTGGATACAGAAATGACTCCTCTGTTTACAAAACTGGTAGCATCGATATACAATATCCCGCCATTGTAGGCAGCATTGATAGTCCCTTCATTGATGATCTCGTCACCGGGTGCGTCAGAGCTGGCAATGTAGCCAACGCCAATGTTGTCAATCACCAGGTTTGAGGCGAGCGTCAGAGTTGCGCCGGTTCCTGCAGAATCAAGGTTCATCAAGTAGCCAGCGGACTCGCGCTGAAGGCTGCCGAGATTTATCGTGGCATTACTGAGTGTGTAGTTGCCAGTGGCATTCAGGAACCCGCTCGTTTCAAAATTGCCGGCAATGTTTATCGTTGCGGCCCCGACGCCACCAGCGTCCGAAAATTTCGTTTTGCCGTTTATGGTCAGTTCGGGGTAGTTTGGCCATACACCGACCGCAATGTCGAGCGTGCCCTGATAACTGACATTGGTCAAGGTGCCGCCTTGACAATCCACACCACCGTTGGGCGCCATCAGAGTGCCGCCATTGATGTCGCCGCCGATTATAATCAATCCCCCGGAATTTTCGATACTATCGAATAGCGCTGCCGTAATGTTGCCTTGCAGGTCAATCGCATCGCCGTTCGAAACCGAAATCAGGCCTTTATTTATAAATCGGGTAGCATCGATATACAGTAGACCGCCATTGTAGGCGGCGGTAATCGTACCATCGTTGATGATCTCGTCATTGGCATTATCGGAACTGATAATGCTGCCAATGCCAATGTTGTTGATTACCAGGCTTGCACCCAGCGTCAGGGTTGCGCCGGTTCCGCTGGGGTCATAGTTCGAGAGATAGCCGGCGGACTCATGCTGAACGCTGCCGAGGTTAACCGTGGCATTACTGAGTGTGTAGTTGCCCTCAATATCAAGGTAACCGCTCGTCTCAAAACCACCGGCGATATTGATGATTGCCGACCCAACTCCGTTGATCCCGGCAAAAGTCGTCTTGCCGACAATTGTCAGCAACGGACCTTCTGGCCAATCGCCCACCCCCAGGTCCAATGTTCCGTGGAATTTGACACCGCTTAGCGTTCCGCCGTCACCTTGGAAGTCGGCGTCTGCCGCGACACTTACGGTACCGCCCGAAATTTGCGCACCATCCTCCAGCTCAAAAGTGCCGGCGATCAGTGCCAGTGTGGCGCCCAAATCCAGCGTGTTGCTGGCAGAAACGATCACGCCGGCATCGTCAATGGTAATTGAATGCGCGGACTCTGCTGCACTAATGGTGACCGTATAGGCTCCCGAAGCGGAAATCGTCACGTCACTCGACTTGCCGGGTACTTTTCCCGTACTCCAATCGGCACGCGTGCTCCAATCGCCATTAATCGCGCCGATCCAACTGACGGAGGTAATCGGCGGCAGCTCCAAGGTCCTGGCGCAGACCGCTTGGTCCCATTCACCCAAACCAGCGTCGAAGAGGCGAGTGGTATCGCTGGAGAGCAAGCCCCAGCCAATGGAACCAGCGATCAACGGGCTAGGTGCCGCCTGCCTGGAATGTGCCGCCATTTGTTTCGTCCGCGCCTATCTTCGGTGCGTTCGTCGCATACGAGACGCACCGGAACGAGTCAACGGTGTCTATGGCGGAGCGGTCGTGGAGTGGAGGAGCCTTCGGCGATGAACCGCACCCAGGATCGGTGCCGGGAATCGCGGTGGGGCCTTGGGCTGCGCAGGTTAAGCCTTCATGCGGCCGCGTATATTTCTGGACTTAGATATATGGCACGGGGCAAGTGTCAGTCTCTGAATAGAATGAAATGGGGTCTGGGGCCTCCGGCCCCGTCGTGCGCAGCACGCCTCCGGCGTGACGGGTCCAGGGCAGAGCCCCGGCCTTCCTTGGCCTTACTGACTGGCCGGAGAAACGATCAGGCAGCCGCCGGATTTGTGCGCCAATTTCTGGCACGCATGCACCGCGCCGTCGTGCGTCAACCCCGAAAGCCGCGCGCGATACACTGTGGCATGGCCCGACTGCACCGCGGCGACCGCCGTGCTCGCGTGGGCCACCATACCACCTGCGCTACTCGCGGCCGCCGCCGCCTTGGCGCGGCTCGGGAAGGCCCCGACCTGCACCGCCCAGTTCGTGCCGCCGATCTTTACGCTCTCGGCGGCGTAGGCCGAGGTGATCAGGTGCATCCCGCCATGGCCATGCGTCGGGGTGGCGCTGGCGACGTGAACGGGTGCGGCTTTCGGCTCGGGCGCCTCGGCGACCTCGACCGGCGCCGCGGCGGGTGCAGCTGTTGCCTTGTGGTGCTGCAGCGACGCGTAACGTACCACCGCGTCGTGCGCGCGGTGGCGGGTGCGGGCCTGCGCGTAAACGTGGCGCGGATAGCGCACGCCAGGCGGAATGGCGACCGGGATCTGGTTCAACGCGACCTGCTCGTTGGGTGAGCGGCTTTGCGGGTAGATGCCCTGGATCATGGAGCCGATGAGCCAGACGTAGCGGCGCGTTTCGTCGGGCAGCGGCCGGTGGTTCTCGAGGTAATCGGCGAGCCGGTTCGGGCCGGCGTTGTAGGCGGCGAGGAAGGCCGGCGCGCCGAATGCGTCATACATTTCGCGCAGATAGGCGGTGCCGGCGAGGATGTTGTTGTGCGGCTCGAAGGCGTCGTCGGTGAGGCCGTAGCGCACCTTCATCTCGTCGTAGGTCTCGGGCATCAGCTGCATGAGGCCCATGGCGCCGACCGGGGAGGTGGTGAGCTCGCCGTTGGCGCGGTACTCGTAGCCGCCGGATTCGACGTTCATGACCTCGCGGATCCAGGCGTCCGGCACGTCGAAGCGGTGCGAGGCCTCGCGGATGTAGGGGCCCCAGGGGTCCTCGGGGGGGCCGGGGGGAGCGTAGCTGGCGTGCGCGTGCGATTTATAGATCGCGGCTTCCTGCGGCGGGCTGAGGGCGGGCGCCTGGGTGGTGACCTGGGCCTTTTGGGCACAGGCGGAGAGCAGGGCGAGGCCGGCCAGGCAGGCGCCGGCGCTGCGCCATGGCGCGCGGTTGTGTCCTCGGTCGCCTAACCCATCGGCCAAATTCGTGCCCCCCAACGGCGCGAAATCCTGAGGTGGAGCGCGGCGTAGAACGTCGCTGCTCGTGTCCGGACTCAGGAATAACCCTTAAGTCGTTAACGGAACACAGACGCGGCTGCAAGAAAGTAATCACTTGGGTCGTCGATTTGGTGGCTGGCACCGGGGAGGCCCCTGCCGCGCCGGCCGGCGACCGATAGCCGACGACCGATCCCGTGTTGCGGCGGAGAGGCGGATGGAGTAGCCGCCGGGGGCATGGATCAAGGATTGGACCGGGCGATACCGCTGTTGCCCTCGGCGCGGATGGACATCAGCGCGGATATGTCCTCCCGGGGAAGGCTGCGCCAGGCGCTGGCCGATGTAGTGGATGGGACGGTGCTGTGGCGGCTAGGGCTGACACTCGGGTGGCTGGATATCAAGCTGCGCTACCGCGGCTCGATTTTGGGGCCGTTCTGGCTGACGATTTCCACCGGCGTGTGGATCGGCTCCATGGGCGCGTGGTACAGCATTCTTTTCCACCAGGATGCGCGCCCCTACCTGCCGTTTCTGGCGCTCTCGCTGGTGCTGTGGACCGCCATTAGCGGCCTGGTCAGCGACGCCTGCAATACGTTCCTGCAGTCCGAGGGGACCATCCGATCAGTGCGGATGCCGTTTTTCG
>Ga0181531_10001903_pt1 | contig 13093 bp, 12 predicted proteins | sample PEATcosm2014_Bin_38_FD_119743 | JGI IMG/M metagenome (GOLD analysis project Ga0181531, IMG submission 119743) | Peatland microbial communities from MTU Mesocosm Facility, Houghton, MI, USA - PEATcosm2014_Bin11_10_metaG | ecosystem: Environmental > Terrestrial > Soil > Wetlands > Peat | place... | reverse complement strand
CGGGAACCTTCTCCGGCGCCACGCTCCGGATCGATCCGAAGACCGGCCATACAGTGCAAACGGCAAGGCTGCCGGGGGGAATTCAAGGCGCGTTCACGGATGCGCGCGGGCAAGTATTCTTCGCCACCGAGCAGGGAGTCTACTCCCGCGATGCAGGATCGCCCAACGCCGCGCCGCGCCGCGTTGCCGCAGCGGATGCGCTGCTCGGAGATTCCCCCGCGGTACAGGCAGGCTGTGCTTCTCGCGACGGCTCCGTCTGGTTCGTCGCCGAAAATCGCCTGCTGCATTTTCAGGGCGGACAGTGGTCCGTTCCGCGGATCGACGGGATGCACAAATTGAACGGATTGCTGCTTACGGCTTTCTGCACCCCGGATGGTGCAGTCTGGGTTACCGGAGAACAGGCCGGGGTCTGGAGGATCGCGGCCAGCAATTGGCGGTTCCAGGCCGATCGCCTCGAACTTCCGTCCGAGTTGCAGCCTCTGGCGTTCGTGGCCATGCTCGTAGACCGGCGTGGCTGGGTCTGGCTGGGATCGGACTCCGGTTTGGCGGCCTGGAACGGCAACAATTGGCGTCACCTGACCCAGGAGAGCGGCCTGATCTGGAACGACATCGATCAAGGGGTCATGCGCGAAAGCGCCGACGGTTCGTTGTGGATTGGAACCAGCGGCGGGGTGGCCCACCTGCTCCATCCTGAGCATACCTTCGATCCGGTTCCCATCGATGTGTCAGTGACCGGGATCCGGCGCGGAAGCGAACTCTTTTCAGGCATGCAGCAAATCAAACTGCCATGGTCCGATCTGCCGCTGCAGTTTCAGATCTCCTCCACCTCCACGCGTAACCGGAGCGAGTTGATCTTCGAGTATCGAATGGAGGGGTTGCAGCCGGACTGGATCCAAAGCCAGGACGGCATGGCCATCTTTTCAGGCCTTCCTCCGGGCGAGTACACATTTATCGCCATGGCAGGTAACCCAGGTCTCCTTGCCTATTCTGACATCGTCAAGGTACAGGTCGCCATTCTTCCCCCATGGTGGAGAAGCAAATGGTTCTTCGCCCTGTGCATTCTGGCGATTCTGCTTCTGGTAGTCGCCGCCGACCGGTTCCGAGCGCAACGTGTGCACGCAAGGAGCCGTCAACTGGCGCGTATGGTGCGCGAGCGCACCTTGGAACTCGAAGAACGCAAGCGGGACCTTGAGGAGCGTACGCATGAGCTCGAGGTGAGCCGCGAGCAGTTGCGCATCCAGGCGATCCAGGACGGGCTGACCGGACTGCTCAACCATGTGGCCGTCTTGCGTGCCTTCGCCGCGGAGATGGAGCGTGCCCGGCGGGAGAGCAGAACGCTCGTATTGGCGATGGTAGACCTTGACCATTTTAAAGCCGTTAACGACGCGCACGGGCATCTGGCAGGGGATGAGGCGCTTCGCCTGTTCGCCGCGGCCGTCAGCGCGGCCATTCGTACCTATGACCACGCAGGCCGCTATGGTGGCGAAGAGTTCCTGTTGGTTCTGAGCGACATTCCCCGGGAAGAAGTCCACCGAAGATTGGAAAAGCTCCATGTGTCAATCTCGAACCTTCGTGTCACTGTTGGAGAATCCATGTTCACGCTCAATTGCAGTATCGGCGCCGCACTCTACGAACCCTCCCAAGGCTTGAAGAGCTCGGAATTCTTGCTGACAATGGCCGATCAGGCCCTCTATCTTGCCAAGCAAAGCGGTCGAAATCACGTTGTCTTCCGCGATGCCCACTCCCAGGAAGCAGGCCTGGAGAAGCCCCCTGAGCAATTGCCTCAACCCCTCTGAGGAAAATACACGCTCTCCCTATCCGCCCGGACCGGTACCAGAAGAGCAGTGTTGTCCACCTGATCGACATCCATCCACGCAAAGCAAGGGATAAGTCGGATAAGATCGATTGTGCTATCCAATCCAGAATTCGAGGCGGACTGCATACGCCGCATCCTGGCGGGCGAGAAGCAGTTGTTTCATGACCTGATCCGCCCTTGCGAGCGTTCGATCTACTTTCTCCTGCTTTCGCTCTTGCGCAACGTGGCCGAGGCGGAGGACGCGGCCCAGGAAACAGCAATCAAGGTCTATCTCAATCTTCACAATTTCCGAGGCGACTCGCAGTTTCGCACCTGGGTGCTTTCCATCGCCCGCAATGAAGGCCTTGGGCGCCTCCGCAAGCAGGGAACCCGGCGCGAGGATTCGCTGGATGCCGGCACCGATGAACAAACCGGAGACTACACCCCCGCCATCCTGACCAGTTGGCGCGAGGTGCCCTCCGAGGCCCTGGAGCGGAAGGAACTGGGCTCGGTGCTCCGCGAGGCAATTGACAGGCTGCCTGAGATTTACCGTAACATTGTCTTACTCAGAGACATCGAAGAGATGGACGTAAGAGAGACGGCCACCGCTCTGGGCATTACAGAGGGAGCGGTCAAGGTTCGGCTGCATCGGGCGCGGGCTCTGTTGCAACGGGACCTGGCTCCGCGGCTGAAAGCGTTTGCGCCCAGGCGTAAGGGGCTGTTGGGGTGGGGCGCATGAGGATCGACTGCAAACACGTTTGGGAACACATCTCCGCCTACATCGACAGCGAGGTGGACGCGGAGTTGCGCGCCGAGATCGACCGCCATCTGGAGACCTGCGAAATCTGTTCCGCCGTGCTTGATTCAACCCGCAACGTGGTCGTGCTCGTGGCTGACGATCGTGTCTTCGAGCTCCCCACCGGATTCAGCGACCGGTTGCATGCTCGGCTCGACAAGGAACTTGATCTCACCAAGCCTTGATCGGGAAGAGCTCGAGCGCTCAGTCGGCGGCGGCCCTGCGCGATGAATCATCGGATGCGTCCAGGTTTCCAGTCCCACCAGGACCAGAGTCAAAATGGCCAGCGCCACCTGTATTTGCTCGGAACGCCGCTCCTTGGGCCCAATCTCTCGCCGCCTCCATTGCGCCGAAGACTGAGCGCGCAACCGCCAAATCCACGCCAGCACCAGCAGGTTCACGATCGCGCCCGCAGCCGCAAGAATCAGCAGGGGGATCCGGATCGCGTCTTGATGAAATCCGCGCGCCGGAGCGTAAGTACCGGAAGCCGCGGCCAGGGCCGTCAACCCAATGGCCACGCGGATGCCGCTGATGGTCAGCACGGCGGTACAGGCGCTCTGCAACAACGCGACGATCAGGCTGGCGCCTCCCAGGACTCGTACTCCCTTTCCATTCACCAAAACCTCCCATTCTTCAGCGGCGTCTTCGCAGTCTCCGCGCAGGATCAGGGTAGCGCAACTACGGAAGACCAGCCAATGGCCCGCTTGCGCTGGCTCCACTCGCCGAAAATGGACAGTGCCGGACAAGAAATTCATTTCCACCGGTACCGCTTTCCCTGTAACCTTTTCGGCAGGCCACCAGTCCTAGACTGAGTGACCCGGATTGTGCGGGACGGCCAGACGGCTGCCCTGCGTGGCTGCAACCTGCGGACTCCCCTCCGCCCCAACTCCCCAAGCGAGGTCAAAAAAACAATGAAGAACCAACTGAATGCATTGCTGCTTACCGCAGCGCTTTCCGGTCTGATCGGTGGAACCTCTGTAGCGGCCCAGGCGGCCACCCAGGGTGCAACGAAGGTTACCTCGGCCAAGGCGGCCAAGGCCGGCCTGCGTTACACGAGCCAGGACAAGGACACCTCCAAGCACTCCTGTAAAGGCAAGAACGATTGCAAGGGCACTGGCGGCTGCAAGACCGGCGACAACGGCTGCAAGGGCAAGAACAGTTGCAAGGGCAAGGGCGGTTGCGCCACTGACGGCTCCAAGCCCCCATCGGCTCAGTTCGTCTAAATCGCACGACCACCGCTGGCGCGGCTGGGAGGTGCGCACGCACCCTTCCGTCGCGCCCGCCCCTGATGCCCGATCCCTTACCCCTGTGAGCTTCCCTCATGCCCGGCAACCGCTTCAACGCGTTTCAGGACCACGGCGTCGGAATTGGCCTCCGCATTCCGCACTATCAGCACATCTTCGCGCGCAAGCCGGTGGTGGACTGGTTCGAAATCATCTCGGAAAACTTCATGATCGACGCCGGCCGGCCATTGGCGATGCTCGATCGAATCCTTGAGCAGTATCGTGTGGTGCAGCATGGCGTCTCCATGTACTTCGGCTCGGTTACCGCTCCCGACCCCGAACACCTGCGCCGCCTCAAGCAACTCGTACGCCGCACCGGAACTCCCTGGCTCAGCGACCACCTCTGCTGGGGCAGCGTCGACGGCACATACACCCACGACCTGCTGCCGCTGCCCTACACCTGGGAGGCGGTCGAGCGTACCGTCGAGCGTGTGCGCATGGTGCAGGACTTCCTGGAGATTCCCGTCGCAGTCGAAAACGTCAGCAGTTACGCCGCCTTCACCGGCTCTCAAATGACCGAGTGGGAGTTTCTGACCGAAGTGGTCGAACGCGCGGACTGCGGCATTCTGCTCGACGTGAATAACATCTACGTCTCCTCGGTGAACCACGAGTTCGCGCCCATGGATTACGTGAATGCCGTGCCCGCGCATCGAGTGGCGCAGATTCACATCGCCGGTCACTCTCGCTATGAGAAATACATTCTCGACACCCACGATCATCCAGTCATCGATCCGGTGTGGGAACTCTATGCGCGCGCCGTCGAGCGCTGCGGACCCACGCCCACCCTGCTCGAATGGGACGACCATATTCCCAGCTTCGAAGAAGTTCATGCTGAAGCCAAAAAGGCGGATCGCTACCTTCATCGTCATGCCGGCGCATGGGCGGAGGCGGCGCAATGAATCTGGCCCAGTTGCAGCGCGAGATGGCCGCTGCCGTCATGCAGCCGCTGACTCCGGATGAGGAGATGCGCGCCGAGGCCTCAGACGGGCGCTCCATGACCGCGGTGGCCGAGTCCTTCATCGCCCCCAACAGCCGCCTCACCGCCTTCGAACGGCTCGAGATCTACAACCGCCAGTACTGGTTCCGCGTTCTCGGCGCGCTTGCCGAGGACTTTCCCGCGCTTCGCTCTTTCGTCGGCGCGAGTGCCTTCGAAGCGCTTTCGATCGCCTACCTCACTGCCCATCCCAGCCGCTCCTTTACGCTGCGCAACCTGGGATCGAAGCTCGCGGAATGGCTTGAAGCCAACCCCGCCTTTGCCGGCCGCCGCCACCGCCTCGCGCTCGACGTGACCCGCATCGAGTGGGCCTTTGTCGAGTCCTTCGACAGCGCCGACCGTGCCCCGCTCACCCTTGACCAAATCGCTACCCTCGACGCCGGCTCCCGTATCGCGATCCAGCCGCATCTGCAACTGATCGAGCTGGAATATCCGGCCGACGACCTGGTGCTGAGCCTCCACGACCGCCGGAAGCGCGACACTAGCGAGGCTGGAGTGAAGCACGAACGCGATTCAGATGCGGACTCTGGCGCCCCGGCAAAGCTGCCCAGGCTGCGCCGCCGGCCGACCTGGGTCGCCGCCCATCGCATCGATCTCTCGGTCTACTACCGGCGCCTCCAGCGCGAAGAATTCCTCACCCTTGCCGCCATCCGCCGGGGACTGCCCCTTGCCGAAGCCATCCAGGCCGGCTTTGTGGCCTCGCGTGTGCCTGAGTCGCGCCGCCCGCAGAGGGTCCGCGAGTGGTTTGCCGCTTGGGCTGAGCTGGGCTGGATCTGCGCGCCCGATCTCGATTCACTTCTGGAGGAATAGAACAGGAAATGGAAGCGCTCATCGATACAGTGCGGTCCGCTTACCTCGGGTTCATCTCACGCTCCAAATATGCCCAATGCGCCCTTCTCCTGGCGATCCGCATCTACTGGGGATTTCAATTCGCGCAGGATGGCTGGGGAAAACTCACCCATCTCGATCGCGTCGCCCAGTTCTTCGCCAGTTTGAACCTTCCCGCGCCCGGCGTCACGGCTCTTGCGGTTGCCCTGATCGAACTTGTCGGCGGCCTCCTGTTTTTCTTCGGCATCGCATCCCGCCTCGTCTCGCTGGTGCTCTTCGTCAACATGACCATGGCCTATCTCAGCGTCCCCGACGACCGCGTCAACTTTTTCCATATCCTCTCCAAACCCGAAGACTTTTACGGCGCATCCCCCTACACCTACTGGTTCGCCGCGCTCCTGATCCTTGTCTTCGGCCCCGGCTGGGTCGCCGTTGATACCCTCCTCGGCCGCTGGCTGGCGCAAAAAGCCAAACGCTGACCGCCCGCGCTATCATCGTTCCACCAAATTCCTTCGCGGAATGCAGGTGCAATGCGAATCGTGTACGTGCTCACCTCGCTCGGCATGGGCGGCGCGGAACGGCAAGTGCTCGCGCTCGCCGGACGCATGGCCCAGCGCGGCCACACGGTTGCGTTGCTCATTCTGCGACCTCGTCTGGAGCACGAGTGGCCCACCATACTCCCCGTCGTACCCTTGCAAATGCGAAAGACACCGGCCAGTGTGCTGACCGGCATGGCGCGCGCCCGCGGGTTTCTACGCGGCTTCCAGCCGGACCTCCTGCACAGTCACAGCTTTCATGCCAACATCGTGGCCCGCTTGCTCAAGCTCAGCTTTCCCGAGGCTCAAATCCTCTCCACCGTTCACAATGTCTATGAAGGCGGCTGGCCGCGCATGCTGGCCTACCGGCTGACCGACGGCTTGTCCTGCCGCACCACCGCGGTCAGCGAAGCGGCCGCCCTCCGGTTCGTGCGCCTCAAGGCCGTTCCGCCAAGAAAGTGCATTGTTTTTCCTAATGGGATCGATACCACAGAGTTCGCTCCCGATGCCGCCCGCCGTGTCCGCGTGAGAGCCGAAATGAATGCAAGTGAAGAATTCATCTGGCTCGCAGCCGGCCGCATCGTGCCGGCCAAGGACTATCCGAACCTGCTCAGGGCCTTTGCGCAGGTGCATGCATCCCCGTCCCATTCCGATGCCCGGTTGTGGATCGCCGGCGATGCCTCCGGCGCGCACGGCTCCTCCCTGCGAGCCTTGGCGGCGGAGTTGGGTCTGCATGAATCGGTCCGCTGGCTTGGCTTGCGCCGCGACCTGCCCGCCCTGTTCGACGCCGCCGACGGATTCGTGCTGGCTTCCGCCTGGGAAGGAATGCCGCTGGCCGTCGGCGAGGCAATGGCCATGGAGAAACCGGTCGTGGCCACCGATGTCGGCGGCGTAGGCGAATTGGTCGGGGACGCCGGCGTGCTCGTGTCGCCCAATCGCCCAGACGCGCTCGCCGAAGCTCTACTGCAAATGATGCAAACCTCGCGAGGAGAACGGCACAAGCTGGGCTGTGTAGCTCGGGCCCGCATCCAAACTGGATTCAGCATGGATGCCAGAGTCGAGGAATGGGAGGCGCTCTACCGGACAGTCCTGAACAACAGAAGTTGACCATTTCTGCGCGCTCATTCACTTTGTCCCAGAATCCCGCCAACTTGCCAACTTGCTATCCCCGCGAAGCGGGGGCTAACTTGCTGTTCCTATCGAAATCATTTCGCGGATCGTGCGCCCCTAGCAAATCTCCAGCCCCGATACCCCGGCAATTCCGCCGATTCCATCGTGATAACCTTATCAGCGGATTTCCACGGATACCCTTTCAGCCCGCGAATGCGGCCCATCCGGAGAGTCCAGGAGAAAGTGCAATGCGAAATGCGATCAATTGGGGAGTGGTGTGCTGCGCCTTGATCCTGGCAGCCATCGGCATCGGAAGCACAGTTGCGCGTGCGCAGGCCAAACCCGCGCGGAATGCTGTGGTGGTGTTGGATCGCGGATGGCAATTCCACCAGATCACAGCCGGTGCGCAGGAGGGCGAAAACGGCTGGTTGCCGGCCACCGTCCCCGGCGACATTCACCTGGATTTGCTTGCCAACAAGAAGATCGACGACCCCTTCTTCCGCGACAACGAGGCCAAGCTGCAGTGGATCGAGAAAGAGAGCTGGGAGTACCGGCTGAACTTTGACGTAACTCCGGCACTGCTGGCCCGCTCCAACGTCGACCTGGTGTTCGACGGCCTCGACGCAGCCTCCCAGGTCTACCTGAACGGCGCGCAGGTGCTCGCGGCCGACAACATGTTCCGCATCTGGCGGGTGCCTGCGAAGGCCCACCTGCATGCGGGCAAAAACCTGCTGCGCGTGGTCTTTCCCTCGCCTCTCAAGGCCGCCGAGGAGGTGGCCGCCGGTGACCCATGGCAACCCAGGACCAAAACCGAGGCCAAGACCTATATCCGCAAAGCTGCCTACGAGTACGGCTGGGACTGGGGGCCGCGATTCGTCACCAGCGGCATCTGGCGTCCGGTGCGCCTCGAGGCCTGGGACAAGGTTCGCATCGCCGACTTCGCCATCCGCCAGCGCGACGTGAGCAGGGAAGTGGCGCACATCGACGCGGAGGTCGAAGTCGAGGCTGCAACTGCAGGCCCGGCCAGGGTCAGCGTGCAATACTCCGACAACGGCAAGCCGGTGACGGTGGTTGAGACCGTAAGCTTCCATTCCGGGCATAATACGATCGATCTCCCCATCGAAATTCGTCAGCCCAAGCTCTGGTATCCGGCCGGCTACGGCGAGCAGCCCTTCTACGAGTTCACCGCGCAGGTAGCGACCGGTGGGCAACCAGCCGAGACGCGCAAGGTCAAAGCCGGCCTGCGTTCCATCGTTCTTCATCGCCAGTTGGATAAGTGGGGCAGGTCCTTCGAACTGGTGGTCAACGGCATTCCGGTCTTCGCCAAGGGCGCGGATGTAATTCCCTTCGACAGCTTTCCCAATCGCGTAACAACGGCCAATTACCGCCGCATCCTCGAGTCCGCCCGCGACGCCAACATGAACATGATTCGCCATTGGGGCGGCGGCTACTACGAGACCGACGAGTTCTACGCGATCGCCGACGAACTGGGCCTCATGGTCTGGCAGGACTTCATGTTCGGCAACGACTGGCAGCCGGGCACCTATGCCTTCAAGCTCAATATCGAAGCCGAAGCCGAGGACCAGGTGCGCCGCCTGCGCAACCACCCCAGCATCGTGGTGTGGAGCGGCAACAACGAGACCGAGGAGGCTCTGGCCTGGAAGGGCCGCGCAGAGTTATCGCCGGAGGTCAGATACCAGATGTGGCAAGACTACCTCACCGAGTTCAGCGGCATCCTGCCCAGGGTCGTGGCGCGGCTCGACCCGGAGACGCCCTACTGGCCCAGCTCGCCCAGCTCCGATTATGAGACAGTAACACCGGCCTTTCACACAGGCGACGACCACATCTGGGATGTGTGGCATGGCCGCGTGCCGTTCTCGACTTATGAAACGCATCACACGCGCTTTGTCACCGAATATGGATTCCAGTCGTTTCCCGAGATGAAGACGATCGAGGCCTTCACGCAGCCTGAAGATCGCGCCAATATCTTCACGCCGGTGATGCTCGGTCACCAAAAGAACAATGAAGGCAACGACATCATCCATAATTATCTTCTCAAGGATTACTCCGAGCCCAAGGACTTTGCCAGCTTCCTCTACGTCAGCCAGGTCTTGCAGGCCGAGGGAATCAAGATCGGCGCGGAGCACTTCCGCCGCTCGCGTCCTGAAACCATGGGCTCCATCTTCTGGCAGTTGAACGATTGCTGGCCCGTAGCCTCGTGGTCTTCCATCGACTACTACGGCCGCTGGAAGGCGCTCCAATACTATGCGCGCCGCTTCTATGCGCCCATCCTGGTCTCACCCCACGTTGAGGACGGATCGCTGAAAGTCTACATCGTCTCCGACAAAACCGAGGCCAGGCCGGCCACACTGCGGGTGCGGCTGATGGACTTCGACGGCAAGGTCATGCTCGATGAAACGGACGGCGTGGAGGTGGCGCCCCTCACCAGCAAGGTCTATCTCGATTGGCCGCTCAAGAAGCTCACCGATGCGGGCGCGGCAGATACGTCGCGCGTCTTTGTCGTGGCGGAGCTCACAGCGGGCAAGTCACTCGAATGCCCTTCGCAGCTTTCGCGGAACCTCGTCTATCTTGCCCCGGTCAAGGAGATTCACCTGAAGCCCGCTACGCTCAAGGTGGAGACCACGGGCTCAGGCGGAAGTTACAAGGTCCGCATCACTTCGCCGGTGTTGGCCCGCAGTGTCTATCTCTCCTTTGGCAATCTCGATGTAAAACTCTCCGATAACTACTTCAACCTGCTGCCGGGCGAAACGGCCGAGGTCTCGGTAACCAGCGCATTCTCTCTCGATGCCATTAAGTCGGAGTTAAAAGTCATCTCGCTCACCGATGCCTTCGCCACCGATGGCCAGCCCGCCACGGTCACGACCGCCAGGTAAACGACAAGAGAATCCTACCCATCTGGGTGCCCCGGGTCTCGATTCCGGGACCTGGGAACCCCGCGGCCTGCGCCAAGCCGTATCTCATGTCATGGTTCAGGAGAGAAGCCGCGCTCGCTTGCCTTGCGACTTGAGCAAGGACACGGCCTTCTTGTCGAAGCTGACAAACTCCTCCGCGCCCAACCAACGACCCTCGTAAGCAATGGCCCCGTCGGCAAAATCGCCGCCCTTGTCAAGGAATTCTAATCCTGCTTCGACAGCCGGCCGGTCCGTCACTACGTTCTCGCTGTCTATAAGCGAACGAATGGAACGAGCCACCTCCGCGGCGGGACTTTTATAGCCACTCCGCATGACCCACACGAACTCGCAAAGGGCTGCCACGGGAATCGCAACCAAATCCGCTGTCCGTAGTGCATGAGCGGCAGGCCGCGTTTGTTTCGGGTCATCGCGCACTGCGGCCCGCAAGAGAACATTCGTGTCCGCGACGATCCTCATCGCTTGCCTGCCCAGGCATCTTCGGTAATCTTCTTGATTTGGGCGATGGAGAGCCTGGGCCCACCCTTCTGTTCCAGGCTTCCGATGAATTTGTCGATCGAGCCGGTTCGCGATGCAGCTCCGACCGCGAGCCGGCCGTCCGGCAGCTTATCGACCTCTACCTTTTGCCCCGGAACCACGTTGAGGTGCTGCAGCAGTTCCCGCTTGAGCGTGATTTGACCTTTTGCTGTGACGGTAAGTGTCGCCATTGAGAACCCTCGCAATTCATTGTAAGGCAAAACTTCCTTACGATGCAATGGAAAGGGCCGCCCAGCGATCCCTCATAGCTTCCCATCCAGCCAGCCATGCAGCCCCTCTACCGGCAAACGCACCCCAATGTAGAACTGCCCAAACAGCGCATACACGGCGCTGACTTCGTCGAAGCGCATCTCGTAGATCAGCTTCTTGAAGACCACAGGGTCGTCGGCGAACAGGTCCACGCCCCACTCCCAGTCATCCATGCCGATCGATCCGGAGATGATTTGCTTCACCTGGTCGGCGTAGCGGCGGCCGATCAGGCCGTGCTCGTGCATCATGCGCTGCCGCTCGGCGAAGGGGACGGTGTACCAGTTCACCTGTTCGCCGCGCTTGCGGTCCATGGGATAAAAGCTCAGGTACTTGGCCTCGGGAACGGCCGGGAAGAGCCGCGGGGCCATGGCGCCGGATTGACGCTCGAGCGTGGCTGCCACCTCGGCCTGCCACTCCGATGAAAACGTCTCAAGGTCTTTGGCGGAGGCTGCTTCATAGGTCTTGCGGGTGGATTCGTAGAGGCCGAGTTCGACCACCGAAACATACGAGTGGCGCAACTCCAGATAGTCGTAGAGTTCCGTCTGAGCCAGGTTCAGCTCGACCTGGTTCAGCGCTTCCAGCGAGTCGCGAAAATGAATCAGGATCAGGTCGCCCTTATGGCCGAGCTCGGAGAAGAGCGCCGTCTGGACCGGCGCATCCTCATGGGCGCGTTCCAGCCCTTTGAGTGCTTCGACGGCCTCCACGCCAATGCGTTCGCGATCGGCGGCTGGGGTCGAGCGCCACGCCTTCCAATCGAAGCGGAAGAATTGGTGCAGCAGGCTGGCGCCTTCGAGGGTCAGCGGAACAGGCGGAAAATCGGCCAAAGAAAACACCTCACACTCTGCTTGCGAGTCCTCCTCATCCTAGCAAAAGAGCCTGGGGCTGAACCGGCCGCGTTGCCTGGCTCGCCGCCCAAGCGCGGCTCTCTATCCGGTGTGATGAAGCGCTCTAGTCAGTTCTGCGTGTACCCCACTAAATTAGGATCTGTCGTCGCTCGCGGGCTGTTACCGGCCACAGCTGGGAGTATTCTGTCAGGTGCTTGAAAGGAAAAGTGATGGACCGTCGCCAATTTGCAACTCGTTCCCTGGCCGCAGCCGCGGGCGCTCTGCTGCATCGCAGCCATGGCTATGCCGCTGCGCCACCCTCCGCAGAGCAAAATCCGGGGTCGGTGCCCGACTCGGTCATCCAGAAGGCTCGTTTTCCCGAAGGCTTTCTCTGGGGCACTGCCACCGCCTCCTACCAGGTAGAAGGCGCTTGGAATGAGGATGGCAAGGGCGAATCGATATGGGACAGATTCACCCATACGCCGGGGAAGGTAAGAGGCGGCGTGACAGGCGACGTCGCGTGCGATCAGTACCATCTGTATCCGAAAGACATCGCATTGGCCAAGAGCCTGAACCAGAAGAGCCAGCGGTTTTCCATTTCCTGGCCACGCATTCAGCCCACCGGCACTGGTGCGCCGAACATGAAGGGACTGGACCACTACAGCCGCTTCGTCGACGCTTTGCTTCAGGCCGGCATCCGGCCCTGGTGCACCTTGTATCACTGGGATCTTCCGCAGGGGCTCGAAGATCGTGGAGGCTGGCCAAACCGGGATCTGGCCAACTACTTCGCGGACTATGCCGGCATTCTCGCCAAGCATCTCGGAGATCGAATCACCGTTTGGGCGCCGTTTAACATGCCCTGGGCGATAGCCTTCATGGGTTATGCTGCAGGCGCCTTCCCTCCTTGCCGAACCAGCTTTAACGACTTTCTGAAAGCGGCGCACACATTGGCGCTTGCGCAGGGCGAGGCGCACCGCGCTGTGAAAGCAGCTTCTCCCCAGGCAACGGTGGGGAGCGCGTACGAGATGGCCCCCGCTTATCCCAAGACCGACTCGGACGATGACCGCGCCGCCGCCGCTCGATATCATGCCATGAACAATGTCTTCTTTCTTGAGGCAGCCATGTATGGCCGCTATCCAAAGGCTTTCGTAGGAGAGCCGCCCTATGAGCTGATGGGCTTCAAGGCGGGCGATGAAAAACTCCTCCTCGCG
>Ga0181531_10001902_pt1 | contig 13098 bp, 8 predicted proteins | sample PEATcosm2014_Bin_38_FD_119743 | JGI IMG/M metagenome (GOLD analysis project Ga0181531, IMG submission 119743) | Peatland microbial communities from MTU Mesocosm Facility, Houghton, MI, USA - PEATcosm2014_Bin11_10_metaG | ecosystem: Environmental > Terrestrial > Soil > Wetlands > Peat | place... | reverse complement strand
CTCGACCTTGCACGTTTGCGTCAGACCATGCGCTATCCGGTCATCATCGATGGACGCAATCTCTTTCCTCTTAAGCAGATGGCGGAAGCGGGATTTCATTATTACTGCATGGGGCGTCCGTTTGCCGAACCCGTTCGCCAGCCTGGCGACGAGCACTCCGGACGGTAGCGGACGTGTTGTCCATTCGTGCACCTCGCCAAGCCTGAATTGCTTGAACTCCGGTCAGGAATTCTGGTTATAATGGCCCTACCCGGTACATCCTTTTTCGTGCATTCAGGGCGAAGGTGCCAGCCAGTTGAACCGAAATTCAGTGGATTTGGAAGGGCAAGAATGAAGATCTCCTGCATTGCCGTGTTGGTACTCCTGATGGCAGCCGCTTCTTTTGCGCAGGCGCCGAGAGCTGCATTGTCCTCTCCTGTATCGGACATCTATGTCGGCTATGTCGCCACCTTTCCGGATTACGGTGCACACTTCGACAGCCTGCGATTTGACGGAGTTGAGGTCGCCTACACAGAGAATTTCCGTCCACATTTCGCCCTCACGGCCGCCATTGATGCGACTTTCGGCGGTCCCTACAGCGCGAAACAGGTCTCGGGTACCATTGGCCCAAAGATCAATCTACTTACCGGCAGATTCCGCCCTTACATCACGGGGCAGATCGGCTTTGCCTTGCAGAATTCCAACGGAATGTATGCCGCCGACCATCATCCGCCAGTGCTCCCCGGTGCCAGCCTGACAGAGGACGGCTTTACCTACCGCTTCGGTGGCGGCATGGATGTCCAGCTTAGACACAAGTTGTATTGGCGCGTCTTGCAATGGGACTATCAGCCCCAGCCGTGGGGACGTCACACCCCCTTCTACCAGAATTGGGGATCCGGACTCGGCTACCACTTCTAGCGCTTTGGGCAATACATTCCAAAACAGTTTGAACACCGCCTCCATTTGTTTTCACAATTCCGCGCTCGCCGCAGTCAACGAGTTTTGATTTAGTATTCGTGAATGAGGATATTAGTTACTGGCGGAGCCGGCTTCCTGGGTTCACATCTTTGCGAGCGACTGCTTGCTGAGGGTCACTCCGTTGTCTGCGTAGACAATCTTGTTACAGGCCGTCTGGACAACATCCGCGGCTTTTCCGGCGATCCCCGTTTCACGTTTGAGTCACATGACATCTGCTCCCCATTCGACTTCGGAGCAGTGGATTTCATCTACGATTTCGCCTCGCCCGCGAGCCCCATGGATTATCTGAAATGGGGGATCGAGACTCTGAATGTAGGCTCCATGGGAACGCGGAACTGTCTTGAACTTGCTGACAAGTACGAGGCCGGTTTCTTTCTCGCCTCCACCTCGGAGTGCTACGGCGACCCTGACATACACCCTCAGCCAGAGTCCTATTGGGGACACGTGAATCCCATCGGTCCCCGCTCGGTCTATGACGAGGCCAAGCGTTTCTCTGAAGCCCTCACCATGGCCTACCATCGCTATCGCGGCGTGGATACCCGCATCATCCGCATCTTCAATACCTATGGCCCGAGGCTCAAACTTGATGACGGTCGCGTGATCTCCAACTTCATGAAGCAGGCTCTGCTTGGCGAGGACATCAGCATCTACGGCGATGGCAGCCAGACGCGCAGCTTCTGTTATGTGAGCGATGAGATTGAAGGGATCATCCGCCTTGCTGCTTCCTCCGAGCACATGCCCACCAACATCGGCAATCCCGGCGAGTTCACCATGCTGGAGTGCGCCAAGGTAGTGCTGGAAGTCACAGGCTCAAGCAGTCGGATCGTCTACGAGCCGCTTCCCGCTGATGATCCCAAGCAACGCTGCCCGGATATTTCAAAGGCCAAGGCGCTTCTCGGCTGGGAGCCGAAAATCGATCTGCGCTCCGGACTCATCTTGAGCCTCGATTACTTCCGCGAGAGCCTTGCGACGCAGGGCCGGAGCAACACCTCGGCTGTCTAGCGTAGAGGTTGCAAGCGCCTGGGTCGTGGCCCCGGTACAGTTCCTCCATCGAAAACAATCAGGGAGTTCGTGAATGTTGCAGTCTTTTGTGAAGCGCATGATTCGTAAGGTTGGATTCGACCTCAAGCGTTTCGATCCTTCGCATTCGGATGACGCCGTACTGATGGCTGTATTTGCCTCACACAACGTGAATCTGGTGTTTGATGTTGGCGCGAATGCAGGCCTCTACGGGCGAGTGATTCGTGACGCAGGGTACCGCGGGCGCATCGTTTCCTTTGAGCCGCTCTCCGCGGTCTGGGAGCAGTTGCGCGATGTGAGCCGCAACGACTCTCTCTGGGAAGTCGCACCGCGCGCAGCCATTGGCGGCGAAGACGGCGAGATAGAGATTCATATCGCGGGGAACTCGTTCAGCAGTTCCGTGCTTGAAATGCTGGACTCTCATCGCGATGCAGCGCCTGAATCCGCCTATGTGGGCAGCGAGAAAACTCCCTTGCGCCGCCTTGACACCGTGGCCCCGGACTACCTTCGGGAGGATTCCCGCTTGTTCATCAAGGTTGACACCCAAGGGTATGAAGATCAGGTGCTCATTGGGGCGGAGCATCTGCTGCCCAAAACCGTGGGCCTGCAATTGGAACTGTCTCTCGTGCCCATCTACCAGGGCCAGTGCCTCTTCCCGGAGGTGGTTGAGCGCTGCAAGGCCCTGGGTTTCAATCTGTGGACACTCTCACGAGTGTTTGGCGATTCGCACACCGGGCGTCTGCTTTCGGTGGACGGAATCTTCTTTCGCGACTAGCGGGCCAGCCTTCTATTGCACTTTGTGTTCGGGCGTATATCGCACGCCCACCCAGCCGCTCATGTCATATTTTGGCGCGGTGCTTCCGGTAAGTAGCGGCATCACATAACGCTCTGACTGAACTCCCAGTTCCAGATCCAGCTTGCGTCTCACGAGGAAATTCGAACTGGCGCGAAACGTACTCTGCGTGCCACCGCCTTTTAGAAACTCCGGGCTGAGGTAGTGGTCGCGGAAGCTCACCTCGATCTTCTTGCGCGGGGAAATCCAGTAGGTGCTCCACAACTGCCATTGCACACCGGCCCTGCCCACGGTGTCGCCAATCAACAGTCCCTTGTTCGTGTAGCCGTCCCGGTAGCTGGAGTTCCAATAGTTGTCGCCGTTGTAGATGGAAGGATTTTCCGACGTGGTGTAACTACCTTCCGCCCTCAGGTCGAGCTTCGCCAGCGGCCCCGGTAGCTGCGCGATGTAAATGCCAGGATGGAACGTGGAGCGCGTAGGCGCTGCAAGCGGGGAAGGGTCGTCATCGCAAAAGCTGTCGCTGTACAGGGTCACGGGAATCTTCGGCAGCTTCCATGAGAAATCCAGTCCTCCGCGGCGGTCCCCCGGATCGCTTGCATTCGTATCTGCATTGGAGTTGCCCGGAGGGCCATCGTCAATGCTGGTATAGCTGTTCCAAAGACGGTAAAGCAGATTGGTCCCGCGCCCCACTCCAAGAAAGACCACCGTACGGCTAAAGCCAACCTCGAAGCCATTGAAGGGCTGGAAGGAAATCTTCTCGCCGTGAATCCACGGCTGCTCCAGGTACTTGTGTCCCTGCAGCTTCCCATAGAACATATCCAGCCGGGCCTTGCCTAGCAGCGGAATCTTGTAGGGAACGTCATTGGTCAGTCGCGCCATCCAGATAGGCTCGGCGTTATTGCTCGCCAGCATTGCGCCGCCTGTTGCCGGACCCCACCACAAACTCTGTTTGCCTAGCGTACCCGTCCAGCGTCCGAAGGAGACGCCGACGTAGGCGTCGAGCAGCCTCGGATTTTCCACCGACGGCCCACCCTGCGTCAGCACCTGGTTGTCTGCCACCTCGTCCTTGCTTGCCATTGCGGCGATCGATGCTGCCGACGGGCCGCCCAGTGATGCTCCGTGCTGATACTCGCCTCGCACGTAGAGCATTCCAGCGCGTTCCTGCACGTATCCTGACGCACCGGAGATCGCGTTGAATCCCTGTCCATAGGGACGCCCGTAGTCATTTACGAATGTCTGGCCAAAGTGAAAGCTGTCGCGCAGTGGTTCCCCTGCAATCTTGGTGCTTCGTACATAGGTGGATTCCAGCGCCTGCCGCTCCACTTCGCTGTTCAACTCGGGTGAGAACTCGCGCTCCAGCGAGTTCTGCAGCGCATCGGCCTCTGCGTTGTGTTGTTGTTCGCGCGCGCGTTCCAGGAAGTGGGCAAACTGGCTTCGCGTCCAGGGACGCATGCCCGTGATCCCCGCCTGCGTGTTGGTCAGCGCGGCAAGCCGCTCCGCTGCCGGATACACCCAGTGATCCACCGGAACGTACACCGATCCCGCGTGCGCCATGGCAGCCACGGAAAAGGCGATCAGCATCACACCAGCCAATAGAAAGGTTCCAGCAAACCGTTGGAAGGAGACTGCAATCAACTTCAAATACAGGCGCATGCTTCTTTGGTTCCTTAGTCTGGGCTGAAGTGAGCGATGGGAGCAGGATGCCGGTTTCAAGCTCGGTGCGGCTGTACTGGCCCGCCCGATCTGCGAATCAACCTGCGCGTCTGGAAGTAGCTGAATTCGTCCATGCTATCACGAGCTCTTGCGGGTACCCGGCCAGCCCGTTGCCGGTTCGTTTCGGGCGTCCGGGGAAGGATCGTTGCAATCTGGATGCACGTCACCACTGCAGGTGACATACGTCATGGCGCGTCCGTTCCGCAGGAGATTTAATGCTGTTCCGGATCGAGGGTTCTGCCCTCGAACAAAAGGCCCTCCGGGCCACCTTTACCCCAGTGGTTTGGTGTATTGGTACGCCGCAGCGTAGTGCATAGTGTTGCGCACTCTGAAGATGTCCCGCTGCTCCGCTCCATCCTCCTCCTCTTCGTGCGAAGGACCCGTTGGGGGTTCTTCTTTAGCAAATGGTTCAATCGAACTGGAGGCTTTTAGACAATGCCAACCGAAGTCAACCTCGCTACCCCCGGATTCAAGAATCCGGCCGGCTACATCGAAGAAGTACTTGCCCAGGTGAAGGCGAAGAACCCCGCCGAGCCGGAATTCCATCAGGCCGTGCAGGAAGTCCTCGAATCCCTGCGTCCCGTCCTCGACAAGCATCCCGAATTCCGCTCAGCCCGCATCCTTGAGCGCATGGTGGAGCCCGAGCGTGTCATCATGTTCCGCGTTCCGTGGTTTGACGACCACGGCAACATGCAAATCAATCGCGGATTCCGCATTCAAATGAACAGCGCCATCGGTCCCTACAAAGGCGGCCTGCGTTTCCATCCGTCCGTCAACCTCGGAATCCTCAAGTTCCTCGCCTTCGAGCAGGTCTTCAAGAACTCCCTCACCACGCTGCCCATGGGCGGCGGCAAGGGCGGCTCGGACTTCGATCCCAAGGGCAAGAGTGATAACGAAGTCATGCGCTTCTGCCAGAGCTTCATGACCGAGCTCCAGCGCCACATCGGTGCAGATACCGATGTGCCCGCCGGCGATATTGGCGTGGGCGGCCGTGAAATCGGCTTCCTCTTCGGCCAGTACAAGCGGCTTCGCAATGAGTTCGTGGGCGTTCTGACCGGCAAGGGACTCAACTGGGGCGGTTCGCTGATTCGGCCCGAAGCGACCGGCTACGGCTGCGTCTACTACGCGCAGGAAATGCTGAAGACCCGCAAAGACTCGCTCGAAGGCAAAGTCTGCCTCGTCTCCGGCTCCGGCAACGTGGCGCAGTACACGGTCGAAAAGCTGCTCGACCTCGGCGCAAAGCCGGTCACCATGTCGGATTCCAATGGCGTTGTTTATGATCCCGATGGCATCGACCGTGAAAAGCTCGCCTACGTCATGGAACTGAAGAACGTGCAGCGTGGTCGCATGATCGACTACGTCAGCAAGTTCAAGAAAGCCATCTTCGTGCCCACCGACATGCAGATGGATCACAACCCGCTGTGGGCGATGAAGGGCGATTGCGCTTTCCCGAGCGCCACACAGAACGAAATCAACCTGAAGGATGCCGAGAACCTGATCAAGAACGGCTGCAAGGTCGTGTCCGAGGGCGCAAACATGCCCAGCACGCTACCTGCAACCCGCCTCTTCCTGGAGAACGGAATCCTCTATGGGCCAGCCAAGGCTGCCAACTGCGGTGGCGTCGCCACCTCCGGCTTGGAAATGGCGCAGAACAGCCAACGCATGGCCTGGACTCGCGAAGAAGTTGACAAGAAACTCCACAGCATCATGGTGGAAGTCCATCGCAATTGCTTCGAGACCGCTGCAACCTACGGCGCTCCGGGCAATCTGGTTGCCGGAGCCAACATCGGCGGCTTCCTGAAGGTGGCAAACGCAATGATGGATCAGGGACTCGTATAGACCTGATTCGCCGATTCGTACGTTCTCATGGCTGCCGCGGCGCAAAACAAGGCCCGCGGCGGCCGAGGAGTATGTTCCGGCAGGGAACTGCCGCGCAGCCACAGAAAACAAGCTCAGGCCGCGCTCGCTCCCTGCCGGAATACCCACCCGCAGTACTCATTCATCGAATTGTTGGAAGATTGATTTCGCCGCGGGGAATCGCCATGGGGCACGCCGTTTCTGCGGCGTGCCCCATCTGCGATGTTACTGAATGTCCGTTACCTTACCGTTATTGAATACCACCTTCATGTCCGGATACACATAGATCTTCTTGTTGCCAAGATCCATGATGCTCTTGGGTTGTCCCATTGCTCCGGTCACTTGAGTAGGAGACTGTCCAAGCGCCACGGTTGGCGGAGTCGCCGTCCCTGGAGTTGGAGCTGTATCGCCTGCCGCTTCCTTTTCTGCGGCATCGGCTTCATGGGACTCTTCCTTGAGCTGGCTTGCAACCTCGCTCTCAGGCGGTGGTGGAGGTGCATTCAAGGCCATGACTGATTCGGTTGGAGGTGCGGCTGCGGAAGGCGGAATCGCTGGCAGTCCACCTTGCCCCTGCTTCTTCTGCAACTCGGCCATGCCCAGGTCAATCGTCTCGCGCATGTGGTTCTGCATGTCCTGCAGTTCCGTCAATCCCACGGAGACCGTATTACCGCGCGCGCACTCTTTTCCGCCCTTGCTGGCCAACACCACAAGATCAACCTCGGTAGCGTCCGGCGCTGCATGGCCGTTTAGCTGCAGAGCGTCTCCCTGGCTGATGGCGCACTCGCGACCGGAGGCATCAATCACGTCAAGATCCTGCCCGGCTACGAAGACGTGCTGCGTGCCATCGCTCAACATGCGCTGAATGCTGCTGGATGCCGCGTCCGGTTCAGCAGTCTGTCCGTTCTGTGCCTCGGTGTTCTCCAGAGCAATCTGGCGGCGCACTTCTTCTGCGATCAGTGCCTTCGTCTCCGGAGTAAGCGGTGCGGCATTGCTCAGGGGTTCGGCTGGTGCCTGCGACTCAACCCGCGCCTGGTAGGCTTCCTGCAGCGACGCGGCAACCATGTAGTCGGTCAGCCACAATGCCGGGCTTGCGTACACAGGGTAAGGAGTGAAGTACCCGCCGTAGAATCCGAACCAGGGACTTCCGCCCCAGCCCCAGCCAAACGCGATTGGCGCGGCCCATGGGTTGTAAACCCATCCATAAAATGCCGGGCGGTAGTAGTAGGACGGATAGTACGGATTTACATAAATTCCGCGATAGTAGTAGCGGCCGTAGTAGCGGTTGTAGTAGTGGCCGCCGTAATAGTACGAGCGCCCCGCGTACTCATGGCCGTGGTACATATACGGACGCTGCACATAGCCATGCCCGCCGTGCTCCACGAACACGCGGCTGTGATCGGCCCGCTCCACAACCACCCGGCGGTTGCCATTGAGGCCGCGATGAACGTCCATGCCGCGCTTGGGGTCGTGCACCGAAGCGATTCTTCCATCTGGACGCCGCGCCACGCTGCCGCCCGTTTTTGTCTGGGCCACCGTTTGACCCGCAGGAACCCGGCTGCTACCCGTGCCCGTCGTGTGTACCGATCCAGTCCCGCCGGTGGTTCCGTGTGCAGTACCCGCGCCGACCGTGGTGTGTCCTGTTGTGCTGGTCGTGGTGTGGGCGCCTGTTGTCGTGGTGGTGGTCGGATGAGTCGTCGTCGTGGTCGTCGTATGGGTGCCGCCAGAGGTCGTGGGCCCATGCGTAGTCGTCGTGGTCGCGCTATGTCCAGCGGTGGACGTGGTGGTGTGCGCGGCACCTCCGGCTGGAGCTGCTTTCGCTGCTGGTTTCGCGGCAGCGGCAGGCTTTGCCGGGGCCTTTGGCTTCTCATCCTTGCTCAAAGCCGGACACACGAGCATCCCTAGAACTGCGCACAGGCTTAAAAACTGGATCGAGCGAATCTTGAAGTTTCCCAACATGGTCATCGAATCCTCTCTCTGTCACCCAATGCCGTCTGTACCGCTGGAGCGGCCGATTATTGGATATCTTTCACTTTTCCGTTCAAGAACGTCACTTTCAGGTCTTTGTACGAGTAGATTTCCTTCGTCCCGATCTTCGCTTTTCTGAGCGGCGGTCCGAGGATTGCCACCACCTGGTCAGGAGTCTGTCCCAGTGCAACCGTGGGCGGTTCCGCAGCGGGAGCGTCCGGCGGTGGTGGAGGCGGAGCGATCGCAGAAGGTGCGTTTTCAGCCGGGGGCGGAGCTTCCGGTCGCTTCTCCTCCGGTTTGGCGTTGTCCGGCGGAACAGGCGTCACTACTTCGCGCACTAGCGCCAGGGCGTCCTCGGGAGACGGCAGAAGGCCGTCCTTGAAACCAACCATCAGGGACGAATGAAAGCGGACGTCGTTAATCGCGTCCGAGAAGAACTCCATGTATACACCGGAGTCCTTGCCCGCATCCCTCACCTCAAGTTTGGTAATCCAGAACTTCTCGCCGTTCACAAACGTTCGCGTCGCAGCAGCCTTATCGGCACCGTGGCCGAGCATGGAAAACTTCCCCAGCATCGCATTCGCCTTGCACCCTGCGTTCTGCGCGAGCTTTCCATCCCTGTACGAATTGCCGCACATCTGCGAACTGCTTGCGGCGGTCATCACGAACTTGTCTTTCTTGAGGGTGAGCACCGAGCCGGGAGTAACGATATCCGTCTTATCCGCGGTGGTTTTTGTCAGGAGGTACTCGGACTCCAGCTTTTTCTGGATGGACTTTCGCGCATCCATGTCCTCGGCGGGTGCCGCAAGAGACATTCCGGCCAGCACCGCAGTGAAGATCGCAAACGCCTTCATCAGTTTCATCATGGTTCTCTCTTTGTACTCCATTGTTGGAAAACGAAAGAGCGAAGTTTCACCGCGGCTCATCGCCTTCGGCCGCGAACGGACTCCCGGCAGACACGTTACAGGCGAGGGTACCGCGAAGCAAGCTGGGTTTCTACCTTTTTCTGACACGCACTGGCGGATTCTATCCGGCATGCCGCATCGTCCCGGAACGTCCAATCTGTAGCGTAAGGCATCCCAACGGACGGGCCGTTGTTTCGAACTGGCGCGGTCCCTTCACGCCATATACTATGTTGCGCGAGTCATTTCACCGTTATTGCAAGGCTTCGCAACATGCCCCCACGCGAGACGTCGCAAGTGTTTGCCAATCCCGAACGCCTGTTTGAAGGCTTCGAGAACCTCATGCCGTTCCGCGTGCAGGACATTCTGCTCGTCTCCAGCCTCTACGATTCCTTCATCCTCCGGGAAGATGGACGCCTCAACGAAATGTTGATCGGCCAGTCGATCGAGCTCCACCTCCACCACACGCCGGAGATCACGCACGTAGCCACCGCTGCCGAGGCGCTGGAACTCGCACGCAGCCAGTCGCGCTATAACCTCATAGTCGCCAACGTCCACCTCAATGACATGGATTGCCTCGAACTCGCCGCCGCCGTGCACCGCGCCGGGTTGGATATTCCCATCGCCGTGCTCGCCTTCGATCATCAGGAGGCGCAGGCACTTCTGGCTCGAGGCCCCTTGCAGGGCATTGAGCAGGTCTTTCTGTGGCAGGGAAATCCGCGCCTGCTGCTTGCCATCGTCAAGTACGTCGAGGACAAGCGCAACGTTGAGCACGACACGTTCAAGATGGGCGTTCCCGTTGTGCTCGTCGTAGAAGACGATGTGCTCTATTACTCTGCGCTGCTCTCGGAAATCTACACCGCGCTCATTTCGCAATCCCGCCGCATCCTCAGCGAGGGCTACAATCTCGCGCACAAACTCGTGCGTATGCGAGCCCGTCCCAAGATTCTTCTTGCCCAGGATTACGAGAGTGCCAGTGCCATCGTCGAACGTTATCGCCATTATCTTTTCGGCGTTGTCTCAGACGTGGAGTTTCCCCGCGAGCGTCATCTCGATCCTGAGGCCGGATTCAAACTCGCGCACCTTGTCCGCCGCACCATCCCAGACATTCCCGTCGTCCTGCAGTCCAGCGACTCGCAGTTCCAGGCGCGGGCCCATCGCGAGGGCTTTGCCTTCCTGCGCAAGGGCTCAGACACGCTACTGGCCGACATGCGCAAGCTCCTCACCCATGAGTTTGCTTTCGGAGATTTTGTCTTCCGCCTCGCCGACGGCACCGAGGTAGGCCGCGCCAGCGATCTCGATGCCATGGAGTCTCAGCTCCGCCACATTCCCGCCGAGTCGCTCACCTTTCACGGCGAACGCAACGATATTTCGCACTGGCTCATCGCCCGCACCGAACTTGCGCTGGCCGAGAAACTGCGTCCGCGGCGCGTGGTGGACTTCAAGGACGCCGAAGCCCTCCGCGCTCACTGCCTGGCGGCCATCCATGACTACCGCCAGGAGCAGAAGCAGGTTCTCGTCGGAGACTTCCAGCCCGAAAACTTCCGTCCCTCGCCGGGTTTCTTTCTGCGCTTTGGCAGCGGCTCGCTCGGAGGCAAAGCTCGCGGCCTCACCTTTGTCCGCCACCTGCTCTACAAGTACGATGTCAGCCAGGGCTTTCCCGGTGTGCGCGTCTCCGTTCCCAACACACTGGTTGTCGCCACCGATCTCTTCGAACAATTCCTCAACGAGAACAATCTCGAAGCCTTTGCCATTCACTGCACCGATGACCACGAACTGGTGCGCCGTTTTCTCACGGCGGCCTTGCCCCGAACCCTTCGCGCTGCGCTTGCCGACTTCCTCCGCGTCATCCGTGTCCCGCTTGCGGTGCGCTCCTCCAGCCTGCTGGAGGATTCGCAGTACCAGCCATTCACCGGCGTCTATGACACGTTCATGCTCGCCAATCGCGACCCTGAGCTCGACACCCGTCTTGAGGAACTCCACGAAGCAATCAAGCGCGTTTACGCCTCCACCTTCACCCAGCACGCCAAGGCCTACATCCACGCCACGCCTTTCCGTCTCGAAGAAGAGAAGATGGCGGTAGTGATTCAGGAACTCGTCGGAGCGGCGCACGGACCACGCTTCTATCCTGATTTTTCCGGCGTCGTGCGTTCGCGCAACTTCTATCCCGCCGAGCCCATGCAACCCAATGACGGTATCGCCGCCGTCGCCTTGGGTCTAGGTCGCACCGTGGTGGACGGAGGCAAGTCGCTTTCCTTCTGTCCGCGCTACCCGCGCAACATGGTCCAGTTCTCAAGCGTTGAAGACATTCTGCGCAACTCGCAGACTGAGTTCATGGCTCTCGACCTCAGCGATAGAGTGACTCAACCGTCCGCAGGCGGCGAGCCCGCCAGCGTTGAGCGCCTCCGCGAGCACAGCTTCCCTCTGCGCGATGCCGAAGCCGATGGCACGCTGCCTTACGTCGCCTCCACCTACTCGCGAGACAATGACACCATCAGCGATGGTGTCAGCCGTCCCGGCCCCCGCGTCGTCACCTTCGCGCCCATCCTCAAGCACAACATCTTTCCCTTGCCGGAACTGCTCGACTATCTCCAGAAGCTCGGAGCCGACGCCCTGGGCCGCCCCGTGGAAATCGAGTTTGCCGTGCGCATGGGCAGTTACACGGAGCCCGCCGACTTCGGATTTCTCCAGATGCGTCCTCTCATCTGCTCGCGTGAGATGGAAGACCTCGCCATCGAATCCGTCGAGCCCTCAACCGTCCTCTGCCGCAGCACGCACGTCCTCGGCAACGGACGCATCGAAGACATTCATGACGCGGTGGTCGTAGATTATGAGAGCTTCCATCGCGCCAGCAGCGTGGAGGTTGCCGAGATCGTCGCCCGCCTCAACGCTCAACTAGTCCGCGCCAACACCCCCTACATCCTGGTCGGAGTCGGACGCTGGGGCTCCAAAGACCCGTGGCTCGGCATCCCCGTCACCTGGGATCAGGTCTCCGGCGCGCGTGTCATCGTCGAAGCCGGATTCCGCGACCTCCGCGTGACCCCTTCGCAGGGAAGCCACTTCTTCCAGAACCTCACGGCCTTCCGCATCGCCTACTTCACCATCAATCCCGACCTCGGCGAAGGCCAGGTGGACTGGGCCTGGCTCGCCGCGCAACCCGCCGTCGAACACATCGGCTCTGTCCGCCATATCCGCCTCGAAGCTCCCTTTAAGGTAGCCATCAGCGGCAGCCGCAGCGTCGGAGTAATTCTCAAACCAACACCGTGAACTGGTGGCCCACATCCGCACTCCTTTGGCGAATGTGGGGACCGGAGCTGCGGATTCAACAAAGCTCTCCGCCCCTACCCCGAACCCTCACCCACCCGCTATAATCAATCCACAGCTTAGCGGCTCATCGCGGGCCTCGCCCGCCACTTCCATCGCCGCATTCCCGGAGGATTTTCCTTGTCATCTCTCACGCCCGTAGTAACCGACTTCAAAGTTGCAGACCTCTCGCTTGCCGACTGGGGACGCAAGGAAATCACCATCGCCGAGGCAGAGATGCCCGGCCTCATGTCCATCCGCAAAAAGTACTCTGCCGAGAAGCCGCTCAAAGGCGTTCGCATCACCGGCTCGCTCCACATGACCATCCAAACCGCCGTGCTCATCGAAACCCTCGTTGAGCTTGGCGCAGACGTTCGCTGGGCAAGCTGCAACATCTTCTCCACCCAGGATCACGCTGCCGCCGCCATTGCCGTCACCGGAGTTCCGGTCTTTGCCTGGAAGGGCGAATCGCTCGAGGAGTACTGGGATTGCACCTTCCGCGCCATCAGCCATGCCGGAGGCAAAGGTCCTGAGCTGGTCGTCGATGACGGTGGCGACGTCACCCTGCTCATCCACAAAGGCTATGAG
>Ga0181531_10001901_pt1 | contig 13100 bp, 11 predicted proteins | sample PEATcosm2014_Bin_38_FD_119743 | JGI IMG/M metagenome (GOLD analysis project Ga0181531, IMG submission 119743) | Peatland microbial communities from MTU Mesocosm Facility, Houghton, MI, USA - PEATcosm2014_Bin11_10_metaG | ecosystem: Environmental > Terrestrial > Soil > Wetlands > Peat | place... | reverse complement strand
TACTTCGGCGCCAAGGTGATCCATCCGCAGACCATGGCGCCGGCGGTGGGCCGCGATATTCCGATCTGGATCCGCAACACGTTCGCGCCGGAGAAGGCCGGGACGCTGATCTGCGCGCATCCCAGCTCCAGCCTGCCGGTCAAGGGCATCACCAGTATCGAGCAGGTGGCACTGGTCAATCTCGAGGGCGCCGGCATGATCGGCGTGCCGGGCACGGCGCATCGGCTGTTTGGCGCGCTGCGCGAGGAGGGCATCTCGGTAATCCTGATCTCCCAGGGCAGCTCCGAGCACTCGATCTGCTGCGCGATTCCGCAGCTGCAGGCAGCGCGCGCCAAGGGCGTACTCGAGGCCGCGTTCGCACGCGAGCTGGCCGAAGGCCAGATCCAGAACGTGGACGTGACGCCGGACCTGGCGATCCTGGCGGTGGTTGGCGACGGCATGGCCGGCATGCCCGGCGCCGCCGGCAAGGTGTTCGGCGCACTCGGCAATGCGCACATCAACGTGCGCGCGATTGCGCAGGGCGCCTCGGAGCGCAACATCTCGGTGGTAGTGGATGGTCGGCACGCCACCCGCGCACTGCGTGCAACCCATGCCAGCTTCTACCTGTCGCCGCACACACTCTCGATCGGCGTCATCGGCCCGGGAACTGTCGGCCAGGTGCTGCTCGATCAGCTCGCCAGCCAGCGCGAACGGCTGGCGCGTGAGTTCAAGATCGACCTGCGCGTGCGCGGCATCCTGCGCGCCAGGCAGATGCGGCTGGCGGATTACGGGCTGCAGCTGCCGCGCTGGCGTGAGGAGCTGCAGCAGCATGCGCAGCCGGCAGACCTGGCGCGCTTCGTCGATCATGTGCGCGTGGACTATCTGCCACACACGGTGCTGATCGACTGCAGCGCCGACGCCGATATCGCCCTGCATTACCGCGACTGGCTGGCAGCAGGCATCCACATCGTGACGCCGAACAAGAAGGCCAATAGCGGCACGCTCGCCTACTACGAGAGCCTGAAGGCCGCGCGGCGCGCGAGCGGCGCCAATTACCTGTACGAGACCACGGTCGGCGCCGGCCTGCCGGTGATCCAGACGCTGCGCGACCTGCGCGAGACCGGCGATGAAATCACGCTCATCGAAGGGATATTCTCCGGCACGCTCGCCTACCTGTTCAACGTCTATGACGGCAGCACGCCATTCTCGGCCATCGTGCGCGAAGCCAAGCAGCGCGGCTACACCGAGCCCGATCCGCGCGACGACCTGTCCGGCACCGACGTGGCGCGCAAGCTCATCATCCTCGGCCGTGAGATGGGCCTGCCGCTCGAGATGAGCGACGTCGAAGTTGCCAGCCTGGTGCCGCAGGATCTGGCCGCAGGCAGCCGCGAGGAATTCCTGGCCGGTCTGTCGCGGCATGACGCGCCGATGCAGCAGCGCTATGAGCAGGCGCGCGCGCGCGGCAAGGTACTGCGCTATGTCGGTGCGGTTGCGGCCAATGGCCGCGCAACCGTGGGGCTGGTGGAACTTGAAGCCCGCCATGCATTCGCCAACATCGCGCTCACCGACAACGTGGTGCGCTTCGCGACTGCGCGCTACTGCGACAATCCGCTGATCGTGCAGGGACCAGGTGCCGGACCGGCGGTGACCGCCGGCGGCGTGTTCGCTGATCTGCTGCGGCTGACGACCTATCTGGGAGCGCGGCTGTGAGCGGCGCGGCGGCGCCGGGGCGCAGCGTCGCGACCGCGTTTGCGCCGGCCTCGGTCGGCAACGTCGCGATCGGGTTCGACATCCTGGGGTTCTCGATCGCGGCTCTGGGCGATCGGGTGACCGCACAGCGTACCGCCGGTAGCGGCGTCAGCATCCGGGCGATTCGCGGCGTGGCGCAGGACCTGCCGCTGGAGGCGGCCAGGAACACGGCCGGACGCGCGGTCATCGCGCTGCACGACGCGCAACCGCCCGGTTTCGGCATCGAGCTTACGATCGACAAGGGCATTCCACTGGCTTCCGGCCTGGGCGGTTCCGCGGCCTCGGCGGTCGCCGCGGTGGTGGCTGCCAACGCGCTGCTGCCGCAGCCGCGCTCGCAGCTCGAGCTGCTGCAGTACGCGATGCAGGGCGAAGCGGTCGCCAGCGGTTCCATGCACGTGGACAACATCGCCCCGTCGCTGTATGGCGGGCTGGTGCTCACCGTTGGCATCGATCATCCGCGGGTGAAGCAGATCCCGGTGCCGGCCGCTATTCGCGCGGTGATCGTGCATCCGCATATGTTCCTGTCGACGCGCCAGGCGCGCGCCATCCTCAAGGGCAGTGTCGACATGGCCGACTTCGTGTGGCAGACCGCCAACCTTGCCGGATTCATCTCCGGCTGCTACACCAACGACCTGGATATGCTGCGTGAATGCTTCGAGGACGTGGTGATCGAGCGGCAACGCGCCGCGCTGATACCCGGTTTCGGCGAAGTACGGCGCGCCGCGCTGGCGGCACGGGCTATCGGCTGCTCGATCTCGGGCGCCGGCCCAACGGTATTCGCCTGGTGCCTTGAAGAGCATGCGAGCGCGGTGCGCGCGGCGATGGTGCTTGAATTCTCCCGACACCAGCTGCAGGCTGACCATTGGATCACCGCGGTCGAGGCTTGCGGCGCGCGCGTGATCGACTGATGCTGTTCGCCAGCACGCGCAACACGCTGCATCAGGTCGGCTTCAGCGCCGCGCTGACGCACGGCCTGGCTGGCGACGGCGGCCTGTACACGCCGACCGACTGGCCGCAGCTGGCACCGGATTCGGATCCCGACGAGCTTGCCGCGCTGGCGTGCGAACTGCTGCGGCCGCTGGTGGCGGGCGATGCGCTGGAAGCGGAACTGCCGGCGATCTGCCGCGAGGCTTTCAATTTTCCCGCACCGCTGCAGCTGCTCGACGACAGCGGGCGCCTGGCGGTGCTGGAGCTGTTTCACGGTCCGACCGCCGCGTTCAAGGACTTCGGCGCGCGCTTCCTGGCCGCGGCGCTCAGGCGGGCCCGGGCGTCTGCTGCCGGGCGCGGCGCCAGCCGCCCGCTCAAGATCCTGGTGGCCACCTCCGGCGACACCGGCGGCGCGGTGGCCGCGGCCTTTCATCGCCACAGCGGCATCGAAGTCGCGGTGCTGTTTCCCAAGGGCCTGGTGTCGCCGACCCAGGAACGGCAGCTGACCTGCTGGGGCGACAATGTACGCAGCATTGCGGTGCGCGGCCGTTTCGATGACTGCCAGCGGCTGGTCAAGCAGGCATTCGCCGACGCGGCGCTGCGCGAGCGCTTCGAGCTGTCATCCGCCAACAGCATCAATCTCGGGCGGCTGCTGCCACAGACGGTGTACTACTGGGCCAGCAGCCTTGCGATCTGGCGCCAGCACGGCGAACCGGCATCGTTCGTGATACCGAGCGGCAACCTCGGCAACGCGACCGCCTGTGTCTGGGCGCGCAGGCTTGGCGCGCCGATCGATGGCATCGTGCTGGCGCACAACGCCAACCGCACCGTGCCGGATTACCTGGAGCAGGGGGTGCTGCGACCGCGCCCGAGCGTGGCGACGCTGTCTTCGGCGATGGACGTTGGCAATCCGAGCAACCTTGAGCGGCTGCTGGCGCTGTTTCCGGCGCTGCCGGCGCTGCGCAGTGCGCTGCGCGCGGTCTCGATCGATGACGATGCCACGCGCGAGCGCATTCGAATCGATTATCGGCGCTACCACCGGGCCTGGTGTCCCCACACGGCGGTCGCCGCCGAAGCCTATGAGCGACTCGCACCAAATGAGCGCACGCGCGGCCGCTGGATACTGGTGGCGACGGCGCACCCGGCCAAGTTTCGCGAGATCGTCGAGCCGCTCATTGGCGCGACGCTCACTATGCCGCAGAATCTGGCGCGTCTGTTTGATCGGCCCTCGAGCTGTATTGAGATCGAGGCCACGTCCGCCGCACTGAGTAGCTCGCTGTAACGCATGGACTGGCTGCCACCCATCAACCTCAACCTGCAATTCGTAGCCACCGCAGTCGGCGTCGCGGTGCTGCTCGGCGCGCTGCTATTGCTGTGGCAATGGGATCGGCGCCGCCGCCGGCGCATCGCGCGCGCGCTGGCGGTTACCCGCTGCGGCTATGAGCATCTGCGCAATATACTGGTGCCGGACGGCCAGGGCAGCGCGCTGCACGTGGATTTCCTGCTGCTGACCGCGCGCGGGCTGGTGGTGATCGATCTGCGCGATGTGCAGGGCAATATCTTCGGCGGCGACCAGATGACCGAGTGGACCGTGATGCAGCGCGCGCTGCGCTACACCTTTCCGAATCCGCAGACCGGCCTGTACGACCGCATCGCCGCGGTGCGTGCGCTGGCACCGGAGCTGCCGATCGAGGGCCGCGCCGTGTTCACCGCCAGCGGCCACTTTCCCAAGGGGCTGCCGCGCCACACCCTGATGCTCGACTCACTGGCGGCGGAGTTCCCGACCTCGGACCGGCAGGCCATGAGCGGCCTGCTTGATCGCTGGATGCCGTCCTGGCGGCTGATCGAGAAGTCGGTGGCTCCGAGCAAGCTCGCCTCGCCGAAGGCGGCCATCTAGCGTGGTGCCTGGAGCGCGCGCCGCGGCGACGGCGATCGGCTTTGCGCTGTCGCTGGCGGCGCTGCTGCCGGCCGGCGCGCAGCTGCCGGCGGGGGCGCCTCACGCGCCGACCGAGGACGATCACGGTGGCCGCGGCCTGCATGACAGCGACACGCTGTCGCCGATCCGGCACGTGATCGTGATCATCGGCGAGAATCGAAGTTTCGATCACGTGTTCGCGACCTATGAGCCGCGTCCCGGACAGCATATCTCCAACCTGCTTTCGCGCGGCATCGTCAATGCCGACGGCACCCCGGGCCGCAACCATCAGGCCTCGGCGCAGCGCGCGGCAACCGATACACGGCGCTACGACATCAGTCCGGCCAAAGCCTTCGCCTATGTGAATATTCCGCCGCCCGGAACGCACGATGCGCCGACGGCCGCAAGCGACGCCAAGCCGGCTCCGTTTGCGACCATGGCCGCCGCCAGGGCCACCGAGCACGACCTCGCGGACGACTACTATCCGCTGCTGCTCACCGGCGCCACCGGGTTGCCGGCCGACGTGATCGATACCCGCATTGCCAATTACGAGAATCTCGGTACCGGCGCATTCCAGCTGACGCCCTCGGTGAAGTACGACGACTACGCCGCCAGCCCGGTGCATCGCTTCTATCAGATGTGGCAGCAGAGCGACTGCAGCGTGCAGCACCTGAACGCGGCCAACCCGAGCGGCTGCAGCAACGACCTGTTCGCCTGGGTGGAGGTGAGTGTGGGACCTGGCAGCAACGGCAAGCCGCAGCCGCTGCCGGTCACCAACATCTCCACCGGCGAGGGCTCGACCGCGCTGGAGTTTTATAACGTGCAGCAGGGAGATGCCCCCTACCTGAAGCGGCTCGCCGACCGCTATACGCTCGGCGACAACATGCACCAGTCGGTGCAGGGCGGCACGGGTGCCAATCACATCATGTTCGGCTTTGCCGATGCCCTATGGTACAGCGACGGACACGGGCATCCGGCCACACCGCCGGCCGACCAGATCGAGAATCCCGACCCGCAGATCGGAACCGACAACTGGTATGACCAGGACGGCTATACCGGCGGCAGCTACAGCGCCTGCGCGGACCTGCGCCAGCCGGGCGTGCCGGCGGTGGTGAGCTACCTGCAGTCGCTGCCGCGGCCGATCAATCCGCGCTGCGAGCCGCGCCATTACTATCTGCTGAACAACTCCAACCCCGGCTTCAATGCCGACGGCACGCCGGCGAGCAAGTATTCGCGCTATACCATTCCCCCCAGTTCGGTGCGCCATATCGGCGACCTGCTGATGCAGGCGGATATCTCGTTCAGCTACTTCGGCGCCGACTGGAACATCTACCAGAGCGATCCGGCGGCCACCAATCCGTACGACGGCTACTGCAACATCTGCAATCCGTTCCAGTACGCGACCGACATCATGAGCAACCCGGCTGTGCGCCGCGCCCATATTCACGACACCGACGTGTTGTACCGCGACCTTGCCGCAGAGTCGCTGCCGGCGGTGTCGATCATCAAGCCGAGCGGATTCGTCGATGGCCACCCGGCGTCCTCCAAGCTCGACCTGTTCGAGGGCTTCCTGAAGAACATCCTGCAGCAGCTGCAGGCGCATCCGAGGCTGTGGGCCGACAGCGCGGTGTTCGTGACCTTCGATGAGGGCGGAGGCTATTACGATTCCGGCTACATCCAGCCGCTCGACTTCTTCGGCGACGGCCCGCGCATCCCGCTGCTGATCGTGTCGCCGTACAGCCAGGGCGGGCTGGTCTATCACGGTTACGCCGATCACGTATCGATCATCAAGTTCATCGAACGCAACTGGCGCCTCAAGCCAATCAGCTCGCGCAGCCGCGACAACTTTCCGAATCCAAGGACACGGCGGGACAACCCGTATGCGCCGATCAACACGCCGGCGCTGAGCGATCTCTGGGATGCGTTTCAATTCCCGCAGCGATCGCCGGAGCGCTAGCGCCGCTGCGGCGGCGGGGCCAGCCGCCCTGGCCGCGGGCGCGCTGCTGGCTGGGTGTCTGGCGGCGATGGCCGGGTGTTCCGCCCGGCAACCAGGGCTCGCCGGCCAGTGGCGGCTGTCGTGGGAGGGGCGGATCGGCACCGAACAGGCGACGCTTCTGCTGCAGCCAGCCGGACGGCTACTGAACGGCAGCCTGCGCACGCCGCGCGGCAGCGCAGTGCTGGCCGGGTCGCTCGACGGTTCCAGGCTCAGTTTCACCGTGGATTTCCCGGGGCCGCCGGCTTACCGCATCCGGTTCTCGGGCGTCGCGCAGGGCGATCAGATCCAGGGCGAGGCGCAGCCGCAGGACGCCGGCGGCCGCGCGTTCGCCGGGCATGGCGGCGAGGTCGCGCGCGACTATTACCGCTGGAGCGCCGTGCGCACGCTGACGGCGCGCTGAGCTGCTCAGCCGCAAAGACATAAAAATCAATAAATTACGCACAAAACGGCCGTAGCCGGGCGGGTCAGCGCGCCGTCCCCTTGAACTTGATTGATCCGCCCCTACCGTAGCGAGTGTTCGGCCGGTTCAACCCACTTAAAGGAGGTGCTGACATGTTTGCCAGGTTCAACGGTTTGCCAAATTCGCTGCTGGACGACTTCTGGCGCCTGCAGCAGGAGGTAGATCAACTGCTCGGAGACGGACTGTCATCCCCGGGTGGAATCAGGTCGCTGCCGCGCGGTTCCTATCCGGCGATCAACGTCGTGCAGACACCGCAGGACGTGCAGGTTTATCTATTCGCCCCCGGCATCGATCCAAAGAAGCTGGACGTATCGATCCAGCAGGGGCTGCTCACCATAGCGGGCGAGCGCACGATCCCGACCGACGACAGCGCAACCTACTACCGCCAGGAGCGCTACAGCGGCGAGTTCCGCCGCGCAATCAGCCTTGGCGAGGATATCGACCCCGAGCGGGTCGAGGCCAGGTACCGCGACGGTATCGTGCAGATCACGCTGCATCGGCGCGCGTCGGCACAGCCGCGCCAGATCGAAATTCACTGACAGGGAGGCAACACATCATGGCTACCAACACCAGCCAGCTGCGCACCAGCAGCGGCCAGGTCAGCGGACAGGAAAACGCGAATGCCGGCGCCGCGCCGCGCGGGCGCGCAAACGAATCGGCGCTGCGCGCGCCGGTGGACATCTTCGAGACCAGTGAGAGCCTGGTACTCGTGGCGGACATGCCGGGCGTATCCAAAGAGCGGCTTGAGGTTCGCGTGGATGGCGAGACACTGCTGCTCGAGGGCAAAGTACAGTTCCAGTTGCCCGAGAATTCCGAGGCGGTGTACGCGGATGTACGCGCGAGCGCCTACAGGAGCAGCTTCGTGCTGAGCCGGGAGCTCGATACCGAGAAGATCCAGGCCAGTCTCAAGGACGGCGTGCTGACCGTGCGCATCCCGAAACACGCGGCGCTGCGGCCGCGAAAGATCGAAGTGCGCTAGGTATCAGCGGGCGCAGCCGGCAACGCTGCGGCTAAGCGGGCGTTGCCGGCAGCGCAAAGAATGCGCGCGCATTGGCGCTGGTGGTGGCTGCGCATTGTTCCAGGCTCTCGCCGCGTGCCGTGGCGACCGCGGCGGCCACGTGCGGCAGGAACATCGGCTCATTGCGCCGCGACCTGGGCCGGGGTTCAAGGTCGCGCGGCAACAGGTACGGCGCATCGGTTTCGAGCATCAGCCGGTCGGCCGGAATGCGTGGCAGCAGCATCTGCAGGTGCGCGCCGCGACGCTCGTCGCACAGCCAGCCGGTAATGCCGATCGACAGTTCCAGTGCCAGGTAATCCTCCAGTTCGCGCTGCCCCGCGGTGAAACAATGCGCCACGGCGCCGCTGATCCTGCCACGGTGCTCACGCAGCACCGCCATGAAATCCTGGTGCGCGTCGCGCTGGTGCAGGAACACCGGTTTGCCGGTCTCGGCCGCGAGCTGCAGCTGCCATTCGAAGGCGCGCAGCTGCGCTTCGCGCGGTGACAGGTCGCGATGATAGTCAAGTCCGCACTCGCCGGCCGCGACCACTTCAGGTTGTCGCAGCAGTTGGCGCAATTCGGACAGATCGGCAGCCACCAGGTGCGACGCGTAATGCGGGTGCACGCCGGCGGTGGCGAACAGCTCGCCCGGATAGGCGCGTGCAAGTTCGAGCGCGGCGCTGCTGCCTGTCACGCTGGCGCCAGTAACGATCAGCTGCAGCACGCCATGGTTGCGCGCCCGCTCGATCACCGCGGCGCGGTCGCGGTCGAAACTCTCATGGGTGAGGTTGGCACCGATGTCGATCCAATGCATGGCGCTACTGTAATGCGGGACGGCGTTGCCTGATATGATCACGCCGAGCACCAGCGGATGGCGATGCATATGTTGCGACAGTTGCAGCTCTGGGATGTTGATCGCAGCGAGGACGGCTGGTCGGTGCGCCAGAGTGCCCGAGCGCGTCGACTGAGCGTGCGTGTGTTTCGCAGTGGCGGCGTGGAGATCGTGGTGCCGCCGCGCACCTCGGCGCGCCGGGTGAGTGAGTTCGTGAGCGAACATCGCGAGTGGATCGAGCGCCAGCAGCGCCGTGCGTCGCCGGCGACCGAGTGGCCGCTGCCTCCCCAGGTGTTGACGCTGGCGTCGATTGGCGAGCAATGGCACTGCGTCGCGTTGCCGGGTGCCGGACCGGTGCGACTGCGCGAGATCGGCATCGGGCAGCTACAGCTGCGCGGCCGGCTGGACGACCGCGATCGGCTGCGGCGCGTGCTTGCCAACTGGCTGATGCAACGCGCGCGCCTGCGTTTTGAAGCGCCGCTGCGCGCACTGGCGCTCGAATTGGGGGTGCAGCCGGGCCGCCTGCAGGTGCGTTGCCAGCGCTCGCGCTGGGGTAGCTGTTCGCGCCGCGGCACCATCAGCCTGAATTCGTGCCTGCTGTTTCAGCGTCCGGAGGTGCTGCGCTACCTGATGGTGCATGAGCTGTCGCACCTGCGGCATATGAACCATTCAGCGCGCTTCTGGGCCGAGGTCGCCCGTCACGAGCCGGCCTGGAAAGCGCTCGATCGCGAACTGTTGCACAGCTGGCGCCGGGTGCCGTCGTGGATGTTCCGGTGAGCGACCCTTCCGGTGCGCCGCCCTCGGCGCCGCGCTCATTGGCCGGCGACGACGCCAGCCGCGTCGATCTGTCGAACGAGGCGATTCACTGGGATCTGGGCAATTCGCTGTCCTACAGCGAGTACTTGCGGCTCGATCTGCTGCTCGCTGCACAGCGGCCGCTGTCCACCGAGCACGATGAAATGCTGTTCATCATCGTGCACCAGGTATCGGAGCTGTGGATGCGGCTGATGCTGCACGAGCTGCACGCGGTGATCGAGTGCGTGCGGCGCGACAATCTGGATCCGTCGTTCAAGATACTTGACCGGGTCGGTCGCGTGCAGGCGCAGCTGCTGGCGGTGTGGGAAGTGCTGTCGACGATGACCCCGGCGGATTATTCGTCGTTTCGAAATCTCCTGGGGCACTCATCCGGTTTTCAGTCGGTGCAGTACCGGCTGCTCGAGTTCATGCTCGGCAACAAACACGCGGATGTCATCGAGGTGCACGGGCACGACACCGAGGCGTACGCGGCGCTGGCGCGCGCGCTGGAGGCACCGAGCCTGTATGACGAGGTCCTGCGGCTGCTGTCGCAACGCGGCTACGGCGTGCCCGCGACATCGCTGATGCGCGATTTCAGCCAACCGTATGAGTCCTCGAAGCAGGTGACCGGCGCCTGGATCGGCGTCTATCACAACGCAGTCAAGGATTGGGATCTGTACGAGCTGGCCGAGCGGCTGGTGGATCTCGACCATCGCTTCCAGTTGTGGCGCTTCCAGCACATGAAGACGGTCGAGCGCATCATCGGCTACAAGCCGGGTACCGGCGGCACTGCCGGTGTCAGCTACCTGGCGAAGGCGCTGCGACTGCGGCTGTTTCCGGAACTGTGGGAAGCACGCACGTCAATCTGATGGCGGCGGGCGGTCAGGTGGCGGCGGGCGGTCAGATGCCCGACGGCTCGCGCCAATGCAGCAGCTGCACGTGCGGCGGGCGCCGCGCGGCCAGGCGCGGCGAGGCATTGATCAGGTAGCCCTGCTGCACCAGCTGCATGTGGACCAGGTCGGCGCCGCTGTCGCCGTAGGCGCTGACATCGCGCGGTGCGTCGCGCGCCATCAGCGCCGCCAGGCAGCGGCGCTTTTCTTCGCCGCGGCAATTGGCGCTCGCCAGCCGGCCATCCAGCCGCTCATCGGCCTTCCATCGCACCCGGGTGCAGATGATCTCATCGAATCCGAGTGCGCGCCCGATCAGAGGCACATACAGGTCGGTGCTGGCAGACATCAGCAGCAGCCGATCGCCGCGCGTGCGATGCAGCGCGATAGCACGGAGCGCTTCGGCGTAGAGCCCCTGATGCAGCAATCCGGCGACGAAGCGCTCGGCCCAGCGTTCAACTGCGGCGCGCCGGGCGCCGCCGAGCAGCGCATGGATCACCGCGCCCTTCATGGCGCCGCGATCGCGATGGAGCATGAAGCTCGCGGCCGCCGGCAGTGCCAGCGGTATGCGCGCCAGCCGCCAGGGGCGGCGCCAGATGAAGCCCCAGAGAAAGGGACCGAAGGTATCGCGCCGCGTGATGGTGCCGTCGAGGTCGAACACCGCCAGGCCGCCGCTGTTCAACGCAGATGCTCGCGCGGCGCCTTCAGGCCGCGCGGCTCTGGCCGGCGAGCTGGCGCAGCACGAACGGCAGGATGCCGCCGTGGCGGAAATATTCGCGCTCCTTCGGAGTGTCGATGCGCACGCGGACCTGGAAGCGGATCGGATCGCCCGCGGCCGGCGTGGCGGTCACCAGCGCGCTGTGCGCGTCGCTGCCGTTGAAACCGGTGATCTCGTAGCGCTCGCGGCCGGTCAGGCCGAGCGATGCGGCGTTGCGGCCATCGACGAACTGCAGCGGCAGCACACCCATGCCGATCAGGTTGGAGCGGTGGATGCGCTCGAAGCTCTCGGCGATGACGGCGCGCACGCCCAGCAGCATCGTGCCCTTGGCGGCCCAGTCGCGCGAGGAGCCGGTACCGTACTCCTTGCCCGCGATGATGATCAGCGGGGTGCCGTCGGCCTTGTAGCGCATCGCGGCGTCGTAGATGCTCAGCTGCTCGCCGCTCGGCAGGTATTCAGTGATCCCGCCTTCGGTGCCGGGCAGCAGCAGATTGCGCAGCCGGATGTTGGCGAAGGTGCCGCGCATCATGACTTCGTGATTGCCGCGGCGTGCGCCGTACTGGTTGAAATCACCCGGCTGCACGCCCTGTTCCATCAGGTAGCGCGCCGCGGGGCTGCTGCGGGCGATATTGCCGGCCGGCGATATATGGTCGGTAGTCACCGAGTCGCCGAGCAACGCCAGCACGCGTGCGCCGGCGATTGCGCCGACCACGGCAGGCTGCATGGTCATGCCGTCGAAGTAGGGCGGATTCTTGACGTAGGTCGATTTCGGATCCCAGGCGTAGATCTTGCCCGCGGGCACCGCGATCGCCTGCCAGCGCTCATCGCCGGTGAACACGCCGCCGTAGCTGCGGCGAAACATGTCGGAATTAATGTTGCGCTGGACGTAGTCAGCCACTTCGACCGGAGCCGGCCAGACGTCACGCAGGTACACCGGCTTGCCGTCGGCGCCGCTGCCGAGCGGCTCATTGTTGAGATCGACGTCGAGCGAGCCGGCGAGCGCGTAGGCCACCACCAGCGGCGGCGATGCCAGGAAGTTCATCTTGACCTCCGGATGCACACGGCCGTCGAAGTTGCGGTTTCCGGACAGCACCGCGCAGCCGATGATGTCGCCGGCCTTCACACCGGCGGAGATCTCGGGCTTCAGCGGCCCGGAATTGCCGATGCAGGTGGTGCAGCCGTAGCCGACCAGGTTGAAGCCGACGCTGGCGAGCGGTGCCAGCAGCCCGGCTTTCTCCAGGTAATCCGTGACCACGCGCGAGCCGGGCGCGAGGCTGGTCTTGACCCAGGGCCTGGCGTTCATGCCCAGGCGCTGCGCGTTGCGCGCCAGCAGCCCGGCGGCGATCAGCACATAGGGGTTGGAGGTGTTGGTACAGCTGGTGATCGCGGCGATCAGCACCGCGCCATCGCGCAGTTCAAACGAGCGGCCGTCGACGCTGACCGGCGCCGTGCCGGTGGCGGAGGGATTCTTGCGGCTGCGCTCCTCGGCCATGCGCGCGTGATGGCTGCGGTACGTGGCCTTGGCGATGCGCAGCGGTACCCGGTCCTGCGGCCGGCTCGGGCCGGCGAGACTCGGCTCGACGCTGCCCAGGTCGAGTTCCAGCACATCGGTGTAGTCGGCGGGCGCGGCACCGTTGACGCGCCACAGGCCCTGGGCACGCGCGTAGTCCTCGACCAGCTGGATCAGTTCCGCCGGGCGACCCGACAGGCGCAGGTAGCGCACGGTCTCCTCGTCGATGGGGAAGATCGCGCAGGTGCTGCCGAATTCCGGCGACATGTTGCCGATGGTGGCGCGATCGGCGAGCGGCAGATTGGCCAGCCCGTCGCCGAAGAATTCGACGAATT
>Ga0181531_10001899_pt1 | contig 13105 bp, 9 predicted proteins | sample PEATcosm2014_Bin_38_FD_119743 | JGI IMG/M metagenome (GOLD analysis project Ga0181531, IMG submission 119743) | Peatland microbial communities from MTU Mesocosm Facility, Houghton, MI, USA - PEATcosm2014_Bin11_10_metaG | ecosystem: Environmental > Terrestrial > Soil > Wetlands > Peat | place... | reverse complement strand
CGACCGCGCGCGTCTCGGTGATCTTCGAGCGCGACGTCGCCGCTGCGGTGCTGGCCGACGTGTTCGCTGCCTGCAGCGCCGCCAACGTCGCCCTGGGCAACTCGTGGCTGGCGGGCCGGCTCGGTGAGCGCATCGGCAGCGATCTGGTGACGATCGTCGACGACGGCCGTCTCAAGGGCGGCCTGGGCAGCGCCCCGTTCGACGGCGAGGGAACGGCGACGCGCGAGACGGTGGTCATGCAGGGCGGCGTCTTCGGCGCCTATCTGAGCGACACGTATTGGGGACGGCGCTTGGGGATCGCGTCGACGGGCAACGCCGCCGACGGCGGCGTCGCCGCGAACAATCTCTACCTCGTCCCAGGTTCAGGGTCGCTCGACGATCTGGTCGCCTCGACCGAGCGCGGCGTGCTGGTGCTCGACACGATCGGCTTTGCGACCGAGTACGCCAGCGGTGTCTACAGCCGCGGTGCCCGCGGGATTTGGATCGAGGACGGCGCGCCGGTGCATCCGATCGAGGAGTTCACGATCGCCTCGACGTTCGCCGAGATGCTGGCCGGCATCGACGCGATTGCCGGCGACCTGCGCTTCGACGACACCATCGTCGCGCCGTCGTTCCGCGTCGCCGAGATGACGCTGAGCGGTACCTGATGCAGGCTCGCGGCTTGGCACTGGCCCTCGCGCTGCTGCCGCTGGCCGCCGCGGCGCAGACACCCGTGCCGGTCGGCACCACGCAATCCGCCGCGCTCGACGCGATGCTCGTCCGCGCGACGCAGGACGTGCCGGGCGTCTCGGTCGCCGTCGTCGAGGGCGACCGTATCGTCTACGCGCAAGCCGCCGGCCACGCGGACCTCGCGCACGACGCCGGTGCGACCGCGCAGACCCGCTTCGCGATCGGGTCGATCACGAAGATGATCACCGGTGTCTGCGTCATGCAGCTCGTGGAACGCGGGAAGCTGCGGCTCGACGCATCGGTCGCCGCAGTGCTGCCCGACGTGCCACACGCCGACGCGATCACGATCCGCGAGCTGCTGCGTCACACCTCCGGACTGCCGAACTATCTCGACGAGGCGTTCAGCGATGGGAGCGTCGCGCACCCGACGACGCCGCGCGCCATCCTCGCGCGTATCGCGTCGCGCCCGCTCGCCTTCACGCCCGGAACCGACTGGGGATACAGCAACACCGACGACGTCGTGTTGGGCCTGATCGTCGAGAAGCTGACCGGCGAGACGCTCGCGGCGTACGAGCGCACCCACGTTTTTGCGCCGGCCGGGATGGAGGAGACGACCGTCGGGCCGCCGCCGGCCGGCGTTCCGGTTGCCGTTGGCTACGGTCCGGGAAACCAGCCCGTCGCGCGGTACGACTTCTCGTGGACGTATGCCGACGGCGACGTCTTTTCGACCGCCTCGGACCTCGCACGCTTCGACATCGCGTTGATGAACGGCGTCCTGGTCTCACCGGCGACGTTCGCGCAGATGCAGGCCAACCCGGTCAGGACCTCGCTGAGCGGAGCCGGCGTGAGGGTCGACTGGGGGCTGAGCCTGACGCTGCTGACCACTGGCGGCGCGACGTATGTCGGTCATCACGGTGGCCTGCCCGGCTTCGAGGCCGAGAACGAAATGCTCCCGGCGGCCAAGTACGCGATGGTCGTGCTGGGCAACTACTCGACGTTCAACACGGGCAACGTCAAGAACGGCATCCTCGCCGTCGTGCTGCCGTCGCTTGCCGCCGCGCCCACGCCCGTGCCTTCCCCGGGCGCCGAAGACCCCACCATCACCGCGCGCGTGCGCGCGCTCATCGCGCAGATCGCCAGCGGAACGATCGACCGCGCGCAATTCGATCAGCACATGAACGACGCGTTCCCGCCGAACGCCGTGCAGCAGCAATCACAGGCGTTTCAGGCGTTGGGGACGCTGCAGGGGCTCACGTACCTCGGCCACGCGCAACAACAGTCGCTTCGCATCTACATCTACAAAGCGAGGTTCGCCAACGGGCCGCCCATCACGTTCACCCTGGTGATCGACCCCGATGGCAAAGTGGCTGGGTTCGGCGGTCAATGACGCGCGGCGCGGTGCTCGCGCTCGCCGCGGTGCCGCTGCTTGCGCCGTGGAGCATCGCGCGCGGCGGCTGCGCGCCGACGATCGCCGCACCGGCCCGCGCGCCGGAAGCGCCGCCGCAGCTCGTCGCGGTGTGGCTCTCGCGGCCCGACTATCGCTGGGGCGATCTCGCGCACATCCACGTCGTCGCCTCGACCAACGTCGCGCTGGTGGAGCTGCGCGTCGGGCCCTACGGGCGGGCGCTGACGAAACGTGCGCCGGGGCAGTTCAGCGGTGTCTACCGGTTTCCGTTCTTGCCACCGTTCGTCCATCCGCAGTGGACGCTGACGTTTCGCTTCGTGGCGCGCACGACGGCGGGGACGCCGACGGTGCGCGAGATCCCGGTCGCGCTGCACTGAACGCGTCGGGACCGCCGCCCGCGTATGGACCGAGCCGCGCCGCGCGCAGCGCGAGCGCCTGCGCGCGCAGAAACGCCGGATCGTTCTCGTACTGCGCCAACTCGTCGTCGTCGACGGCGCTCGGGTCGACCAGCGCGGCGGCGGCGGCGCGCTGCATCCCGGCCAGCTGCAGCCCTTCGAACGCGCCGGCCGCGTTGACGGCGACGAACAGCGCGCCGCCCAGCGCGAGCGCAGCGCGCCGCGTCGCGAGGGAAAGCGGCGGCGCCTGCGCGGCCAAGCCGATCAGCCCGATCCACCCCAGCGAGGCCGGCGTCGTGTAGCGAAACGCCAGCGCCGCGTCGACGCTGTTGCCGGCGCGGCCAACGGTCTCGAGCGCGGCGGCGACCAGCGCGAACGCGACCAGCGCGAGCCACGGGGCGGGCGTGCCGCCCGCGCGTACGACGCGCCGCGCGAGCAGCGCGCAGCTCAGCAGCAGCCCGAGCCCCAGCGCCTCACTGAGCCAACGGCCGCCGACCAGTCCGAGCGGCGCGCCCAGGTACGCCAGCAAAAACTGCGGGCCATCGATCAGCGGGGCGGCGGCGTCGCCGATCCAGCCGTTCTCGAACCGCGGCACCTGGTACCCGCGCAGGAACAGCGCGGCGGCCAAGGCGCCCAGGACGAGCCACACCGCCAGCCGGGTGCGCGCGCGCAGCAGCAGCAGCGCGCCGGCGACCCAGGTCGCGAACCCGAACAGCAGCGAGAAACTCGCGACCAGCGCGCAACAGGCAGCCAGGGTGAAGTGGGCTGGGGTCGGCGCGCCGTCGAGCGCCCACACGACGCCCAGCGCACAGGCACCGACGAGAAACCACGAGAGCTGGAAGCCCCACAACCAGTTCTCCGCCTGCACGAACGAATAGAGCAGCACACTCGCGAGCAGGAACGGCCACGCCGCGCGCGCCGTGCCCAGATGCCGCCGCAGGAGGCCGAGCAGCGACGCCTGCGCGAACGCGACCAGACCGACCGAGAGCAGCGCTTCGACCCGCACGTTCCAGCCGTCGACGCGCGCGAGCGCGAGCGCGAGCACCGTCGGCACCAGGCTGCGGTGCGCGCCTTGCGGTGCCCACAACGCGTCGAAGCCGAGCGTGCCGGCGTGTTGCGCCAGGACCAGCGGCGACCAGATCCACTCGTCGTACATCGGGACGTCGACGACCGCCCTCGCGACGATCGCCAGCATCGCGAACGGCAAGAGCCACGCCAGGCGGGTCGCGGTCACGCGTTGGGTTTCGCCGGCACGACCTCCCGTACCGTCGGGATACGCCCCGCCGGAGCGTGCGGCGCCGCGATCGCGAAGACGTCGGTCGGCTCGTTCTTCCCGCGCAGTCGCCGCGCACCGAGTTCGCGCACGAGGTAGCGGCTCGGATCGCGCACCGCCTGCACGACCTCGCCGGTCGCGACGATCGGCGCACCGGCCTGCTTGGAGATCTCCTCGACTCGCTTGGCGGTGTGGACGGTCTCGGCGACGACGGTCGTGTCGAGCTGCAAGGCGTCGCCGACCAGTCCGAAGGTGACCGGACCGGTGTGGATCCCGATCCCGATCGTAATGGCGGGTCCTGCCCGTTCGCCGTTGCGCTGCGCGACCGCGAGCTGCAGGGCCAGCGCGGCGTCGAGCGCGTCCTCGACCCGGCGCGGGAAGAGTGCCATGTACCCGTCGCCCAGGTAGGTGTCGATGCTGCCGTGGTGGCGACGCACCGTGCGCGCGGAGCGGTCGAAGAAGTCGGCGACCAGCACGAAGGCTGCCTCGCCGCTGAGCGACTCGGTCAGCGCCGTCGACTCGCGGATGTCGGCGAAGAGCACGGTCATCGGCTCGGTGACCCGGTCGCCACGACCGACCTCGGCCAGCGAGGCCCGCCCGAGCCGGTCGACCAAGGCGCGCGGCAGGAACCGCCGCCGCCCCGTTCCCTCGCGCTCGAGCGCGGCCAGTAGCCGAGTGGACCGCTCGCGGCGCGCCCGCAGCAGGGTTTCGGCGAAGCGGGCCATTCCCGAGAGGCCCAGCACCAACGCCACCCCAGCGAAGATGCCCTCGCCGTCGAGCAGGGCGAACAGCATCCCGGCGCTCGCCAAGGCGACCGCCTCCCACCGCTCGCGCCGGCCTCCCACCGCCCGGCCGCCCGCAGCCGCGACGGCCGCGACCGAGCCGAATGCGCCGGCCGCGAACGCCATCACCGGGGTCATACGGCTAGCATGCCTGCTGACGGCGTCCACGTCGACCGACGAACGGACGGCTGCTCTGCCGGGGGGCGAGAGGGTGGCGCGGCGAGGACCGCTCGGCCACGGCACCGTACGGGGCAAGTAATGGCTACCGCTCCTTCGATCGGCACCCAGCTCGTGATGCGGCTGGAGACACCCAACGAGCCCGGTTCCTTCGGAATCCTGGCCTCGGCGATCGGCGATGCCGGTGGGATGGTCGGTGCGGTCGATACGCGGACGGTCGGGAAGACGACCATCACCCGCGACGTCACCGTCAACGTCCCGAGCGACGCGGTCGCCACCGCCGTGCGCGGTGCGATCGAACGGCTCGACGGCGTGCGCGTCCTGAGTGTCTCGGATTCGACCTTTCTGGCCCACCTCGGCGGCAAGATTCGCACCGGCATCACCCGGCCGGTGAAGACGCGCCAGGATCTCTCGACGGTCTACACGCCGGGCGTGGCGCGCGTCTCGAGCGCGATCGCGAACGATCCCGCCAAAGCCTACGCGCTCACGATCAAGCGCAACACCGTCTGCGTCTTGACCGACGGCACCGCAGTGCTGGGCCTGGGCGACATCGGCCCCTACGGAGCGGCACCGGTGATGGAGGGCAAGTGCATGCTCTTCAAGCAGTTCGCCGATATCGACGCCTTTCCAATCTGTCTGGACACCAAGAACGTCGATGAGATCGTGGAGACGGCCAAGCGGATCGCCCCGATCTTCGGCGGAATCAATCTCGAGGACATCAGCGCACCGCGCTGTTTCGAGGTCGAGCGCCGGCTGATCGAGGAGCTCGACATCCCGGTCATGCACGACGATCAGCACGGGACCGCCGTGGTGATCCTCTCCGCGCTGATGAACGCTGCCGCGGTCGTCAACAAGCGGATCGAAGACCTGGTGATCGTGCTCACCGGCAGCGGCGCTGCCGGGACCGCGACCATCAAGATGCTGCTCGCTGCCGGCGTGCGCGACGTGATCGCGGTCGACCGCGAGGGCGCGCTCAACCGCGCCGAGGCGTACGGCAACCCGCATTGGACGTGGCTGGCCGAACACACCAACCGCGAGAACCGGCGCGGGACGCTGCAAGACGTGCTGCGCGGCGCCGACGTCTTCGTCGGCGTGAGCGCGCCGGGCATCCTGCAGCCGGAATGGATCGGGACGATGGCACGCGATCCGATCATCTTCGCGATGGCGAACCCGACCCCGGAAGTGATGCCCGACGTGGCGGCGCCATACGCTGCGGTGGTCGGCACCGGCCGCAGCGACTTCCCCAACCAGATCAACAACCTGCTCGCGTTCCCCGGGATCTTCCGCGGGGCCCTCGACTGCCGGGCGCGGCGGATCACCGAGGGGATGAAGCTGGCCGCGGCACGCGCGATCGCCGCGATCGTCGGCGACGAGCGCAGCGCGGAGTACATCATCCCCAGCGTCTTCGACACCCGTGTCGTCGACGCGGTCGGCAAAGCGGTCATGCAGGCGGCGATCGAAGACGGCGTCGCCCGGCGCGAGCTGCTGATGCCCGACGAAGCCGAAGCCGAAACCGTGGGAGCTCGCTGAATGTCGGATCGCATCCTGATCATCGAAGACGACGCCGAGGTCGCCGCGTTCGAACGCGCGATCCTCGAGCGCAACGGCTACGAAGTGAAGGTCGTCAACAACGGGACGGCAGGCTTGGAGACGGAACCGTCCTTCAAGCCGGCGGTCGTGCTGCTCGACGTCGAGCTGCCCGACATCTCGGGCCTGGACGTGTGTACCTCGCTCGCCAACTCCTCGGAAGCGTTCATCTTGATGGTGAGTGCGCATTCGAGCGAGAACGACGTCTTGCGCGGGCTGGGGCTGGGCGCCGACGACTACATCCGCAAGCCGTTCTCCGGCAACGAGCTGGTAGCACGCGTGCAATCGTTCCTGCGGCGCCGCGAGCGTTCGCGCAAGATCGAGCAGGAAGGTCGCCTGGCCGTCGGCGGGGCGACGCTGGTGCGCGACTTCCACACCCTGGAGAACAACGGCAAGAGCGTCACCCTGACCGCGCTCGAGTTTCGCCTGTTGTGGTATCTGGCCGAGAACGTCGGCAAACTGCTGACCCGAGCACAGATCCTCGAGCGCGTCTGGAACGACGTCTCCGGCGTTCCCACGCGCGTCGTCGACGTCCACGTCGCCGCGCTGCGCAAGAAGCTCGGTGAGGTGACGGCGCAGCTCGCGATCAGCAGCGTCCGCGGGATCGGGTACCGGCTCGACGAGCGGTGATCGCCGGCATCGCGCTCGACCAGCGCGATCCGCGGCCCCTGTATGTCCAACTCGCGGACGCGCTGACCGACGCGATCGAGCGAGGCGCACTCGCGCCCAACGAGCGGCTGCCGCCGATTCGTACCCTGGCGCGCGAGCTCGACGTTGCCGTCGTTACCGTCTCGCAGGCGTATGACGCGCTCGCCGCGCGCGGGCGGCTGATCGCGCGCGCCGGACGCGGCACGTTCGTCGCGCCCGCGCGCGCCACCGAGCCGGTGGCGGCGCGCACCTGGGAACCCTCACTGCTGGTGCGCGGGGAGCGGATGGAAGGTGTCATGGACCGGCTGGCGCAGGCTGCCGGCCCCGACGTCATCTCGCTCGCGAGCGCACACCCGGCGCCCGAGACCTTTCCGCTGGCCGATTTCTCGCGCGCGATGCAGCGTACGTTCGCCGACGATCCGCCGGAGCTGATGCAATACCGTGCCAACACCGGCGATCCCGACCTGTGCGCGGTGCTGGCGGAAGGCCTCGACGCACGCGGCTGCGCGACCCGGGCCGACGAAATCATCGTGACCTCGGGCGCGCAGCAGGCCGCTGATCTCATCGCTTCGGTGCTGCTGCACGACCGCGCCGTCGTTGCCTGCGAGTCGCCCACCTATCCCGGGACGCTGGGCGTTTTCGACGCGCGCGGCGCGCGCTACGTCGAGGTGCGCTCCGATCAGGACGGCGTGCGGATCGACGACGTCGAGCGCGTGTTCGCCGAAGCGCGCCCGCGGCTGTTCGCGATCTGCCCGATCGCCGAGAACCCGACCGGCGTCGTGCTGCCCGCCCGGCGCGGCAAGGCGATCGTCGAACTGGCGCGCCGCTACGACGTCGTCATTCTCGAAGACCAGACCGGCTGGAACGTCACCTACGAGGGCGCACCGCCGCCACCGCTGGCCGCCTACGACAGCGACGGCCGGGTGGTGATGATGGAGTCGCTCTCCAAGGCGATCTTCCCGGCGCTGCGAATCGGCTACCTGCGCGTGCAGGGCGCGCTTCGCTTGACGATCGAGGCGGCCAAGGTCCGGACCGACTCGTTCACCTCGACGCTCACCCAACGCGCGCTCTGGCGCTATCTGCGCATGCCCGCGCACGCACGTCACCTGCGCGCGGCACGCGCGCTCTATCGTCATCGGCGCGACCTGTTCGTCGACGCGCTGGCTCGCGCGCTGCCGTGGGCCGACGTCACGCCGCCGCACGCGGGGACCAACGTGTGGCTGCGCCTCCCGAGCCGGCTCTCGACGCAGGCGGCCTTCGATCGCTGCGTGCGCGAAGGGGTCTTGGTCATGCCTGCCGATCCTTTCTATCCGACGCGCAGCGGACCGCCGGCCTTGCGTCTCTCGTTCGGAGACCGGGACGACGAGACGCTGTTGCGCGCGGTCGACCGGCTCGCCCGCGCTCTGTCCTCGCCATAAGGAGACGATGATTTACCGCCTCGCGCTCGCGGTTGCGCTGCTCGCGCTGCTGCCCGTGCACACCGCCTCCGCCACCACCCTGCGCGCACGCAGCGTCCCCGTCACGTATGCAGCTCCCGCCGGCGACGTGCCCGTCGGGCACCTGCACGGCGCGACGTTCGACGCGGTGTTGCCGTCGGGCCGCAACGTGACGCCGGCCGGGACGAACGTCGTGACCGGAATGAACGCGCTCGGCTTTGCCCTCAGCCCCGACGGCCGCTACGCGGTCGTCTCGGACGACGACGAGCTGGACCCCGGCGTGCATGCACTCGTCGATCCCGGTGCGACCGGCGGCTACGCACTCGCTGTCGTCGATGTGGCGACGATGCAGGTCGTGAGCCGGTATCACGCCGGTGGCGAGACGTATTGGGCCGGGATCGCCGCGCTCGCCGATCCGGCGCGCGCGGGCTCGACGCTGGTGCTTGCCTCGGGCGGGACGAGCGGCAACGTCTACGCTTTCGACCTCGACGCAAGCGGCCAACTGACGCCGGACGCGCGGCACGCGATCGCCTTGCCGCCCTCGAGCGACCCGACCGCCGCGGCGCACGGCCACGCCTTGCCGGCGACGATCGCCGTCGCGCCCGACGGCCGCCACGCCTACGTCGCCGACGAAGCCGCCGACAGCGTGAGCGCGATCGACACGATCACTCGCCGCGTGAGCGGCGCGAGTTGGCCGGTCGGTTTCTTTCCGTTCGGCGTCGCGGTCACCGGCGATCAGGTGCTGGTGAGCAACGAAGGGCTCTCGCGCTACGGTGTGGTGAATCCGCCGACGACCGTGCCACCGTTTGCGGCGCCGGCAGCCGACCTCGACCGCGCCTCCTCGCTCTCGCTGCTCGCGCTCGACGCGGGTGGGAGCCTCACCGCCCCCGGATCGCTCCCGATGGATCCCCCGCCCGACGGCATGCGCATCGTCGGCGGTGCGCATCCGACCGCGATCGTGGTCACGCCGAGCGGGGCCGATGCCTTCGTCGCGATGAGCGGCGTCGACCGCATCGCCACCGTCGCGCTCGGCGCGACGCCGCACGTCGTCGGCGGTACCGAGCTGCGGCTGTTCGATCGCGGCCCCTACGGCACGCAGCCGACCGCGCTCGCGCTCTCGCGCGACGGTTCGCGGCTCTATGTCGCGCTGGCGGGATTGAACGCGGTCGCGGTGATCGACGCACGCGATCCCGTCCACCTGCACCGCTTGGGCCTGATCCCGACCGGCTGGTACCCCAGCGCCCTCGCGCTCGCCGGCGACGACCGCACGCTCTACGTCCTGAACACCAAGGGCTTCGGCACCGAGGCCGGCGCGGCGAACGATCCGGACGCCGACGGCACCGCGATCTGGTCGACGCTGGAGAAGATCGACTTGAGCAGCGTGCGGCTGACCAACGCGACGCAGAGCGCGCTCGGGAACGCGCGCCGCGTCGCGCCGGCACACGCTATGCTCCCGGGCGGTATCGCCGATGTGGTCGTGATCGAGGAGGCCGGGAAAGGCTTCGATGCGATGCTCGGCGACCTGGGCGCGCCGGCCGGCGATCCGTCGCTCGTGCAATACCCGCAGGCGGTCACCCCGAATTTGCACGCGCTCGCGCGGCGGTACGCGCTCGCCACCAACTTCTACGCCGACGATGCGATCGGCGCCGGCACGCAGCAGTTCCTGACCGCCGGGATGACCACGCTCTTCAGCGAGCGCACGTTACGCGACCGCGCCGGCCGTGAGGGGCTCGGTACCGCAGCGCAAGATCCGGAAGACGTGGCACGGCTGGGCTCCGTGTTCGACGCGTTGGCGCGTCACCGCATGAGCTACCGCGACTACGGCGGCCTGCTGAGCGTCGCCGGCTACGCGGCCGGGCCCGCGACCGAGAGCGACGGCTTGGGCGGACTCTACGGCGAGGACGTTCCCGCGCCGCTCGCGCTCGCGCAGCACGTCGACCTGCAGTATCCGGGTTGGAACCTGCGCATCAGCGACGAGCAGCGCGCGCACGAGTTCATCCGCGACTACTCCGAGCTCGTGGCAGGCGGACACCAGCCGCGGTACGCGCACATCTGGCTCCCCGATGATGCCACCGGAACCGGCGCCGGCATTCCGCCGCCGGCCGACGAGGTCGCCGACGGCGACCGTGCGCTGGGAGAGATCGTCGCGTACCTCAGCCACCTGCGCTCCTGGCGGCATACGCTGGTCATCGTCGTCGGCGGCGACGCGCCGGGCTCGCGCGACCACGTCGATCCCACGCGCAGCTACGCGATCGTCGTCTCGCCGTTCGCCAAACGACACGCGCTCGGCACGCACCACCTCTCGACCGCCAGCGTGCTCAAGACGACCGAAGAGGTGCTCGGGTTGGGCACGCTCTCGCTCGGCGATCTGCTCGCAACCGACATGGCGGATTGCTTCACCCCGCGCGGCGGCGACGCTGCGCCCTACGTGGCGCTGCCCGTCCCGACGCCGTGATCCGCGCGCAGACCACTGGCGTCTGCGTAGTGCGCTCGCCGGCGCTCGCGCTCCTCGGTGGCGCGATCGGCCTGGCCGCGATGCTGACGGTCTGGCACGCGCAACGCAGCGTGTTCGACAACTATTACTACCTCGCCGACGCCCTTCGTCACGGGCATACGTGGATTGCGTGGCCGGGTGACTACATCGACGCGATGCCGTACCACGGGCGCGCGTACATCGTCGAAGGGCCGCTTCCCGCGCTGCTGCTGCTGCCGGCGGTGCTGATCTGGGGGCAGGGCGCGAACGAGACGATCCTCGCCAACCTGCTGGGCGCGCTCTCGGTCGTTGCCGCCTGGCGGCTGTGCGACCGGGTGGGCTTGTCGCTGCCGCAGGCCGCAGCGGCATCGGCGTTCGCCTTCTTCGGCACGAGCCAATACGTCTGCGCCGCCAAGGGCGACGTGTGGCAGCTCGCGCACGCCAGCGCGTACTGCTTCACGCTGCTCGCCCTGGCGGAATTGCTCGGCCGTCGGCGGGCGTGGCTGGTCGCGCTGTGGGGCGTGTGTGCGGCGTTCTCGCGCTATCCGCTGGTCGTCGCGTTGCCCTTGTATCTGGCCGTGCTGCTGTACCGCCAGCCGCGCGCTGCCCTCGTCGCGAGCTTCCTCGCGCCGCTCGTCCCCGCCGGCGCGCTGGCCGTGCTCTACGACGAGTCTCGGTGGGGAACGATTCTCGATCGTGGCTACTCGCTCTTTTACCGGGTGATGGACGCGAGTTCGAAAGTGCGGCCGGCCGTGTTCTCGTTGGCCTATCTGCCCGGCCAGCTCAGGCTCTACTTCGATACGCCGCCCAAGCTGACGGCATCGCCGCCGTTCGTCATCCCGCGGCTCTTCGGGATGAGCCTGCAGTGGACGAGTCTGCCGTTCGTCTACGCCGTGTGCGCACCGCTCGGCGCAGAGATGCTGATGCTGTGGGCAGCGGCGCTGGCGACGGCGATTCCGGCCCTGACGTACTACGGCGCCGGCGACATCCAGTACGGTGTGCGGCACGCACTCGACTTCGAGCCGTTCGTCTTCGCGCTGATGGTGCTGGGCCTCCATCGGCGCCCTTCGACGGTGATGACGATCGCGCTCGTCGCGTTCGCGCTGTTGGGATTCTACGCGGGCTCGGTCTGGCTGCTCGTGCCGGACGCGATGAAGTGATCGGCCGGCGCCAGGCGGCTGCACTGGCGCTCGCGCTCGGTCTCGCCGCGTGCGGTCGTACCGCCCCCTCCGGTCCTGCTGGGCCCGCGCTGACCGTCGGCGTGGTCGAGGACGTGCAAACCCTCGACCCGCTGCGGGCGAGCGATCGCGTCTCGCTCGGCCTGGTGCGCGACATCTTCCAGACGCTCGTGCGCTGCCGACCCGGCACCGGCGCGGTCGAACCCGACGCTGCGGTCGCGTGGCGTACGACGCACGGCGGCACCACCTGGGTTTTCACGCTCGCGCCGGGACTGCGGTTCTCGGACGGCACGCCGCTCGATGCGAACGCGGTGAAGGTGAACGCCGACCGCTGGCGTCTGCGCGAGATCGCTCGCGTCGACGCGCCGGACGCACGCACCGTCGCGATCACGACCAACGTGCCTTTTGCGCCGCTGTTGCACGCGCTCGCACTGCCCGCGTTCGGCCTTGCTTCACCCGTGTCGCACGTCGGCAGTGGGCCGTATCGGCTCGGCGACTGGGTGCCGGGCGATCACCTCACGCTCGTGCGGAACCCGTGGTGGCGCGGTCGGGCACCGGCCTTCGCGAGGGTGACGGTCCTGTTCATCCCCGATCCGCCGACCAGCGTGCTCTCGTTGATCAAGAACGACGTCGACGTCGTGGCCGACCCGACACCCGCGCTCGACATCGACCTGGCGACGCGACCGCACGTCACGATGCGCCGACGTCCGAGCGATCAGCTGGTCTGGCTCGGCTTCGCTCCGCGCGCACGGCCCTTCCGCGACGAACGGGTGCGTCGGGCGATCGCCGAGGCGATCGACCCGGCCGGACTGCGCGCCACCCAGCCGTATCCTCCCGCGCTCGATTTGGCCGGCGGCTGGCTCCCCGACCAGACGGCACGGCGCGAGGCGGCGCCGCTTGCCGAACGGCTCGCGCACGCGCGGACGTTGCTGCAGCAGGCGCGCGTGCTGCCGCTCGCGGTGCAGCTCGTCGATCGCGTCGTCCCCTCGTCGAGTCTCTCCTCGCCGGATCCGATCGTGCAGCAGATTCGCGCCGACCTCCAGGCCGCCGGTATCGTCGTCACCGACGACCCGGCGGCGAAT
>Ga0181531_10001896_pt1 | contig 13111 bp, 11 predicted proteins | sample PEATcosm2014_Bin_38_FD_119743 | JGI IMG/M metagenome (GOLD analysis project Ga0181531, IMG submission 119743) | Peatland microbial communities from MTU Mesocosm Facility, Houghton, MI, USA - PEATcosm2014_Bin11_10_metaG | ecosystem: Environmental > Terrestrial > Soil > Wetlands > Peat | place... | reverse complement strand
GCTGCTGGTTCCGCGGCCACTTCGTCCCGCACCTCGTCGTGCAGACCGAGCACGGCCCGGTGACCGTGATGGTGCTGGACCACGAATGGGTGAAGCAGCCGGTGCGCTTCGATGAGGGCGGCTACCGGGGCGTTCTCATGCCCGACGATGGCCACGGGAGCCTGGCAGTGCTGGCGCGCGATCCGGATGCTGATCTCGATGCGGTGCGCGCGACCGCCGCGCGCGTACGCGACGCCCTCGTCTGGCAAGGCTGATCGTCCTCGAGCGTCTCCGCACCCCCGGCTTGTCCGGATCTCGGCGGCGTGTCCGGAGCCTGGTCTAGAGCCCGGCTTTTCCAAGCAGATCGATGAGACGCCGCGAGCTCTCGGCGAGCGTCGGATGATCTGCCTCGAACTGCACGGCGAGCCGCTCGAGCCGCCCCGGAATGGTGGGTTGGACCGTGTCGGCCGAGCCGGCATCCGCGCCCGGTGCGGCGCCCGCGCCCGATGCCACGCCCGCCCCCCATCCAGCATCCGTGGCTGATGCGCCGCCCGCGGCGGACGCACCGCCGTGCTGCGCGAGCAGCCGCTGGATATCGTTCAACACCTGACTCAGCAGCTCGCTCGAGCGTGGATCGATCTGCTGCACTTCCCTGAGCTCGCCGTGCAGCCGGTTCAGATGATCGCGCAGCAGCTCAGGGTCCATGATGAGTCCTCGTATCGTGCGTCGGCCGCGCCCGCTCGGGCGTCAATCGCTCGACCTCGACGTAGCCCGCCCCGGATGAGGCGAACACATCGTGAAGCGCGCCGTAGGTGGCACGCAAGTGCTCGTCCAGGCCGTAGGGCGGGTTGATGGCGATCAGACCGCTGCCCGCAAGGCCGATGCCGGTATCGTCCGGGTGAATCGCGAGATCGGCGCTCAGCATCTTCGGGATGGCGAGCGCCCGAAAGCGGGCGTGCACCTCGCGCCGCTGCGTGGCGCTGCGGATGGGATACCAGATGAGGAACACACCCGTCTGCCAGCGGCGCCAGGCGTCCGCGAGCGCCTGCGTGAGCACCTCGATCTCATCGACGCGCTCGTAGGGCGGGTCGATGAGCACGAGCCCGCGCCGCTCCCGGGGAGGCAGCTGGGCGCGAAGCGCGGCATAGCCGTCGCCCGTCTCGATGCGCACGCGGCCGCCCGAGTCGAGTCGGCGCCCGGCGGCCCGCGCCTCGGCGGGGTCGAGCTCGACCAGCAGCGCGCGATCCTGCGCTCGCAGGGCATGAGCGATGAGGAGCGGCGAGCCGGCGTAATGATGCAACGGACGACCCGCCACGACGCCGAGCGCCGAGAAGTACGGCCCGAGGACGGCGGCGTGTGCGGGCGTGGTGGCGGCGTGCTCGATGAGCCGCTGCACGCCGCGCCCTGCTTCACCCGAACGCAGCGCCTCGCTCGAGCGCAGGTCGTACTCGCCGCGACCGGCGTGTGTATCGAGCACGAAGAACGCGCTCGGCTTGCGCCTGAGCGCCTCGAGACATTCGATGAGCGCCACGTGCTTGGCGACGTCCGCGAAGTTTCCGGCGTGGTAGAGGTGTTTGTAGTTCACTGCGCCCGCATTATGCATCCGCTGGGTGGCCGCGGGGCTTTCGGGCTTTATCAACCGCAGCGCGGGCCGCTCGTGGCATCCACCGAGAGCGAAGCTAGGAAGCGTCGTACCCCATCGCGAGGTTGCGGGCCAGCTCGCGCGCCTGCGACTCATCCCTGGGCGCCGAACCGATCGTGGAGTCGGCCAGCTCCTCGAGCACGGCATAGGCGAAGAGCGCCACGGCGGCGGTGAGGCCCAGCAGCAATATGGGGAGCACGCCCAAGGCGATGAGCAGATACGCGCCGCGGTGGGCCGCACCTTTCAAATGAAGCATCGTGTCAGTACCGGCGGTGGCCACGTGAGAGGCAGTGTAAGGGCAATCCCGGCGCTGCGGAAACCGAATGTCGCAGTTCGGCGACGGTCGATTTGACAGTCGAATTATCGGCGAATTATCGGCGAATGATTGGCGCCTACTGTTAAAACGCGTGTGCGGCCGCTCACAATATTTGCTACATACCGAGGAGCCGACGTGAGGAGAGGACTTCATCAGGGAGAGGAGGTCAACGACGCATGATCGATTCCGACCCGTAACGCACGGCCCGGAGGGAACACCGGGTTTCAGACGAGCACAAGAAAGATCCGAGGGGTGCTGATGTGAGTATGCACGCATGAAGGCCCGTGCCGGCCGGGGCCGCCGCAGCATTCTGCTGGTCGTGGAGAATCTCCCGGTTCCCTACGATCGCCGGGTATGGCAGGAAGCCCTGGCACTCCGCGCGGCTGATTTCGAGGTGAGCGTGATCTCACCGGCCACCCCGCTCCATCCCCGGCTCAGCGAGGAACTCGAAGGCATTCACATCCACCGCTATCCGATCCTCGTCGAGGGCAAGGGCTATCCCGGCCTCATCGTCGAGTATCTTTGGAGCTTCCTTTGCATCTTCTTCTTGACGCTTTACGTCGCTGCGCGGCGCGGCTTCAAGATCATCATGATCGCGAATCCCCCCGACATCTTTTTCCCGATCATCGCTTTCTGGCGTCTGCTTGGAAAGAAGACCGTGTTCGATCACCACGATCTCACGCCCGAGCTGTTCTCGACCAAGTTCCGGCTCGACCGCTCCATCATTCTCACGTTCTTTTATTTTGCCGAGCGGCGGATGCTCAGGATCGTGCACAAGGTGATCAGCACGAACCAGAGCTACAGGGAGATCGCCATGCGCCGCGGCAGCCGCAGCAGCGATGATGTCGTCGTGGTGCGCAACGCGCCGAGCGCGAGCCGCTTCTCGGTACGCGGCCCGGAGCCGGATTTGCGCAAGTCGGCGCGTTTTCTCATCGCCTTTCTCGGCGAGATCGGCGAGCAGGACGGCGTCGACATCTTCATCCGCGCGATCAAGCGTCTGCGCGGCCTGCTCGGACCCGACTCGGTGCATGCGGTCCTGTTGGGGGGCGGCCCGCACTTCGAGCGCATCGTCGCCTACACGCAGGAGCAGGGGGTGGCCGACGCCGTCACCTTCACCGGACGCGCCGATAACGATCTCATTTGCCGCGTGCTGTCCTCGGCCGACCTCGCGGTCGATCCGTGTCCGGACTCCCCGCACGCGCGCGTCAGCACCGCGACCAAGATCATGGAGTACATGTTCTTCAGCCTGCCGATCGTCGCCTTCGACCTGCTCGAGACGCGCCGCTCGGGAGCCGACGCCATGTGCTATGCGCGCATCGGCGATGAGGCACACTTCGCCGATCTCATGCTCGAGCTGCTGCGCGATGAGCCGCGGCGCAAGGCGCTCGGCAACAGCGCGCGCGTGCGCCTCGACACCGCATTGTCCTGGCGCGTGTCGAGTCGCAGCCTCGTCGCCGTCATCGATGGTTTGATCGAGCCTCCCGGGCTGGTCACTGAGCCGGCCGACCGCAAGGCGCCCGTGAGCGGCGAGCCCGACGAATCGGGGGCGAGGGAGCTCAAGCTGTAGCACGCGGGCGAGCCCCGCAGGCGTGCAAGCCCGGCAGGCGCGCAACGCGCCCCGGTGGTATCGTCGCGCTCCTGCGGCGCCGCGTGAAACCTCGACCGAGCCACCCGAGGGGTGAGCCATGCTCCAGCTCTACATCGCCAACAAGAACTATTCGTCCTGGTCCTTGCGGCCCTGGGTCCTGATGCGCGAGCGCGGCATCCCCTTCGAGGAGCGCCTCCTGCCGTTCGGCGATGAGAGCCTCTGGGCGCCCTTTCGCGCTGTGTCGCCCGCCGGCAAGGTGCCCTGTCTCGTCGACGGCGATATCGTGGTATGGGATTCGCTTGCCATCGCGGAATATCTCGCCGAGCGCCACGCCGGGGTGTGGCCGGGAGAGGCACGGGCGCGCGCCTTCGCGCGCTGCGCGGCCGCGGAGATGCATTCGGCCTTCGCGGAATTGCGCAACCGCTGCTCGATGAGCTGTGGCGTGCGGGTGCGTCTGCACGACTATCCGGACGGCCTGCGCCGAGACCTGGTGCGGCTGAGCGCGCTTTGGAATGAGGGCCTGAGCCGCTTCGGCGGTCCGTTTCTGGCCGGCGCTGCCTTCACGGCGGTCGATGCGTTCTTTGCGCCGGTCGCCTTCCGCGTGCAGACCTACGGCCTCGAGCTCGACGCGCCGGCCGCGGCCTACGCCCTGCGACTGCTCGCGCTGCCCGCGATGGCTGCGTGGTACGCAAGCGCGCTCGCCGAGCGCTTCCGCGACGAGCCGCACGAGCTCGAGATCGGCGCGATGGGCCGCACCACCCTGGATCTGCGCGCGCGCTGAGCGGGCAAGGTGGGCGGCTAGCTCAGCTATAGCTGAGCTAGTGGAGCTTCACCGTCGGCGTCGGGCGCGGCGTGAACATGCCGGCGAGCGAGCGCCACAGCACGGTGCTGCCGCCGTGCAGCGCTGCCTCGTGCATCTTGTAGAGCGAGCGGTACATGAGGCGCGCGAACAGCCCCTCGACGATTATATTGCGACCGAGCAACGCGCCCATGAGGCTGCCGACGGTGCTGTACTTGCCGAGCGAGACCAGCGAGCCGAAATCGCGGTAACGGAACGGCTTCAAGGGTTTGCCCTCGAGACGCGCGTGCAGCTGTCCGACCATATGCGTGGCCATCTGATGAGCCGCCTGGGCGCGCGGCGGAATGGGCGTGCCGTTCGGAAGCAGGCAGTACGCGCAATCGCCGATCGCGAAGATGGCCGCATCGCGCGTCGTCTCGAGCGTCTCCCTCACCACCAGCTGGTTGATGCGGTTCACCTCGAGCCCGCCGAAGTCGCGCAGGAACGGGGGTGCCTGCACGCCCGCCGCCCACACGACCAGTTCCGAGGGGATGAGCTCGCCGTTCTCGAGCACGACGCCGTCCGCCCGCACCTCGGCCACCTTGGAGCGTGTGCGGATCTCGACGCCCAGGCCTTCGAGCAGCTGCGCCGAGGCTCGTGAGATGCGCTCCGGCAGCGCCGGCAGGATGCGCTCGGCCGCCTCGATGAGCACGATGTGCACGTTGTGCTCGGGGTCGATGCGCTCGAAGCCGTAGGCGAGCACGTCGCGCACCGTGTGGTGCAGCTCCGCGGCGAGCTCCGTGCCGGTGGCGCCCGCGCCGATGATGGCGACGTGCAGCTGTCCCTTGCGCACCGGTCCGGCTTGCGCATTGACGCGCAGGAACGCGTTGACCAGGCGGCGGTTGAAGCGTGTCGCCTGCTCCGGGGTCTCGAGCGGTACGGCGTACTGCGCGGCGCCCGGCGTGCCGAAGTCGTTGGTGATGCTGCCGACCGCCATCACCAGCGTGTCGTAGGGCAGCCGGGAGAGCGGCGTGATCTCGCGCCCCTCCTCATCCTGCATGGCGGCGAGCACGAGCTGGCGGTGCTCGCGATCGATCCCGATCACCTCGCCATAGCGATAGTTGAAGTGATGCCAGTGCGCCTGCGCGAGATAGTTGAGCTCGTGCTGCGAGCGGCGCAGGCTCCCGGCCGCGACCGAATGCAGCAGCGGCTTCCACAGATGGGTCCGGGCGCGCTCGGCGAGCGTGATGCGGGCGCGACCCCGCTTGCCGAGCGTGTCGCCGAGCTTGGTGGCGAGCTCGAGACCCGCGGCACCGCCGCCCGCGATGACGATGCGATGCGGCCCTTTGTCCTCTGTGTCCTCAGTGCCCATCGAGCTCGCGAATGAAGTCGCGTGGCTTCAAATACTCGTAGAGCCGCGCCTCCGGCGTGCCGGCAGCCGGGCGCCAGTCGTACTCGAAGCGGACCAGCGGCGGCATGGACATGAGAATCGACTCGGTGCGTCCGCCCGATTGCAGACCGAACAGGGTGCCGCGATCGTACAGCAAGTTGAACTCCACGTAGCGGCCGCGGCGATAGAGCTGAAACTGCCGCTCGCGCTCGCCTGCAGGGGCGCCATGGCGCCGCTCCACGATCGGCAGGTAGGCCGGCAAGAAGTGATCGCCCACGCTCTTCAAGAAGGCGAAGCAGCGCGTGAAGCCGCCCTCGTTGAGGTCATCGAAAAAAAGCCCCCCGACACCGCGGGTTTCCTGTCGGTGCGGCAGGAAGAAGTATCGGTCGCACCACTGCTTGTAACGCTCGTACAGGGTGGCCCCGAACGGCTCGCAGGCCGCCTGCGCCGTGCGGTGCCAGTGCAGCACGTCCTCCTCGAAGGGGTAATAGGGCGTGAGATCGAAGCCCCCGCCGAACCACCACACCGGCGGCGCGCTCTTGGGCGTCGCCACGAAGAAGCGCACGTTGCAATGGGTGGTCGGCGCGTAGGGATTGCGCGGGTGAAACACCAGTGACAGCCCCATCGCCTGAAACGGCGCGCCCGCGATCTCGGGGCGCTGGTTCGAGGCGGAGGGCGGCATCTGCGCACCGTGCACGTGCGAGAAGGACACGCCCGCCCGCTCGAAGACGCTGCCCTCGCTCAGCACGCGGCTCTCGCCACCCCCGCCTTCGGGCCGCTGCCAGCCATCGCGCTTGAAGCGCGCGCCATCGAGGCCCTCGAGCGCGCTCGTGATGCGATCGTGCAGCTCGCGCAGATAGCGCTCGACGGCGGCGGGATTCGCAGGGTCGGCGTGTGCGCTCATCGGCCCATGATCTCAGGAATTCGAGCGCGAGCCCCTCGTGCGAGCGCGCTTTTTCTTCGCCGCGCTCCGCGCCGGGCGCGCGGCGCTCGATGGGCGCGGCTTCGCGGGCGGTGCTTCGGGCCCCAACTCCGCGGGCGCGCGCTTCTTGGCGCTCGCCTTGAGTCCCTTGGCGGCGAGCCGCGTCGCAGGTCGCGGCGGCGCCCCGGATGCGGCGGGCGCCGGAGCTGGGCGCTGGGCTGCACCGGCGAGCGGGGCCCGCGGCGTCTTGGCGCGTGCGCCGGGCGACGGGCGCGCTGCGCCAGCCGTGCCGGGCGCGGCGGCGGCGGCGGCGGCGGCGGCGGCGGGCGCGACGGGCGCGACGGGCGCGACGGGCGCGACGGGCGGTTTCTTCTGCGCGCCGCCCTTGTTCTGCGCGCCGCCTTTGCGGCCCCACTTGCGCAGCGGTGCGGCTGCGAGCAGAGCCTGACATTCCTCGACGGTGACGCTCTTCGGATCGCGATCCTTCGGGATCTTCGCGTTGCGCGCCTTGTCGGTGATGTAGGGGCCGAAACGCCCGTTCAGCACCTGGATGCCGGCGGCGGGAAAATCGAGGATCAGGCGCTGCGCATCGGCGATCTCCTTGTCGCGAATCACCTCGAGCGCGCGCTCGAGCGTGACCGTGTAGGGATCGTCGGGAACCTTGAGCGAGACGTACTTCGCGCCATAGCGCACGTACGGGCCGAAACGCCCGACGTTCGCCGTGATCTCCTCGCCGGCCGCGGTTTGCCCGAGCTTGCGCGGCAGCTTGAACAGCTCCATCGCATCGGCGTGCGTGATCGTGTCCATCTTCTGGCCCGGGCGCAGTCCCGCGAAGCGCGGCTTGTCTGCATCGTCCTTGGTGCCGATCTGCACGAAGGGACCGAAGCGCCCCATGCGCACGCTCATGGGCTTGCCGCTCGCCGGGTCGACGCCCAGCTCGCGTGCCTGCGCCACTTCCTCGCGGCTCACCGTTTTCTCGGTGTGCTTGACGAGATGGATGAAGGGCTTCCAGAAGCGCTCCAGCAGCGGGACCCACTGCTCCTCGCCATTGGAGACCGCGTCGAGCGAATCCTCCATCTTGGCGGTGAAGTCGTAGTCGACGTAGGTCGCGAAGTATTGCGTGAGGAAGCGGCCGACGATCTTGCCGATATCCGTGGCCGTGAAGCGCCGGCTCTCGATCTCGACGTACTGCCGGTCGCGCAGCGTCGAGATGATCGAGGCATAGGTCGAGGGGCGCCCGATGCCGTATTCCTCGAGTGCCTTGACGAGCGAGGCCTCGGTGAAGCGCGGCGGCGGCTCGGTGAAGTGCTGCGCGGGCGTCACGCCCACGAGGGTCACCCGGTCGCCCTCCTGCATCGGCGGCAGGATGTGGTCCGAGTCGTCCTGGACCGCATCATCCTGACCTTCCTGATACACGGAGATGTAGCCCGGTTTGACCAGCGTCGAGCCGTTCGCCCGCAGCACGGTGCGGTGCGCCTCGCTCACGCCGCCGGGCTCGCCGGCCAGCAGGTCGACCGCAACGGTGTCGAACAGGGCCGGTGCCATCTGGCAGGCGACGGTGCGCTTCCAGATGAGCGAGTACAGGCGGAACTGGTCGGCATCGAGCTTGCTCTCGATGTCCCCCGGCAGGATGGCGGCGGAGGTCGGCCGGATCGCCTCGTGCGCTTCCTGCGCGTTCTTGGATTTGGTGCGATAGACGCGCGGCTCCTCGGCGAGTCCCGCCTCGCCATAGAGCTTGACGATCACCTCGCGGATCTGCGCGACGGCCTCCTGCGCGAGGTTGAGCGAATCGGTGCGCATGTAGGTGATGAGTCCGACCGCGCCCTCGCCGATATCGACGCCCTCGTAGAGCTGCTGCGCGACGCGCATCGTCTTCTGCGCGCTGAAGCTCAACTTGCGCGCCGCTTCTTGTTGCAGTGTCGAGGTGGTGAAGGGCGGGGCGGGGTTGCGGCGGCGCTGCTTGCGATCGACCGCGGTGACGGTGAGCCATCCTGCCGCCGCGCGGCGGATCTCCTGCTCCGCGGCGTGCGCCTGATCCGCGGAGGTGAAGCTGAACTGCTCGACCTTGTTGCCGCGGTACTCGATGAGCTTGCCCGGGAAGCGCTGCTCGGAGTGCTCGAGCTCGGCATCGAGAGTCCAGTACTCCTGCGGCACGAAGGCGGCGATCTCCGCCTCGCGCTCGACGATCATGCGCAGCGCCGGGCTCTGCACCCGGCCCGCGGAGAGTCCCGGGCGCACCTTCTTCCACAAGAGCGGCGAGAGATTGAAGCCGACCAGGAAGTCGAGCGCGCGGCGCGCCTGCTGCGCATTCACGAGATCGATGGAGAGGTCGCGCGGCTCGCCCATGGCCGCACGCACGGCGTTGCGCGTGATCTCGTAGAAGACCACGCGCTGCACCTGCTTGCCCTCGAGCGCCCCCTCTTCCTTCAAGAGCTCGTAGAGGTGCCAGGAGATCGCCTCGCCCTCGCGATCCGGGTCGGTCGCGAGATACAGCGAAGAGGCTTTCTTCAAGGCCCGCGAGATGGCATCGAGGTGTTTCTTGTTGCGCTCGACCACCTGATACTTCATCGCGAAGTGGTGCTTGGGATCGACGGCGCCTTCCTTCGGCACCAGATCGCGCACGTGGCCATAGGAGGCAAGAACCTCGTAGTCCTTGCCGAGATACTTCTTGAGAGTCTTCGCCTTGGCAGGCGACTCGACGATGACGAGATGGGTGCTCAAAGTGTTGAGGATCTGGTCCGGGTACGCCCTGGGCGCCCCTTAATGCAGCGCCTCGGAGCGCTCATCGAACACGAGATCTTCCATCTGCGCGTAGGCGGACTGCTGCCCCGGCTGGCTGAAGAGCACCATCAGCACCACCCATTTGACCTGCTCGATATCGATCTCCTCGGCCTCGAGCGCGAGCAGCCGGTCGATCACGAGCTCGCGCTGTGCGCCGGAGAGGATGCGGACGTTTTCCAAAAAAAGCAGGTAGCCGCGCACGTCGGTGTCGAGCCGCAGCAGCTCCTGACCCGAGAAGACGCGGATCGCGCGCACCGTGGCCTCCGCGACCTGGCCGAGCGATTCTCCGCTGAGCCCGTCGAGCCATTCGAGCGAACGATCGATGTCGCCCTCAGCGAACCCGGCCCGCTCCAGCTCGATCTTCAAGGTCGCCCGATCGGGACGCGGCTCCTCATCGGCGCTCATGTAATTCTCGAACAAATAGATGAGCAGATCGAGAACGTTCTCTTTCACCTCCGGCTCTCCTGTTGGCGCGGGAGTAGCGGCCTGCAGGGCCGGCCTGAACGTGGCCTTCGAGCTCGAGAATCAGCATCATCGAGGACACGGCTTCGGCCTTGAAGCCGGTGCGCATCACGAGCGTATCGATGTCCACGGCGTCAAAGCCGACGGCATCTAACAAGATTTCGTGCCCCTTGTCCATGCCCGTCGCACCCGGCGAGGGCGCTGCGGCGCGCGCGGAAGGCGCCCCGCATGTGCCAAAAAGGGGGGAAAAATTGAGCGCGCTCAATATGTCATCGACCTCCTCGACGAGATCCGCGCCCGCACGGATCAACTCGTGACAGCCGCTGCTCAACGGATTGCGGATCGAGCCGGGTATCGCGAACACGCGGCGCCCGAGCGCTCGCGCAGCGCGCGCGGTGATGAGCGAGCCCGAGCGGCGCGCGGCCTCGACCACCAGGGTGCCTCGAGTGAGCGTGGCGATGAGCCGATTGCGGCGCGCAAAGTGCGGCCGCCGCGGCGGTGAGCCCAAGGGGAACTCGCTCACCAGCGCGCCGCCGCCCGAGTGCTCGATCGCGGCGGCGAGCGCGCCGTTGCCCCGCGGGTAGATGACGTCGAGTCCATGCGCGAGCACGGCGAGGGTCACGCCGCCGTGCGCCGCGAGCGCTCCGGAGTGCGCCGCCGTGTCGATGCCCTCGGCGAGCCCGCTCGTCACGGCCATGCCGCGCAGGGCGAGAGCCGCGGCAAACTCGTGTGCGATCTCGCGTCCTTGCGGGGTGGGATTGCGGCTGCCGACGATGGCGAGCTGCGGCGCCTCGAGTGCCTCGAGCGAGCCGCACACGTAGAGCGCGCGCGGCGGGTCGCGTCGGGCTGCGAGCAGCGTCGGGTAGCGTCGATCGGTGAAGGGCAGAACGTGATGCCCGGGCGCTTCGAGCCAGCGGCGCGCGGCGCGGCTCGGGGGTGCGGCCGCGGCGAGCGCGAGCCCGAGCGTCGCGAGGAGGGCGTGCCGCTCGCGCGGCTCATGCGCGTCATGCGCGTCGTGTCCGTCGTGCGCGTCGTGTGCGTCGTGCGCGTCGTGTGCGTCGTGCGCGTGCGGGTCATGCGCGGCGTCGAGCAGTGCGCGAGCACCGCCGAACTCCGCGAGCGCGCCGCGCAGGACCTCGAGCTCGAGCCCGGGCAGGTGAGCGAGCGTGAGCCACGCGAGCGCGTTCTCATCGGCTGCCATGCGTCATTATGAGATGGCGCGCGCCGGCCGCCGTAGCAGTCCGGCGCTGGCAATGTGCAGATTTGCGCGGGGCCTGCCAACAGGCCGCAGCAGTTGCCGACGAGCCCTTAAGGGTTGCCGACGTAGTCCTCGAGGTGAATGATGTCGGTCGCTTCCATGATGAGACCGAAGCTCACCTGGTCGTAGGCCTTGAACACCATGAAGGTGCCGGTGCGCTCGCTCGGCAGACGCACCGACGGCGCGAACAGGTTCGAGACGGCGTGCGCCGAGACGAAGCCGCCCTTCGCGTTGTCGATCACCTTGTCCGGAGAGGACAGCACGGCGAGCACGTTGCCCGCCGCGAGACCATCGCGCGTGCCGCGATTGATCGCCACGACCTCGTACTGGCCGATGACGACGGTGCCGCCCTGCACGGCGATGATGCGTCCCTTGACCTTCGAGCGCGGCGCGCTCGGCACGAAATCGAGCGGCACATCGACGCCGCCCGGGAACAGCTTGTCGCCGGGATAGGTTTCGCGCACCGATTCGGTCATGAGGAGCGAGGTCGGATCGCCGGAACGGGTGACGTGCCCCGAGCCGGTGTAGATGCCGTGGTAGCCGATGATGTGGTTGTCGTCCGGATCACGCAGCGCCTCGCCGACGCGCATGAAGTTGTAGTGCACGCCGATGTCGACCTGGCCGGTGAAGCCGCGGGCGTATACGGTATCGTCGTCGGCCATCACGATGTGAGCGTCGCGGGTGGCGAGCACGTACGGAGCGTTCTTGATCTGCTCCTTGGTGAGCACCGCCGGCTTCGACATGAAGGCGGCGACCTTCTCGTAGGGGATGGTGGTGATCGCGGCCTCGAGCTCGGCGCTGCGCACACGCGGCGTCACGCGCGCGCCATTGCCCCGCTCCAGCCCCGGCTGCAGCAGGATGCGCGGCTGGCCATTGACGTAAACGAGTCGCAGCGTGTCGCCCGGATAGATGCGGTGCGGATTTTGCACCTGCGGGTTCACTTGCCAGATCTCCGGCCAGTACCAGGGGTCGCGCAGGAACAGCTTGGCGATGCCCCAGAGCGTGTCGCCGTGCTTGACGGTGTAGCTGTCGGGGGCGTTCGGCGCAATCACCGGTCCGGCGGCCGCGGCTTCTCCGGCGGGCGGCGCGGCGGCAGGCGGCGGCGGGGCGCCACCCGTGTCGATGGCCGCTTCCATGGCCGTGCGCTCATCGCCCACCGGCGTGCCTTGCAGCCCCGAATCGGTGCTGGGCATCGCCTCCGGTGCGCTCGGCGCACGCTGCGTCCGGCAGCTCGCCAGCAGCGCAAGGGCGAGAAGTGAGGCAAGGATCATTGGGCGTTGCATCGATTCGCTCCCTTAACAGTCGCTCGACTTATGGTGCCGGGGCGGCTGGTATACTGCCGGCTGGACCCTGAAAACCGGGACGTGTTGCCCGTTTTTGCTCCATGCCGCCGCGACCTCGGTCCGCCGGCATTGAGCAATAAGTTAAGCAGCGTCGGAACTTTAGCAACTTCGCCCGGCCGAAAATACGATCTCCATCGCACTACGCTCATGAGCCGACTCACGATTCTCGAATATCCCGACCCGCGCCTGCGCACCAAGGCCGCCCCGATCGCGGTCGTGGACGAGACGGTGCGCACGCTCGTGGATGACATGCTGGAGACCATGTACGCCGCCCAGGGCGTCGGCCTCGCCGCCACCCAGGTTGATGTGCACCGCCGCCTGATCGTGATCGACGTGAGCGAGGAGCGGAACAACCCCCACGTCCTCATCAATCCGCAGATCATCGAGGCCGAGGGTCGCGAGCCGGTCGAGGAGGGTTGCCTGTCGCTGCCCGGCATCTACGACAAGCTGCCGCGCGCGACGCGCATTCGCGTTCGCGCCCTGGGGCGCGACGGGGCGCCGTTCGAGATGGAGGCGGAGGGACTGCTCGGGGTGTGTATCCAGCACGAAATGGATCACCTCGAGGGCAAGCTGTTCGTCGACTACCTCTCCGAGCTCAAGCGTCAACTGATCCGCAAGCGGCTGGAAAAGGAGCGCAAGCAGCGCTCCTCGG